>Ga0207874_1000138_pt1 | contig 110476 bp, 77 predicted proteins | sample HigsolmetaAR201D_FD_184833 | JGI IMG/M metagenome (GOLD analysis project Ga0207874, IMG submission 184833) | Ionic liquid and high solid enriched microbial communities from the Joint BioEnergy Institute, USA - AR20-1-D (SPAdes) (version 2) ...
TGGCGGCTCTTGGGGCACGCGTAGGCCGCCAGGCACCGCCGGGAGCACCGCAGCGCCATCGACGCCACCGCCAGCAGCTGGTTGTGCCTGGAACCCCGGCGACCGGAGGGATTGCTCGTGCGGCTCGTCACCCCAGTGGAGCGCAAACCCCCGCCGCTGTCAAATCGTTTCTACACACCAGCTGGAAGCCCGTGCCACGGGGGAGATCAGTAGATGGCGAGGGCGGCGCTGGAGACCATGGCCATGCCCTGGGCGTCGATGGCGGCGCTGTAGTTGAAGAGTTCGACCTGGGCGGGGGCGGTGGCCATGAGGGCGGCGACGATGTTGCCCGTGGAGCACCAGCGCGTGGGATTCTGCTGCCAGGCCATGGCGGCGACGAGTTCGGCGGGCTTGTTCTGCTTGATGAGTTCGAGCATCTCCTGGTCGTGGCGGATGACGCCGTCGCGGAGATCGCGGACGTCCTGCGGGGGCTCGGCGCGGGGGTCGTCGCCGATGAGCCGCTTCTGGTCGCCGAAGGCGGGGCCGACGTGGGAGAGGTCGGCGGAGGAGACGATCAGGGTGCGGCCGGGGAGGGTGGCGATCGCCTCCTTGAGGGCGTCAACGAAGGGCTGGAGCGCGACGCCCTTGCCGTCGTAGGACTCGCCGTTGTTGACGGAGGGGTCGTGGACGAGGGCGGCGAAGACGGGGACGAAGCGGCCGGAGTCGCCGGCGCCGAAGATGTGCTGGATCCAGGGGATCTGGAGTTCGATGGAGTGCTCGCGCTCGTGGTCGTAGCGGCAGGCGAAGAGGGCGTCGCCGAGGCGGGCGCGCATGAGGTCGAGGGTGGGCCGGTCCACGTCGCAGTCGCCGAGGGCGGTGGAGAAGCCCTTGTCGCAGCCGCAGACGCCGGTGGCCTCCCCGAAGTGGTTCGTGCCGAGAACGATGACGCGGTCGGGGCGGGGCAGGCCGCGGAGACGGCCGTAGACCGCGGCGTAGTTCATCCAGCCGCGGGGGTAGTCGAGGTGCGGGGCGATGATGGCCTTGGGGAGCGTGGCGAGGGAGGGGTTCGCGGCGTCCTTGAGGACACGCTCGATGAAGGTGTCGAGGATCGCGCGGAGGCGCGCCGGGCCGTGCTCGTCGCGGTCGGCGTCGGTGGGGGCGCGGCCGAGGTGCTGGGCGAGGATCTGGTCCACGAAGACGGCGGTGCTCGCCGGGGGGAGGTGGTCGCTGGCGTCGAACTGCTCGCGGACCTTGGCGAGCATGGCGTCGAAGGTGGGGCCCTCGATGAGGCCGGCGTCGTCGAGCTGGGCGATGAGGCCCTCGAGGAAGGGCCGGGTGAGGCCCTTGCCGACCTCGGCGACGATGGTGTCCACGTCGCGCGTGCCGTCCATCTTGGGGAGGATGAGTTGGGCGGCGGGGGAGGTGGCGACGACCTTGTCGGAGATCTGCCGGGCGTCGGCGAGGCCGAGGAGGGTGACGGTCTTGCCGTCCGGGCTCTGGGCCTGCAGGGGGAAGCCCCGCACGGGGCGGAGCCGCGGGCGGTTGTGGTGCGGTAAGTCGGCGTTGAACTGGGGGGCGGCGGGGGCCGGGGGGACGGGGGGCTGGGCGTGGCTCATAGGGCGGATGGTAGCAGAGCGGCGGGAGCGGACCGGCTCGACTGGGGCGGCGAGGGGGCTAAACTTGGGATCCCCGAACGGCGTGGGCGGCCGCCTGCGCCGTTTTTCGACGCCAGATCGACTCCGAGGGACGCGACCATGCTCGAGACGCTCAAGCCCGGCCAGGACATTCAGTGCACCGTCGTGAAGGCCCCGCGGACGGACGACCGGGTGCAGACGATCGCGCGGCTGATGCGTCGCGACGTGAAGGTGAAGCGGGGGCTGCGGAAGGCGCAGCGGATCCGCCGGCAGAACCTGCTGGTCTACAGCCGCGGGAACCGGGACTGGACGAGCCGCAAGCGGGTGGGCAAGATCGTGCGGGTCGCGCCGGGTGAGACGTGGACGATGCCGTTCACGCCGGACGTGGCGGCGGACCTGCGGTCGGTCGAGGCGTATCTGAGCGTCAAGCCTGTCTGATCCGGGAATCGGGCGGGGACGGAAAACGACGAGCGTTGATCAACGAGGCCCCGCCGGAGACGGCGGGGCTATTCTTGCGCGCCCGGTTCCGGGCAGGGACGGGAGGCAGGAGCATCGGCATGGAGAGATGGCGCGGAGTGGTCGCGGCCGCGGTGATGGCGGCCGGGATGATGCTGGCCGGGTGCGGGGGCGAGGGAGCATCGGGCGGGGGTGAGAAGGCCGCTGCCGAGGATCTGGGGCCGCCGAGCGCCGTGTACACGGTGCGCGGCCGGGTGGTGACGCTGCCGGACCCGGCGAATCCGCTCAGCGAGTTCCGCGTGAAGCACGAGGCGATCGACGATTTCGTCGATGCCAGCGGAGAGGTGGTGGGGATGAGCGTGATGGAGATGCCGTTCCCGCTGGCGAAGGGGGTCTCGCTGGAGGGGGTGGAGCCGGGAGACGTGGTGGAGGTGACGTTCGCGGTGTGGTGGCAGCCGCGGCGGCACTATGAGGCGACGAGGGTGGTGGAACTGCCGCGGGACACGGTGCTGGACTTTGGTGAGGGAGGCAGTGGGGATGAGGGGGGGAGTTGAGGGAGATGGGTGGAGGGGAGCAGGCAGTGGAGGTGAAGAGGTGAGGGGGTGAGGTCGGAACCCTCCGTTCGCGGGGAGAGGGACGAGGGACAAGAAAAAAACCCAGCGCCAAGCACGAAGCAAGGCGCCGGGTCTCGTGGGGGTCTGGGTCTCTGGTGACGGCCGCGGGGTTGCGGCGGTCACAGGTCTATTCAGCGGGCGGGATCGATCGGTTCCAGGTCGGAAGAAAATTCTGGGACGGTCCCGGTGGGTTGACGGGGGGCCATTCCCCTCAATGAGGGGGCTACCTGGGGAGCGGTGAGGAGGCTGAGGGGGCAGGGCTACTTGTTGGCGGGGCCCTTGAGGCCGAGACGCTCCATGACCTTCTGGAGGTCGGACCAGACTTTGGCGCGGTTCTCGGGGGTGTAGGCGCGGAGGAGGAAGGCGGGGTGGTAGGTGGGCATGACGGGGATGGGGTCCGTGAGGACGCCGGGGGGGTGGAACTCGGCCCATCGCCCGCGGAGCCGGGTCATGGTGTCGTTCGTGCCGAGCACGGTGTTGGTGGCGGGGAGTCCGAGGGTGACGATGACCTCGGGGCGGACGATGGCGATCTGCTCAAAGAGGTAGGGCGCGCAGAGGGAGGCCTCTTCCTTCGTGGGGGTGGCGTTGTTCGGGGGGCGGGTCTTGAGGACGTTGGCGATGTAGACCTGCTCGCGGGAGAGGCCCATCGCGGCGATCATCTTGTCGAGGAGTTGGCCGGCGCGGCCGACGAAGGGGCGGCCGGTGCGGTCCTCTTCGGCGCCGGGGGCCTCGCCGATGAACATGAGGCGGGCGCGGGGGTCGCCCTCGCCCCAGACGATGTTGGTGTGGGCGGTGATGAAGTTCTTGTGGGGGGCGTCGCGCTCGTAGCGGGCGCGGAGTTCGTCGAGGCGGCGCTGGGCCTCGTCGCGGTCGAGGTCGCCGGTGGAGCGAGAGGAGGCCGCGGCGACCGGGGCGGGGGCGGGAGCGGGAAGCGGCGGTTGCGGAGCCGCGGCGGCGGGGGCTTCAACGGCGCTCGCGTCGGGCGCGTGGGCGTCGTCCGGGGCGGCGGCATCGAGGTCATCGGCGGCGCGGGGGCGCGGGATGACGGGAACGAAGTCCACGCCGAGGAGTCGGGCGGTCTCGGCGTGCTGGCGGACCAGTCTGGCGATGCGTTCGTCGGCCGCGGCGGTCATCGGTTCCTGCGTCGGGGAGAGGAGGAGGAAAGGTCAGGGGTTCGGATCGTTGGCCGCGGCGGGGACAGAATCGTCCAGTGCGGGCGGTTCCGCGGGGTCGGCCGCGGCTGCGGCCGCCGCTGCGGCTGCCGCCTCGGCGGCTTCGGCCTCGCGGCGGAGGATCTCCGCGGCGATCTCGGCGGCGTGCTGCTCCTCCCTGGTCATGCGGGGGTGGGTGGGTTCGTCGGCCACGCCGACGGGGCGGAGGGGAGGCCGGTCGCCGCCGACGAGCGTGGGGATGGCCGCGCCGAAGAGAGCGCCGACGATGAGGCCCAGGGCGAGGCCGGGGAGGAAATACCGGAGGATGGGGCTGGGGTGGCGTGCGGGCGCGGGCGGGGGAGGGGCGTGCTGCTGGGCAGAGGTGGTCATTGCTCGCTCCTTCAGGCCGCGGGGCGAGGGGCGGCGGCGGCGGTCAACCGTGCTCGCGGCGCATGCGGTGAACCCAGCGGGCGTAGTCGAGGACGGCGCGGAGGGTCTGGAGGCGAGAGGCAGGATACCCGCGGCCGAAGGCGGTGTGGAGGCGCCAGGTCCAGTATGGGCCGCGGAAGTTGAAGCGGGAGATGGCCGCGAGGCGGGCGAGTTGGTAGAGGCCGCCGAGGGTGTCGAGGAAGCGTCGCACGGGGGATTGTAGGGGAAGGGGAAGGGTCGCGCGGATCACAAATCACCGTTCACGGCACACAGCACACGGCACACACGGCGGCGCCGCCAGCGGTCAGCGTGTTTCGGAGAGGGCGGAGCGGTACCAGGCCATGGTGTCGGCGAGGCCGTCTTCGAGGGAGACGACGGGCTCGTAGCCGAGGAGGTCGCGGGCGCGGGAGATGTCGGCGAGGGAGTGGCGGACGTCGCCGGCGCGGGCGGGCTCGAAGCGGGGAGGCGGGGCGGCGGAGGGGAGGATGCCGGCGGCACGCTGCATGGCGGCGAGGAGGCCGAGGAGGTCGATGCGGCGGCCGGTGCCGACGTTGATGACCTCGCCGCGGAGGGGGTTGTCGGTGGCGGCGGCGAGAAGGCAGGCGAGGACGGCGTTGGAGACGTGGGTGAAGTCGCGCGTCTGCCGGCCGTCGCCGTAGATGATCGGGGGTTCGGCGGCGAGGAGGCGCTTGGCGAAGGCGGCGATGACCGCGGCGTAGGCGCTGTCGGCGGACTGTCGTGGGCCGAAGATGTTGAAGAAGCGGAGGCTGACGGTGCTCATGCCGTAGGAGCGCGCCCAGCCGGCCAGGGCGGCCTCGCCGGCGAGTTTGCTGGCGGCGTAGGGGGAGAGGGGGGAGGGGGGAGCGGTCTCGACGGCGGCGGCGACGGGGCGCTCGTGGCCGGAGCCGTTGACCGAAGGGGGGGGCTCGGCGGAGAGGCCGCCGTACGCGGAACTGGAGGCGGCGAAGACGACGCGGCGGACGCCGGCGCGGCGGGCGGCCTCGAGGACGCGGACGGTGCCGGTGGCGTTGACGCTCCAGGTGCGCTGGGGCTCGCGGATGGAGAGGGGGACGGAGCCGACGGCGGCGAGGTGGAAGACGGTGTCAACGGCGGAGGGCGAGGAGGGGGCGCCGATGGCGTCGGCGAGGGCGTCGTCGTCGAGGATGGAGCCGTGGACGAAGCGGACGCGCTCGGGGTCGAGGTCGATGAGTTCGCCGAGGTGGGCGAGGGAGGAGGAGGAGAGGTCGTCGATGACGGTGACGACGGCGCCGACGGAGACGAGGGCGTCAACGAGGTGACCGCCGATGAATCCGGCGCCGCCGGTGACGCAAACGCGCAGGCCGTCGAAGCGCTCGCGGAGGCGGGCCACGATGTCCGCCGGGAGTTTCATGTCCGGAGGATCTTAACCGGTCGGAGGGTTTCGTGATAGATCCGGGGAGCGTCGGGGGACACTTTGCATCATGCGACCCTGGGAGACGCGGGGCGAGCGGGGGGAGGCATGGGGCCGCGCCGGGGGTTCCGCTCCCCCCGGCGCGGGGGGGAGGGTGCTAGGGGCTGCAGAATCGATCGTTGCCGGCGACGGCCTCGAGCCAGTAGGCGATGAAGGCGGAGACGTCGTTGGAGTCAACCCGGCCGTTGCCGCTGATGTCGGGAACAAGCGAGCCCGTGCTCAGGGCGGCGAACCAGTCGGTGAGGTAGGCGGAGATGTCGCTGGAGTTGACGCCGCCGCTGAGGTCCCAGTCGGGGACGCAGCAGGCGGGGTAGAGGAAGACGGAGCGGGTGGTGGAGAGGCCGTGGGCGTCGGTGACGGTGAGTGCGAACTCGTAGTACGTCGTTGCGTCGTCGCAGGCGACGGGGGCGAAGTTGATCGTGGGGGCGCAGCCGGAGATCGGGGGTTCGGGGTATGCCTGGTCGTCCCGGTGGAGGATGACCTGCCACCGGCATTCGAGTTCATCCGGGGTGTGCTCGGCGTCGGAGATGACGGCGGTGAGGGGGAGGGAGATGGGGGCGGTCACGCGGTAGACGTCGCCGTTGACGGGGGAGGTGATGTCGACGACCGGGGGCGTGTTGGGGGCGGAGACGGAGACGACGGCCGCGGCGGAGGCGCCGTAGTCGGTGCTGACGGTGAGGGTGGCGTCGTAGCGGCGCGGCGTGCTGCCGATGCCGAGGGGGAAGCCGCTGACGCGGAGTTCGGCGACGCTGATGAAGCGGTTGGAGCCGCCGGGGACGCCGCGGATGCGGATGCCGTCGGCCAGGACGGAGGAGAACGTGAGGGTGTAGGTGTCGAAGTTGACGCCGTTGTCGCCGGCGTACGGGGGATTGCAGAAGAGCGTGGGGACGGGATGCCACTGGCCGTCGGCGCGGTACTCGACGGTGAAGGAGTCGAACCAGCCGCCGTCAAAGAAGTGCTTGCCCTCCTGGAAGACGAGGCGGCTGATGACGTAGGGGGTGTCGAAGACGTAGCCGATGTAGTCGTCCTGCCCCTGGTGGGCCATGTGGTAGGTGTCGTACTGGCGGAGGTTGTCGTCGGAGCCGGCGGGGGGGAAGTCCTTGTCGCGGAGGATCTCGATGTCGCGGCTGCCCATGCCGAGCGGGTGCGGTGGCGAGAGTTCGAAGACGCGGGCGATGAACTGGCCCTCGGAAGTGAGGTCGATCAGGCCGGTGTAGGTGTGGGTGGGGTTGGGCTCGTAGGAGGGGGCGGAGCCGTCGCCGAAGTCCCACTGGTAGGTGATGGGGTCGCCCGTCGGGTGATGGGTTCCCTCGCTGGAGAAGCTGACGGTGAGGGGGATGGGGCCGTAGTCCGGCGTCGCCGCGGCGTGGACGACGGGGAACCTGTCGGGGTTGCTGGAGATGCGGCGGAGGATGGACTGGCCGGTGTAGCTGTAGGTGAGGTAGTAGAGCGTGCCGTCGGCGGGATTGACGGCGAGGCAGACGACGGGGCCGACGCCCTCGGCGAACGGGACGACCTCGGTGAGGCGGTGCTGATCGTCGAAGAGGAAGGCGCGGAGCCAGCCGCCGATGAAGTCGCCCTGGATGTAGGAGTTGCGGAAGGGATCGGGGAAGGTGGTGTTCGTGCACCAGACGCCGCCGCTGGAGGACTGGCCGCCGAAGGGCTCGCCGATGACGGGGCAGTCGGGGGCGCCGAGGATGGCGCTGGCGGCGGTCTGCCCGCTGAAGGTGGGGACGCGGGTGGGCTGGCCGTGGCCCCAGGTGATGACGGGGCGGGTGTGCATGAAGGTGGGGGTGGCCGCGGGGATCTGCTGGGCGGGGTTGCAGGGGTTGGGCCAGGAGGGCTGGGCAAGGGTCTCCTGGACGATCAGTTGGTGGAAGCGGAAGAAGGGGACGCCGCAGCCGGGGAGCCCCGCGAGCGGGTTGGGGGCCATGCGGTTCTCGGGGGCGACGGCGACGTAGGCGGCGTTGGTGAAGAGGCCCTCGTAGACGGGCCAGCCGAAGTTCTGGCCGCCGGCGGTGACGACGTTGATCTCCTCGAAGCCGTTCCAGCCGACGTCGCCGATGTAGAGGACGCCGGGGAATCCGTCGCCGTTGCTGTGGCCGGTGCCGGGGCGGATGTCGAAGCGGAAGGGGTTGCGCAGGCCGAGGGCCCAGACGCGTGAGCGGGCGGAGCGCGGGTTGGCGGGGTCGAAGAAGGGGTTGCCGGGGAGGCCGTCGCCGGTGGCGGGATCGAGGCGCAGGATCTTGCCGCTGAGGGAGTCGATCATCTGGGCGCGGAAGGCGCCGACGTCCTCCTCTGGGGTGATGATGCCGTCGGCGAGCGCGGTGTTGCTGCTGCCCTGGCGCCAGCCGCCGGCGTCGGCGGCGAGGTACGTGCTGCCGTCGCCGTTGCCGACGATGAGGCTGCCGTCCTCGCCGAACATGACGGTGCCGATGGAGTGGGACTCGTGGGTGATGGGGAAGCCGGTGGAGATGGACTCGCCGACGAGGACGCGGCGGGAGGCGGGGTCAACGGAGCGGAAGCCATCGGCCGCGTTGGCGGTGTAGCGCGTGAGGCGGGCGATGGTGTCGTGGTGGTACTGGTTGGCCGCGGGGTCGTAGTCCGGGGTGCCGTAGTAGCGGAGGTGGTGGTAGTCCACAACATAGAGGAGATAGATGTAGCCGTTGTTGTAGAAATCAGGGTCGATGGCGAAGCCGAGGAGGCCGAGGTCGCGCCAGTTGCCGACCTCCTCGGAGATGTCGATGAGGGGCTGAGAGGACTTGACGCCGTTCTCGAAGATCCAGACGCGTCCGGCCTGCTCCCAGACGAAGCCGCGGCCGTCGGGAGCGAAGCAGATGCCGACGGCGTGGTCCCACTCGGAAGGGATGACCTCGTCAACGAAGCCGGGCGGGAGGGCCTGGGTTGCCGCGGGGGGCAGGGAGACAAAGACGGCCGCGGCCAGGGCGGCACCCATGGACTTCCGGAGGGTGAGTGCGTTCATCATGGTGGTAAGGAGGCGCGGCGTGCGGGCGTGTGGGCAATCTTTGCGCGTCCCCGTGGCGAAGCATACACCCCGGGGGAGGGGCGAGCCAGCCTGTGGGAAGGTCGAGGGGAAAGGGGGTGAAGATGGGGAAGAGGGCGGGAGATGTGGAGGTGAGGGAGGGGGGAGTCGGGAAGTCATGTAGGTTGGGGAGGGAGGCCATGGAGCCCTCACCCGTGTCCTCTCTCAGGGCGGAAGGAGTGGGTGATCTGAGATTTGGGGGGGAGAGAAAGGAGCACGGCCGAGCGCCCCCCCACGCGGTCGGCCGCGGCACCCGGGGGGAGCGCAAGGGGGGACGGATGAGGCGGGGAGGAGAGGGGAGAGAAGGAGAGCATGCGTGGGCTGGAAGCCCATGCCACGGGAGAGTCCGTGCCACGAGAGGGGGAGGTCAGCAGCCGGTGTGGACGGCGTCGAGCCACGCGCTCAGGAAGGCGCTGATGTCGTTGGAGTTCACGCTCCCGCTCTGGTCGAAGTCGGCGTTGAGGTTGCCGTTCTGGACGCTATCGAGCCAGGCGGAGAGGAACGCGGAGATGTCGTTGGAGTTGACCTGCCCGTCGTCGTCGTAGTCGGCGGGGCAGGCAGGGCCGCCGGCGACGCCGAGCGTGCCGTCGGGATTGACGTTCTGGGCGTAGATGTCGTTGTTGCCGCTGCGCTGGTCCTCCCAGACGAGTTTGACCATGCCGCTGGCGGGGTGGATGGCGATGGGAAGCCGGCCCTTGGGGCTGACGATGGACGAGACCTCGATGGTGGAGCCGGGCCAGACGAACTGGCCGAGGGGATCGACGCGCAGACCGATGACGCGGTGGCCGGGGCCGGCGCCGGGCTGCTCGAGGTAGAAGACCGCGGCGTCGCGGCCGGGGAGGGCCGCAGCGCGGATGGCGAGTTTGTTGATGGAGTTCACGCCGATGAAGGGGATGCCCTGCGGGCCCCAAAGCCGGGCGCCGGCGAGGCTGATGCGCTGACCGGAGACCCCCCACTGCGACTGGGCGCCGTTGCGCTCGTTCCAGAAGACGTAGATGGAGGAGGACTCGGGGCTGAAGACGAGGGCGGGGTCGAAGTGCTGGCGGTCCGTGTTGTTGGCGGAGACCTGGACGCCCCCGGCGGGGAAGAGGAGTTCGCCGGAGTCGCCGAGGCGCTGGACCCAGACGTTGAAGATGTTGCTCAGGCGTGCATCGTGCCACGCGATGATCGCGCCGGCGCCGCCGTCGGAGACGATGCTGGGGCGGTGGGCGATGGGGACGGAGGTGGGCTGGACGACGACGGGGTCGGGGGACCAGAGGGGGTTCCCGTCCAGGTCGAACTTCTGCGCGTGCAGGTAGCGGGGGCTGAGGAAGGTGCGGGTGTCGCGGACCCAGACGGCGATGACGGAGCCGTCGTCGGAGGCGACCATCTCGCAGAAGGCGGGCTGCTCGGTCCCGTTGCCGGCGACGACGATGCCCTCCTCGCCGAAGCGCTTGGCGCCGTCGGGGCCGACGCGCTGCATGTAGAGGCCGGGAGCGGGGTTGTCCAGGCGGGGCCAGAGGAAGACGTACTCGCCGTTGGAGGCCTGCACGACGCGGGGATCGGCCTCGAAGGCGCTGTTGTCGGAGAGGGTCAGGCCGTCTTCGCCCCAGAGGAACTCGCCGGAGGGGCTGATGAGGTAGGCGTAGACGTCGCGGTTGGGATCGGAGCGGGTGTCGGTGAAGACGAGGACGGCGTTGCCGTCGCGGTCGGCGATGAGGTCGTAGTCAACGAGGAAGGACTCCTGCGGGTGGTCGGAGACCAGGAGGCCGGCGGGGCCGAAGGTGGGGTTGCCCGCGGCGTCGAGGCGCTGGATGCGGACCTGGTAGCCGCCGGTGCGGTTGTCGAACCAGGAGATCCAGGTGGCGTTGTCCGGCGCGGAGGCGACCTTGGGGAGTTCCTGCCCGCCGGGGGCGACCACAATCGCGAGGTTCTGCATCGGGTCGGAGGACCACTGGGCGGTGGCCGAGCCGGCGGTGAGAGCGAGTGCCAGGAGAGCGGCCGCGGCGGACTGGACGTGAACGGAACGGGATACGTGGTGGTTCATAGGAGCAGTATGCGGATTCTGCGGCCCGGGGCAACAGCCGGGAGGGGCCGCGGGGCGGCCCCTCCCGGGAGCGACGCGTGGCGGAGTGCTGACGGAGGTTCAGCAGCCGCCGGCGATGGAGTCGAGCCAGGAGGTCAGGAAGGCGGAGATGTCGTTGGAGTTGACGTGGCCGTCGTTGTTGACGTCGGCGATGAGGTCGCCGGCCTGGAGACTGGCGAGCCAGGCGGTGAGGAACGCGGAGATGTCGTTGGAGTTGACGGCGAGATTGGCGTCCCAGTCGGCGGCGCACGTGGTGCGGAACTGGCGCATCATCTCGTGGTCCTCGTGCTCAAGAATGTGGCAGTGGTAGGGGAAGAGGCCGGTGTAGTCCTCGAACCGGGCGATGACGCGGGCGATCTCGAAGGGGCCGACGCGGACGGTGTCCTTCCAGCCGAGTTCGTTGGGGTCCGGGGGGATGGGGTCGCCGACGGGGAGGATCTGGCCGCCGACGACCTCGAAGGGCTGCCGCTCGAGGATCTGGAACTGGACGAGGTGCATGTGCATCGGGTGGGTGATGCCGGAGCGGTTGATGAAGCTCCAGACCTCGGTGGAGTTGAGGCGGGGGAACTCGGTGATGTCGTCCCAGAGCAGGCCGTTGATGAGCCATGCGGAGCCGGCGCAGGGCTCGGGGGACTGCTGGAGGATGAAGTCGCGCTTGGCCGCGGCGTCGAGGGGGGAGAGGGGCTCGATGGTCGTGAGGGAGGCGGGGATGGGGCCGGTGTGGCCGGGCGCGTCGGTGACGATGAACTTCATGACGTCGGGGATGACGCCGACGCCGGGGTCGCCGGGGAAGGGGGCGGGGGCGGAGTTGGTCAGGATGACCTCGGTCCCGGCGGGGAGCGGGGCGAAGTCGATGATGAGGTCGGCCCGCTCGGCGGGGGCGAGGGTGACGCTGGAGAGGGTGACGGGGGAGGGGAGGAGGCCGCCGTCCGTGCCGATCTGCTGGAAGGGCTGGCCGTTGGAAAGGGCGAGGGTGTAGGTGCGGCTGTTGGAGCCGTTGATGATGCGGAAGCGGTACTTGCCGCGGCGGACCTCGAGGTAGGGCCAGACCTTGCCGTTGACGAGGATGAAGTCGCCGAAGAAGTGCTCGTGCCAGGCGTCGGGGTAGCGCAGAGAGCCGTCGGGGTTGAAGGAGCGGTCCTGGATGACGAGGGGGACCTCGAACTCGCCGGAGGGGAGGTTCAGGGCGGCCTCGGCCTCATCGCGGAGGAGGTAGAAGCCGGCGAGGCCCATGTAGACGTTCAGGCGGGTGATGCCCATGCCGTGGTCGTGGTACCACAGCGTGGCGGGGGGCTGGTTGTTGGGGTAGACGTAGGGCTCGGACTGCTCGCCCGGGGGGAAGGCGTCGTCGGGGTGGCCGTCGCTGTGGGCGGGGACCTTGCCGCCGTGGAGGTGGACGACGGTGCGCGGCGCGGAGCCGAAGTGGTCCGGGCCGTGCATGCAGGCGTCAACGGGGAGGTAGTGGTCGGTGCGGAGGTTGCCCTGTTCGTCGCGGAGGTCGTTGACCCAGGTGACGGTGACGGGGCGGCCGCGGGAGGCCTCGATGGTGGGGCCGGGGTAGGTTCCGTTGTAGCCCCAGACTCGTGTGGGCGGCAGGTCGCGGTGGAGCTGCTGCTCGAACTCGGTCATGGTGATGATGTAGGTGGCCTCGCCGCCGGGGGCGCCGGAGACGGGCTGGGCGACGGCGGGGATGGGGAGGGGATCGACGAAGGGCTCGAGGACGGGGCTGCACGTGTCCGAGGCGCAGGGCTCGCCGTCGCCGCGGTAGGTCCCGCCGGAGGCGGCGCAGTCGGCGGCGCTGAGTTCGACGCACTCGCCGCTGGGGAGGCAGCAGGCGCCGACGGGGACGGCGCACGGGCTCGGGGAGCAGGTGGTGGCGTCGCCCTGGTAGGTTCCCCCCATCGCGGCGCACTGCGCCGGGGTGAGGACCAGGCAGGAGTCGCCGAGGCAGCAGGCGCCGAGCGGGCCGCTGGGGGGCGTGTACTGGATGGTGAGGCGCGGACGCTGGTTGGACTGCCCCTCGCGGCTCTCGAATCGCTTGGCGGAGGGAGTGGAGACCTCGTCGCCGATGAGGAGCCAGCCGAAGTTGGCGCCGGGGGCGTTGACCCAGGCCTGAACATCGGCGACGACGCCGGGGCCGGACCAGGTGTAGGAGCCGATGTCGCGGACGATGGTGGTGGCGCTGGGCGTGGGGTCGAAGTCGCCGCCGGGGTTGGCCCACAGGACGTCGGGGTAGAAGCGGTGGATCCATGTGGCGTCGTTCGGCGTGGAGGGGGCGCCGGAGCCGCCGCCCGTGCCGCCGGAGTAGGAAGTTCCCTCGCCCCAATCGGCCAGGGCGCGGTGGAGTTCGACGGCGTTGTCGCCGGCCTGGGTGCGCGACATGTAGAGGGTGAGGGTGGCGTCGGTGATCGTGGAGCCGGGGGGGATGGCGCTGAGGTCGAAGGCGATCAGGGCGCGGCGGCGGCCGCCGATGGAGTTGCGCCCGACGTAGATGCGCGGGCCGGTGGCGTTGCTGAGGAGGCCCTGCGGCTCCTCGATGAGCGTGATGTCCTTGACGGGCTGGAGGACGATCTGGTCGGCGAGGGCGGGTCGAGCGTGGGCGGCGAGAGCAACAACACTGGCAAGAAGGAAGAGGGCGAGGGGCCGGAAGTGCATCGGGAACGTCTCCATCCGTTCGGGTCGGTCTCGGAACACGCTTGTCGGGGGTGAGAAGATCGCCGGGGGGCGTCCGGGGCGAGCAGGCTATGCCGTCCGACGGGGGCGTCGGCGTCCGCCGGCCGCGGCGAGGAGCATCGCGCCGCACGCGCCCGCCCCGGGAGCGGGGACGTACTGGACGATGAGCATCGGGCGAAGAGCGGGGTCGGGGTTCTCGCGGGAGTCGAAGCGTTTGGCGGTGCTCGCGGCCGACTCGTCGCCGAGGAGCGCCCAGCCGAAGTTGGCGGCGCCGCCGTCGAGCCAGGACTGCACGTCGGCGATCATGGCGGGGGAGGACCACTGGTAGACGCCGACGTTGCTGACGATGGCGGCGGCGCTGGCGTCGGGAAGGAAGTCGCCGCCGGGGGTGGACCAGAGGGCGTCGCCGAGGCCGCGGTGGATCCAGGTGGCCGAGCCGGGAGTCGCGGGGGCCCCGGAGCCCTCGTTCCCGTCGGCGTCGGATGCGCCCTCGCTCCAGCCGGCGAGGAGGCGGTGGAGGGAGATCTCGGCGGGCTCCGGGGTGCTGGCGCGCGACATGTTGAGGACAAGGGTGACGCCGGTGATGGTGGCGCCGGAGGGGATCGCGCCGGCGAGGTCGAAGCGGATCAGGGCGCGGCGGGAGAGAAAGTCGGCGGAGCCGTTGGTGCCGGCGAAGAAGTGCTGGCCGGCGCCGTTGGCGATGGTCCCGGCGGGGTCCTCGTAGAGGGTGGCGTCCGCGGCGGCGGGGATGGTGACGACGTCGGCCGCGGCAGGTGCGACGGCGATGGAAACGGCCGCGGCGGCGGTGGCGGCGATCGCGTGCGGCAGCAGTCTGGGCAGGACCACGGGGACCTCTCCTCCAAAGACCGCGATGGGGCGGCGGGGGTCCTCGTTGAACCCCTGGGAACACTGGACCCTCGTATCTCTTTACACCCGGTTTGAGGGGTTGGCAATGGCGAGGGGGAGCAGGGGGAGAAGCCGGGTCGGGCAAGACGGGCTCTTCGCCCGATAACGTGGGCTGACACCAAACAAAACGGGAAAATTCTGGTGGTGGAATGACCTTGATTGAGCGACGGGGGCGGGCGGAGGGGACTGCAGAATGACAACGGCCCCGGCGTCAGGGCCGGGGCCGTGGGAGGGGTGGCACGAGCCGGACACTCGTGCCACAGGAGGAATGGGTGCATCTGCGGCCGTCAGCAGCCGTTGGCGACGGCGTCGAGCCAGGCGGAGAGGAAGGCGCTGATGTCGTTGGAGTTGACCGAGCCGGAGCCGTCGAAGTCGGCGTCGAGGGTGCCGCCGACGACGCTGTCGAGCCAAACGGTGAGGAAGGCGGAGATGTCGTTGGAGTTGACGTCGCCGGAGCCGTCGAAGTCGGCGGAGCAGGAGCCCGCGTCCTCGGGCAGCGTCGCGACGTAGCCGTAGTAGCGGTTCTCGCTGATGTCGTACGCCCAGCCGGCGATCACGCGCCCATCGTTGCTGGTGTACGTCTCGCGAAGGCGGACGTTCTCCGGGATCACCACGCCGGCGTCCGCGAGGATCTCACGCAGCGTCCGGAAGCCCGTCTCCTGCGTCCAGATGAACGCGTCCCAGGTGGTCACGCCGCCGTCCATGAAGTATCCGACGATCGTGTTGCCGTCGGCCGAGCAGTCCATCGCGAAGATCGACGCGTTGGGGCGTTCCGGGATGACGCCCAGGTCCACGACGCCGGTTTCGGCGGTCCAGCGGAAGCCATGGTTCGCGTAGCCGCCGCTGGGGTTGAATGCTGCGCCGGACCCGACGACGACCGACCCGTCGGCGCTGGCCGCCCGCCCCTCGACGCCACCGTTGAACGGGTTGGGCATCGGCGGCAGTTCGAGGGGGACCGTCCCCCCGTCGGGCCAGACCGAGCCGCGCGGGTAGTTGACCTCGCCCGGCTCCTCGGGGTCGTAGATGATCAGCTCCGAGCCGTAGCCCACGACGGTCGAGCCGTCATCGGAGACTCGGTAGACGCCCGAGAAGATCACGTCGGGCTCGCCGAGGCAGTGCAGCGGCACGAAGCCGCCGTCGCGCGTCCAGCGCCACCCCTGCTGGTACGGGTCGCCGAAGTTCGTCGCGCTGGTGCCGACCACGACGGTCCCGTCCGCCGAGACCCCCATCGCGTAGTTCACGTTCCCCGTCGGCAGCCCCCAGATGTCGAGGAGTTCATTGTCGTCGGCGTACCAGACGAACGCGGACGACGCCGCCAGCGGGCCGCCGCCCAGCACCCCCACGACCACCGTCCCGTCCGCGTTGATCGCGAGCCCGTTGATCGTCCGGTCGTACAGATCGACGATGTCCACGCGCGAATCGTCGCGGATGTCCAGCACGTACGTGAACGGGACCGTGGGACGCGGGACCGAGTTCTGGAGCGAGACGAGGACCTTCGTGCCATCGCCGCTCACATCCTGCACGACGGCGTAGTCAAACCCCTCGTCCGGCGCCAGGAGCCGGAAACTCGCCTGCCCGAAGACGGCGCCGGTACAGCACAGGAGGGCGGCAACGCACGAACAGGTCCGAGTCCTCATGCAACGCTCCTCAACTCCCCCTTGCCACCTCAATGTACCGGCGAACAACCGGGCCGCAAGTGTTTCTCGACAATTTTTCTTGTAATCTTTCTTGCAGGACGTATCGTTGAAAAGCCCCGAATCCTCTCGGATTCCGTACACTCCGGCGAGGCAGGCCCCGAGGAGGCCCTGAGCCCGGCTCACCCGATGCCGGCCCGTTCCGTTCGACATGCCCCCACCGACCTCTCAACCCGCAGCCCCGACGCCCGATCTCACCCCCACGCCCTTCGAGGCGGAGGCCGACAGCGTGCTGCGCTCGCTCCAGCCCGCCCTGGCCAGCATCATCGAGCACCTCCGCCCGCCCGTCATGCGTCCGGCCGACCTCCAGAAGCGTCTGGGGCTCGACAGCAAGCTGAGTTGGAGCGTGTACCACGCGGCCACGGCCCGCGACCCCCGCGCCGTGGCGGCGATGCTTCCCGGCCGCCGCGCGATGCAGCGGTTCTTTGCCGCGGCGTCGCTGCGGGGCGTCCCGGCGGGCGTCATCGACCGGGCCTCCCGCGCCTTCGACGACTTCGAGGCCTCGGTGGCGCGTCACGCCGGCAGCCGCGACGCTTTCCAGACCATGCTCGCCGAGTGGTCGGGACAGGCCTCGGACGCCGGCGGGACGGTCCCAGCCTCGACCGGGGCCGACCACAAACATAAGCGGGCCGCGTTCCGGGCCACGGCGCTGCTGTGGGGGCGGCAGGCCAAGGTTGGGTGCGGGATTCAGATCCTCCACCCTGGGGAGGACGGGGACGATGCGCCCCTCGACAGCGTCCTGATCAAGGGCATGGTGGGCCTGCGGCGCACGCGCCGCTCCGTCCCCCTGCACATCACCGCCCATCATTGGCGCGCCGCCCAGTCCCCCATCCCCCCCACTCTGACGCGCCGACGCGAGCCGCTCGACCCCCGCATCACCGACCCGGATGCGATGTGGCTCCTGCAGGACTTCTGCTCGCGGCCTCTTCCCGAGTTCCGCCTCCGCGTCACCCGCGAGGGGTACCGGAGCCACGAACTGGTGAGCACCGGCCTGGGCGCTTCTTCCGAGATCACCTACTTCACCGGCGAGGGGCGGCGCGGGGACACCGCTCGCCCCAAGCGCGGCGGCACGCCGATGTGGTTCAGCAAGGCGGTGGACATGCCGCTGGAGGTCCTCATCCAGGACATCTTCATCCACCGCACGCTCTGGGACCCGACGCCGCCCAAGGTGCAGGTCTACGCCTACCCGCTCGACGGCTCCCTGGAGTTCCGCGAAGCCGACCTGCTCCCGCTGAACGAGTCCGCGGAGTACCTCGGCCTGGGGATCGACGCGGGCCGGACGCCCATCGTCCCGCGGTACGCCGACATGCTCGCGTTCGCCATGAACCGGATGGGCTGGAAGGAGGACGAGTTCTACGTCTTCCGCTGCCGCGTCGATTACCCCGTTCTGTACACGCGCGTGCGGATGACGCTGGAGTGAGCCCGGCGTCCGGCGCGCGGCGCCCGCTCGATTCACGTTGCGCATCTTCCGCGTGGGATCGCGCGGACCGGGGGCCGATCGGGGCGAAAAGAAAGCCCGGGGCGCGGGCCCCGGGCTGATGAGTCGAGACGTTCGCGGGAGAGCGAGCCGGTCAGCACCCGCCGCCGACGGCGTCGAGCCAGGCGCTCAGGAAGGCGCTGATGTCGTTGGAGTTGACCGAGCCGGAGCCGTCGAAGTCGGCGATCTGGTTGCCCTGCTGCACGCTGTCGAGCCAGGAGGACAGGAAGGCGGAGATGTCGTTGGAGTTGACCGCGCCGCTGCCGTCCCAGTCGGCCGGGCACTCGGGACCGCCGCCGCCGCCGAAGGTGAGGAACGAGGTATTGCGGGCGTCGAAGTGGGCCATGGGCCACTGGGCGAGGGTGGTGGAGGCGGCGTGCTCGGTGCCGAAGAAGGCGATGCGGCCGCCGTTGCCGACGAAGACGTACTCGACCGTGCCGTCGCCGTCGAGGTCGCCGATGGCCGGGGAGGACGTGAAGGTGCCGGTGTTGTTGTAATCGTCGTTGTCAACGGGGAAGTCGGGGACGATGGAGCCGTCGGCGTTGGCGGCGAAGACGAAGTTGGCGTACTTGACGACGGCCTCGAGGGAGCCGGGCTCGCCGTCGATGTCGGCGATGATGGCGCTGGAGTTCACGTTGCCGGTGATGCCGGGGATGGTGGCGGGGAAGCCGGGGACGGGAGCGCCGTCGGCCTTGTAGGCGTAGAGGTTGAAGCCGGCGATGACGATCTCGAGCTGGCCGTCGCCGTCGAGGTCGCCCAGGGCCGGGGTGGCGTTGCGGATGGGGCCGCCAGGGGTGACGGGCCAGCCGGGGCGCGGGGCGCCGGTGGCGTCGAAGACGTGGAGCACATCGCCGGCGCGGACGACGATCTCAACCGTGCCGTCGCCGTCGAGGTCGCCCATCGAGACCGCGCCGCGGATGGAGCCGAGGCCCTCGACGGTGAAGATCGGGGTGCCGTCGTGCTTCCAGGCGTAGAGCTCGTAGGTGATGGGGTCGGGGAAGTTGGGGCGCCACGTGCCGGCGACGACATCGGGGAAGCCGTCGCCGTCGATGTCGCCCACGGCGGGGGTCTGGAGGCTCTCGGGGGCGCTCCGCGGCCAGCCGGGGAGGGGCGTGCCGTCGCCCTTCTCGGCGCGGATGCTGGCGCCGGCGGCGTAGATGACGTCGAGGACGCCGTCGCCGTCGAGGTCGGCCAGGACGGGAGCGGTGCTGCTGCCCGCACCGGTGGCCCGCGGCCAGCCGGGGACGAGGGAACCGTCGTGCTTCCAGGCCCAGACGTTGTACCAGGACTGCGCGACGAGTTCCGGGAGGCCGTCGCCGTCGATGTCGCCCACGGCGACGGCGGAGAAGATCGGGTTCGCGATCGTGACGGGCCAGCCCGGCAGGGGGATGCCGAAGCGGTCGAAGACGAAGACGTTGCCCTCGTTGTAGGGGTTCCCGGAGACGCCGGCGGTGGGGACGATGATCTCCATGACGCCGTCGCCGTTGATGTCGGCGAGTTTGGGCGAACCGAGGGTGACCTTCCCGGTGTCGAAGGTCCAGGCGGGCTGCAGTTGGGCGTGGGCGATCGCGGCGAAGGCGAGCGAGGCGGTTGCGGCGACGGTGGGGAGGTGACGTTGGGTCATGGTCAGAACTCCTGGGGTCCCCGCGCCCCCCTTCCAGTGTGAGGCAGCCAATGTACCCGCAGATCGCCGCGATGCAATAGGTAAAGAACGCCGCACGCCGCCGGTGGAGAAGGGCGCATGAAAAAGCCCCCGCCGGGGGGCCGGCGGGGGCGAGGGGGTCGGGCGGGGGCGAGGGGCGCGCCCGCGCCCGAGCGCCGGGGGCGCTGGGGAGGTCAGCAGCCCTGCTGGACCGCCTCGAGCCAGGCGGAGAGGAAGGCGGAGATGTCGTTGGAGTTGACCGAACCGGAGCCGTCGAAGTCGGCCGTCAGCGTGCCGTTCTGCACGCTCTCGAGCCAGGAGGACAGGAAGGCGGAGATGTCGTTGGAGTTGACCGAACCGGAGCCGTCCCAGTCCGCGGGGCAGCCGGTGTCAACGGCGGGGAGGTCGGTGACCCAGCCGCCGGCGTAACTGGCGGCGTAGAGGCGGCGGACGCCGTTGACGACGCCGCCGTAGGCGAAGTCGTAGATGGCGCTGCCGCGGAAGCCCTCGCTGGTGACCTCGAAGGTGACGCCGTCGTCGATGGAGCGCTGGGGGCCGGTGCCGGTCCAGGTGGGATGGATGAAGAAGGTGCCGGGGACGAGCGGGTCGGCGATGAAGCAGCGCGCGGCGGGGGTGAGGCCCTGCTGGGTCCAGGTCAGGCCGCCGTCGGTGCTCTTGAAGAGGCCGCCCCACGCGGAGCCGGGGTTCTCGGTGGCGTAGACGTAGACGGTGTCGTCGTTCTGCGGGCCCTGCTCGATGCCCCAGGCGCTCCAGCCGGGGTTGTAGCCGACCTCGGACTCGACCCAGGTGTCGCCGCCGTCGGCGGAACGGAGGATGTGGCCGGCGCCGGTCGAGCCGAAGTTGACGACCGTGGCCAGGGCCACGGGGCCGTCGCCGCCGAGCCACAGGACGCCGTGGGTCTCCTCGTTGGGGAAGTCGCCCTCGTACTCAAGCTCCCAGACGCCGGGGGCGGCGCGGTTGTAGGACCAGATGCGGGCGGCCCAGGATCCGAGCCAGGCGTTCGCGGCCACGAGGATCTTGGGGTTGCTGCCGCTGGTGGCGGCGATGTCATGGCCGATGTTGTCGAGGGCGCTGGGGGAGCCGGGGCCGAGGTTGGTCCAGGTGCCGTCGGCGTTGCGGCGCCAGAGGCCGTCGTCGGCGCGGCCGAGGGGGCCGTCGTGGACGGCGTAGAGGGTGCCGTCGGGGCCGAAGTAGACCTTCTTCCAGCGGGGCAGCGGGGCCTGGGACAGGGTCCAGGTCTGGCCGCCGTCGTCGGAGGTGAAGATGCCGCCGAGGTTGAAGCCCTCATAGGCGGCGGCGATCTCGTTGGAGTTCAGGGGGTTGACGGCGAAACTGTTGATCTGGAGCTGGCTCAGGCCGTTGCCGGAGGGGGAGAAGCTCTGGCCGCCGTCGGTGGAACGGAAGACGGCGACCGAACTCATCCCGAGGAGGACGTCGGTGGCGCCGGGGACGAACTCGATGTCGTTGACGGAGTAGGTGCCGGTGCCGCCGAAGCTGTAGGTCCAGGTCGCGCCGCCGTCGGTGGAGCGAACGAGGCCGGCGCGGGTGGTGCCGACGAGGATGGTGGAGGGGTTGGCGGGATCGATCGCGACGGCGGTGGCGGCCTCGCTGGGCCAGCCGGCGCTGAGGTAGTTCCAGGACATGCCGTCGTCGGTCGTGCTGTAGAGGCCGACGAACTGGCTGCCGAAGTCCTGGCCGCCGACGACGTAGACGACGCCGCCGGGGCCGAAGGCGATGTCGTTGAGCATGTTGTTGGGGAGGCCGCCGGAGACCTCGGACCAGTTCAGGCCCCCGTCGGTGGTGACCCAAAGTTCATTGCCGGCGCCGAAGTTGCCGGTGAAGGCGGCGTAGACGCGGTTGGGGTTGGCGGGGTCGATGGCGACGACGGTAGCGCCCATGCCGAAGCCGACCCAGGGGGAGACGTCGGTCCAGGTCACGCCGCCGTCGGTGCTCTTGAGGACGACCGTCGGGTTGGAGCCGTTGAGGAACTGCCCGAGGCCGACCCAGATGACCGAGGGGTTCGTGGGGTCAACGGCGACGTCCTCGACAAGGGCCTGGCCGGCGACGGGGAGGGCGACGACGGTCCAGTTCTCGCCGTCGTCGGTGCTCATGAAGAGGCCGTCGTCGGTCGCGGCCCAGCCGGTGCCGTCGCCGCCGAACTCGACCTCGTTGACGCGGCGGTTGCCGACGCCGTTGGTGGCGACCCAGTTGGCCCCGCCGTCGGTGGAGCGGTAGATGCCGCCGCCGCCGACGTCGCTGCCGACGCCGATGATGACGACGCCGCTGGCCGTGGGGGAAGCGGAGATGCTCCCGACGTCGGCGCCGGAAGGACCGAAGGGCGCCCAGCTCGGCATGTCGCGCAGGCCGCCCATCGGCTCAGGGGTCGTGGCGCCGGGGCGCGGGGCGTTGGCGACGGCGCTGTTGCCGTGGATGTCGCGCGGCGTTTCGGCGTTTGGGAGCCAGATCACCGTGTCGCCGGGGACGGGCGCAGGCGCCGCCGGCGGTTCGGCATACGCGACCGTCGCCGAACACAGGGTTCCGATCAGGACGAAATCGAGACAGTTCTTCACGATCAACCTCCAGCCATGAGGGGTTGTGCGACCAGCCCGCCCCGAGATGGGAGCGGCCGCCGCCGCCGCGGCGCCGCCCACAGGACAGAACAGTCCGGTGACGGGCAGAGCCATGCTCGGGTGTGCATGGTACACGAATCCCCCTTGCGGCGCGATCCGGTTCCAGAGGCGTGTACGGGACTGCGCGTGCGAGGGTCGAGGGCGGACGGGCGCCGGTGTCCGATCAGCACCCGCCGCCGACGGCCGCGAGCCAGGCGGTGAGGAACGCGGAGATGTCGTTCGAGTTCACGCTGCCGCTCTGGTCGAAGTCGGCGTCGAGGGCGCCGTTCTGCACGCTGTCGAGCCAGGAGGTCAGGAAGGCGCTGATGTCGTTGGAGTTGACCTGCTGGTCGCCGTCCCAGTCGGCGGGGCAGGCCTCGCCCTGGACGAGGCGGAGGGCGATGGGCGGCGCGGGGTTGGTGAAGTTGCCGCTGGAGCCGCGGGAGAGCGACGCGGGGCCGCCGAAGCCGTGGTTGATCGAGCCGCCGTACGCGGTGGGGTTGTTGGCCTCCAGCCGCACCCAGTAGCGGCCGGCGGGGAGGGTGGCGCGCAGCGGGGCGTAGACCCAGTTCTCGTAATCCGTGCTGAACCGCAGGTGGGCGACGGCCGGGACGGCCAGTTCCTGGGACTCATCGGGGCGGGCGAGGGTGCCGTCGTCGGGGAAGAGTCGGATCGTGATCCCCGAGCCGTCGGCGTAGTTGGAGGTGTAGCCGTCGATGCCGATCTCGCCGATGGTCCAGGTCTCGCCCGGCGGGACGTCGAAGGGCTGGAAGACCTGCCACTGGCTGGGGATGCCCAGGGCGCGGCCGAACATATCGGCGGCGTCGGAGCCCTGATCGACGAGGAAGGTGCGCTGCGGGCAGCCGCCCTCCTGGCAGGTGTCGATGATGCCGTTGTTGTCGCAGTCGGGAGCGCCGTTGGCGATGTCCTCGTCGTCCGGGATGCCGTTGCCGTTGCAGTCCAGCATGGGCTGGGCGGGCTCGCCGGTGCTGAGGGTCAGGCCGGAGGGGGCGGGGCCGCCGGCGCTGGTGTAGATGCCGGTCGGGTTCTCGCCGTCCAGGCCGGCGCGGTAGACGACGCCGGTGAGTTCATCGGCGTAGTAGATGAATCCGCCGGCGGGGTCCACGAGCAGGTCGATCAGGCCGCTGGTCTGCACGACGAAGGGGGTGTGGTCGATCAGGACGGTGAAGTCGCTGCCGTCGAGGCGTGCGCGGCCGACGTAGTCGGAGTGGGTGTTGGCGTCGATCCAGTAGATGTAGCCGGCGCCGACGTCGAGGCCGATGGCCCGCGGGGTCTGGATGCCCTGCACGACGGTCTTGACGTTGCCGCCGTCGAGGTCCATCCGCTTGATGCCCCCCTCCGCGCCGACGTAGACGTGGCCGTTGGTCGCGTCCACGCGGACGTTGCCGACGGGGGCGGAGCCGGAGGAGGTGAAGATGGTCGTGAGGTTGCCGCCGTCGGCGTCAACGCGCATGACGGAGTTGTTGGACGAGAAGTAGATGCGGCCGGCGGCGTCGAGGGAGATGCCGCGGCAGAAGCCGGGGGGCGTGGCGAGGACGGCGGCATCGGAGCCGTCAACGTTGGCGGACATGATCTCGCTGGAGCCGGCGGAGTCAACCCAGAGGACCCGGCCGGTGGCGGGGTTGACGGTCAGGCCGAGGGGGAGCCACTGGGCGGGGGCGGGGGCGAAGAGGAGGCGGGGGGAGGAGCCGTCGGTCCCCATGGCCTTGATCTGCGGGTTCTGGAACTGGTACTCGCTGAAATAGATCTCGGTCTGGGCGGCGGCGACGGCGGCACCGGCGGCGATCACGAGCGACGCAGAACAGAGAGCGCGGGGGCACATCTTCACAGGAATCCTCCTCTTGGTGGATCGCCGACTCGGACATGGCTGTCGGCGGCATTGCCGGGGGACAAGTTACTGGAAGATGGATCCGGAGGCAAGGCATTTGTGCAATAAGTTGTACAAAGCATCGGCCCTGTGTTGGGGCCGGTGCTTCTTGCAGAAGCCGAACCGGTTTCGTAAACTCGCGGCGATCTCGTGGTGAATGCCCAAACAGACATTGAAACATCCGCCGGCGTCCTGGAGGCGACACCGGGCCCGAAGTTCGCGGAGGAAGCGGGGCGGGTCATGGAGCGGCTGCGGCGTGCCCTGGCGGGGGTGTTGGTGGCCGCGCCGGAAGGGGCGGTGAGCCGGGCCGCGGACCTTCGCCGGTGGCTGGACCTGGACTCGGCGCTGGCGTGGCAGGTGCACACGATCGCGACGGGGGATGATGCGCTGCGGGCGGCGCGGAACGTTCCGAAGGCGGGGGCGATGGAACGGTTCCTGGAGGCCGCGGCGAAGTCGGGGGCGGTCGGCGCGAGCGTGGTGGAGGAGGTGCGCGGCGCGTACGAGGCGTTCGAGCGGCTGGTGACGGAGCAGGCGGGGAGGCGAGAGAACTTCGACGCGATGATCGCGGCGCTGCGCCCGCAGGGGTCGGCGCTGCAGCGGATCCGGCGGACGGCGTACCGGGCGAACGCGGCGGTGTGGGGGGTGACGGTGCGGTGCGCGCTCAACTGCGTCGTGTTCTACCAGAGGCCGACGGGGGAGCACGACTGCCTGTCGGTGCGCGGGCGGATCGGGGTCCGGCGGCTGCAGGAGGGGGCGGTGGTGGGGATCTACGCCTCGGGTCGGACGTGGGGGGGAGCGGAGTGTCCGCCGGTGGGGGCGCCGAAGGTGGCGGTGGACCCGTGCGAACTGCTGGAGGAGTGCTGCAGCACGCCGGCGCCGCGGATCAGGCGGGTGGAGAGCCCGGACGGGTCGGTGCGGGACTACCTGGAGCTGGAGGGGCTGGGGCGGTCGAGCGAGGTGACGATCCTGTGGCGGAACCTGTCGCTGAACTTCCCGGACGGGACGACGACGCCGCCGCACGGGTGCTCGGTGCCGTGCCTGGAGCCGACGGAGGTGTCGGTGATGGACCTGCTGATCCCGCAGGGGTGGACGGACCCGCGGACGGCGGAGGCGTGGCAGACGCTGGCGAGCAGCCCGTACGCCATGCCCGGGAGCGAGCAGCCGGGGCACCGGCTGCCGTTTGAGTGTGAAGTGAAGCACCTGGGGACGCGCCCGGAGCAGTTGTACACGCCGCACGAGCCGCGGTACAGCGAGGTGATCGCGCGGCAGCTTCAGGAACTGGGATGGCCGCTGGGGGCGTTCGACATCTACCGGTGCGAGGTGAAGTACCCGGTGCTGCACGCGGCGGTGCATCTGTGCGTGCATGGGGCGAGGTGAGGGCCCGACGGGCGGGAACGACGCGGGGGCTCCCTCGGGAGCCCGGGCGGGGCAATAAGAAAAGGCGCCGGCTTTGCGCCGGCGCCTTCGCGGGGCACGATGCAGGTCGGGTGATCAGCAGCCGCCCTGGATCGCGCTGAGCCAGGCGGTCAGGAAGGCGCTGATGTCGTTGGAGTTCACGGCGCCGTCGCCGTTGAAGTCGGCGTAGAGCCCGCCCTCGCCGACGCTGCCGAGCCAACTGGTCAGGAAGGCGCTGATGTCGTTGGAGTTGACCGAGCCGTCCACGTTCCAGTCGGATGCGCAGGCGGTGAGGCGGACGGCGGTCGGGGCGTAGCCGACATGCATGCGCCGGCCGCCGGGGAGCGTGGGGAGGTCGAGTTCGGCGAACTCGCCGGTGATGGACGAGCCGGTCACGATGTCGTAGAGGGTCGTGCCCGAGGGGATGTAGTCGTCCAGCAGGGTGACGACGAGGCGGCCGTCGATGGCCTTGGCGCCGGAACCTCCGCTCCGGTCGAACTCGGTCGGGGCGAGGCCGCCGACCTTGATGGCCACCGTCGAGGTTTCGGTCAGGGTCAGGGCGTTGCCGACCTCGATGAAACCCGCGGCGGTCGCCGATCCGGGGGCGATGGTCCCGTGGAGGAGATGCGACCCGGTGACACGGCCGCGGCCGGCGATCGTCTGGCCGGGACCGAACGTCGCCGCGCCGTTGGCATGAAGGACCGCCGTGGCAATGTTGGCGGCCGAGGCGTTGAGCACGATCGTGCCCGATCCGTCGATGACGCCGCCGTCGATCCGGAGGGTGGCCGCGCTCCCGCCGGCGGTGGTGTTGACCGTGATCTGACCATCGTTGGTCAGGCCGGCGGCGTCCACGATCAGCATCCCGGTGTTGGCCAGGCCGAGGGGACCGGTGAGGGCGACCCCCGAGAGCGTGCTCGTGCCCGTGCTCGTCACGACCCCGCCGTTGACCGCCTCCAGCGTCCCGCCGTCAACACGAGCGTTGCTCAGCACGACCTCGCCGCCGTCGGCGACGACCTGCCCCGCCGGCCCCTGCGCGACGGTGATGCCGCTGAGTTGAAGAACGCCCCCGCCGGTAGAACGCATCATGGCGTTGTTGGTCTTGTCGCCGCTGGAGAGTTCGAGGGGCTTCTCCGCCATGTCGGCGGAGATCAGGCCGTTGTTGACCCACGGGCCGATGATGCGGCCGGCGCCGCGGATGGTGTGGCCCGCGCCGTGCGTGGCGGTGGTGACGTTGGCATGAAGGACCGCCGTGGCAATGTTGGCGGCCGAGGCGTTGAGCACGATCGTGCCCGATCCGTCGATGACGCCGCCGTCGATCCGGAGGGTGGCCGCGCTCCCGCCGGCGGTGGTGTTGACCGTGATCTGACCATCGTTGGTCAGGCCGGCGGCGTCCACGATCAGCATCCCGGTGTTGGCCAGGCCGAGGGGACCGGTGAGGGCGACCCCCGAGAGCGTGCTCGTGCTCGAAGCCGAGAAGAACCCGCCGTTGACCGCCTCCAGCGTCCCGCCGTCAACGCGAGCGTTGCTCAGCGCGACCTCGCCGCCGTCGGCGATGATCTGCCCCGCCGGCCCCTGCGCGACGGTGATGCCGATGAGCCGGAGGACGCCCCCGCCGGCGGCTCGCATCATGGCGTTGTTGGTCTTGTCGCCGCTGGAGAGTTCGAGGGGCTTCTCCGCCATGTCGGCGGAGATCAGGCCGTTGTTGACCCACGGGCCGGTGATGCGGCCGGCGCCGCGGACGGTGTGCCCCGCGCCGTGCGTGGCGGTGCCGCCGTTGGCCTGGAGGGTCGCCGTGGTGATGTTGGCGGCCGAGGCGTTGAGCACGATCGTGCCGGATCCATCGAGGACGCCGCCGCCGTCGATCCGGAGGGTGGTCGCGCTCCCGCCGGCGGTGGGATTGACGACGATCCAGCCGGTGTTGGACACCCCCAGGGAGATGAGCTGACGGGTGTTCGGAACTTCGAGCGTGGCGTTGGGATTCCCAATGGTGATCCCGCCCACCGTGGGATTCAGGTCCAGGATCACGGTGTACGTGCCGGGGATGGCGATCACCGCGAACTCGCTGACCGCGTCCGGGACGTTCTCGGGGGTCCAGTTGGAAGCAGCCCCCCACACGCCGCCGAAGGGGTTGTTCCACTGCTGCGTCTGGGCCGATGCGGAGGCGGCAAGGCCGGAGGCGGCGATGACGGCGGCGATCAGAGCACGCTGATTCAACACAACTCTTCTCCAGATTAACACGTTCAAGCGACCGCAGCGGCGACGCGAACACCTGGCGGATTATGACTGGGCCCGCGACCGGTCATAAGGGCAATCATGAAGTTTCGCAGGTGTTTGTCAACAGGGACAACCTCGAACTCGAGGCATTCCGTCAGAATGACAGGCTATGGGTACGTCCGGGCAGGACCAAGAACTCAAGCGATCGCGCCGGCAACCCTTCGTATGACCGTCATCTTCTGAACTCAGGCAGGGAAAGAAGAATGCCCGCCGGCTGACAGGCACGTTGCCGCCGCGCGTCGTGAGACCGATCCAAAGAAGAACCCAGGGATTGGGGTCCCTGGGTTCCGAGAATCCGGCAAGATGGTCGGCTGAGTCAGCTCTGTGGCTTCCACTGCCCCTTGAACTGGGCGATGGCGTCGGTGAGCTTCTTCTCAAGGTCGCCGTCGAGGGCCTTCTTCTGGTCGAGTTCGTCGCGGATGGGCTTGCCGACGGTGGTCATGTACTCCAGGAGGCCCTTCTCGAAGGCCGCGACCTGGTTGACGGGGACGTCGTCGAGGAAGCCCTTGGAGCCGGCGAAGATGGAGATGACCTGGTCGGTGACGTGGTAGGGGACGTACTGGGGCTGCTTGAGGAGCTCGACCATGCGGGCGCCGCGGTCGAGCTGCTTCTGGGTGGCCTTGTCGAGCTCGGTGCCGAGCTGGGCGAAGGCCTCGAGTTCGCGGTAGGCGGCGAGGTCGAGTCGCAGCGAACCGGCGATCTTCTTCATGGCCTTGATCTGGGCGTTGCCGCCGACGCGGGAGACCGAGATACCGACGTTGATCGCGGGGCGGACGCCGGCGAAGAAGAGCTCGGGCTCGAGGTAGATCTGGCCGTCGGTGATGGAGATGACGTTCGTGGGGATGTAGGCGGAGACGTCGCCCTCCTGGGTCTCGATGACGGGCAGCGCGGTGAGCGAGCCGGCGCCGTTCTCGTCGGAGAGCTTGGTGGCGCGCTCCAGGAGGCGGGAGTGGAGGTAGAAGACGTCGCCGGGGTAGGCCTCGCGGCCCGGGGGACGGCGGAGCAGCAGCGAGAGCTGGCGGTAGGCGACGGCCTGCTTGGAGAGGTCGTCGTAGATGCACAGGGCGTGCTTGGGGGTCTTGCCCTCCTTGCCCTGCCACATGAAGTGCTCGCCCATGGCGCAGCCGGCGTAGGGGGCGATGTACTGCATGGGGGCGGGGTCGGAGCTGGCGGCGTTGACGACGATGGTGTACTCCATCGCGCCGTGCTTCTTGAGGGTCTCGACGACGCCGGCGACGGTGGACTCCTTCTGGCCGACGGCGACGTAGATGCAGACGACGGCGTCGGGGGTGCCCCAGTACTGCTTCTGGTTGATGATGGTGTCGATGGCGACGGCGGTCTTGCCGGTCTTGCGGTCGCCGATGATGAGTTCGCGCTGGCCGCGGCCGATCGGGATCATGGCGTCGATGGCCTTGATGCCGGTCTGGAGCGGCTCGTGGACGGGCTGGCGCTCGGCGATGCCGGGGGCGATGATGTCCACCTTGCGGAAGGTGTCGGTCTGGATGGGCGGGCCGTCGTCCAGGGGCCGGCCGAGGGCGTCCACGACGCGGCCGAGGAGGGCGTCGCCGACGGGGACCTCGAGGAGGCGGCCGGTGGAGCGGACGAGGTCGCCCTCCTTGACCTTGAGGTAGTCGCCGTAGACGACGGCGCCGACGGTGTCCTCTTCAAGGTTGAAGACCTGCCCCATGACCGTGCCGTCGTCGGTCTGGAACTCGAGCATCTCGGCGGCCATGGCCTTGGAGAGGCCGTAGATGCGGGCGATGCCGTCGCCGACCTCGATGACGCGGCCGACCTCGGAGACCTCCAGTTCGGCGCTGAACTGCTGGATCTCCTGCTTGATGACGCTCGTGATCTCGTCGGTCTTGATCTTCACGGTGGGTTCCTCGGTCAAAGGCCGGCCGCGATGCGGCGGGAAGGCCCTGGGGGCCGGGGGAGCCGGCCTTGTCTGATGGGGTCAGGGGGCTCGGCGGGTGCTGGAACAGGCACGAACCGACCCCGCGTCGGCGGGTCGGAATCGGGCCAATACGGTAGACGCCTGACGGGGTCTTGTCTCGCCCATCCCGCCGGGAGGGAGACGGGCAGGGGAGGCGCCGGCGGCGGGGTCAGCGGCCGCCGGGGAGCGGGGCGATGGGGGTCGGGGGAAGGCCGCCGGGGGCCGGGGAGGGCTGTCGCTTGGTGATCTCCAGGCCGATGCGGCGGTCCTGGGCGGAGAACTGGAGGGGAGGGACCTGTTCGAGGACGGCGGTGTCGGAACGGGCGGCCGCGGCGGGGTCCGCCGGGCGGCTGGAGGGGTCGATCATGGAGGCCCGGACGGGGGCGAAGACGGCGAGTTTGCTGGTGACGCCGGCCTCGAGGTCGTCGCTGGAGAGGACGACGAAGGCGATGGGGACGAGCTCACGGTTTCGGACCTGATCGATGAGGTCTCGGGGGCCGGTGACGGTGACGTTGCGGACCAGGCCGTCGAGGACGCGGATGTCCCAGTCGTCCCCCTCGGTGTGGGGGACGGTGATCCAGACGGGGACGGTGGGCAGGACGATCTCGTCGGTCTGCTTGCGGATGCGGAGGGTGACGCGGACGGTGTCGGTGGCGGCGCGGACGGGATCGAAGCCGTCGAGCACCTCGGGGAGGCAGATCTGGGCGCGGACGGTCTGGGGGCCATCGTCGCGGAGGAGGCGGCGCTCGTCGTCGCTGATGATGGCGGTGGCGAAGGGAGCGCCGGAGGCTCCGCCGCCGACGGTGCCGCGGTCGGTGAGGAGGGCCGCGGCCTGCTCGGGCATGGTGACCCGGACGGTGGCGGGGGAGACGGTGACCTCGCCGTCGTTCTCGATGCCGGTGAGGTCAACGCGGACGGGGAGGTCGCGGGTGACCAGCCGCGCGACGCGGATGGTGGCGGTGGCGGGCTGGACGTCGCTGACGCTGATGCCGCGGCGGACGAGGTCGGGGTGATTGCGGAGGGCGTCCTGGAGGCGGATGACGTGCTCGCCGGGCTCATCGGGGATGCCGCCGACGCCGGCGACCAGGCGGAGGGGGGAGCGGAGGACCTGCTCGACCTCGTCAAGCGCGACGGAGGAGCCCTCGATGCGCACGCGGATGATCTCGGAGCGGAGGTCGGGCTCCAGGACGCGGACGGAGACGTCCTCGCTGGGGGCGACGAACTGGATGCGCGGGGTGACGGTGGTGGATCGAAGCCCCTCGGCCTCGGCCCAGAGCCAGATGAGGAGGGTCACGACGGTGACCAGGATGGCAGTCTTCATGGCCGACCACATCGGGGGATGCTACCTCTCGCGTTGCGCCGCCGCGGGTTCGTCCGGCCGGCTCGAGCCGCCGTTGGAAGCACCGTCGGCCCTGGCCTGGGCGTGAGCGTGGCGGCGACCGTTGCCGCCGGTGCGGCCGGCGGAGACGACGCGTCTGCCGAGCCTGCCGAGGCCCTGGCCGAGGGGACCCACGGCACCGCCGCCGAAGCCCTCGCCGGCGTGGTTGCCGCCGGCGAGGCGACGGGTGAGTTCCTGGCGCAGTTGCTCGGTGGTGAGGCCGCGGTCGAGCCGCCCGCGCTCGGCGAGGCTGATGGAGCCGGTCTCCTCGCTGATGACGACGACGAGGGCGTCGGACTCGCGGCTGAGGCCGACGGCCGCGCGGTGACGGGACCCGAGGGCGGCGTCGGGCATCTCCTCGGGCTCGGCGAGGGGGAGTTGGACGCCGGCGGAGAGGATGCGGTCGCCCTGGATGACGACGGCCAGGTCGTGGAGGGCCGAGCCGGGGAAGAAGATGGTCTGGAGGAGGCGGGCGGAGATCTCGGCGTTCATCTCGGTGCCGCCCTCGACGAGGCCGCGGAGCCCGACCTCTCGCTCGATGACGATGAGGCCGCCGTAGCGGAGTTTGCTGAGGTAGGCGGAGGCGTCCACGATGGCGTCGATGACGGCGTCGGCGCCGCCGGTGGCGCGCCGGAAGAGGCCGCCGACGGGGGTCTCGCCGAGGCGGATCAGGCCGCGGCGGAGTTCGGGCTGGAAGATGACGACGAGGGTGATGGCCAGCAGGGCGAGGAATCGCTCGTAGAGGAAGGTGAGGCGGAGGAAGCGCTCGTGCTGGCCGACGATGCGGACCAGCAGGGTGGCGGTGACGAGGACGAAGAGCATCCCCTTGATGGCGCCGGCGGCGCGGGTGCCCTGGACGAAGCGCACGATCGCGAACACGACCATCCAGATGACGGCGAGTTCGATGATGACCTGCCACGTGGGGTAAGTGGCGAGGCGGTCAAGGAGTTGGATCGATCGGTCCAGCATCGCCCAGTGTTCACCCCCCGCCCGCCAGAGGATCGCCCGGCCACCGCGCCCCCTCGCCCCGGCCGCGAGTTCAGTCCCGTTGGGCCCGCCCGTGGGGACCCGCGAGGAGCCCGTCGGAGGCGAGGCACAGAGCCGCTCGAACGTATGTTCCCGCCCCCGCCGGTCGCGCCCAACGCAGTCTACCTCGCCCCCAACCACGGATCGACCGAACTAAGATCGCAGCACCAGAATTGCCTGATTTTCGTCGCGCGACGCGGGGTTCATGCGATGCCCTACACGGTCCGGTCGTTCCAGCCCACGCCCAACCCCAACGCGCTCAAGTGCGTGCTGGACCGCCCCATCACGCGGGGGCCGGTGTCGTTCCGGTCGCCTGCGGACCTGCCGGAGCCGGGGGACGGAGCGGGCCGGGACACGGGAGTGTCGGAGGCGTACCGGCTGGCGCCGGCGCTGTTCGCGGTGCCGGGCGTCGCGGGGCTGCTGTTCAATCAGGACTGGGTCACGGTCAACAAGTCGCCGCAGAGCGAATGGGGAGAGGTGAAGGCGGGAGTGACACGGGTGCTCCAAGGGGAGGGGTGAGCCGCACCGAGGGCGCGGCCCCGCCCCATCCCCCCCACTGCCGCGGCTCGCCAGGCGCGGGGCATCGCCCCGGGCGCCGGCGGGGCTTCAATAACCGGTCGGGGGGATGAGAGAGGAGTGGGTCGCTCGGGTAAAACTGGTCGATCCGCAATCCGTTTGGTGGCGGCGGACGCCTGGTCGGTACGATAGTTGGCTGGAGTTCGCTGGCGTGCCGCTCCGCCACGGTCGATCCTTGAATCAGAACTCATGGCACCCCACGACCCATCCATCCCGGAGATGCCGCAGGAGAACCCGCCGAACGGCGCGGGCGTGGCGGGGGGCTCGTCGCTGTTCGGCGACCCGCATCAGCCCGAGGCCGACGGCTCGGAACGGCCGCCGACGCTGCCGCCGTATAACCCCCGACCGGGGGCGGGCGAGGCTCGGATGGACGGGGCGCCCGGCAGTCACGGGAGCGGGGCCGGGGCCGCGGACGCGACGGTGGTCGGGCCGGGGGCGGATCGGCGGCACCTGCCGGAGCGGATCGGGCGGTACCGCATCCGCCGGCTGATCGGCTTCGGGGGGATGGGGGCGGTGTACGAGGCGGTGCAGGACCACCCGCGCCGGACGGTGGCGCTGAAGGTGATGAAGCCGGGGGTCGCCTCGCGTTCGGCGCTGCGGCGGTTCGAGTACGAGTCGCAGGTGCTGGCGAGGCTGCGGCACCCCGGGATCGCGCAGGTCTACGACGCGGGGACGTACGACGACGGGCTCGGACCGACGCCGTTCTTCGCGATGGAGTACATCCCGGGGGGGCAGTCGATCACGGACTACGCGAAGGCGAAGCAACTGAGCATCCGGCAGCGGCTGCAGCTGTTCGTGCGCGTCTGCGACGCGGTGCACCACGGGCACCAGAAGGGGGTGATCCACCGGGACCTGAAGCCGGCGAACATCCTGATCGACTCGACGGGCGGGGACTCGATCGGCCAGCCGAAGGTGATCGACTTCGGGGTGGCGAGGACGACGGACTCGGACATCGCGGTCACGACGCTGCAGACGGACGTGGGGCAGCTGATCGGGACGCTGCAGTACATGTCGCCGGAGCAGTGTGCGGCGGACCCGGCGGACATCGACACGCGGAGCGACGTGTACGCGCTGGGGGTGATCCTGTACGAGCTGCTGGCGGACCGGCTGCCGTACGACGTGACCGGGGTGACGGTGTACGACGCGACGCGGATGGTGCGCGACCAGATCCCGGCGAGGCTGACGACGATCAACGCGCAGCTGGGGGGGGACATCGAGACGATCGTCTTCAAGGCGCTGGAGAAGGACCGGGACCGGCGGTACCAGTCGGCGGCAGAGCTGGCGCGCGACATCAACCGGTACCTGTCGGCGGAGCCGATCTCGGCGCGGCGGGCGAGCGTGCCGTACCTGCTGAAGGTCTTCGCCCGGCGGAACAAGTCGGTCGTCATCGCGGCGGCGGCGGTGTTCCTGGCGCTGGTGGCGGGGATCGTGGGGACGAGCATCGGGCTCGTTCGGGCCAACCGCCTCGCGGCGGTGGCCGAGGCGGACAGGCGGCAGCACGAGGCGGAAACGGCGAAGGTGCTGGGGGCGCTGCACCTGGAACTCGGCCGGGCACGCGTCGCGCTGGGGCAGTACGAGGGGGCGGAACGGTCGCTGCTGGCGGCGGACCAGTTCTATTCGACGGCCGGCGTGGCGCACCAGGCGGGGTACGCGGACACGCTGCGGGCGCTGATCGACCTGTACACGGCGTGGGAGCGGCCGGAGCGGGCCGAGGAGTACCGCCGGCGTCTGGACGCGCTCGAGCGGCGGTAGGAGCGGGGGCCGGCGGCTATCGTTGCCGCGGATGAACCGAAGACGCAGCGCGGAGGTGGCGAGCGCAACGGCGCGCGACAGCGCGATCGCCGCGGCGGTGGAGCGGTGGTTCCGCGGCAACGCGCGCGACCTGCCGTGGCGGTCGAAAGGCCCGTCGCGGGACCCGTACCACGCGCTGGTCTCCGAGGCGATGCTCCAGCAGACGCAGGTGTCGCGGGTCGTCGAGCGGTTCGGGGCGTTCATCGAGCGGTTCCCGACGGTGCACGCGCTGGCCGCGGCGGACGAGGGTGAGGTCCTGGGGCTGTGGTCCGGGCTGGGGTACTACCGCCGGGCGCGGAACCTGCACGCGGCGGCGAAGGCCGTGGTCGCGGAGTGGGGCGGGCGGATCCCCGAGGATGTGGAGGACCTGATGCGGCTGCCGGGGGTGGGGCGGTACACGGCGGGGGCGATCTCGTCGATCGCGTTCGGGCGGGCGGCGCCGATCGTGGACGGGAACGTGATGCGGGTGCTGATGCGCGTCGAGAACCGCTCGGGCCGGGGGGCGGATCCGTCGTCGCCGGCGGCGCAGCGCTGGGCATGGGAGCGAGCAGAGGCGCTGGTGGCCGCGGCGGGGGCGCCGGGGGTGTTCAACGAGGGGCTGATGGAGCTGGGGGCGACGGTGTGCACGCCCCGGTCGCCGCGGTGCGGGGCGTGCCCGCTGAGGGACCTGTGCCTGGCGCGGGAGGCGGGGACGCAGGAGCGGGTGCCGCGCCCGAAGCAGGCGGCGGCGCGGCGGGACGTGTACTTCGCGTGCGTGGTCGCCGCGGACGGGCCGCGGGGGAAGGTGCTGGTGGAGCAGCGGTCGGCGCGGTCCGCCGGGCCGTCGGGGTCGATGTGGGCGGGGTTGTGGCAGGCGCCGGCGCTGGAGCGTGCGGACCGCCCCCCCACTGCCGCGGAGGTCGCGGCGTTCGCGGGGGTCGCGGAATCGGCCGTGGCGCCGGCGGGGGCGTTCACGCACACGACGTCGCACCGGCTGGTGCACTTCCAGGTGTGGTCGGTGCGATTCGGGCGGCGGCGCCCGGCGCGGGGAGTGTGGATGGATGCTGCTGCGGCGGCCGAGTTGGGACTGTCGAACCCGCAGCGGCGGATCCTGCTCGGAAGCGGCGGCGGTCGTCAGCCGGGGGCGCCTTCGAGCCAGTCGCGGGGTTCGAGGTCGCGCTCGCCGGCGCTCTCGAAGTCATCGACCTCCGGCGGCCGTCCGCGCGGCGGCCCGACGTCGGGGGGCGGCGGGAGACGGGCGTCGATCCGGGAGAGGATCAGGCGGGAGAGGGCCTGATCGCCGAGGATGTCCACGCGGATCTTGATCCGGGTGACGGCTTCTGAGGCGCGTTCGAGCTTGATGCGGATGCGGGGGCCGCCGCGGTCCTCCGCGGCGACGTAGGCGCTCCGGCCCTGGCGCTCGGGTTCGTCCGGATGGCGGACGACCTGGAGGTCGAAGCGGAGTTCGTCGAGTGCGTCGAGGGTGGCGGCCCAGGCGGTCTCAAGGTCGGCCTGACGGGCGGAGACGAGTTCGCCGCGGATGAAGGCGGAGGTGCCGGCCTGGGCCATGGTGAGGCCGGCGGTGAGGACAATGGGAGCGGTGCAGCCGGCGACGACGACCGCAAGGCCGAGCGCAGCGGCCGCGGCACGCACGGGGGCGCGTGCCGGCGTGCGGTCGCGTCGGGACATGGCTCGGGGCGGCATGGCCCAGTGTAGCGGCCGCGTCTCGGCGGCCGACGCTCAGGCGGTGAGAGGGCGCGGGGTCTAGGCGCGGGATGTCTGGCGGGCGCCGTTGCCGACGACGGTGGTGACGACCGGCTCGGGCGGGACGGGGGGCGGGGCCTGGGCCGAGAGTTCGCGGGCGGCCTCGGCGAGGCGGGCGAGTTCGACGACGGACTTGGCGCCGGTCTTGCGCATGATGTTGCGGCGGTGGAACTCGATGGTCTTCTCGGTGCGGAAGAGTTCGGCGGCGATCTGCTTGGTGCGGCGGCCGGCGAGGATGAGGTCGAGGACCTCGCGCTCGCGCCGGGAGAGGCCGGCGACGCGGCTGCGGGCCTCGTCGCGCGCCTTGCGCTCGGCGCGCCGGCGGGCGTCGCGCTCGAAGGCCTCGCGGATGCGCTCGAGGAGGAGTTCGTTGCTGCAGGGCTTCTCGAGGAAGTCCACCGCGCCGTTCTTCATGGCGCCGACCGCGGCGGGGACCTCGGCATAGGCGGTGATGAAGATCATCGGGGTCTCGACGCCCATCTCGACGAGCCGGCGCTGCAGGCCGAGGCCGCCGGAGCCGGGCATGCGCACGTCCACGACGATGCACCCGGGGGCGTCGGGGTCCATCGCGGCGAGGTAGTCCTCGGCGCAGGCGAAGGTCTTGACCGGCAGGCCCACGGAGGAGAGGAGGGCCTTGAGCGAGTCGCGCACCGCCGCATCGTCGTCGATGAGAAACACAGTTGGTTCAGCCGTCATAGCTCTTGTCTCCCGGGTTGGTCACAGTGTGAATGGGAAGCCGGAACCGGAACGTGGCGCCGCGGGCGGGGGGTGGGTTGTTCTCCCCCCAGAGCCCGCCGCCGTGCGCTTCGATGATGGAGCGGCAGATCGCGAGCCCCAGCCCCATCCCCCGCGGCTTGGTGGTGAAGAACGGCGTGAAGAGCCGCTGCTGAACGGCCGCCGGCAGCCCCGGCCCCGAGTCGCGGACCGCCACCTCGGCGAGGCCCTCCTCGGGCGACCAGACGCGGACGAGGACCGGCCCGCCCCCTCCATGCTCCCCGCCCCCCCGGCTCTCCCCGCCCGCCGCGGCCGTCGCAGCGCGGGTCGCCTCGGCCGCGTTGCGGACCAGGTTCAGGAGCACCTGCTGGATCTGCACACGGTCGATATGGACGGGGAGGGATTCGTCGAGCACCTGCACGTCGGCGCGGAGGCCGGCGGACGCGGCCGCGGCGTTGATCATCTCGCCGGCGTCGGCGACGACGTCGCAGAGGTTCTCGGGCTTCCGGTCGCACCGCCCGGCGCGCACGAAGCCGGCGAGGTTGCGGAGGATGCGGCCGGCTCGCTGCGCCGCGGCGTCGGCGGCGCGGAGGTGCGCGAGGGCCTCGCCGGCGCTGCCGCTCCTGGTGAGTTGCAGAATGGCCGCCTGCGTGTAGTTGGCGACGGCGGCGAGTGGCTGGCCCATCTCGTGCGCCAGGGAGCCGCAGAGCTCGCCGGCGAGGGAGAGGCGGGCGACGTGACGGAGCTGGGCCTCCAGTTCGGCCGCGCGGGTTTCCGCGCGGCGGTCCTCGACCGTGACCAGCGCAACGGGCGAAGCCGCGCCGGGGCGGAGGGAGGAGATCGTCACCCTGGCGGCGCGGGCGGCATCGCCGGCGCCGAGGTCGGCGTCGAAGGACGCGGCGCGCCGGCGTCCGCCGAGCACGTCGGCGACGGATGCGGCCTCCGCGGCGGGGACACGGACGATCTGGTCGAGGGTGGGGGCACGCATCGGGTCGGCCGCGAAGGCGGCCTCGGCGCCGGCGTCCGACAGCAGACGCTCCATCGCGACGTTCACCCGCTGGACGAGCCCCTCGGAGGAGACGACGGCCATGGGCACGGGGGAGCACTCGAAGACGCCGGCAAGGTCCGACGCCGGGTCGCGCCGCGCCGGACGCGTCGTCCCTGGAACGCGAACCCGTGCGGGAGAGTCCAGCGCCGCCGTCATCCTGGATTGCGCACGCGTCATTGCATCAACCCCTCGCTGATCCGTGCGGGGTGCGGCCCCCAGTGCGGGCAAAGGCCAACGCCCATGGACGCCGACCGGCGGCGCCGACGACCGACCTCGAACTTCGGCGCACGCATGAGCCCCGCTCCGAGTCCGACCTCGTGCTCCCCGGGGAACCCTGGCCCGCCAACTGGGCGATGGGCGCACCTTACCCCGAAGATAACGCGGACCTATGAAACGAAACTCATCGGGGGCCCGACCGGCCCGGGGGCACGCCGTGTGCACCGGCGGGCTCGATGACTCTGCCTGCGGTCGCCGGCCGCGATGGCCGGAGACCCTGCCGGGGCCGCGCGAGCGCCGGGGATCGCGCGGCCGAACTCACACATCATTGTGCATTGTACCGCACGCCGAGGGCCCCGGGGTCGCCGCGGCCCTGGGCCGCGAACGCGGCCAGAGCGGCCCCCGCCGCCCCCGCCACTCGACGCGTCTCCGGTCCTTCGGATTCATCGCGAGTCCTCCGCGCTGCACGCCAAGTTCGCAGCCATCAGTATCGGGATTCTTTGGCCCGCGTCAAGCGGCGATACCAAGACGCGCACACGATTTTGCTGCCCGAGGCCGGTCCTGGGGGCGGGGGCGTGAGACGTCATTTACTCCGCGCGGGGCGAGGCCGTCGGCGCCGCAGCGGGGAGTCAGCCGCGGCGATCATGAGAAACACAAAACTCGGACTTCCGCTGCGCCGAATCTCCGGCCGCACAGGCTTCGCAAGAGAAGAGACGTTCGACGCACCGGACTGTCGCCACTCCGCCCGGGCGTGGGGCCCGCGCACAGGAAGATGAAATGAAGACTTCTCAAAGGGACTCAAAGGCATCAGAGAGAACTCAGAGTGAGAGCGTTTGAAGGGGGATCGGGGATGGATGGCGCCTCGAGGGCGGGTCGCCGGCCTGGCGACGGCGAGCGCCGCCTCCTCCCTGCTTCACCTCATCCGTCCCACCGGTCCCACACAGTCTTTCGCTTATCTTTGGGTCTTGCTCCGCGTCCCCCGGGGCGCTGCGCAGCGAGTCTCTCCTGCCCTTCTCTGCGTCCCCTGGCTCCGGAAGGCCAGGTGCGGGCAACGAAAAACGGCCGGCGCTGTGCGCCGGCCGCGGGGGTGTGACTCGGGCGATGAAGGCTGGTCAGTTCTGGCCTTCGGTGGGAACGGCGTCGGCCTCGATCTTCTCGGCCTTGGTGATCACGACCGGGTCCACGGGGACGTTGGCGTGGGGGCCCTTGGTGGTGGTGCGGACGTTCTTGATCCTGTCCACGACGTCCATGCCGGCGACGACGCGGCCGAAGACGGCGTACCCCGCGCCGTCCCGGGGCATGTCGAGGGCGGGGTTGTCCACGACGTTGATGAAGAACTGGCACGTGGCCGAGTCGGGCTGGTTGCCGAGGCGGGCCATGGCGATGGAGCCGCGGACGTTCTTCAGGCCGTTCTGCCACTCGTTCTTGATGGGCTTGTCGGTCTTCTTCTGGTTCATGTCCTTGTCGAAGCCGCCGCCCTGGATCATGAAGTTGGGGATGACGCGGTGGAAGATGGTGCCGTCGTAGTGGCCCTTCTCGGTGTAGGCGAGGAAGTTGGCCGTGGTGATCGGCGCCTTCTCGCGGTTGAGTTCGAGGTAGATGTCCCCCATGGTGGTCGTCAGTTTGACGTAGACGGGCGCGGTGTCGGGCACGGGCTTGGCCTCCGGGGGTGGGGCTTTGGTCTCGGGCTGATCGGTGGACTCGGGCTGGCCCTGGCGCGGGTGCACCAGCGCGCCGGCCGCCAGCGCGGCGGACAGGCACAGGAACGCAAGCGTACTCAGCACAAGCTTCGTCATCATCTGGTCTCCGTGAAGAAGTGAGCCGGCGGCGGACTGGGGGCCGGCGCTCCCTGGCGCGGCCGCGCCGCCGGTCTGAAAACGGGACGGATCGCCCCCGCGACTGTACGCCCGCCTGCCGCGGCGGATTCACCGGGGCGGCCTACGCCTCCTCGTTCTCGCGCAGCCTGACGAGCACCGAGTAGTCCTCCAGCGTGGTGGTGTCCTGCGTGATCCCCTCGATCCCCGCGGCGATGTCGCGCAGCAGCCGGCGCATGATCTTGCCGCTGCGCGTCTTGGGGAGCGCGGGGGTGAAGCGGATCATGTCCGGCTTGGCGATGGCGCCGATCTGCTCGCCGACGTGGGCCCGCAGCTGCGCCCGCAGGTCGTCCCCCGGGGCGAACCCCGGGGCGAGCGTGCAGAAGGCCGCGATCCCGGTCCCCTTGACCTCGTGGGGCATGCCGACGACGGCGGCCTCGATGACGGCGGGGTGGCTGACCAGCGCCGACTCGACCTCCATGGTGCCGAGCCGGTGACCGGCGACGTTGATGACGTCGTCCACCCGGCCCATGATCCAGAAGTACCCATCCTCGTCGCGCCGCGCGCCGTCGCCGGTGAAGTAGTACGGCCTGGAGGGGTCCCCCGGGGCGTGGACGCGCGAGAAGTACGTGGCGATGAACCGCTCGCGGTCGCCGTGGATCCCGCGGATCATCCCGGGCCAGGGCTTGCGGACCACGAGCAGTCCCCCGTGATTCGGGGGGCGCTCCTCGCCGGCGTCGTTGACGATCGCGGCGTCGATCCCGAAGAACGGGAGGGTGCAACTGCCGGGCTTGGTCGGCGTCGCCCCCGGCAGCGGGGTGATCATGTGGCCGCCCGTCTCGGTCTGCCACCAGGTGTCCACGATGGGGCAGCGTTCGCGCCCGATGTGGCGGTGGTACCACATCCACGCCTCGGGGTTGATCGGCTCGCCGACGGTGCCGAGGACCTGCAGGCTGGAGAGGTCGTGACGGGCGGGGTGCTCGTCGCCCCACTTCATGAAAGCGCGGATGGCGGTGGGCGCCGTGTAGAACTGGGTGACCTTGTGCCGCTCGACGATGTCCCAGAGGCGGTCGGGGCGGGGGAAGTCCGGGGCGCCCTCGTACATGACCGTCGGGACGCGGTTGGGCATGATGCCGTAGAGGACGTACGAGTGCCCGGTGACCCAGCCGATGTCGGCGGTGCACCAGTAGACCTGGCCGCGGCCGGAAGCGGTGCGCCCGCCGGCGGTGTCGGACATGAGGTTGAAGACGTAGCGGGCGGTGGTGGCCGCGAAGACCAGGTACCCGCCGGTGGTGTGCACGATGCCCTTGGGCTTGCCGGTGGAGCCGGAGGTGTAGAGGAGGAAGAGCATGTCCTCCGAGTCCATCCGCTCGGCCTCGCACCAGTCGGGGGCGACCATCATCAGGTCGTGCCACCAGTGGTCGCGCCCGCCGTTCTTGCCGGAGACGTGCCACGCGGTCGGGTTGCCGCAGCGGCGGAAGACGATGACGTGATCGACGCTGTAGCCGGCCGCGTCGAGGGAGGCGCAGGCGGCGTCCACGTTCTCCTTGAGCGGGATCACCTTGCCGCGACGCCACGCGCCGTCGCAGGTGATGATGACCTTGCTGGCGGCGTCGGCGACGCGGTCGGCGATGGCCTGGGCGCTGAAGCCGCCGAAGATGACCGAGTGGGGCGCGCCGATGCGGGCGCAGGCGAGCATGGCGACGGCCAGCTCCGGGATCATGCCCATGTAGATCGTCACCACGTCGCCTCGCTTCACGCCGAGCGCACGCAGCACGTTGGCGAGCTTGCAGCTCTCCGCGAGCAGTTCGCGGTACGTCAGGCGGCGGACCTCCGGGCCGCCGTCGGGGTAGGGCTCCCCCTCCCAGATGATCGCGGTGTCGTCGCCGTGGCCGGCCAGGACGTGGCGGTCGAGGCAGTTGTACGCGGCGTTGGTGGTGCCGCGGACGAACCACTTGGCGTCCGGCGGGTCCCACTGCAGCACCTTCGACCAGGGGGTGAACCAGTGAAGCGAGGCGGCGCAGTCGGCCCAGAAGCGCTCGGGGTCGTCGATCGATGCGCGGTAGAGGTGCTCGTACTCCTTCAAGGAGCCGACGTGCCACCGGCGCGTCCCGACCTGCTCCGGGGGCGGCGGGGGGAAGACGCGATGCTCGTGGAGCACCGATTCGATGTCCGACGCTGCTGGCGACGGCCCGTCGGCTGGCTTCTCGCTCATGATCGGCTCCCGTGCGCGCCCCGCGCAGTCTACCGGCTCGGGCCGCCCGGGGCGCTGAGGAAGCCCCGGACAGGGCCCCGATTCCTCATCCTGCTTACCGCTCCCGCCTGGCCTCCGCGACCTGGCCCTCGGTGCGGACGATGATCGACTGCACCGCCTCCCCTTCGCCGGGCTGGGCGGTGATGCGCAGGACGGCCCACTTCTCGGGGTCCATGCAGGCGAAGGTGGAGGGGGACTCCGGGAGGAGCTGGACGGCCAGGCCGCGGGCCCGACCGGGGGGGCCGGACGAGCCGTGCGAACCGGCCACGACGCCGAACTTCGCCATCTCGCCGTCGTCCGCGGCCGGATCGGTGCGGATCGCCTCCATGACGTCGTAGGGCCCGATGCCGTAGACCTGGTCCTGGCGCCAGAAGATCCGGATGACCTCATCGGCATCGGCGTAGCGCAGCCGCACGGCCGTCTGGAGCCCCTCCTCGCCGACGAACGACCCGAGGACCTCGATCGCCGTCAGCGGGCTCTCGGGGCGCGAGGCGGCGGACCACTGCTGTGTCCACCTGTCCGCGGCGTCCTTCGGGACCGCATCGTGGATCGACGCGGCGTAGACCGCCATGTCGCGGCCGTCGCCGGTGAGCCACCCCTTGAGCGCCTGCTGGGCGCGGGCGCTCGCCCTCGCCAGGACCGGAGCCAGGTGCGACGTAGGGAGGTTCAGCAGCACGGAGGCGTCCTGGCCGACGGGGGAGGCGACGAGTTTGCCCTCCTGCACGCTCAGTTCGATGGCCCCGCCGGAGGGGAGGCGGTACGTGCCGACCATGCGCTCCAGCACGGCGAGGTCCGCCTCGACCGGCTTGGGCGGCGGCTGCGGAAGAGGGGCGTCCTCGCCGGCGAGGGCGAACCTGGCCATGACGTTCTGCAGCCGGTCTCCCAGCCCCTGCCGGCGGTTCATCAAAAGGATGACGACGCCGCGGTCGGCGCCGGGCTGGTCCCTCTCCGCGCCGTCCTCGATCCAGCGGGCGAAGCACGCCTCGAAGCCGACGGTGGTCCCGCTGTGATGGATCATCATGAGGCGGTCGTCGTTCTCGTCGCGCGTGACCCGCCAGCCGCAGGCGTACTGCTGGCGGACCGGGGTGAAGAAGACCTTCTTCGCCTCGGCGGAGAGGACGGCGTCGGTCTTGAGGGCCTCGTGCCAGCGGTGCAGGTCCAGCACCGTGGTGAGCACGCCGGTGGCGCCCTTGTGCCCCCAGGTGAACGGCCGCAGGTTCGCCGGGCCGATGTCGCCGATCACCTCCCCGTCCGGGCCGGGGAGGTCCTCGTGGCCGCAGGCCACGTTCTCGGCCGCATCGTCGCCGCAGAAGGTCGTGTCGGTCATGCCCGCGGGCTCAAAGACGAGTTCCCGCATCGCGTCTTCGAAGGGCTCGCCGGTGACGCGCTCGACGACCGCGGCGAGGATGAAGTAGTTGGTGTTGGCGTAGCCGAAGGAGACGCCGGGGGCGAACATCGTCCGGGCCGAGAGGCAGGCCGCGACGACGGCGTCGCGGTCGTAGAGGTCCACGTTCCGGAGGTCCGGGCCGCCGTGGAGCCCGGAGGTGTGGGTCATGAGTTGGTGGAGGGTGATCCGGCGCGACTCCTCGGGGATCTGGAGGACGACGGTCTCGTCGAAGAACTTCGACACCGGGTCGTCGATGCTGAGTTTGCCCTGCATCTGCAGGCGCAGGATCGCCGCGGCGGTGAACTGCTTGGAGATCGAGCCGATGTCGAAGCGCGTCGCGGCGGTGTTGGGAATGCCGCTCTCGCCGTCGAAGCCGCGCTCGGCCAGGCCGTAGCCGCGGGCGAGGATGACCTTGCCGCCCCTGGCGACCAGGGCCGCGCCGGAGAAGCCGTAGCGGACGGCCCGCTGGAGGTACTCATCGGCGGGCCCGCCGTGGACCTCGCCGGGGGGGGTCGGGGCTGCGGCCGCGGCCGCCGCCGGGGGAGAGGCCCCCCCCTGCGCCATCGCCGCCGCGGCGGCGAACGAGGAACCCAGAAGCACGACCCCAGCAGCGCAGCGCACGCCCCGTCGCATCGGCGAACCTCCCTGATCGGCGCATTATGGAACCGGATCGGGCGAGCCGACGCAAGCCCCGGGGGGAGCGCTAGGCCCCCGACGCGGCGCCGAGAGCGGCGCGGATGCGGTCGAGGATGAGCCGGGCGGCGGCCTCGTCGCCCCAGAAGCCGACGCGGATGGTGACCTCGGTGAGCCGGTCTCCCCTGCGATCGAGGTTGATCTTCACGTCCGTGCCGTCGGCCTGCTCGGCGATGAGTCGGGCGGTGAGCGCATCCTTCGCGGCGGAGCGGGTGGCGAGTTCAAGGCCGGCGACGGCGGTGCGGGCCGCGGCCCAGACCTCGTCGATGCTCGCCTCCTCGATGGAGGTGAGGCTGCCGTTGACGTACTTGTACGTCCCAACTCCCGCGGCGGCGCCCGCACCGGCGAGGAGGACGGCGGCGCAGCCGCCGGCGGCCACGGAGGCCAGGATCACGAACGCCCCCGCCGCGGCGTGTCTCGGGTGGACCATGTCGGGCTCCTGCCCCCTCCCCCGCGGGCGGCGCGGGGGCCGCCGCGCGGACGATACGCCGGGTCGGAGCGGGAGGTTCGGGGGGCAGCGGGCGCAGCGCACGCGAGAGCACGGCCGCGGGACGGCGCACGCCGCGACGCGCTTGGTGCGTCCTCAGAACGGGCCTAGTGGGCCTCGGTGACGCGGAGGACTTCCTCGACCGTCGTCAGGCCCTTGGCGACCTTGCGCATGCCGTCCTCGCGGAGGGTGACCATGCCGCGCTCGATGCACATGCGGCGGAACTCGGCGACGTTGGGGTTGCGGGCGATGACGTCGCGGAGCTGGTCGTCCACGGTCAGCAGTTCATAGATGCCGACGCGTCCGGAGTAGCCGGAGCCGCGGCAGCGGTCGCACCCGACGGCGACGAAGACGCCGTCGGGGTCCATCCCCTGCATCTGGAGGTACTCGGCGCGCTCCTCGCTGGGGCGGGCCTGCTGCTTGCAGTGGACGCACAGGCGGCGGACGAGGCGCTGGGCGAGGACGCCGTTGATCGCCGCGCCGACGAGGAAGGGCTCCAGGCCGATGTTGACCAGGCGGGTGATGGAGCTGGGGGCGTCGTTGGTGTGCAGGGTCGAGAGGACCAGGTGGCCGGTGAGCGCGGCCTGGACGGCGATGTGGGCCGTCTCGTGGTCGCGGATCTCGCCGATCATGATCACGTCCGGGTCCTGGCGCAGCAGGGCGCGCAGCGCGGTGGCGAAGGTCATCCCGATCTTGTCGTGCGTCTGCGTCTGGGTGATCCCTTCGAGGTGGTACTCCACCGGGTCCTCGACGGTGCAGACGTTCATCGACACCTTGTCCACCTGGCGCAGGGAGGCGTAGAGGGTGGTGGTCTTGCCCGAGCCGGTCGGGCCGGTGACCAGGAGGATGCCGTGGGGCATGTCGATCTGGTGCTTCCAGACCTGGTAGGTCGCCTCGTCGAAGCCCAGGTCCTCGAGCTGGACGTTGATGCTCCTGGTGTCCAGGATTCGCATGACGACCTTCTCGCCGTACCCGTTGGGGAGCGTCGAGACGCGCAGGTCGAGCTTGCGGCCCTGGACGGTGCAGCGGATGCGGCCGTCCTGCGGGAGGCGGCGCTCGGAGATGTCCAGGTTCGCCATGATCTTCAGGCGGCTGGTGATGGCCGCGGCCATGGAGGCCGGCGGGTTCATCATCTCGTACAGCTCGCCGTCGATGCGGAAGCGGACCTTGAGCTTCCTCTCCGCCGGCTCGATGTGGATGTCGCTGGCCCCCTCCTTGACCGCGGTCTGGATGATGTAGTTGACGTAGCGGATGACCGGGCTCTCGCCGGCCTCCTTCTCGAGGTCCACCTCCTGGTTGTGGTTCGCCTTGTTGTCGATCTGGACGTCCCCCTCCTCCACCTCGGCCAGGATCGAGTCGATGTCGACGTTGCCGCTGTCCTGCTCCCCCTGGCCGACGATCTCCAGGGCGCCGCGGACGTCGAAGGCGGTCACCACCACCAGCTTGAGCGGCATGCCGCCCAGGCGGCGGCGGACCTCGTCGAGGAGGAAGACGTCGTCGGGGCGCGTCGCGCCCACGACCACGCGGCCGGGCAGCCCCGGCCCCGCGTCCACGACGCGCAGCGGGAGCACCATGTGCTCCTTGCAGAACTCCGGCGTCAGGCGCTGGAGCATCTTGCCGTCGAAGCCGCCGTCGAGCCCCTTGTCCAGGTCGATCCGCTCGAAGGGGACGCCGGCGAGTTCGGCGACGGCGCGCTGGACCGCCTCCTCGTCGGCCCCCTGCTCGATCAGCACCTCCGTCAGCCGCCGCCCCGGGGAGGCCTTGATGATGTTCTGGGCGGTGTTGATCTGCTGCGTCGTGGCCGCGCCGCGGGCGAGCAGGAATGCCGCGAGGTCGGTGTACGCGCCCGGGGGCTCGGCCCCGCCGCCGGGCTGCTGCCCGGCGACCGCCGCGCCGCCGTGGGACGGCGCGGCCCCGCCGGGACCGGCGGCGGCCTTGTCGTGCCCCGGGTGGGACTCGTCATCGAACGACACCGACTCAAAGACCGGCGGGAGAGACTTGTCCGCGCCCTTGCCGGGCCGCCAGCCGTCGGGCTTGCCGACGCCCAGGTCGTTGAGCAGGCTGTCGAGGTCAACTCGCGGCATGATGGCTCACCTACCTGCGGGGCCGGCGGTTCTTGCCGCCGGCGCCGCTCTCCTCGGCCAGGCTCAGGACATAGGTCTTGCCGTCGCACTCCAGCGACACGCTGCGCCCCTGGATCTCCACCACCCGGAAGTAGCCGGCGACGGTGTCGCCGACGCGGACGGTCTCGCCGCTGATCCGGGCGACCGGGTTGCTCCCGGCCAGGACGGTGTGCAGCTCGAGGGAGGCGAAGGCGCGATCGATCTCCTGCCGCCTCGCGGCGGCCTCCCGCTCGCGACGGGCGACCTCCGGGTCCACGCCGGCGGGCTTGTCCGGGGGCGGCGCCTCGCCCTCCAGGGCGCCGGCGATCTTGAACGGGTTGCGCTGCACCTGGTCCGGGGGCACCTGCTCCGCGGAGCGGTTGGCCGAGAGGTCCGCCAGCACGCGGTTGTGGTCCACGCTGATGGGGCTGTTGTTCAGGTCGTAGTCGATCTTGACGGACTCGGCCTGGCTGGACCGGGGGCCCATGCCCAGGTACCGCATGGCCAGCAGCGCGCCGGAGCCGGCGGCGAGGACCATCGCCAGCAGGGCCAACTGGCCGCTGAGCCGGGAGCGCGGCGGGGCCGCGGCGGCCGCGGCGTCCTCCGAGGAGGCCCCCAGCAGGTCCATCCGCAGCGCCGCCGCGGAGACGTCTTCCGAGCCCTGCCCCTCGGCCTCGGGGCCGGAGAGGATCGGGTCCACGTGATCGGGTCCATCGCCGCTCATGCTCATTTGCCGTTGCTCCCGTCCTGCTGGTAATAGACGCTCAGGACGCATCTGGCCTTCATCTCGCCGTCAACGTCCGTGGACCGCTCGATGTCGAGTTTCGAGATGCGGGTGATCCGCGGCAGCTGCTCCAGCTGCAGCAGGAACGCGTAGAACCCGTCGAAGTCCCCCTTGATCTCCACGTCCAGCGGCTGCTCCATCGCCAGACCGGCCTGGAGGGGCTTGGCCGACTTCTTGAACGTCGGGACCACGAGGTTGTTCTCGGCGGCCAGGGCGGCCAGCTGCCGCAGGATGCTGTCCATCTCCTTGGTGGTCGGCAGCTTGGCCTCGATGGCCGCGATGGACTCGGCGATCTGCTCGGTGTCGCGGGCCAGGTCCTCGCTGCGGGCGGTCGCCTGCCGCAGCTTCTCGAGCATCCCCTGCTTGTGCTCGATCTCCTTCTTGGCCCGGTCGATCTCCGCGTTCTGCGGCTTGAAGACCAGGAAGAAGCTCGCGACCGGGACGGCGATCAGCACGGCGAAGAAGAATCCCTGCCGGAGCACGGGGCTTGCAGCTATGTTCATCGCGTCACTCCTCCCTCGGCGTGGCGTCCGCCGCCGCGAAGTCCCCCTCCTCCGCCAGCGTGTTCTCGAACTCGGGGCCTTCCTGCGGGCGCGGCTTGGGCGGGTTGCCCGGGAGGAAGCCCAGACGCCTGGTCCAGCTCGCGGGCTGCGCCACCGGCTTGCCGTCCGGACCGATCGCGACGGCGCCGAAGGGGTCGTTCCGCGGGATCTTCAGCGGCTTGATGTTCCGCGCGTCCGCCGACGGGCGGATCGTCGCCTCGATCTTGAACTTGCGCCGGATCGTGTCGTCGATCTTCACCTGGGCGGTGCTCAGCAGTTCGACGTTCTCCAGCAGCGGGCACTGCTTCAGGGCGGTGTGGTAATCCGCCACGAAGGCGTCGTTGGCGGCCAGGCCCTCCAGGACGATCTGGAAGTCGTACCGCGGGGCCACCGGCTTGGGCGCCGGCGGGGGCTCGCTCTTCTTGCCCTTGGACGACCCGCCCTTGCCGGCCAGCGACCGGGCCCGTGCGGGCTGGGTGCTCTTGGCGGTCACCTGCGGCGCATCCTGCACCCGCTTGCCGTTCAGCTCCAGGTCCGTCAGGGTCAGCTGCTCGGGCATCCGGTTGATGATCTCGGCCAGCAGGATCGACCGCGGGACGCGCTCGATCAGCGCGGCGGTGATCTCGGCCTTGGCGAGCATCTCCGTCTTCTGGGCCTCCAGGGCCTTGAGCTGCTCGATCTTCTTGGTCTCCTGCGTGTACAGGAGGTTGATCTCCTGCTGGCGGGCCTTGACGCTGGTCCACTGCCGGTTGGTGACGAAGAACGCGCCCGTCACCGCGAACATCACGATGCAGAACAGCGCCAGCGAGATGAGGTTCATCCGCCGTTCCTGCTTCTGCCGCAGGTAGTCCTCGGGGAGGAAGCTCGAGCCCAGCGGATCGCTCCGAAGGCCCGGGGCGTAGTTCGGCTTCAGCGGGTTCATCCCAGACGCTCCTTGCTTGCGGCTGCCGCGGCGCCCGTGCGCCCGCGCCCCGCCCCGGCCCCATCCGGCGTGCTCACAGGTCCGTCGGCGACACGCAGAGCCCCAGCGGCACGGTCCAGCCGGGCTGCGGCCCGATCAGGATCGTCCCGATGCACGGCTCGGCCCCCGTCCGCGCCACCCGCGCCAGCGGGTCGGCGATCTGGGTGGGCAGGCGGATGGCGCGGGCCACGGCCTGGCAGAGGCCGCGGTGCCGCGCCTCGCCCCCGACCAGCACCGCCCGACCGACGCGTTTGCCGGGGAAGAGCGACTCGTGGTACCGCAGGCACATCGCGACCTCGTCGGTGAGCGTCTCGAGCTGGGCGCTCAGGTCGATCTCGTCCGCGTGCGCGCCGGGCCGGGTCGCGACGGCCGCGCCCGCGCCGGAGGCGCCTTCGCCGCGCCCCTCGTGCTTGGCCATCGCCGCGCTCAGCATGGCCATGCCCCCGCCGGCGTCAGCCCCCTCGGCGGGCCGCGGGGCGTGCGCCGGCGTGGACGGCGTCAGGGCCTTGGCCGCCAGCCGCTTCGCCCTGGCCTCGGCGACGGAGCACTTCAGCCCCCGCGAGAGGGCCTGGTCCATGTGGCGGCCGCCGACGGTCACCGTCTTTGCAAAGACCATCGCCGGCCCGTGGGCGATCACCACCTTCGTCGCCCCCGCCCCGAGGTCCAGGTACAGCGTCGCCCCGTCCGTCTCCTGATTCCCCGCGGCGACGCCGACGGTGAACGCCCGCAGCATCGCGTGGAACTCGGGGTGGATCCCCACCGGCTCCAGCTTCGCCGCGCTGAGCGCGTTCATCAGCCGCGTCACCAGGTCGCGCGACGCCGCGAGGCAGATCACCTCGTTCTTGCCGCTGATCCCGGTCGCGGGCACCTCCACGTGCCGGTACAGCAGCGCATCGGGGTGGCAGCCGACCTGCGCCGGCACCGCGGCCTTCACCAGGGCCGCCACCGGCGTGGAATCGGACTTGGGGAACTGCATGTGCTTGCAGAAGGTCTGCACCGCGGGGATGCCGCAGACGGCCCGCTTGCCCCTGAGTTCCAGTTGCTTGGAGAGCTTGACGAGTTCCGCGGCCTGAAAGGCGATCCGCTTGGCGTGATCGCCCGCGATGTCGTCGGGCGTCTCCACCATCGCCGCGCAGACGAGCTTCAGGCCCTGGTCCCCCTCGCCGGGAGCCACGTGGAGCACCTTGAGCGCCGAGACCCCGAAGTCCACCGCCACCGGGTATCCGGTGTTGAGCAGGTTGATCTTCTTCAGTCGTCCCAGCGGCGAAAACAGCATGATGGCGGCCCCGTCTGTCGTGATGTCGTGCGCAGGTCGGTTCTCTCGGTCCGACAGCACATCGGCGCACCAACGCCCGCCTGTTCATGCCCTCCGCCGACCCCGCCCCCTGCCCGCGGTCCCCAGCCCGCGCAGAACGCATAACCCGCCGCGAACGCGGCGGTCGCCGGGTCCAGGTCGGATAACCGCTCCTCGGTTCCTCAGCCCCGGCCCTCAACCCCGGACTTGCCGCATCCCCGCCGCCACCCTCTCCAGCACCCCCAGCGCCCGCCTCAACTCCCACACCTGGCGCGTGCGGTCACCGGTCGTGTTGCTGATCACCCGTACCTCGCCCGCCATCACCCCCACCCGCGCCCCCACCAGCGCCACCGCCGCCCCCTCCATCGCCTCCGCCAGGGCCCCCGTCCGCCGGCGGACGCGCTGGGCGAGCGCATCGGTCCCCGAGCAGGTGGAAACCGTCGCCACCGACCCGACGGCGCACTCCCCCACCGCCTCGCGGAGTTCCCGCACGAGGTCCGGCGCGACGGGCACTCGCGACCCTTGAACCGGGGATGGCCCCAAGGGAAACCCAAGAGCGGCGCAGTCGATGAACCCCTGCTCCCCCTCCTGCCCCGTCTCTACCCCCTCGTCCGCGAAGACGCACGCATCCGCCACCACGGTCCCGCCCACCCCGAGGTCGGCGACGCCGGGCAGAACCCCCGCCACCCCCATCGACACCACCGCACGGTGCCTCTGCGGGTCCAGCAACCGCCCCACCGCCCCCGCGGCGTTGGCCTTGCCGATTCCGGTCACGACCACGTCGAACCCGGGGGCGGCCGCGTGCAGACGCCAGGGCGACTCCGCCGCGGCCACGTCCGCCCCCAGCCCCGCGAGCACGGCCCGGGCCTCCGCCGGCGCGGCGACCGCGATCAGCACCGTGCGGGCTTTCGGATGGTCGCTCATCGTGGGATCCTGTTCCAGCACGTGGCCGCGGGCGACGGGGCCGGTCCGCGGGGGGAATAGAACCCGATTCTCGTGCGTAACGCCAGCGGCGGCCGTAGCATAACCCTCTCTTCACGCCCTCGAGGCGTGGAACCGTTCCCATCCTGGCCGGTTCAACACGTCGCGGGTCGCCCCCATCCCCGGGCTTACCGCACGCGCAACCCGATCGGAGACCGATCTGATGCCCTCCACACCTTCGCCGGCGTGCCCCCAACGCTTGCGCCGAACTCGCCAGACTCCCCGCCGCGGCAGCGCGCTCGTCAAGGTCCTCATCGCCGTCGCCGGGCTGGCGCTGGTCGGGGGCGTGTCGTACGCGGTGCTGGGAGCGGGGAGCGAGTCCGGGGAGGCCTCCACCAGCGCCACCCTCGACCTGCACGTCGTCACGCGGACGAGTTTCGACATCACCACGACCTCCAACGGCGAACTGGAGGCCCGCAACCAGATCGAGATCCGCAACCGGCTGGAGCAGCAGGCGACGATCACGGAGATCATCGAGGAGGGGCGGCTGGTCAAGAAGGGGGAGTTGCTGTGCAAGCTCAACGATGAGGCGATCCGCACGGCGATCGACGAGGAACTGCTCCGGGTCGAGACCGCCCGCGCCGAACTGATCCAGGCCCGCGAGGCGCACGACATCCAGGTCTCGGAGAACGAATCCGCGCTGCGCCAGGCCGAGCTGAAGGTGGAACTCGCACGCCTGTCGCTCCAGCAGTGGGAGCAGGGGGAACTGGTCAGCAAACGGCAGGAGAACGAACTGGCGCTCGAGAAGGCGGAGCGCGAACTGGAGCGCCTCAAGGAGAAGTACGAGCAGTCGAAGCGGCTGCACGAGGCGAAGTTCCTCTCCGACGACGAGTTCAAGCAGGACCACCTGAGCTACATCGAGGCGCAGGCCTCGCTGAAGAAGGCCCTGCTCGCCAAGGAGGTCTACGAGGAGTTCCAGGTCCCCAAGGACCAGAAGCAGAAGACCTCGGACCTGGAGGAGGCCAAGGCGGAACTGGAGCGCGTCCGGCGGAAGAACGAGAGCCAGCTCGCCACGAAGAAGGCCGACCTGGAGAACCGCAAGCGCCAACTCGCCATCCGCGAGGAGAAGCTCGCCAAGCTCCAGGAGCAACTCGCCGCCTGCACGATGCTCGCCCCCGCCGACGGCCTGGTCGTCTACGCCACGTCGATGGAGCGGGGATGGAGCTTCGGCGGCGACGGCCCGCTGCAGATCGGCCGGCAGGTGTACCCGAATCAGTTGCTGATCGTCCTCCCGGACACCAGCGAGATGGTCGCCTCGGTGAAGGTCCACGAGTCCATCGCCGGCCGGGTCCGGCCCGGGCTGAGCGCGACGGTCAAGATCGAGGCCCTCGGCGGCGCGACCTTTACGGGGCGGGTGCTCTCCATCGGCGTGCTCGCCGAGAGCACCAGCCGCTGGATGGACCCGAACCTCCGCGAGTACACCGTCAAGATCGCCCTGGAGGGGACCGAGGGGGCGGGGCTGAAGCCGTCGATGCGCTGCGAGTCGGAGATCCGCCTCGGGCGCGTCGAGGACGCCATCGCGGTCCCCGTGCAGGCGGTCTTCAACGAGGGGTTCGTCCGGTACGTCTATGTCCCGAGCGGCGCGAAGTTCGTCCGCCGCCCGGTGAAGATCGGCCGACGGTCCGACCGCTTCGTCGAGATCCTCGCCGGTCTGGAGCCGGGCGATCGGGTCCTGCTCCGCCAGCCCGCCGCGGGCGAGATCCTCGCCCGGCCGTGGGTGGACGCCGAACTGGCCGCCGTGGGCCTCAAGCAGAACGAGCAGGGCAAGATTGAACCAATTGAGGACGAGAGCCAGCGCCGTACGCCCCGCGGCGGCCCCCCGACGCACGCCGGCGCATCCGGCGACGCCAGGAGCCCGGATGCGCGGCCGGCCGTCGCCGAGGCCCCCGCGCAGCCCGCCCCCGTCACCGTGGCCGTCGCCGCGACCGACGCTGCCGCGACTGCACCGACTGCACCCGAAACATCCGCGTCCACGGAGAACGACGGCGACAGCGAGTCCGGGAGCGGCGAGTCTGAGCAGCGTGATGCGACGTCGAGTCCCCCCTTGCCGGGCGCGGCCGCGCCCGCCGCGACGGCGCGAGAGGCGGGCCGGTAGCGGCGCGTCTTACCCCGCCGCGGAGAGGGGCGTGTGCTGATCCTCATCGCCGGCGTCGTCCTCGACAGGTTCGTCGTCGGACGGCGGGGGCGTGGGAGCCGGGCACACGGGGGCATTGCCCACGGGATAGAAGTTGTCCCGGCTGACGTCGTGCCCGTCCACGCGGACGATGGTCAGGTCCGGGGTCTTGCGCAGGTCCTCCGGCGGCCCCAGCCTCCCCTCCACCATGTCGAGCACCTCGCGCACCCGCGGCCGGCACGGATCCGCCGCGGTCCAGCCGTCCACCACGGCGGTTCGACCGTCGCTGAGGCCGACGATCAGCCCCGGCGCGTACGCGGGCGCGACCGAGAGCAGCCCCTTGAAGACCACTGGGTCGAACTTGCCGGCGCGGGTCATCTCCAGCAGCCGCCGCAGCGCCCCCACCGCCGGCAGCGGCGCCGCGGCGCCGGGGGGGCATCGCAGCCGCTCGAACGTCTCCGCCGCCGCGACGATCCTGGAGAAGACGTGGATCCTCCGGCCGGAAAGGGGCGCCGCCGCGCCGCCGAGCCGGCGCAGCATCGGGAAGCCCGTGCCGTCGTACTTCTGGTGGTGGTGCAGCGCGACGGCCGCCGCGGTGGGGGCCACCCGGCCGCGGAGCATCTCGAACCCCAGCCGCGTGTGCGCCTGCCACTCCGGGTCGGCCTCGTTCTGGGTCTTGCGCCAGCGCTCGCGGACCTCCGGGCTGAGTTTGAGCATGCCGACGTCGTGCAGCAGGGCGCCGACGCCGAGGTTCTCCACGCGCTTGGCCCGCGTCGGGCCGGCCGCGGCCCGCTCGGCGATCAGGTACGCGTCGAGTTTGAGCCCCAGCAGCAGCGAGATGAAGCAGGTCGTCGTCGCGTGCGAGAGCATGGGGCTGTCGGGAACGACCAGGTCGTTGAGCAGCACGCACGCATCCGGCCGATCGATGAGTTCCTTCAGCAGCGACCCGACCGCCTGCGCGTAGACAGGGAAGTCCAGCGCGGCGTGGCCCTGGCTGGAGGCGCGGTCGAAACTTTCGGAGATCGCCCCGGCGAGCCTGGCCTGCGCCTCGCTGATCTGCGGGGAGATGTACCGCGCCAGATAATCGAGCGCGGGGTAGCGGATCCACAGCGTGCCGACCTTGAGTTCGTGGAGGCGCTCCAGCGCGGCCGTGTCGAGCACGGCCCCCGGCTTGAGCAGCAGGTGCCCCGGCTTACGCGGGTGGTGCACCGGCAGGGCCACCACCATCCCCGCCCGCGCATTGGACGTCAGCACGCGCAGCATCGACCGCTCCGTCGCCGGGAGCCCCCGCGGGTCTCGCGGTTACCGGCTGTCCAGTTCATCGGCCGTTGCGACGCGCGTACTGAGCCGGGCTCGCGCCTCCCCGGGGTCCACCCCGCTCTGAGGCCGCCGGGCCGCACAAGTGGCGGCGGGCCGGTGTGAATCTGTGCCGGTTGTGCGGGCCGTCGGAGCATGCGCTCGGCCCCACGTCGAGGGCTGCCGCGAAAGCGCCGCGCGGATATCGGACGCGCCACGATCCTCATCGGCGGCGACTGCTCGACCGGCCGGCTCAGCGCCGTTCTCCCGCCGGCTGCTCGACCGCCGCCTCGCGCGGCACAGGGGCGGCCGTCGCCTCTCCCGGCGCCGCCCAGGTGAGCGGATCGGCCCCCTCCGCGGGCGTCATCGTGATGCGGGCCTGCCGGCGCCGCAGGAAGTGCTTCTCCACCAGGTGCCAACTCACCGCTCCCGCCAGCACGGACGGCGGCATCGAGCAGGCGAACAGCACCAGCGGGTGAACCTCACGCCCGAGCAGGGCGACGAGCGCCTGCTGGATCGGGAAGGCGTAGAGGTAGATGCCGTACGAGAAGTCAGCGCTGCGGCCGAAGGCCGAGAGCCGGCTGGGAGCGAACGCCAGCACGAAGAGGATGTACGTCCCGAACACCGGCATGACCGCCGCCATCCCGTGCGGGACGACGGCCCCGACGACCAGCGCGGCGGCGCTGACGGCGAGCAGCGCCCGCGAGACCGGGATCGAATCCCGGTACAGGTAGAACGCCGTCCCCGCCAGGTAGTACGGCAGCAGCCGCGACCACAGGCGCGGGCTGCCGAAGATCGGCCCGAGGAACCCGGCGCCGGGGCGGCGTCGAGCACCAGGAACGCGACGCCGATCACGACCGACGCCGCGAACGCCGCCAGAATGAACAGACGCTGACGCAGCAGCCCCGTCAGCCCCAGGAGCATGATCCCGATGTAGCACCAGAACTCGTACTTGATCGTCCACAGCGACCCATTGACCACGCCAGGGAACGGGTTGCCCGCGAACGGCCCGGGGACTTCCTGATAGTGCAGCGTCACCGCATCGACCAGCACGTCCACGACGTGCTCGACGGACCACGGCGAACCCCTCACCGCGCCGGCGACCGGCGTCACCGGCTCGAACCCCGGCGGGGTGGCCAGGGGCGCGACCACCAGCGCCGAGACGACCGAAGCCGCGATGAATCCCGGATGGATCCGCCGCACCCGCTTGCTGAGGTAGACCCACGGGCCGCGGCTGTTCAGGTAACTGTGCGTGATCAGGAACCCGCTGACGACGAAGAAGAAGTTCACCGCCAGCGCCCCGAAAGTCATCTGCCCGCCGGTCAGCCGCATCAACGGCTCCGGATCGTCCGATCCGGCGAGCAGCGCGTAGGAGTGCGCGTAGATCACCAGCGTGGCGAGGGTAAAGCGGATGAAGTTCAGATTGTTCGTCCGCGAATCGAAGTAACCTCGCACCGATCCGCACTCCTCTTCCTCCCCTGCCCGGCGGAGCCCCCGGCGGCGGACAAGGCCGAGGCCATTATGACGGACGCCGCCAGCCCGTGCACAGCGCCAAGCCCGGCCCAGCGCCGTATCGCGCCTTGCCCTAGTCCCCGCTCCTTACATCGGGTGCCGACCCAGCGCCGCACCGGGGTCGGCCGTGGTCACCTCTTCGCAGCCAAAGTCATCGCGATCGCGGACCGAGCCGCGGGGGGAGCGTCACCGATCCCCTCCTCACTGCATCAACTTTCCACAGGGCATTGCCGTCGGCCACAGAACTGCGGCCGACCGCACCGAAGATCACCTGGGGCTTCCCAGCAACTCGAATCGATCCGGCACCCGCGGGACGAGCACGACCACGGCCCGGACGGTCCGGGACCTCGCACGCCCCGAGACGGTGCCGTCCGGACCCGGAAGGTCCGCGCGGGACATGAGCATCGCCTCTCCCAGCGAGGGCAAGGGGGCCGAGGGTGGCCCCTGCTCCAGCGTGGCCGCGGGGGCGGGCGACGCCGTGACCTCCGGCGTCACAGGAGCAGCGCGGCCGGCCTCCACGCGGCTGACCTGCCCCAGCCCTGGCGCGGGGCGCGGGGCCGGACCCGCCGCGACATCCGGCGCGGCCTGCGACTCAGCCGGCGGCTCCTCCTTCCTCGCCTCCCACGTCACGCCCGGCCGCTCCGGCACGATCACCACCGCCACGTCGCCGTGCAGCCGCATCCGGGCCGCCAGTCGCGTGAAGACCAGCCCCTCGTCCTCGGGCGCGATCCGCCGCGGCGTCAGCGACAGTTCACCCCTGGGGTCCATCTCCTGGTGCTGCGGCACGATCTCGACGTCCATCGCCGCCCCCCTGTTCCCCGGCGCCACTCCCGGCGGCACCGGGACCGTCCATCCCCGCAGCAGGATCCGCAGCCGGCCCGGCCCCACCCGCAGCACGCCGTCATGCAGAGCGATCGTCTGCCCCCGTTCGCGCAGCGGGCCCGTGGCGATGTCGATCCACCCCGGCGCCTGCCCCAGCCACTGACGCTGCACCGCCCCGATCACGCTCAGGCGTGATTGCACCTCGCTCAGCCGATCCACCGGCACCGCCAGAAGGCGCAGGCCGTTGCGGGCCAGCACGTCGCGCACGGCCTCATCGACCGGGACCTCCGCGCCCTGGAACTCCGCGAAGGCCGCGAACATCGCATCGCCGTCGCCGGTGGCGACCCAGTACTGCACCTCCAACCCGTTCTGGCCGCCGAGGACGACCGGGCTGGCCTCCAGGACCGCCTCACGCCCGGGGTCGGCCGCGGGTCCGCCGCCGCATGCCCCCAGGCATCCAGCCGCCGCGGCCGCGAGAACCCATGGCAACCACGCGGCCCGCGGAACAAATCCACGCACCCGCGGGTTGTCCTTCTGGCGGCAGCCCGCATGCCCACGTTCGGTCCGGTTGGTGAACACCGTCTCATGATACGGGCGCAGTCCGGGCCCTGATGCTGGCGGAACCCCTTGCAGGGGTTACCCTTTGAAAAGAACCCTGGCCGCCACGGTTCGGAGAACCGATCATGCGTTATCCGGTCCAGACCGCCGCTCTGACGTGCGTCGCCGCGGCCGCCCTGCTCCTGGGGGGCTCCCCGGCATCCGCCCAGGACGTGTCGCCAACGCCGGAACCGGAGCCGGTGCGGGAGTTTGTCAGCGACTTCAGCCGCATCGACGCGGCGGAGGCCGCGGCCCGCGCCGTCGCCGAGTCTTCCCAGAGCGCCCAGAGCGCCGTGACCACCCGACCCGTCGCGCCGGACCCGCGGGCGTTCGCCGCCTCGGCCATGAACGGGCAGGAGCCCGTCCGGATCAGTGCCCCCGGCTCCGAGCCGATCACGCTGACCCCCGGCGCGACCACGACGAGCGGCGCGACGATCATCGTCCCGTCTACCGCGCAGGTCCGTGTGCCCGCGGGGACGGAGGCGTACGAGGTGTACGACCCCGCGTACGGCGCCTATGTGGTGGCCCCGGACTACGCCACGAGCGTGCAGTACGAGACGCTCATCCGCGCCGGGCGGCCGCCGTCGTACTCGATCACGACGCTGCACGGGCCGCTCTACTCCAGCTACCGGCCGTACTCCATCAAGTCGCCGTACATCTACCGCTACGGCGACTCCTTCCGCTCGCAGCACTATCACGACTACGCGGCGTTCCACCGCTACAACTACCACAACCGCCCCTTCTCCTCGGGGCTGGGGTACACGCGGTACGACCCGCTGGGCGGCTCGCTGCACCGCAGCGCGCAGCTCCGCTTCCACGAGGCGTCGCGCCCGCGGCTCCACCACGTCACGACCCCGACGGTCCGCCACGACCTGCGCCAGGACCACCGCCGCACGGGCGGGCGCGACGACCACCGCATCGACGGCTCGCGCGATCGCCGCCCGACGCGGGACGCCCACCCGCTGCGCGACTCCGGACGCGACCGCAGCCCGCGCGCAACCGGCGGTAGCGGCCAGCGGAACGACGGCGGGCGCTACCGGCGGTCGCCGAAGTAGGTCGCTCGGATCAGCCGCCGCCGGGCATGCTCACTCGCACTCGTTGATCCGGTCGATCAGCCGGCGCACCAGCCCGAACTTGCTCCGGGTGTGCGTGAAGGCCAGGCGCGGCAGGTCGAGGTGGTCGTCCTCCACGTCGTACGCGCCGCGGAGGGTCATCCCGCCGGACTTGATCAGCGGGCGGAACTCCTCCTCCAGCCGCTTGACGTCCGCCTCGGAGATCGGCCGCCTGAGCCGGATCACGAGGTCGTCCTGCACGTAGCGCGACGAGTGGTAGATGCGGTAGAACTTGAGGATGTGCGCCACGGCCTCGCCGGGGGTGTGGCAGATGGTGTACAGGCCGATATCCTCCGGGCTGATCAGCCCACGGGCCAGCAGCGCATCCTTCACCCAGCGGTCCCACTGCTCCCAGTACCTCTGCCCCTCGCCCTCGAGCAGCACGATCGGGATCATCCCGCTCTTGCCCGTCTGGATCAGGGTGAGGACCTCGAAGGCCTCGTCCATCGTGCCGAAGCCGCCGGGGAAGAGGGCCACGGCCTCGGCCTGGGAAAGGAACATCAGTTTGCGCGTGAAGAAGTAGCGGAAGTGGATGAGTTTCTGGTCCCCGGCGATGACCTGGTTGGCGGTGGTCTCGAAGGGGAGGCGGATCGCCACGCCGAAGCTCTTCTCCCGCCCGGGGCCGACGTGCCCGGCCTCCATGATCCCCCCGCCGGCGCCGGTGATGACCATCCACCCCTCGGCCGCCATCAGGCGGGAGAACTCCACCGCGGCCTGGTAGTCCGGGTGCCCCGGCGGCGTGCGGGCCGAGCCGAAGATCGTGACCTTGTGCGGCTCCGGGTGCTGGCCGAAGACGCGGTAGGCGTAGCGCAGCTCCTTCATCGCCATGGTCATGAGCTTCAACTCGCCCGTGTCGCGTCCGTCGGGGATGAGTTTGAGCCCGGTGGCGATCAGGTCGCGGACGAGCCTGGCCGCGAACGTCCCCGGCGTGCCGCCCATGTCGGCGATGAGCCGGTCGATGCGCTCGGTGATGTCGGGGTCGTCCGCGCGGCGCTGCGCGGACCGCTCCGGCGGGTCCCCGATCGGCGCCGGCACGGTGTTGGGGGGAGGGTCCAGTTCCGGACGGTTCGGCTCCGGATGAGCGTTGGGTGTGCGGGGCGAAACTGACATCGGTCCTGGCTCCGGCTGCGGAGAGGGAGGTTCGGAAAGGATGATTGCCGAACGCTCAGCGTAGGTCGCCCGGCGCGGGCGCGGCCGCATCGGCGCGCCCGGCCTTGCTCAGCCCCGTCTCGCGCCCCACCGGCGGACGCGCGGGCGCGTCGCCCGGGAGCGTCAGCGCCGGGGCCATGGTCCCCGGCGTGGACCGCTGCATCCGCAGCCGCTCCCGCTCCGTCCGGGCCGCGCGGGCGACCTCGGAACGGTCGATCTCCGGCGCATCGCCGTCGCCGCCGCCGAAGATGCCGGCGAACATGCGCCGCGTCCCCGAGAGCGACTCGGTCCGGACCTTCGGCTTCTTGATCGTCCCCCCCACCACCGTGGTCACCAGTTCGTTCCGCAGCGCCTCGATGACCCCGGAGACCACCGGGATCCGCCGCCCCGCCGCGGCCTGCGAGTTGAACCGGAAGTCGAGCTTCCCCTCCGGCAGCGTGACCTCCCCCGAGCCGGTGATCGTGAGGCTCTCGGACATCACGGCCACCTCCTCGAAGGTGATGGTCCGGCCCTTGATGTCAAAGCCGGCCTGCACGTAGTCCAGCCGTTCGGCGGAGGGGACCTGCAGGTTGCTCAGTTCGATCATCCGCACAAGCCCGGGGAGTTGCACGACGTCGCCGCCGGCGATGCGGATCGAGCCGCGCCCGACGCGCGTGTCGTCGCGCCCGAAGATCCCCGAGATCGAGACGGACGCGTCGAGGCGACCGCGCGACTCGTCCATCGGGTCCGGGCGCCTCTGCGTCCCCTTGCCCTTCTTCGTCGCGGCTTCAATGGAGGCCAGCAGCGGCGCGAAGCGAGTGCCGGCGAGCGTGGCGCTCAGCCGGTACCCCGCCGCGCCGGGGCTCGCCTTCCCGTCCTCGCCGCCGGTGGTGATGTTGTCGAGCACGCCGCTGAGCGCCATGCGCCCGCCGAGGCACTCGGCGGTGAACTGCGGGACGATCAGCTGCCCCGGGCGCAACGACGACACCAGCCGCCCCTTCGCCCCGGTCATCGGCACGCCGCCGACGCTGAGCGTGTCGGCCCGGAGCGTGACGTCGATCAGCGGCTCCTTGTCGTCGTAGTTGCGCTGCACGAGCACCGCCACCGTCCCCGCGCCGTACTCCACCGGCACGCCGGCGTCCGCCGTCAGTTCCGTCAGTTGCAGTTCCCCGTTGAACAGCAGCACCCCCGCCCCCGGGGCGACCTGGATCCGCTTCGCACCCGGCGGCGGCTCGACCCGCCTGCCCGTGGGCGCCCAGAACGCCAGGCGGGCGCCGTCGATGGAGAACGGGCCGTCCATCCGCACCCGCGACCGCTCCATCGCGTCGCGGATCCCCTTGGGCAGCAGCGCGACGAGCGACGGGTCGAGCGAACTCGCGGCCAGCGTGAGGCGAGAATCGACCTTCACGCCCGGCCCCGCCGCATCCCGGTCCGCCTGCCACGACCCGTCGATGCCGATGTGCCAGCGCTCCTCGGCCGCGGCGGCGCGCAGGTTCTCGATCCGCCCGCCCCCGTCGCCGAGCACCACCCGCCCTGTGACCGACGGCAGGTCCAGCAGCGCGCCGTTGTACACGAGCGAGACCGACCGCGGCCAGATGGACCCCGTCACCGTGTAGCGGTCCAGCGACACCACCGGGGCGTGGGCGGCCTTCGTCGCCGACGCCGGACCTTCCGTCCCGACCCCGGCCCCCGCGCCCGCCACAGCCGGCGACGCAACGGGCGCCGCCTCGGGCTTCGCGCGGCGCGGGGTCACGATCAGGTCGGCGTCGAACTCGCCGCGGGGATCCATCGTCTCCAGCCACGCCCAGCGGCTGTTCGTCGCCGCCGGCTCGCCGCTGCGGAACTCGCTTGCGGCCGATCTCGCCCCGCCGCCATCCCCGCCGGGGCCGGCCAGCACCGCGCGGATCGCCGCGTGGGAGAGGCCCGAGTCGAGTTTGACGCCGCGGAGGCGGACCGACAGGGACGACTCCTTCTCGGGGGCAAGGTCGTTGCGGCTCAGCAGCGGCGCCTCGCCGTCGAGTTCGACCGTCATCATGCGGCCGTCGTTGAACCAGACTTCGCCCTCCAGGCCGTGGAAGGCCACCGCGTCGGCGTCGCGCCCGATCGTCAGCACCGCCTCCCCCGCCGTGGTGCCGACGCCGAAGCGGCCGCCGAGGGCGTCGAACTCCAGCCCCCGGGCCGCGCCGACCCGGACGGCGATGGCCGTCGGGCCCGCCCCCTCCTGGCCGATCTCGACGCGGGCGTCAACACGCCCCGCGACCTTGTGCCGCTCGCGGAGGCCGCCGACCTTCTCTCCCGCGCGGGCGGAGACAAGGGAGACCAGTTCCTCGAGGGGCGCGGCCACGTCGAGGCCGCGCGCGGTCACCCCTGCCTTGAGCGACGCCTCTCGGCCACGCCTGGCGTCGGCGAAGGCCGCGACCGCGTCGAGTTCGATCTCGCCGGCGCCGGCCGTCTGATCGGGGTCGCCCCCGCGACGCTCCAGCCTCGCGCGGAGCCCGTCGATGCTCAGCCCCTCGTCGGTCACGCGGATCGCCCCCGCCAACCCCTCCAGCGCGAGCGACCCCGGACGGCCCAGCGGCCCCGGCAGGGCCCGCAGCCCGTTGAGCGCGACGTCCACCTCCACAGCGATCCGCTTGCCCGCCGCGGCTCGCTCGCCGGTGGCGGGGGTGATCGCCGCGACGCAGTCCACCGTCCCCTCAAGATTGAGCGATGCCAGCAGCCCCTTCGTGGACAGGCCCGCGTCGGCGCCGCCCGCGGCGGCGTCGGCCCTCGCGTCCCGATCCGGGATGGCGTGGAGCAGCAGCGCATCGACCGGGACGTCGTCGGCGCGGATGGTCACGTGCGGGCGCATCGCCGGGGCGTCCCGGTCGTCGCGCAGGTCGATGACCGCCTCGACTTCGGCCCGCCCGCCGGTCAGCCCCTCGAAGACCCCGCCGGTCAGTTCCGCGCGCCGCTCGCCGATCTCCAGCACGACGTCGCGGGCGACGATCGGCAGGGCGAACCCCTCCGGCAGCAGCCCGGCCCGCGGGAGCCGGACCCGCACGCGGTGCTCGAACTCGCCGCCCTCCCCCTCGGGGCGAGTGACGTGGACGCTCACCTCCGCCGCGCCGCCGACCTCGAAGACGGGCGTGCGCAGTTCGCGCTCCAGCGCGGCGACGCGATCCGCGGGCGTCCCCGCCTCCCTGGCCGCGGCCAGTTCGGCGGTCAACTCCGCGTGCCGCTGTGGCGTGAGCACCAGCCCCCGGGCGACCAGTTCGTCGTACCGCTCGTGGTTGAAGAGTTCGTCGAGGATCGCGCGGCGATCGGGGGGCATGGCGGCGCGGAGGACGTCGTCCACCGGCATGTCCAGCGCGAGCACGTCGATCTCGACGCGCGGATCCTCGTTGGCGGGGGTGATCAGCCCCTCCGCCGACAGGATCGCCCCCGTCGGCCCGCGTCCCGTGATGTTGACGATCTCGATGCGGTCCTCGTTGAACGTCACCAGCCCGCGGAGGTCCTCGAACGGGTACGGGAACTTCTCGAAGGCGGCGCGGCCGTTCTCGAACGCGATCGAGCCCGAGGCCTGGATCGGCGCGGCCTGGCCGTCCACCGGCTCGCCCCGCTCGATGAGCACCCGCGCATCCACCACCGCCGTCGGGCCGGAGAAACTCGCGAACCGCTTGCGGACGATGCTCGGCGCGTACGGCATCAGCTCCGGGCTCTGCGAGACCGCGAAGCGCTTGGTGGTGATCTCGCACCGCAGCGGGGCGTCGAGGCTGGTGCCGCTGGTCCGCAGCGAGATGCGTCCCGGCAGGTCGCCGACCATCCCCTCCAGCAGCGCATCAATCCCGTCGCGCGACAGTTTGATCGACCCCGTCACGCCGGTGAGCTCCAGCGGCTTCTCCGCACCGCCGAACTCCGGCCGGTCCGCGGGGACCAGCGCGTCCATCGACACGCCGTCGAGCGCCACGGCCGCCTGCACGCCCCTCTCGGGCGAGTACCGCAGCGACGCCTCGCTGACCGTCCCCTCGATGTTCAGCCGCCGCCAGATGTCCCGCACCGCCGAGGGCATGACCTCCGGCGGCCACTGCTCCAGGCTCACGTTCCGCAGCGTCAGTTCGGCGTCGGAACTCCCCAGGTCGATGCTCCCCTCCAGCAGCATCCCCGCGCGGGAGCCGTCGCCGCCCCGCGGCGCCGGCGGCGCGCCGATCGCCGGGCCGGTCTGCGAGAGCTGCACCGTGTACGCCGGCGCCGCGTCGGTCTTGCCGGGGGCCGGCGCCAGCCTCCCGGAGACGGGGATGCTCTGCAGCCGCGTGTACGCGCCGGTCCTCTGCGAGTGCTCCCCCAGTTCCAACCGGCCGTCGATGATCTGCACCGCCGGCGGCACGCCCGCCCCCGTCGCGCCCGCCGCGGCAGGACCGAGGCCATCGAGGTTCAGCGAGCCGTCCTCCATGGCGACGCTGACGCGCAGCACCGGCGAGACCAGACGCACGCGCTTCGGACGCGGACCGGAGAGCAGCCCGCGCGTCCAGTCCAGTTCGACCTCCGCGCTCGCGGCCTCCATGAACCGCGCGGCGTCCCCCTCCATGCCGGGGACGGTCAGGCGCGGGCGCGTGATGAGCAACTTCCCCCCCATGTCCATCAGCGCGCCGCGGCCGCTGAACTCGCACCCCAGCTTCTCCCCCACCTCGCGGGCCACCAGCTCGCCCACCAGCGGCGAGCGAACCGCGATCAGCACCGCCAGCGCCAGCAGCAGCGGCGTCGCCACCGCCACCCGCACGATGCACCGCGTGCGCCGGCGCAGCGACCGGCCGGCGCACAACCGCAGCACCCGGCTGCGCTTCGCCGCGGCCGGTGAATCGGTGCTTACTCCGGGCACTGAAGCGGATGGATGTTTCAGCATTGGGCTCGCGCTGGGCTCGCTGCGGCGGCCCGTGCGCCGGGCCCGGTCAGGAGTGTATCGGTCCACCCGGTACGCACCCCGTACCGTCAGGTTCGCCCTTACCCCCCTCTTCCGGGGTTCTGACCCGCACGCTCCGCGCTGCTATCCTCCCCCATGGCGAAGAGTCGGCAAATGTACGTATGCCGGGCGTGCGGCGGCGTCCAAGCGCGGTGGATCGGGAAATGCCCCGATTGTGGGGCCTGGGACACGCTTGAAGAGCACCGCGTCGATCGCGCCGCCGAGCGCGACCCGCAGCGCGGCGCGGCCGAGGCGTGGGCGCTCGACCCATCGGCGCTCGGCGGGGGTGACGCCGCCCCTGCCGCGGCAGCGAAGCCCATCCACGAGATCGACGGCTCCGAGGCCAATGTGCAGCGGCTCCCCTCCGGGATCGCCGAACTCGACCGCGTCCTGGGCGGGGGCCTGGTGCCGGGCTCGGTGACGCTCATCGGCGGCGATCCTGGGATCGGCAAGAGCACGCTGATGCTGCAGGTCGCGGGGAGGCTCGCGGGGGGAGGGGGCGCCGCCGCGGGGAGCCCGCGGGCGGCGCGCGTCCTCTACGTCACCAGCGAGGAATCGGCGGAGCAGCTCCGCCTGCGGGCGCAGCGGCTCGGCGTCGCGCAGACGCCTGAACTTTTCGTACTGGCCGACACGAATCTCGCCCGCATCATCGAGCAGGCGCGGCGGACGCGTCCGCGGGTGATGGTGCTCGACTCCATCCAGATGGTCTACAAGGCGGACCTGGACGCCTCGCCCGGCTCGGTCGCGCAGTTGCGGCGCTGCGCGGCGGAACTGGTCTACCTCGCCAAACTGACGGGGATCGCGGTCATCCTCGTCGGGCACGTGACGAAGGAAGGACACCTCGCCGGCCCCCGCCTGCTGGAGCACCTGGTGGACGCGGTGCTCTACTTCGAAGGGGACCGCTACCACGCCCACCGGATCGTGCGGGGGATCAAGAACCGCTTCGGCTCGACGCTGGAGATCGGGATCTTCGAGATGACCGGCTACGGGCTGAGGGAGGTGCAGTCGCTGGGCGCGCTGGCCGACGCCGCGGGCGCGAGCGAGTCGCGCCCCGGCAGCGTGGTCTGCCCGGTGCTCGCGGGTTCGCGCTGCGTGCTCGTGGAGGTGCAGGCGCTGACGGCGACGGGATTCCTCGGCGCGGCGAAGCGCAAGTCCTCAGGGCTGGACGCCAACCGGCTGGCGATGCTCATCGCCGTCCTGGAGCAGCACGCCGGGCTGCGCCTGGCGGACCGCGACATCTTCGCCTCCTCCGTCGGCGGGATGAAAGTCGCCGAGCCCGCGGCGGACCTCGCCCTGCTGCTGGCGATCGCCGGCGCCCACTACAAGCGCGGCCTCGCCCCCGGGACCGCCGCGGTGGGCGAGGTGGGCCTCGGCGGCGAGGTCCGCCCCGTGCCGCAACTCGAGCAGCGCATCCGCGAGGCGCAGCGTCTGGGGTTCAGGAACGTGATCGTGCCCCTGGCCGGCGCACCGAAGGGGGAGTCGCTCATCCGCGTGCGGACCATCGCCCAGGCGATCGAGCAACTCGGCTGAATCGGTCAGAGGATCAGCAGCACCGCCACCGTCGCCACCGTGAGAATCGCCCAGATCGCCAGACTGATGCCCCCACCGATCATCGCCATGCGGCGGAAGACCTCGCCGCGCTCCTGCCTCGGGCAGCACGCCCACGCGATCTTGCGCGCCTGCACGACCGCCTCCCCGACGCTCAGCACCGCCCCGATGCCGACGCCCAGAAGGACCATCGTGTCGCTCGTCCTTCCCCCGCCGAAGGTCAGGGCGATGAAGATGAAACTCGCCGAGCACACAACCCCCCAGGGGTTGAACCAGAGCGTCTGCTTGATGACCTCGTGGTCCCCCGGCCAGGGCTCGAGCGTCGCGCCGTAGACCAGGTCCACCTCCTGCCCGCACTCCGGGCAGTGCATCGTGTTCCTGATCCCCGGGATCCCCGCGAGGTTGTAACCGCACCCGGGGCAGCGGACCTCCGGCGGGTGGGGCGGGGGCGTGTTGGAGCCATCGGGCGCCACGCCGCGCCCGTACTCCGGACACGTCCGCACCCCGGCCACGTGCGGCAGGTCGCTGACGTCATACCCGCAGGCGCGGCGGCGGATCGGCGGCTCGGAGATGGCGGTCGAATGTTGGCGCATACGCCGCGCCAGTCTACCGCCTCCCGTGGCACGGGCTTCCAGCCCGTGTCTTCGCGATCGGGGGAGGATGAGACGATGAGGCGAGGAGGAATAGAGGGGGAGAGCACGGGCTGAAGCCCGTGTCACGCTCATCCACCGGCCAGCCAGTCAGGCAGCGGGCGCGGCCGCCCATCCGCCCCGACGCACGCCAGCGTCGTGCTGGCCGCGGCCGCGACCTCGTTCATCGCCTCGCCCCCGCGCTCCACGATCACCACGTCGTACTCGTGCTCGATCTTCACCCGGCTCCCCCCGACGACCGCCGTCCGGATCTCCACGACGTCGTCGTACCGCACCGGCCGCCGGTACCGGACGTCGAGCCTGACGATGACGAGAAACACCCCCGCCGCCTCCAGTTGCGCGTAACTGACCCCGCTGGACCGCAGCAGTTCGGTGCGGCCGATCTCCAGCCAGGGGATGTATGAGGCGTGGTGCGCCACCCCCATGGGGTCGCACTCGCAATAGCGCACACGGACTCGCGTCGCCCCCACGGTCATCACCGGGGCGCTGGGGCGGGGCGGCGCCGGGGCGTTGTGCGGGGTGGTCGTAGTCATCGGGGCAACTCTAGCGATCCCGCGAAAGATCCGGGGCCGCGATGGACCGTGCGGGGTGGCCGCCCGGCGTACTGTTCCCTCCATGCGTCTGCCCACCACAGGGAAACCCGAGGCGGTCCCCGTCGTCGTGCGCCCCTTCTCGCCGTCGGACTCCACCGCCGAACTGACCTCGCTCCTTCACCGCGCCTACGCCAAGCAGGTCGCCATGGGCCTGAAACCCCTGGCCGGCAGGCAGGACGAGGAGACGACCCGCCGCCGCTGCGCCAGCGGGGAGTGCTTCGTGGCGACGCTCGCCGACCGGATCGTGGGCACGATCCTCTTCGAAGAAGTCGAAGACGCGGACTTCCCCCCCCACTTCCAGCGTCCTGAGGTGGCCCACTTCTCCCTCTTCGCCGTGGACCCCGAACTGCAGGGGCGCGGCATCGGGGGAATGCTCCTGGCGACCGTCGAGGAGCGGGCCCGCGTCCTGGGTTTCACCGAACTCGCCCTGAGCATGGCCGAGCCCGACACCGACCTGGCGCGCTACTACGCCCGCCGCGGCTTCCGCTTCATCGAGCACTGGCAGTGGCCGTACACCAACTACCGCAGCGCGATCCTCAGCCGGACGCTCTGACCCCCCACTTCCCCACGCATCCCGCATCCGTCACGCCGCGCGACGCATCGGCGGCCGCTTCGTCTGCTCCAGGATCTCCGCCAGCCGCTGATCGAGCACCTCGACGAGCCGCGCGGCCTGCTCCAGCCGCTCGCGGAGAGCGGCGTCAACCTCCTGTGCGCGGGCGACGTGACGCGCGGCCTCCTGCGCCGCCTCGGCCGCGTGCTCCCGCAGCCGGTTCGCCAGCGCGGTGGTGCGGGCCGCGATCTCCTCCTCCAGCGATGCGATCGTCTGCCTCGCCGCCTCCGCCGCGTTGGCGCCCGCGGCCCGGGTGGACTGGATCGCCCGCTCGCACGCGTTGTGCGCCGACGCGGTGGCGCGGGCGTGGACCTCCCCGAGTTCCCGCAGTTGCGACGCGAACGCCGCATCGGCGTCGGCGATCCGGCCCGCGAAGATGGCCTGCTGCTCGGCGATCACCCGGTCAACCCGCCGCCGATGATCGGCGAGCAGGGCGTCGAGCCGACGCTGGTGGTCGGCGAGTTGGGCGTTGACCCGCTGGTCGATCGCCGCCGCGGCGGTGCGGATCTGGCCGGCGATGGCGTTCAGCCCGTCCACCGCCTGGGCGGCCCGCTCGAAGGTCTCCGCGGCCTCGGCGCATCGGGCCAGCCTCCGGTCGAGCGCCGCGCCGACCTCCGCGAGGGCCTCCAGGCGCTCGGCGAGTTCCGCCGCGGCCCCGCGGGCCAGGGCCTCCAACCGGGCGAGTTCAGCCGCCGCCGGAATCGCCATTTGTTCGGATTGCAACGGAACCTCCGTCAGTGGCGACACCGCCTTGGAATCTGAGGTTCGAGAATGGCCGTTCTTGGTGCTCATCGGGCGATGCTCCGGATGGACGGGATCCGGGGGCGTTATCGGCCGAAAACGGCCTTGGGGTGAGGAGGGGGCGGAAAACCGTTGCGCGGGCGTGCCCCTCCGGGGGGCCGCGCCCGGGTGGCGGGCGGGGCGGTCCAGATGTAAGGTAATGAAGCAGCCCACGTTCCGAGCCGTCTGGTCCGGGTGCTGGCCGGCTCTATCATCTGCACGATGAAAAACTCCATCCTCGCGGTGCTCGCGGCGTCGGCCGTGACTGTGTGCCTGTCCCATGCCGACTTCGCAACGGGGCAGCCAACCCCCGGTACGGGGGAGGACTATCTCTCGGTTGGGGATCCCACGTACTCCGACCCGGTCTGGCGGAAACTCGCGGCGCACTTCGGCGGCGTCGAGGCCGACACCGAGCCCAGCCGGGATGTGACGATGCGTTTCAGTTTCCCGACGGAGATCCGCGAGGTCCTCGTCGTCGGCGGCCAGCGGGTCAAGCGCGGCGAGTTGATGATCCGGGCCCGCGACACGCACATCCGCGCCGCCGTGGAGCTCGGCAAGCTCCGCGCGAGCAACGAACTCGAGATCCGCGCCGGCGAGAACGCGGTCGAACTCGCCGAGTTCAAGTTCCAGAACGCCGAGCGGGCCAAGGCGAAGGACGCCTACTCCGCCACCGAGTTCGAGGAGCGCCGCATCGAACTCCAGCAGGCCCGGATCCAGCTCGAGCAGACCAAGGTCCGCCTCCGCGAGCAGCAACTGACCCTCGAGCAGGCCGAGGGGCAGTACGAGCAGTTCCGCCTTGAGGCCCCCTTCGACGGGATCGTCGAGGAGGTCATGGTGGACGTCGGCCAGGGGGTCAACGAGCAGGTCCCGGCGATCCGTGTGGTGAACACCGAGCAACTCCGGCTCGACGCCTACCCGCGGACGTTCGAGGTGCTCCAACTGGGGCTGAAGGAGGGGTCGAAGGCCTGGGTGCTCCTGAACCACCCCGACGGGCCTCGCCTGGCCGTGGGGAAGGTCCTCTACGTCTCCCCGGTGGCCGACTCGGTCAGCCAGCGGATCCGCGTCCGCGTCGAGATCAACAACACCGCCGGTTTCCCCGCCGGCATGGCGGCGATGGTCCGCTTCACCGAGCCGCCGCCCCCGCCGTCGGGCCAGTGGCAGCTCATCGATGATGCACCGGTGGCGCTGGGGAGCGACGAGGCCGCGGCGGAGGAACATCGGTGATCGAGCTCACCAACCTCAAGGGGCCGGGATGGGAGAAGGTGGTCGCGGAACTCAACGCGGCCGCGCCGGACGACCGCTCGTTCCTCGAGCGGCTGCTGGCGATCGTGACGCAGGTGAGCGCCGCGCGGCAGGGGGTGGTCTACCTCGTCGAGCGAGGCGAGGGCGACCAGGCCGAGCCGCGCCCCTCGATCGTCTGGCCACCGGCGCCGAAGGCCGACGGCCCCGTCAGCGAGGGGGCCATCGCCGCGGCGGTGGAGATGGCCGCGGAGGCGAAGAAGGCGGCCCGCACGGCGATGACCACCGGGCACGCCCGGGCGTTCAGCCTTGACCGTGACGACGGGCTCTACGACGGCTCGCCGGGGAAGGGGTACCTGCTGGCGATCCCCGTCCTCGGCGGCGGGGCCGGGGCGGGGGCGGGGGCCGCGGGCGTCGTGATCACGCTGCTCATCGAGCCGCGGAGCAGGGAGGCGGTCCGGAGCACGCTGGCGATGGCCGAGGTCCTCGCCGGTTATGTCCACGGCCACAGCGCGCGTCAGGCCCTCAAGCGCGCCCAGCAGGCGAGCTTCTCGCTGGACCTGGCGACGCGGCTGGTCGCGTCGATCAACACCGCTCCCAGTTTCAAGGGCGCGGCGATGCAGCTCTGCAACGACCTGGCCAAGCAGTTCGGCGTGGACCGGGTCGCCCTCGGCTGGGTCAAGAGCGAAGGGAGCGACGAGGTCCGCGTCGAGGCGATCAGCGACACCGAGCACTTCGACCGCCGCATGGCCATGGTCCAGAAGCTCCAGGCCGCGATGGACGAGTGCCTCGACCAGGAGCAGCCCATCGTCTACCCGCCCCCGCCCGCCGAGGGCCCGCGCGGGGACGTCCTGCTGGCGCAGGCGATCACGCACGCCCACCGCGAACTGGCCTCGGGGGACGCGAGGCTGAAGGTCTGCTCGCTCCCGCTGCGGATCGACGACCCCCGCGGCGGGGGGGTGGCGGGCGTGGTGACGATCGAGAGCGCGGGCGAGGGGGCGATCGAACTGACGACCGTCGAGCTGATCCAGGCGGCGCTGGACCTGGTCGCCCCGGTGCTGCGGATCCGCCGCAGCGACGACCGGCTGCTGGCGGTGCGGGCGTGGGACAGCGCCAAGCGCGGCGCGGCCTGGGCCGTGGGCCCGAAGCACACGGTGTGGAAGGTCGCCGGGCTCGCGCTGGCGGCGCTGCTGGCCTTCGTCTCGCTCTACACGACCACGTACAAGGTCGGCGCCGACGCGGTGCTCGAGCCGCGCGAGCGGCGCATCGTCTCCGCGCCGATGGACGGCGTGATCGCCCGGCTGGGAACCGACGAGAACGGCGTCCCGTACGAGCCCGGCATGCGCGTCGAGGCGGGGGACGTGCTCCTGGAACTCGACGCCACCGAGTGGCAGCTCAGCGCCATCGACGCCCGGCAGAAGATCATGCAGGCGGAACTTCAGGCCAAGGCCGCCCGCACCGAGGGGGATCAGGGGAAGATGGAGCAGGCCCTGGCCCAGATGGAGCGGGCCCAGGCCGAACTGAACATCTACGAGCACCGCATCGAGAAGGCCAAGATCCGCGCCCCCATCTCCGGGACGATCCTCGGCGGCCGGCTGCACGACCGCGTCGGCGGCGCGACCCGGCTCGGCGATGCGCTGATGGAGATCGCCCCGCTGGACGACATGATCGCCGTCATCCGCGTGGACGAGCGCGACGTGGCCCTGGTCACCGAGGCGGCGGGGCGCGACGGCGGCGGCCGGGGCGAGATCGCCACCAAGGGCCGCCCCAGCGAGCCGTTCCCGTTCCAGATCGAGCGCATCGTCCCGCTGTCGGAGGCCAAGGACGGCACCAACGCCTTCGAGGTCCGCGCCCGCCTGCTGGCCACCGCCGACTGGATGCGCCCCGGCATGGAGGGCCGCGCCAAGATCGAGACCCGCGAGCACAGCCTCCTCTGGATCGGCACCCGCCGGATCATCGAGACCGTGCAGATGTGGTGGTGGTGAGGCGGAAGGCGATGGGGGATGGGCGCCGGGACCACAGGCCCGTCGCCCGATCTCGACAGAGCCGCTTCCCTCCCCACAGCACCCGCCATGATGACCCACCCACCCTTGCCCGCCGCCCATTCCCCAGTGCCTGATTCTCCATGACTGAACGCCCCACCTTCAGCCCGTTCTGGCACCGCGTGCGGTCGATGAGGCCGCGCCTGCGGTCGCACGTGGAGATCACCCGGCAGCGATACCGCGGCCGGCGTTGGCACGTCGTCCACGACCCCGCCAGCAACCAGTTCTACCGCCTCAACCCCGTCGCCTACGAGTTCATCGGCCTGCTCGACGGCTCCCGCGACGTGGACACCGCCTGGAAGATCGCCCTGAGCAAGTTCGGCGACGCCGCGCCGACCCAGAACGAGGTCATCCAGCTCATCAGCCAGCTCTACAGCGCCAACCTCCTCAGCGCCGACGCCCCCCCGGAGACCGAGCAGCTCCTGCGCCGCGGGCGAGAGCGGGTCAGGAAGAAGATCCAGCAGCAGGCCATCGGCATCATGTATTTCCGGATCCGGCTCTTCAACCCGGACCGGATCCTCGCCGCCCTCGAGCCCGTCTTCCGGCCGATCCTCAACCGCTGGGGGATGCTCGCCTGGGCCGCGCTCATCGGCTTCGCCCTCTACTGGCTCACGGCCAACGGCGCCTGGTCCACGCTGCTGGACCCCGACTCGGTCGCCGGCGCCATCGCCCCGGCCAACTGGCCGTGGCTCATCGTCGTCTTCGTCGTCCTCAAGCTCATCCACGAGTCCGGCCACGGGCTGATCTGCAAACGCTTCGGCGGCCAGGTCCCCGAGTTCGGCCTCATGATGCTCGTGCTCTTCCCCAGCCCCTACGTGGACGCCTCCGCCGCCTGGGGCTTCGCCGACAAGTGGAAGCGCATCGCCGTCGGCGCCGGGGGGATGATCTTCGAACTGGCCGTCGCGGCCGTCGCCGCCATCGTCTGGGTCGGCTCCGGCGAGGGGGTCGTCAAGCAGGTCGCCTACAACGCGATGTTCACCGCGAGCATCGCCACGGTGCTCTTCAACGCCAACCCGCTCATGCGCTTCGACGGGTACTACATGCTCGCCGACCTGCTGGAGACGCCCAACCTGGCGCAGCGGGCCAACCAGATGATGAAGCACCTGCTCCAGAAGTACGTCTACCGCCTGGAGCGCCCCAGCGCCCTGCTCCCCTCCACGCTCCGCGGCGAGCAGGTCATCCTCGTCGTCTACGGCCTGGCCGCCCTGGCCTACCGCATCTTCCTCTTCATCACCATCACCCTCTACGTCATGGGCGTCGCCTTCGGCCTGGGCCTGGTCCTGGCGATCTGGACCGCCGCGGCGTGGTTCATCATCCCCATCGGCGGCTTCATCCACTGGCTCGCCGCCAACCCCTGCCTCTCGGAGCAGCGCCTCCGCGCCGTCGGCGTCAGCGCCGCCCTCATCGGCGCGGCGGTGATCGCCGTCGGCGTCATCCCCATGCCCGACCGCCGGCGCGGCGCCGGCGTCGTCGAGAGCGAGCGCCGCTCCGGCGTCTACATCGCCACCGACGGCTTCGTCGAGCAGGTCCACGCCCGCCCCGGCGACCGCGTCAGGGCCGGCGACCCCATCCTCACGCTCGACAGCCTCGAGATGCTCGAGCAGCGCCGCCAGACCCTCGCCGCCATCGGCGAACTCCGCATCCAGGAGCGGGCCGCCCTGCGCGAGGGCAACCCCGCCGTCGCCCAGGTCGCCCGCGAGCGGATCGCCGTCTACCAGTCCACCCTCGCCGAGGTGGACCGCAAGATCGCCGAACTGGTCGTCCGCGCCCCGCACGACGGCGTCGTCGTCACCGCCGACCCCGCCCGGCTCCTGGGCGCGTACGTCCGCCGCGGCGACCCCGTCTGCGAGGTCATCGACCAGGACGCCGTCCGCATCGCCGCCACCCTCGGCCAGGACGCCACCTGGCTCTTCGACCCCAGCGCCGGCCCCTACACCGTCCGGCTGCGGCTCTACTCCGCGGCCGACAAGGTCATCGACGGGACCAACGTCCGCGAGCCCCCCGCCGGCCGCAAGGAACTCGCCAGCCCCGCCCTGGGCTTCGCCGGCGGCGGCCAGATCGAGACCGAGCCCGACGACCGCACCGGCCAGGTCGCCAAGCGGCCGACCTTCACCGTCCACATCGATCCCGTCTTCGACGACGCGGCCTCCGTCTGGCACGGCGCCGTCGGCCAGCGCGTCAAGGTGCGCTTCGAGCTCCCCGACAAGCCGCTGATCGTCCAGTGGGCCGACCGCCTCGCGAGAACGATGCAGGGGAGGGTGAACCTGTAGAAATGGCCGGACGGCAGAGCGCCAGATGGCCAGATGAAGAGAGACCTCCGGCGCCGCAGCCTGTGTCTGGCCCTTTGGCCCTTCGCGATTTGGCTGTTTCCCCATGAGCCAGCTCGTCACCCGCTACCACGCCCTGTACGAGTCCGTCGCCAGCCGGCGCCGCCGGCCGGAGACGTACCGCGGGCTGGACCTGGTGGCGAACCACGTCGCCGTCCGGCTGCGCCACCGCAAGATCTCGGTGCGCTACCTCCGGCGCGAGGCCGAGGCGGTGGACGCCCTCGCCCCCGAGTTCCGGAACTACTCCGAGGCCGCCCTCGACGAGACGATCCGCTCCCTGCGCGAGGTCTTCCTCCGCGGCCGGCAGGACGAGGCCTCGCTCCGCCGCGCCGTCGCCGCGGTGCGCGAGGTCGCCCGGCGCGAGACCGGGGAGGAGGCCTACATCGTCCAGCTCATGGGCGCCATGGCCCTCTACCACGGCCGCATCATCGAGATGCTCACCGGTGAGGGCAAGACGCTCACCGGCTCCCTCGCCGCCCCGCTGCTGGCCTGGCGGCACCGCCACCTGCACATCTTCACCGTCAACGACTACCTCGCGACGCGCGACGCCGGCTCCCGCCGCCCGATCTACCGCCGCTGCGGCTGCGACGTCGGCGCGATCGTGCACACCATGAGCCCCGAGGAGCGCGCCCCCGTCTACGCCATGCCCATCGTCTACGGCACCCCCAAGCAGATCACCGCCGACTGGCTCCGCGACCAGATCCGCCTGGGCCGGATGAACAGCGCGTGGGCCGGGCGGCGGCTGATCGGCGGGCCCATCGGCGGCCCGCTGATCCCCGGGCTGCGGGCCGCGCTGGTGGACGAGGCCGACGCCGTGCTCATCGACGAGGCCGTCGTCCCGCTGATCATCGCCCGCGCCCGCCAGGAGGACGAGATGGCCCCGATCTACCGCCAGGCGGCGGAGATCGCGCGGCGGCTCGACGAGGGCCCCGACTACAAGGTGGACCACCTCCGCCGCAAGGTGGACCTGACCCGCCGCGGCAAGCACCGCGTCGGCGAGATGTGCTTCCGCCTCGACGACCCCATCTGGCGCGCCACCCGCCGCGCCGAAGAACTCATCCGCCAGGCCCTCGTCGCCCGTCACTGCTACCAGCGCGACCACCAGTACGCCGTCGTCGATGGCCGCGTCGTCATCGTGGACGAGTACACCGGCCGCATCCTCCCCGACCGCGCCTGGGAGCACGGCCTCCACCAGGCCGTCGAGGCCAAGGAGGGGCTCGACGTCACCGCCGACCGCGAGACCCTCGCCCGCGTCAGTTTCCAGCGCTTCTTCCGCATGTACCCCGTCCTGTGCGGCATGACCGGCACCGCCGCCGACGCCACGGGCGAGATCGAGCGGGTCTACTCCCGCCCCGTCACCGTCATCCCCACCAACCGCCCCCTCATCCGCGAGCAGTGGCCCACCCGCGTCTTCCGCACCGCCGAGAGCCGCTGGAGCGCCGTCGTCGAGTCCATCCGCTCCCTCCACGAGGCCGGCCGGCCCGTCCTCGTCGGCACACGCTCCATCGAGGCCTCCGAACTGATCAGCCGCCGCCTCGCCGAGTGCGGCCTGCCCCACCGCGTCCTCAACGCCGTCCACGACAAGGAGGAAGCGGAACTGATCGAGATGGCCGGCACCGGCGGCAAGGGCGGCCGCGCGGCCATCACCGTCGCCACGAACATGGCCGGGCGCGGCACCGACATCAAGCCCGATCCCCAGGCCATCGAGGCCGGCGGCCTGCACGTCATCCTCACCGAGATGCACACCGCCAAGCGGATCGACCGGCAGTTCATCGGCCGCTCCGGCCGACAGGGCGACCCCGGCTCGGCGCAGATCTTCGTCAGCCTCGAGGATGAACTCGTCCGCCTGCACACCCCCGCCGCGGCCGCCTATCTCCGACGCACCGCCCGCGCCGAGGAACTCGCCGGCGCCGCCCGCAAACGAGCCCTCGCCCTCTTCCGCCTCGCTCAGATGCGAGCCGAGGCCCGCGGCCGGCGCAACCGCGCCGACGTCCTCCGCCAGGACGACTGGATCGACAAGCACCTGCCGGGGGGCTGACGCATCCGGGCAGGGCCTGTGCAATGCTTGGCGGATTGCCGTCCCGTATCTGATACTTCTGTCGTGGTCGATCGCACGACGGTACCCGTCGCTTGCCCGAGTCGCTGCGGGAACGGATGGACGAACAGGTCGCGCACGGCCGGTTCGCATCCGCGAGCGAGCACATCCGCCATCTCCTCCGCGAGGATCGCAGGCGATTGGCGGAAGACCGACTCGAGGAACTGATCCGCGAAGGGCTCGACTCCCCGTCGGTGACCATGACGGACGATGAGTGGGACCGGCTGAAGGCCCGCGTCGCGGAACGGGTGGCCGCGGAGCGCCGGAAGAAGACGGGATGATCGAGTTCCGCGAGCGGGCCCTCGCCGATGTCGAGGAGATCGCCGCCTTCATCGCGCAGGACAACGTCGACGCCGCGAGACGCTTTGTGACGGCGGTCCGGCGCGCCGCGACGCCGGTGCACGGCTCGCCGCGAGTCGACCGACGACGGTTCAGGAAGGCGAGCATCGCCGACGTGCGAAGTGGCCGGTCGAAGGTTCTCCAAACCACCTCATCTTCTACAGATTCTCGGAAGACGGCGTGCTGCCGGTTCTCCGCGTCCTGCACGCATCCCGGCGCATCAGAGCGGCCCTCTTCGACGGATCATGAGCCGCACGGCCCTGATTCCGGGGCTCCTTCAAAGAAGAGGGGCCGGACCTCGCGGCCCGGCCCCTTCGCGAACGATCTCGCTGCATCGGACCCGATCAGCCGGCGCAGCACGCCGACGCGGCCGCGGCCTCGCCGCAGCAGTCAGCGCACCCCGCGCCGCAGCAGTCGCCGCAGGCGTCCCCGCAGCAGTCGGCGCACTTCTCGCAGCACGCCGAGCCGGCGCAGTCGCACCGGTCGCACCCGCAGCTCTGGCCGCAGCAGCAGGCCGCGGCCGTCTCGGACGCCGCGGGGGTCGCCCCCATGCCGCCGGTCAGGGCGGCGATGGACAGGGCGAGACCGGACAGCAGAGCGGAAACCGTGAACGTGGACATGGGATGATCCTTTCTCCTCCGCTCACCCTTCGGCGGCGGAGGCCTGGTGTGAACTCTGGTGATCGTCAGACGTGATGGATGGATGCCCGTGCGCCCGTCCGGGCGCAGCGGGAGCGCAGCCAGAGGACCGGGGAACCGAAAGGATCAATTCCGCCAGATGCAGAGGACCGACTGGATCGGGTTCCCGCCCCCCGGTCGCCACGCGGGGCTCGGCGAGCGCGGGACGCCCCGGAAGGCCTCCTCCTCAAGCGCCCACTGCGCAGCCCACGGCCGCGGCAACTCCGCGACCGCCTGCTCGTCCGGCGCCTGCTCCCGCGGCGCTGGCGCCGGTCGCGGCGCGTCCATCGGCCCCTGGATGCAGCAGCACGAGGCCGGCGTCCGCGGCCGGAGCGGGCTCCTCGCCGGCGACTCGGGCGGCACGGGCTCCGAGCAGCACGAGGCGGGCTCGTCCGCCAGGCGGGCGCCGGCCCTCGGCGCTTGCGGGCAAGCCCCCGTCCCGCACGCCCCGCCGCACAGAGCCGGGATCATCCCCGGGGCGAGGAGGGCGACGGTCAGGATGAAGACGCGTAGAGCGTTCATGAGGAACCCGTGTGCCGCCGGGCGCCGAGTCGGCCCGGCAGCAGGGGAACGCCCCTCCACGCAAGCCTATTCCCCGGCTCGGGGCGGCCAATGCGGCGCCGCCGGAGCAGCCCGCACGACCCGACCAATCCGGGCACGGGGCCCCGCTCCTTCACCCGCTACTTCAGCAGCCGCTCCAGGAAGTGGATGTCCACGCCCCCCTCCTGGAAGTTGGAGTTCTCCATCAGCCGCAACTGCAGCGGGATGGTCGTCTTGATGGGCTCGACCCGGAACTCGCGCAGCGCCCGCGTCGTCCGCGCCAGGCACTGCTTGCGGTCGTCGGCGTGCACGATGAGCTTGCCGATCATCGAGTCGTAGTTCGGCGGCACCGTGTACCCGGTGACCGCGTGCGTGTCCAGCCGCACGCCGGGACCGCCGGGGGGGTCGAACCGGGTGAGCTTGCCCGGGCAGGGGCGGAAGCCCTTGTCGGGGTCCTCGGCGTTGATGCGGCACTCGATGGCGTGCCCGTTGATCCTGATGTCGCGCTGCCGGTACCGCAGCGGCTCCCCCGCCGCGATGCGGATCATCTCCTTGACGATGTCCACGCCGGTGATCTCCTCGGTCACCGGGTGCTCCACCTGCACGCGGGTGTTCACCTCGAGCATGTAGAAGTTCTGCTTCTCGTCCATCAGGAACTCGACGGTCGCGGCCCCGGCGTAGCCCGCCTCCTTGATCAGCCGCGCCGCCGCGGCGCAGATGTGCTCCCGCTTGCGGTGGTCCAGCCCCGGCGCGGGGGCCTCCTCGATGAGCTTCTGGTGCCGCCGCTGGATGGAGCAGTCGCGCTCGTAGAGGTGGATCGCGTTACCGTGCTTATCGCCCAGGACCTGCACCTCGATGTGCCGCGCGCTCTCCAGGAACTTCTCGATGAACACCGCGCCGTTGCCGAAGGCCGCCTGCGCCTCCTGCGCTGCGTTCTTGATGCTCGCCCGCAGCGTCGCCTCGTTGTGGCAGACCCGCATCCCGCGCCCGCCCCCGCCCGCCGCGGCCTTGATGATCACCGGGTAGCCGATCTTCGCCGCCACCTCGGCCGCCTCGTTCTCGTCCTCGACCGCCCCGTCCGAGCCGGGGAAGATCGGCACCTTGGCCTCCTTCGCGGCCTTCTTGCACGCCACCTTGTCCCCGAGCCGCGCCATCGCCTCCGGCGAGGGGCCGATGAACTCGATCTTGCAGTCGCGGCAGACCTGCGCGAAGTCCGCCCGCTCAGAGAGGAACCCGTACCCGGGGTGGATCGCGTCCACGTTCGCCACCTCCGCCGCGGAGATGATCCGCGCGATGTTGAGGTAGCTCTCCTTCGCCGGCCCGGGGCCGATGCAGATCGCCTCGTCCGCCAGCCGCAGGTACGGCGCATCCGCGTCGGCCGTCGAGTACACGCAGACCGACTCGATCCCGAGCTCCCGGCACGCGCGGATGATCCGCAGCGCGATCTCGCCTCGATTCGCGATAAGGATCCGTGAGAACATGAAGGGGGGCATCCAGCCGTCGCGCCGTCGGGCCCCGGGGGCGTAGCCGCCGCCGAGCGGACCCGAACCCGCGCCGGTCTTCTGTTCGTGCGTGCGTCAGTTCGGCCGGACCAGGAACAGTTTCTGCCCGTACTCCACGGGCTTGCCGTTCTCCACCAGCACCCGCTCGATCGTGCCCGAGACCTCGGCCTTGATCTCGTTGAAGACCTTCATCGCCTCGATCAGGCACACCGTCGTCTCCGCCCCCACGCTCGACCCCACCGTCACGAACGGCGGCGAGTCCGGGTTCGGCGAGGTGTAGAACGTCCCGACCATCGGCGACTCGATCGCCACCAGGCCTTCGGCCGCCGCCGCGCCCCCGCCCGCGCCGGACGCCGCCGGGGCCTCGCCGCCGCCGCCGTTCTCCTCCTCCCCCAGGCTCGGCGCCGCCGGACGCGGCGCGGCCGCAACCGGCGCGGGGAACCCCGCCGCCGCGCCGTAGATCACCGGCTGGTGGTTGATGATGGTCGCGGCCGAGCCGCGCTTGATGGCCACCGTCTCCTGCTCGTCCTTCAGGTCCAGCTCGGAGAGGTCGTTCTCAACCATCAGACGCACGAGCTCTTTGAGCTTGCGGATATCGATCATCGTGATGCCCAATCCATGTCTTTGGGAAGCGTGCAGAGATTCTTGGCCCCACGCTCGGTGATGACGTAGTCGTCCTCGATGCGAACCCCGCCCACCCCCGGCAGATAGATCCCCGGCTCCACGGTCACGACCTGGCCCGGCCGCAGCACCGTCGGCGCCAGCATGTTCGTCAGGTACGGCTCCTCCTTCCCCTCCAGGCCGAAGCCGTGCCCGAGCCCGTGCCCGAAATAGTCCCCGTACCCCGCGGCTCGGATGTGGTCGCGCGCGATGGCGTCGATCTCCGCCGTCGTCTTCCCCGGCGCCAGCGCCGCCGCCGCGGCCTCCTGCGCCTCGAGCACGACCCGGTAGACCTCCCGGATCTTCCGGTTCCACCGCCCGATCGCGAACGTCCGCGTCATGTCGCTGTGGTACCCCCGGTACACCGCCCCCCAGTCGATCAGCAGCGGCCGACCCGCCGCGATCTTCGCCCGCCCCGGCCGGTAGTGCGGCAGCGAGCCGTGCGCCCCCGCGGCGATGATCGTCGGGAACCCCGGCTCCGCCGAGCCGCGGGCCTTCATCTCCGCCTCCAGCCGCCCCGCCACCTCCAGTTCCGTCTGCCCCGGCTCGATCGTCAGCAGCACCGCCTCCAGCGCCTGCTCCTGGATCCGCACCGCCTTGCGGATCAGCGCGATCTCGTGCGCATCCTTGATCAGCCGCAGCCCCGACAGCAGCCCCTGCGTCTCGACGATCCGCCCGGCGCCGAGTTTCTCTTCCAGCGCTCGCCTGAGCGCGATCGTCACGTGCTCCGCCTGGATCCCCAGCCGCTCCACCCCCGACCCCCGCACCACCTCCACCACGGCCTCCAGCATCGACCGCGGCCGGATGAAGACCTCCGCCAGCCCCGCCCGGCGGACAGGCTCGAGTTCTTCCTGGTACCGGAAGTCGCTCAGCACCACCACCCCCGTCCCGGCCGCCCCCTTCCGCGCGCCCCGCCCCCGCCCGTTCCCCCCGCCGCCGGCCGCCGCGGGCGCCAGCAGGTAACTGTCCCCGCCGAGAAATCCGGTGAGGTACGCGACGTCCTTCGGGTGCGTCACCAGCAGATGCGAGGCCCCCGCCGCGCCGATGGCGACGCCAAGCCGCTCGAGACGGCCCGGGTAGGGCGACGCCGGCGCCGACGCCGCGGGCGTACGGGAAGCGGCGCTGCGCCGGCCATTGGTTGTCGTCGCTCGAGTCGCCATGCCTGAGCCCGGATGATACCGGGGCCAACGCGCCGTGCACGCCGATGCCCCGCATCCCGTACACTCCGTCAGGGATGGATTTGGTCGATCCAACGGCGCAACGAGGGCGACGCGACGCCGCCCCGAATGGCGACATCGGCCTCCTCGTTGCCGCCGCAGCACTTCTTGCGCTCGCCGCCCTCACCGTGGCCCTTCCGGGCGCGGAGGTCGCCGTCGGCCTCGCCCGCCATGTCCTCGCCCCGCGGACCCAGGAAACGCTCCCCGGCGCGGGCTTGGGCGCAGCCCGGCTGCTGGCGAGCACCGCCGCACACGCCGCCCTGATCGCCGCCGCCGCCACCATGCTCGCGTGGCCGGTCGCCTGGGCCGTCGGCCGAGCGGGCCGCGCCGACCGCCGGCTCGTCCTCGCCGCGGCGTGCGCCGTCCCGCTCCTGATGCCCAACTACCTCGCCTACGCCGCGCTCAACCTCCTCCGCGCGCCCCGCACCGCGCTGGGCGACTTTCTCGCTGTGCAGGAGCCGTGGGTTTCGATCGCCTTCGGCAAGACGATCGCCGTCGTCGGGCTCGCCATCTGGGCGTGGCCGATCGCCCTGCTCGTCCTCGCCCCCGCCGTGCAGCGTCTCCCGCGCGACACGCTCGACGCGCTCGAACTCGACGGCGCGGGGCGGTTCTGGCCGCTGCGGCGCACGCTCGTGCTGGCGTCGATGCTCCGCGGCGCCGTCGCCCTGGCCTTCCTCGCCGTCGCCGTCGTCATGCTCGGCTCCGCCGTGCCGCTGCACGTCGCGCAGATCGACACCTTCGCGACGCGCCTGTGGCTCCGCCTGAGCCTCACCACCGATCCCGCCGCTGCGTGGATCGGCGCCTGGCCCCTCCTGGTCATCGCCGTCCTGGCCGCGGCCGGCGTCTGCTCACGCCTCGGGCACGGCGCGCACGACGCCGGCGATCAATACCCGTCGCACAGTTCCGCGCACCGTGCCCTCCCCACGATCATCGGCGCGTGCGCCGTCCTCGCCATCTCCGTCCTCCTCCCGCTGGCGATGTTCATCGCCAGCCTCCGCGAGCCCGGCGAGCCGTGGACGCTCCGCACGGCCATGACCATGTCCGCCGCCTTCTGGCGCGACACGCGCGACGCCGTCGCCGCCGGCGCGGGCGCCGCGGCCGCGACGGGCCTGCTCGCCGGCGTCATCGCCGCCCTCTCGTGGTGCGCCCTCTCCGCACCCGGACGCCGCCGCCACTCCGCACAGATCGCCCTCGTCTGCGTCGGCCTGTGGATCGTCGCCGGCCTGACCCCCGGCGTCCTCGTCGGCTCCGCCCTGGCCCATGCGTGGGTCGCCGGTCTGGCCGCGCCGCTCGACACGCTCCTGGGCGGGCGCATCACGGGTTCATCCGCCATCCTCGTCCTCGCCCATGGCGCCCGCTTCGGCATCGTCGCCGCTCTGGTCGGCTGGTGGCTCGCCGCACTGGAGCCGCGGGAGCAGCGCGAGATGCGCCTCCTCGACGGCGCGACCGGCGCCCGCGGCTGGCGCCTGACCCGTGTCACCCCCGCCGGCATCGGCGCCGTCGGCGGCGCCGGCCTCGCCGCGGCAGCCCTGAGCCTCCACGAGATCGAGGCCGCCGTCATGGTCCAGCCCCCCGGCCTGGCCAGCCTTCCCCAGCACCTCCTCGAAGACCTCCACTTCGCCCGCGATGCCCGACTCGGGGCCGCGGCGGTGAACCTGATCGCCGCCGGCGTCGTTCTCTCAGGGATGGCCGGTTGGCTCGTCATCCGGGCCGGAACCGGGGAGCGCCGCAGCCCCTCCCCGGAACTCCCCTCAACAGGCGGGTTGTTCAAGGTTTGGTAACATGCGGCCGTCGGTGCGGTGCAACGCACCAACAGGGAAGGAGGTATGGCTCGGCATGATCGTGCGCGCCGGTGCGAGGGTGTCTCGGCATTCCCGGCCAGTCCGTCGCCGCCGATACGCGAACGCTGCCCATGCCGCCTCGCGCATCGCGCTGATCGCCGCCGCGGCCACGGTCCTCTGCGCCTGCGGGAGCGGCGACCGCCCCTCCGCTGAACCCCAGCCGATCCGAAGCCCCCAGACCATCGGCCGCCTCGGCAACTCCCCGGGCGCCTTCGCCTACCCGCGCGGGATCGACCACGATTCCGACGCCCTCTGGGTCGTGGACAAATCCGCCCGTGTTCAGAGGATCGACCCCAAAACAGGGGAATGCCTTGCCTGGTTCGTCATGCCCCAGTCGGAGATGGGCAAGCCCGTCGGCGTCACCGTCGGCCCCGGCCCCGATGGGGACGAGGTCCTCTACATCCCCGACACGCACTACAGCCGCGTGCTCGTCGTGCGCCCGCCCAGGACGAGCCCCGGCGGCAAGCCCTCCCCCGCCGAGCCGGAACTGATCGCCTCCTTCGGCGAGTATGGAACGGAGGACGGCCAGTTCATCTATCCCACGGATGTGGCCGTCCTGCTCAGCGACGACGGCACGCGCGTGGAGCGGATCTACGTGAGCGAGTACGGCGGCAACGACCGGGTCTCCGTCTTCGATTCCCGCTACCGCTTCCTCTTCTCCTTCGGCCGCTTCGGCATGGGCGACGATCCGGGGGAGATCCAGTTCCAGCGCCCGCAGTCGATCGCGCTCGACGCCGCGGCCGGCGTCCTCTACGTCGTGGACTCGCGCAACCACCGCATCGGCCGCTTCTCTCTCGACGGCGAACTCCTGGGATGGATCGGCTCCCCCCGCGAGGCCGGGCGCAACCCCGGCTCGTTCAAGTACCCCTACGGCATCTCGCTCCTGGGCGACGGCACCGCGATGATCGTCGAATACGGCAACAACCGCGTGCAGCGCGTGGACCTGACCACCGGCGAGAGCCTCGGCGTCTGGGGGCAGCCCGGCCGCGGCGAAGGGGAACTCGCCGCCCCCTGGGCCGTCACCACCATGAGCGGCCGAACTTTTATATTGGACAGCGGCAACAACCGGATCGTGGCGTTCTCAACACCCCGGAGGCGTGGCTAGCGTCCCCGCGCGCCCAGGATGGACACAGCACCCTTGATTCTCGCCGCGATCCACTTCGGCCCCGTGCAGTTCGAGCGGCCCATCTGGCTCTGGCTCCTGCCGCCGCTGGCCCTGCTGACGCTGTGGATGGCCCGGTCCAGCCTCTCGGGCCTGGGGACCGCCACGCGCCGCGCCGCCCTCGCCGTGCGCCTGATCGTCATCGCGCTGATCGTCGCCGCCCTCGCCCAGCCCAGTTGGCGGCGCGAGGCCGAGAACGTCGCCGTCACCGTCATCGTGGACCAGAGCAGGTCGGTCCCCCTCCCGCTCCAGTCGCGCGTCGGGGAGTACATCAAGACCGCCGCCGCGGCCGCCAAGCCCGGCGACGTCCTCGGCCGCGTCACCGTCGCCCGCGACGCCTACGTCCAGGCCCTTCCCGGCCCCCCCGACAACCGCCCCGACCCCCAGCAGGTCATCAACCGCGACGGCACCAACCTCGAGGAGGCCATGCGCCTGGCCATGGCCGTCGCCCCGCAGCAGAAGGCCAACCGCATCGTCCTCGCCACCGACGGCAACGAGACCGAGGGGAGCATCCTCGCCATCGCCGAGGCCGCCCGGGCCGCGGGCATCCGCGTGGACGTCCTCCCGCTGAAGTACGCCTACGACAACGAGGTCATCGTGGACCGCCTCATCGCCCCCGCGACGGCACGCGTCGGCGAGACGATCAACCTCCGCGTCCTCATCACCGCCACCGCCCCAACCACCGGCCGGCTGAGCATCCTCGTCAACGGCGAGCCCCTCGACCTCGACCCCGACTCCGACGCCCTCGGCCAACTCGTCGAACTCGAGGCGGGGATGAACCCGCTGGTGATCCCCGTCCCCCTCCCCCGCGCCGGCGCGCAGGAGTTCAGCGCCATCTTCGAGCCCCTCCCGGGCCCCGACGGCGCCCTCGGCGACTCGATACCCGAGAACAACCGCGCCCTGGCCGTCACCTTCGTCAGCGGCGAGGGGAAGGTCCTCCTGCTCACCGAGTCCACCGAGGACGCCGCGGCGCTGGTTGACGTGCTCACCGCCGCCCGCATCGCCGTGGACGTCCGCCCCCCCGCCGACGCCTTCGTGTCGCTGGTTGACCTGGGCGTGTACGACGCGGTCATCCTCGTCAACGTCCCGGCCTACCGCTTCAGCCTGCAGCAGCAGGAGGACCTGCGCGCCTACGTCCACGACATGGGCGGCGGGCTCATCATGATCGGCGGCCCCGACAGTTTCGGCGCCGGCGGCTGGATCGGCTCCCCCGTCGCCGACGCGCTCCCCGTAAAACTCGACCCGCCGCAGAGGCGGCAGATGCCCCGCGGCGCGCTCGCGCTGATCATGCACTCCTGCGAGATGCCGCAGGGGAACTACTGGGGCCAGAAGGTCGCCGAGGCCGCGGTCGCCAACCTCTCGCGCCAGGACCTCGTCGGCATCATCGAGTATTCATGGCAGGCCGGCGGCGAGGCGTGGGTCCTCCCCCTGTCCGAGGTCGGCACCGGCGCCGCCGCCCGCCGCGCCATCGCCAACCTCACCTTCGGCGACGCCCCGAGCTTCGACTCCATGATGCGCATGGCCATCAAGGACCTCGAGGCCGCCAACGCCGGCCAGAAGCACTGCATCATCATCTCCGACGGCGACCCCACGCCCCCCGCCCAGGACGTCATCGCCCGATTCCAGCGCGCCGGCGTCTCCGTCAGCACCGTCATGGTCTTCCCCCACAACCTCGCCGGCGGCTTCGAGTGGAAGACCATGCAGGACATCGCCGACGCCACCGGCGGCATGTTCTACGCCATCACCCAGACCAACCAGCTCAGCCGCCTCCCCGAGATCTTCATCAAGGAGGCCCAGACCGTCCGCCGCGCCCTGATCTGGGAGGGCGACCCCTTCGTCCCCGCCACGAGCGGCCTCGCCGACGCCATGCGCCGCATCCCCACGCCCGTCCCTCCCATCCGCGGCTACGTCGTCACCGCCGATCGCGAAGGGCTCAGCCAGGTCTCCCTCCGCGCCCCCACCGACGACGCCGACCCCATCCTCGCCAGTTGGCAGTACGGCCTGGGCCGCTCCATCGCCTTCACCAGCGACGCCTCCACACGCTGGGCCGCGAGCTGGGTCGCCTGGGGGAGTTTCCGGCAGTTCTGGGAGCAGCACGTCCGCTGGGCCATGCGCCCCGGCGGCTCCGCCGACATCCGCGTCCTCACCGACGACCAGGGGGACCGGACCAAGGTCACCATCGAGGCCCTCGACCAGAACGGCGACCGGCTCAACTTCGTCCGCTTCCGCGGCCGCGTCATCGGCCCCACCGGCAAGGCCGAGAACGTCGAACTCCGCCAGGTCGGCCCCGGCCTGTACGAGGGCTGGATCGACTCCTCCGACCCCGGCGCGTACGTCATGAACTTCCGCTACGACACCCCCGCCCCCGAGGGCGGCTCCGCGCAGGAAGGGAATGTGCAGGCCGCGGTCACGCGCCCCTTCGCCGATGAGTTCCGCGCCCTGCAGGACAACTCCGCCCTGCTCACGCAGGTCGCCAACCTCACCGGCGGCCGCGTCCTCCCCGCCGACCCAACGCAGGCGAACCTCTGGGACCGCGAGGGGCTGACCATGCCCGTCGCCCTGCGGCCCATCTGGCTCTGGGTCGCCATGACGGCCATCGGCCTCTTCCTCACCGACGTCGCCGTGCGGCGCGTCCGCATCGACTTCTACGCCATCGCCCGCGCCGTCCGCCGCGGGCTGGAGCGCCGCCGCACCCAGGCCGGCCAGCAGATGGGCTCCCTCCTCGAAGCCCGCGAACGCGCCCAGCAGGCCATGGCCCAGCGTGGCGGCGGCGCGGCCGCCGACGGCCCCGCACCCTCCGCGCCCCCCGAGCCCACCCCCGTCGCCGCCCAGACCAGCAGCGTCAAGTTCGAAGCCACCGACGACGAACTCGCCGCGGCCAGTCGCGGCGGGGCCATCGGCGCGGCCGACCTCGACCGCCCCGACGCCTCGTCCACCCCGCCCGCCGGCGACGCCCGGAAGAAGCCCGACGCCGCCGGTTCGACGGACGAGAGCCTCTCCCGTCTGCTCAAAGCCAAGCGCCGCGCCCGCGATGAAATGGAGGGCGAGTGATGCCGCACCATATGTCCATGATGCGCCTCGCCACCCGCCCTCTCTCCGCTCGGGAGAAGCCGGATGAGGGCTCCATGGTCTCCCGTCCCCCCTCTCTCCCCCTCCCACGGACCTGTTCACCTGACCGCCGCTCACCCGCTCACTCTGCATCCTGATCCCCGGAGTTTCCCCCATGTCCACCCCGCAACCCGACACCCGCACGCCCGAGACCCCCGCCGAGGTGAAGGCCAAGTGCGAGCAGTTCCGCGAGACGTTCAAGCGACTGCGCGAGGAGATCGGGAAGGTCGTCGTCGGCCACCACGAGGTCGTGGAAGCGACGCTCATCGCCCTCTTCGCCGGCGGCAACGTGCTGCTCGAGGGCGTCCCCGGCCTGGGCAAGACGCTGCTGGTCCGCACGCTGGCCCAGTGCCTGCACCTGCCCTTCAGCCGCATCCAGTTCACGCCGGACCTCATGCCCTCAGACGTGATCGGCACCAACATCGTCATGGAGGACCAGAACACCGGCCGGCGCTTCTTCGAGTTCCAGAAGGGGCCGATCTTCGCCCAGATCGTCCTGGCGGACGAGATCAACCGCGCCACGCCCAAGACGCAGTCCGCGCTGCTGGAGGCCATGCAGGAGCGCAGCGTCACCGTCGCCGGCAACACCTACCGGCTCGAACTCCCCTTCTTCGTCCTCGCGACGCAGAACCCCATCGAGCAGGAGGGGACCTACCCGCTCCCCGAGGCCCAGCTCGACCGCTTCCTGTTCAAGATCACCGTCGGCTACAGCCAGCTCGACGACCTGCTGACGGTGCTGGACCGCACCACCGGCTCGGCGACGCCGCAGGTGCAGCCGATCCTCGACGGCCGGCAGATCCTGGAGGCCCAGCAGCTCATCCGCGGCGCGATCGTCGCCCCGCACGTGAAGGAGTACGCCGCCCGCCTCGTCCTCGCGACCCACCCCGGCGGCGAGTTCGCCGCGGGCGGCGACGACGGCCCGACGAACAGGTACATCCGCTGCGGCTCCTCCCCCCGCGGCGCCCAGGCCCTGCTCCTGGGCGGCAAGGTCAAGGCCCTCACCGACGGCCGCTACCACGTCGGCTACAAGGACATCCAGGACGTCGCCCTGCTCGCCCTCCGCCACCGCCTCATCCTCAACTTCGAGGCCGAGGCCGACCGCGTGGACGCCGACCGCCTCGTCCGCCAGATCATGGAACTCACCCCGCGCGAGCCGGTGCGGGTGAGGTAGGTTGGTTCAGGCCGGGCAAAGGCGTTGAACACAGAGGCCACAGAGAGCCACAGAGGTCACAGAGGCCGATCATGAGTGCGCCGGACTCCAGGACACGGGTCACGTGGGCGATCCCCGACGAGTGGGACCGTGTCGCCGCAGCGATCATCGGCGCCGCGATGGAGGTGCACAACCAGCTCGGCCCCGGGCTCCTGGAAAGGCTCTACGAGGATGCGCTCGTCCATGAGTTCGACCTTCGCGGCATCCCATGGGAGCGTCAGGCGCCGGTGTTGGTCGACTACAGGGGCCGCGAACTCTCCGGAATGAAGCTCGACCTCACCGCCGCAGATCTCGTCGTCGTTGAACTGAAATCTGTAGAGAAGGTCCATGATGCACACCTGGCGCAACTGCTCAGGTACATGCGTGCCGCCCGGCTGCCCATGGGCCTCCTGATCAACTTTCACTCACCGCGTCTCAAGGACGGCATCTTCCGTCGGGTGAACGACCGCGTATATCCCCTTAGAACAACAACACCTGCCCCACCTCTGTGACCTCTGTGGCTCTCTGTGACCTCCGTGTTCCTGCCTTTATGAACGATCGCACCAACATCCCGCCCCACCCGCAGCGGGCTCACCAGAACCTGCTGATCGCCGCAGTGCTGGCGTTCGCGGTCTCCTCCCTCGCGGCGTGCGCCGCCCCGCCCGGGCTGCACGCCAACATGCTCGACCGCGAGCTTCACCAGCGGCTCGACGCCGCCTTTTCCCCCGGCATGACCCTCGACCAGGTCCACGCCCGCCTCGACGAACTCAGCATCAGCCGCAACGACCGCCTCCTCTACGACGCGACCGACCCGCCCCAACTCCTCACCCGCCTCTTCGTCCCCGGCGGCCGCTTCCTCACCCAGGACGACCAGACCATCGAGTGGGTGGACACGTGGTTCGTCTTCGGGGGTGAGGGGAGGACCCTCTCCCGCTGGTACACCCGCCGCGGCGGCCAGCGCTACTTCCACGGCGAGCCCGTCTTCCCGCCCCCGCCGGACCAGACCGCCTACCCCACCCGCCGCTACCCGTTCGACCCGCCGCCGCCTGCCTCACCCCCGGAGCCTCAGTAAGCAAGCGCCATGCTCCGCACCCCATCCATCCAGCGCCCCAGGTCGATCGAGGACCTCCTCTCCCCCGACCTCATCACCCGCCTCTCCCAGGTGGACGTCGCCTCGCGCAAGATCTTCGCGGGCAAACTCAAGGGCGAGCGACGCTCGAAGAAACGCGGCGAGTCCGTCGAGTTCGCCGACCACCGCCCCTACGTCGTCGGCGACGACCTCCGCCACATCGACTGGAACCTCTTCGGCCGCCTCGACCGCCTCTTCCTCAAACTCTTCCTCGAAGAGGAGGACCTCTCCCTCCACGTCATCCTCGACTGCTCCGCCTCCACCGACACCGGCGAGCCCAACAAGTTCCTCTTCATGCAGCGCCTCGCCACCGCCCTGGCCTACATCGGCCTGGTCAACCTCAACCGCGTCGGGCTCACCGCCATCGGCGCCGCGGCGGGGGGCGTCGTCTCCGCCGCCAGGGACATGCGCGGCCGCCGCCGCCTCCAGGACGTCGTCCGATGGGTCTGCGCCCAGGAGCCCGCGGGCGCGGCGAACTTCACCGAGGCCTGCAAGCGGATCGCGCTCACCCGCCGCGGCAAGGGCGTCATGGTCCTCCTCTCCGACATGTTCATCAAGGAGGGCTACGAGACCGGCCTGCGCCTGCTCGTCGGCCGCGGCTACGACCTCTTCTGCATCCAGGTCCTCTCCCCCCAGGAGGTGGACCCGCCCATCGGCGGCGACCTGCGCCTGAAGGACGTCGAGGACGGCGACACCGCCGAGATCACCATCTCCGCCCCGCTGCTGAAGCGCTACAAGGCCAACCTCGACGCCTACATCACCCGCCTGCACACCTTCTGCGCCCGGCGCGACATCGTCCACATGATGGTGAAATCCGACGCCCCGATCGACGTGCTCGTGCTGGACTATCTCCGTCGAAGAGGGCTGCTCAAATGAAAGGGCCGAAGAGCACATGGCCAAAGGGCCACATGAAGACGGTTCGCCTGCTGCCGCGCACCTTTCTCTGGCCATCTGGCCCTTTGCCATCTGGCCATCTTGAGACCTCCCGATGACCTGGCTCACCCCCACGATTGCCGCCGTCGCCGCCGCGATCGCCATCCCGGCGCTGCTGATCCTCTACTTCCTCAAACTCCGCCGGCGCGACCTCGAGGTCTCCACCACGCTCCTCTGGAAGAAATCCATCCAGGACCTCCAGGCCAACGCCCCCTTCCAGAAACTGCGCCGCAACATCCTCCTGCTCCTCCAGCTCCTCGCCCTCGCCGCGATCCTCACCGCCCTCGGCCAGCCCCAGGTCCGCGCCTCGACCGCCACCGGCAAACGCCACATCCTCCTGATCGACCGCTCCGCCAGCATGTCGGCCCTCGACGGCGACCCGGACCTTCCCCCCGGCGCCCCCGGCCAGCGCACCCGCCTCGACGAGGCGAAGCGCCGGGCCATCGAGATCGTCGAAGCCCTCCGCGAGCCCTCCTTCCTCTCCGGCGGCGACAGCGGCGACCAGGCCATGGTCATCGCCTTCGACGCCACGGGCGAGGTCCGCCAGAACTTCACCTCCTCGAAGGCCGACCTCAAGCGCGCGATCGAGTCCATCACCCCCTCCGATTCCCCATCCTCCATCGCCGACGCCTTCAAACTCGCCAAGGCCTACGTCCCCCGCGCCGCCGTCGAGGGCCTCGGCTTCGTCCCCATCGGCGAGCCCGCGGTGATCCACTTCCTCACCGACGGCCGCCTCCCCGACATCAACCAGGTCGCCCCCGACCCCGGGCAGAAGGGCGACACCGTCGTCTACCACGCCATCGGCGCCGAAGTGGCCCCCAACATCGGCATCACCTCCCTCCGCGCCGACCGCGCCTTCGACAACCCCGGCCGCCTCATCATCTTCGTCGGCCTCCAGAGCACCGACCGCGCCCCCCGCACGGTGGACGTCGAACTCTCCATCGACAACGCCGTCGCCGCCATCCGCCAGGTCTCCTTCCCCGCCGCGGCCCCGCGCCCGGGCGTCAACGCCCCCTCCTCGCCCGAGACCGGCGCGTCGCCCACGCCCTCGACGGAGGTCGAGCCCCGCACCGGCGGCGTCGTCTTCTCCCTCGACCGCCCGCAGGGCGGCGTCGCGGCGGTGCGCGTCCTCAACCCCGATCCCGGCGCCCGCCTCGATCCCTTCCCCGTGGACGACATCGCCTACGTCATCCTCCCTCCCGCGCGGCGACTCTCCGTCGCGCTCGTCACCACGGGCAACCTCTTCCTCCGCGAGGCCCTGGAGGGGATGAACCTCTCCCGCCTCAGCATCCTCCCCCCCGCCGCCTTCCAGCGCATGATCGCCGGCGAGCAGGTCAACGGCCTGGGGATGGGCGACTTCGACGTCTTCATCCTCGACCGCGAACTCCCCCAGGCCGCCGCCGCGGACGGCGCCGCCGCCCGCTCGCTCCCCCCCGGCCGATTCCTCATCCTCGGCGCCGTCCCCCCGCCACCCCTCGGCCCCGTGGACGAAGGGGAGGGCGATCCCTCCATCATGATCGACTGGCAGCGCGACCACCCCGCCCTGAAGTACGCCGGCCTCGCCGAACTCATCATCGCCAAGAGCCGCAAGGTCAGCGTCCCCGACGGCGCCCCCATCACCGTCATCGCCCACGATCAGCACGGCCCCGCCATCCTCGAGGCCGCCACCGACGCCACGCGCGCCCTGATCGTCCCCTTCGACATCGCCGATTCCGACTGGCCCCTCAAGCCCGGCTTCGTCCTCTTCCTCGCCTCCGCGCTGCCGTACCTCGCCGACGATGGCGCCCCGGGCGCCGGCCGGCTCCTCCGCCCCGGTCAGACCCTCTCCGAGCGGCTCCCCGTCGGCGCCAGCGACGTCCGCATCTCCCCGCCCGACGCCGGCGCCGCCCCCCAGACCCTCTTCCCCGCCGCCGACGGCCGCGTCGCCTACGGCCCGCTGCGCCGCATCGGCATCTACACGCTCTCCTGGGCCGGCCCCGCCTCCGACGCCGACGTGGTCATCGACGGCCGCACCCGCCGCCCCGTCGCCGTCAACCTCCTCGACGCCGCGGAGTCCACGATCGACGCCCGCCCCGCGCTCGACCTCGCAACCGAAACCGTCGCCGCCCAGGGCCGCGATGAAACCCGCGCCATCCGCGACCTCTGGCCCTGGCTCCTCCTCGCCGCGCTCGGCATCATCATGCTCGAGTGGTTCGTCTACAACCGCAAAGTTCACATCTGAGTTACGAAAGACATCGAGGCACGAACGCACCAGGCCACAGAGGCACAGCGTGAAGAGGAACACACGGGCGCCGACATCGCGGTCTTCCTTCCTCTGCACCTTTGTGCCTTGGTGCCTCTGCGCCTTCCTCCTCCTCCTCTCCCTCTCCGCCGCCGCCTCTCCCCCTCCCGCCTCCATCCTCCCCGCCGCCGACGCGGACAAGCCCCAGCTCTTTCTCCAGTTCGGCTGGTCGGGCCGCGTTGACCCCGACCGCTGGACCCCCGTCCGCATCACCGTCCAGGGCGGCGCGGAGCCCTTCGCCGGCGCGGTCGTCATCGAGCACCCCCAGGACCCGACCCAGACCGCCGCCGTCACCATCCCCGTCACCGCCACCCCCGGCCGCACGACCGAGGTCACCGCCGCCCTCTCCCTCCCCAGCACCTGCGAGCGCATCACCGCCCGCCTCATCGACGATCGCGGCCGGCCGATCCGCCTCCTCACCTACACCCGCAGCCCCTCCCCGTTGGATCACCCCCTCCCTGATTTCGTGCTCGGCTTCGAGCCCGTCACCGCCGCCGTCAGCCCCGGCCGCGGCGCCGCCACCCCCACCTCCCCGTTCAGCGCCGACGGCGCCGCCGCCGGCATCCAGCTCCTCGACCACTTGAGCGCCGCGCGCAGCACCGGCGTCCGCTTCCTGAACCCCGCCCCACGCCGCCCCATCCACCCCGCCGACCTTCCCATGACCTGGGCCGCCTACGACGGCGTCAGCATCCTGGCGATCGACGCCGACGCCTCCGCCGCGGCCGATCCGCGCTCCATCGCCGCGGTCCGCGAATGGGTCACCGGCGGCGGCCGCCTCCTCATCGTCGCCGCCGCCCCCGGCAACGCCTGGCGCGCCTGGCTTCCCCCCTCGCACCTGGGCGACCTCATCACCATCGACGAACCCATCCGCGCCCCCATCCCCCCCGACCTCGCCGCCGTCGTCACGCAGGCCGAGGCGCGCGCCGCCCAGGAGGAAGCGGACTTCACCGCCCTGCAGCAGGCCGCCGCCAACGCCCCGGGCGGCGCCGTCGGGGCGTACGGCCCCTTCCGCCCCCTTCGCGGCGCGCAGAACAACGCATCGCAGCAGCCGCAGGGGAGCCTCGACGCCGGCGAGGAAGCGAACGCCCCCGATCAGGCCGACCAGCCCGCCGCCGATGCGCCGGCGACCACGCTCCGCCCCGCCGACACGGCCACGCAGCGTCCCATCCGCCTCACTCCCCGCGGCCGCGACTCCGGCTGGCGCCTCCGCTGGCGCCCCGACGCCGCTCCGCCGGAGGTCGCCTGGATCGAATCGCCAGGCGCCCCCCCGCCCGCCGACGCCACCGGCCTCCTGGCCGAGGGCCCCGTCGGCCTCGGCTGGGTGACGGTCATCACCATCGACCCCCGGCGCGTGAGCGCCTCCCCCAGCGACACCGCCACCCGCGCCGTCTGGAAGGACGCCACCGCCGTCGCCCTCGCGCAGCGCCAGCGTCTGGCCGACGTCGCCGCCGGCTCCCCCTGGGGCTCGTGGTACGCCTGGTCCGAGGAGAACGCCGCCCGCAGCGCCGTTCTCAACGAACTGACCAGCGCCCCCGGCGCCGGCCGCGGCTCCTTCTTCATCATCGTCGCCGCGATGATCGGCCTCGCCCTGCTCATGGGCCCCATCGACGCCGTCCTCCTCCATCGCCTCCGCGTCCGGCACCGCTCCTGGTTTACATCACTTTTGTGGATCTCCCTGGCGACCCTCGCCGCCTACATGGCCCCCGCGCTCTCCCGTTCCTCCACCGACGAACTCGCCCGTCTCTCCACCGTGGACGTCCTCGTCCCTCCCGCCGCCGCGGGCGGCGCCGCCGAGCCGGCCCACGCCCTCGCATGGCAGACCTCCATCACCGGCGTCTTCGCCGGCCGCTCGATGCACGCCGCCATCACCCCCGTCCCCGCCACGGACGGCGCCGTCCCCGCCCACTGGTGGCGCGGCTTCTCCGCCATCCACTACTCCTACTACACCGGCGATCGCATCATCGGCCCCCCCGTCCAGACCGTGCAGACCCTCCCCGACCTCGGCAGCGTGGACGCCGCGGCCGACCCGTGGGGCGGCTGGGGCAACGGCCGCCGCGCCCACGGTTCCGCCAGTCCGGATGAGAACGACCGCGCCCCCGCCCCGGTCCCCGGCGGCGCCACCATGATGCCCACGCCCCTGCGCACCTGGACCTTCCGCTCCTTCGAGGACCAGGCCCGCACGCCGCCCCCCTGCACCGCCATCCTGCGTCAGGGCGATGACGGCGAGCCTGTCGTCGAAGTCATCGGCCTCCCCGCCGGCGCCCGCGTCGCCTCCGCGGCCTGCCGCATCGGCTCCCACTGGCACGACCTCACCTTCGACCCCGCCCGCCCATCCGGCGATGCGCCCCTCTCCGCCCGCCTCGGTCCCCCGCACGGCAACGCGCCGCACGCCTGGAGCCCGCCGCCCCTGAAGTCTCTTGAGCCGTGGACGCACCACCTCCAGCCCGTCTCCTTCTCTGAGATCCCCGCCGTCGCGTTCCTCTTTGACGCCCCCCAGAAGCGAGCCCTCGCCGCCGAGACGCTCCTGAACTCGCGCCGCTGGGCCGCCGTGTACCTCCACCTCGAGAACATGCCCTCCGACGTCGTGCTGACCCCCTTCCCTCGCCGCGACGACCCCGCACGCTCCACCCGCACCGTCGTCTGCCGCATCCTCACGCCCCTCCCGGAAACGCCCCTCTCCATCCTCTCCCCAGGAGACACCCCGTGATCGAGATGAAGGACGTCTCCCGCACCTACGGCGACCTCGTCGCCCTCGACCGGCTCACCCTCTCCATCGGCGAGGGCGAGGTCTTCGGCTTCATCGGCCCCAACGGCGCCGGCAAGAGCACCACAATGAAGATCCTCGCCTGCCTCCTCCGCCCCTCCTCCGGCAGCGCGACCGTCGCCGGGCGCAGCGTCCTCACCGACGGCGACGAGATCCGCCGCCTCGTCGGCTACATGCCCGACTTCCTCGGCGTCTACGACGACCTCACCGTGGACGAGTACCTCCAGTTCTTCGCCGCCGCCTTCCGCATCCCCGCCTCCAGACGCCGCGCCACCGTGGACGGCGTCCTCGAACTCACCGACCTCGTGGGCAAGCGCGACGCCATGGTGGACTCCCTCTCCCGCGGCATGCAGCAGCGCCTCGGCATCGCCCGCGTCCTCATCCACGACCCCAAGGTCCTCCTCCTCGACGAGCCCGCCTCCGGTCTGGACCCCCGCGCCCGCATCGAGATGCGCTCCCTCCTCACCGAACTCGCCCGCATGGGCAAGACCATCATGGTCTCCTCCCACATCCTCTCCGAACTCGCCGAGATGTGCACGAGCATCGGCATCATCGAGCGCGGCCGGCTCCTCTACGCCGGCTCCATCCAGGACGCGTACGCCCGAACCCACGCCGGCGAGCGCATCGCCATCACCCTCGAGGACGGCGACGAGGCCGCGCGCGAGCGTGCCCGGGCCGCCCTCGCCCGCGTCGAGGGCGTCGCCGGCGTCACCCGCGACCCCGAGCGCCCCGACCAGATCGTCGTCGAACTCGCCCCGCCCGCCCCCGGCCGCGCCCAATCTCACCACGGCGTCCTCGAGGCCCTCCTCGCCAGCGGCGTCCGCGTCGCCTCCTTCACCCCCAGGCAGGTCAAACTCGAGGACGCCTTCCTCCGCCTCACCAAGGGAGCCCTGCAGTAAGCATGGACCGACCAGACCGCCAGCCCCGCAGACTCTTCGGCATCGGCGCCCACGTCCTCCGCGCCGCTCTCGTCGCCGCGTGGGCCGCGGCGTCGGTCGCCCTCCTCGGCGCCGATGCGCTCGCCCTCTCCCCCGCCTCCCGCGGCCTGTTCCCCATCCTCCTGGCCCTCGCCGCCATCATCCTCGCCCTCGCCGCCGTCTTCATCCTCCTCGCCCGCCACCGCCTCGACCTCGGCTGGCCCACGCTCATGGTCGCCGGCGCGGCGACGCTCCAGTTCGCCGCCGCCTGGACCAGGCCGCCCCCCACTTCGATCTCGCCTTCCACCGCCCCCGACCCCCAAACGCTCGCCGCCGCCGGCGTCACCGTCCTCTGCTTCGGCCTCATCCTCCTGCACGCCTCCTGGGTGCTCACGTCCGATGAGCCGCGAGCCCCCTTCGGCGCCCGCCTGCGCGCCTGGGGCCGCTCCTTCCGCTTCAACCCCGTCGCCCTCCTCTTCGGCCCGGTCTTCCAGAAGGAGGTCCGCGTCGTCGGGCGCAAGCGCAGCACCTACGTCGTCCGCGCCCTCTACCCCCTGCTGCTCCTGGGCATCGCCGCCTTCGCCTACGGGTCCATGACCCTCGAACTGGACGCCGTCTCCGGCGCCGAACGCCTCCAGCGCCTCCAGGAGTTCGCCCCCGTCCTCACCCTCGTCATCGCCTGGTGCCAGTTCGCCGTCCTCTCCTTCCTCGCCCCGGTCATGACCGCCCCGGCCATCTGCGACGAGCGCCGCCGGCTCACGCTCCCGGCCCTCATGACCACCCCGATGACCAGTTCCCAGATCATCTTCGGCAAGCTCACCAGCCGCCTGGTCCTCGTCGTGATCCTCGCGCTCGCCTCCACCCCCCTGCTCCTGGCCATCCGCATCTACGGCGGGCTCGAGGCCGAGGTCATCGCCGCCACCACCTGCATCAGCCTCTCCACCGCGGTCCTGGGCGCCTCCCTCGGCCTGCTCTTCTCCGTCTGGCACCGCCGCGCCGCCTCCGCCGCCATCCTCGGCCTGCTCACCATGTCCCTGTTCACGGCCGCGGTCATCGTCGCCGTCTTCATCACCTCCGCCCGCTCCGTCGGCCCCCCCGCCCCCTGGCTCCTCGGCCTCAGCGCCCCCACCGCGATGTTCGGCGTCACGGCCGCAACGTTCGAACCGCCCCCCGTCACGGGCGGCCTCTCCTACATCACACAAGTCTGGGTCACCAGCGCCGTCGTCAACCTCACCATCGCCTTCTTCGCCTGCGCCGCCGCCACCCTCGCCCTGCGCTCCGTCCTCCGCGCCGAGGCGGCCGGCGAACTCGCCGCCGTCACCGACCGCCCCCGCGCCCGCAAGGGCAGGCCCGCCGCCCCTCCCACCGCCCCCGGGGCCGACGCCCCCGACGCACCCGCCGGCGCCGGCCACGACGGGCACGCCCGCTCCGGCGTCACACGCGTCGTCGGCGACCACCCCGTCCTCTGGCGCGAGATCCGCCAGGCCTCCTTCGGGTCCCGCAAGCGCCTGATCATCGTCGCCGCCGCCGTCTTCCTCGCCGCGCTGTTCATCTACTCCCGCGTCCCCTTCAGCGACGGCCTCCTCCACGCCATGGTCGGGATGATCGGGGTCTTCGTCGTCCTCCTCCAGGCCAGCGTCGCCTCCACCGCCTCCATCGCCGGCGAGTTCGAGTCCCGAACCTGGCACGTCCTGCTCACCACCCCCCTGACCGCGCGCGAGATCGTCGCCGGCAAGTTCCTCGGCGGCCTGCGCCGCCAGTGGTTCGTCCTCGCCTGCCTCGCCGCCCACTTCCTCGTCGCCGCCGCCGCCGGCCACGTCCCCCCCATCACGCTCCTGCACCTCGCCCTCCTCTACATCGCCCCCGCCCTCATGCTCACCGGCGCCGGCCTGCTCCTGAGCCTCCTCCTCCGCCGGTCCACCGCCGCGGCCGTCGCCAACCTCCTCCTCGCCCTGACGCTGTGGCTGGTCCTCCCTGTCGCCGCCGCCGCGGCCTTCGAGGGGTTCGGCCTCCGCATCGGCCGCGGCAGGCGCCTCGCCGAGTTCACCTTCGACGCCCTCATGTCGATCAACCCGGTCGTCATGTGCGTCATCGCCGTCAGCCCCGTCGCGGAAGCGCACCACTACGCCGACCCCGCGGCCCTGTACAACTTCCCCAGCGGCCGTGTCAGCACGACCACCTTCACCTTCATCCTCGCCGCGACCTCCACCATCGGCGCCCTGATCGGCCTCGGCTGCGCCTTCGTCGCCACCCGCCTCTTCCACAGGGTCGGCGGCCGCACCTCCTAGCCCCCCACCGCCCCCTCTCCCATACAGCCCCGCCCCGCCCCCGGCCGATATCGCAGGTATGCCCCGACGGCGCCCGCCATCCCCGCTTCTCCGCGCCCTCGCCGCCGCGGCCGCCGTCGCCGCCGCTCTTGCTGCGCACGCCCAGCCCGCACCCCGGAACGCCGACGACGACGGCTCCCCCGACTCCCACGACGCCGCCCGCCGCGTGGTCACCATCTTCGACTTCGAAGAGAAGAACCTCGACGCCCCCGACTTCAACCCCGACCCCGTCCCCCGCTACTGGTTCCGCGCCCAGGACGACCCCGGCGACCCTTCCGCCGTCCCCCCGCGCTCCCCGCGTCCCCGCCCCGGCTTCCCCGCCTGGAACACCGCCGCCTTCGACTTCTCCGTCGCCGCCTCCGGCAACGCCTCCGTCCGCCTCGACGCCGCGGGGGGCAGCACCTCGCTCCGCCTCGTGCCCGGCGTCATCCCCGTCTTCCCCGGTGCCGACTACGCCGTCACCGCCCGCGTCCGCACCCGCGGCGCCGATCGCTCCCGCGCCTTCCTCACCGCCCGCTTCCTCGATGCCGCGCGACGCCCCATCGACGGCGCCGAGGTCCGCTCCGCCCCCATCGCCTCCGAGAACAACTGGACCGACGCCGCCATCGAACTCCGCGGCGAGTTCCCCAACGCCGCCTTCCTCCAGATCGACCTCGAACTCCTCCAGCCGCGCGAGTTCCGCCCCCAGAGCGTCGAACGCCTCGGCCGCCACGCCGTCCAGCTCGATGACATCGACGCCTCCGCCTGGTTCGACGACGTCGCCGTCTTCCTCGTCCCCCGCGTCACCCTCGCCTGCGACGCCCCCGGCAACGTCACCGTCGCCCCGAACCGCCCCGTCATCCGTTTCGCCGTGCGCGACATGGTCGGCGATACCCCCCTCGTCCGCCTCACCGTCCGCGACATCGACGGCGCCCCCGTCTGCACCCACACCGCCGAGATGGACCCCAGCGGCCGCTCGCTGACCTGGGCCCCCGACCTCCCCGGCCTGGGCTGGTACACCGTCGCCATCGAGGTCATGCGCGACGAGGCCTCCGTCGCCGCGGCCCAGACGCAGATCGCCTGGCTCCCCGCCCCGGGGCCATCCCGCGCCCTCGATGCCCACCGCCTCGCCGAAGCCCGCCGCTTCGGCCTCGCCGCCGATGACGCCCCCCCCGGCCTCCCCGCCTGGCCCGATTTCCTCCCTCACGTCGCCCGCGCCGTCGGCGCCGGCTTCCTCATCCTCCCCCACGCCGATCCCACCGCCGCCCCCAATCAACTCGCCCGCTCCCTCGGCCTGGACCGCTCGCCGCTGGACGAACTCCTCGACCAGGGACACGAGGTGACTCTTTCCTTCGCCGCGGCCCCGATGCGCCTCGCCGACGCCCTCCGCATCGATCCCCGCGACACCCTCGCGCTGGCCCGGCACGGCGAGGAGGTCTGGACGCCCCTGCTTCTGCCCATCCTCGATCAGTACGGCCAGCGCATCCTCCGCTGGCAGATCGGCCCCAGCAACAACGCCGCCTACGCCGCGGGGCACCCCAACCTCCGGGAGTCGCTCGCCGCCTTCGACACGGGCCTTTCCCGCCTCGTCCCCGGCCCGGTCCTGACCATCCCCTGGCGCGCCGGCCTCCCGCCCCCGCCCGCTCATGCCTCCGACGGCGGCAGCGACAGCCGGAGCACGCCCCTGGACGCCGTGACGCTCGTCCTCCCGCACGATGCGCCCCTCGCGGACCTTGCCCCCGCCGTCGCCGCGTGGCGCAACCTCGCCGCCGACGCCGACGCTCGCGCGCCCGAGATCACCATCGTCCTCGAACCCCCGCCTCCCGCATCGGCGCGCAGCGCCGCCGCGCTGGGCGAACTCATCAAGCGCGCCGTTGAGATCATCCGTCTCATCGGCGAGGAGCCCCCCGGCTCCCCGCCCCTTCGCGCCGCCGTCCTCTCCCCCTGGCGATGGTCCGACGGGCAGCGCCCCGCCCCCCTCCCCGAGCCCCAACTCCCTCTCTGGCGCACCGTCACCGACCACCTCGCCGGCCGGCGCATCGTGACGGAACTCCCCGTCGCCCCCGGCGTCCGATGCGTCGTCCTCGCGGATGCGGCCGACGAGGACGGCCCTGGTGATGCCACCGACCTCCGCCCCCAGCGCGGCGCCCTGGTCGCCTGGAACGACGGCGCCAGCGAGACCGATGCCGTCCTGCACGCCTACCTCGGCGAGAACCCGCTGACCCGCATCGACCTCTTCGGCAACGCCGTCCCGCTGACCCGCAACGACGACCCCGCCGGCACGTACACCATCCCCATTCCGCGGACGCCTGTCATCATCGAAGGCATCGATCCGCGGATGGTCCGCTTCCTCGCCTCCTTCCGCATCGCCCCCTCCTTCGCCAGCGCGATGCTCACCGTCCACGAGCACGACCTGGTCCTTGAGAACCCCTGGCCCATCCGCATCTCCGGCCAACTCCAGATCGTCAGCCCCGACCCCAACGCCCCCGGGTGGACCATCTCCCCCGCCGGCATCATCCCCTTCGACATCGCCCCCGGCGCGACCGCCCGCATCCCCATCTCCTTCTCCTTCCGCGCCAGCGAGGAGACGGGGCGCAAGACCTTCTCCATCCTCGTCAAACTCACGGCCGACCGCACCTACCCCGCACAACTCCTCTCCGCCCCGCTCGACATCGGCTCCGAGACGCTCGACTTCGCCGCCGAGGCCGCCCTCTCCGACGACGGCGAAGGCCCCGACGTCATCGTCACCGCCACCGTCACCAACCGGGGCGACCATCCGCGCACCGTCCGCCTCGACGCCAGCGCCCCCGGCCGCCCCACGCAGCAGTTCCCCGTCAGCAACCTCGGCCCCGGCGAGACCGCCGTCCGCCGCTTCGTCTTCAAGGACGCCGCCCCGACTCTCGCCGGCAAGCGCATCCGCGTCTCCCTCGCCGACGCCGAGGCCCCGGAACGCCTCAACGTCTCCGTGACCGTCCCCTGACCCGCCCGCTCTTCCCTCCACCCCGTCGCGGCACGGGCTTCCAGCCCGTGTCTCTTCCTCTACCGTGGCACGGGCTTCCAGCCCGTGCTCTCCATTTCTACCTCTCCTCCGCGCCTCATCCGTGCCCCAGCCCCCCGCTCCTCCGGGTGCCACAGCCGAGCCCACGCCCGGCCGTGCTCTCCTTCTCTCTCCTCCTGCCCCCCTCTTCCCCCGCGAGAGGGCAGGGGTGAGGACTCCCCGACCTCACCAGCACCAGGATCGCGTACCCCGCCCGCGCTCCAGTTCCTTCCCCCGCTCGTCCACCACCGCGACCTCCCGCAGCCCCGCCCCGCGCACGATCCGGCCCCACCGCGCCACATCCCCGCACCACAGTTCGTACGACCCCGTCCGCACCTCCTCCTCCCCGCCCCCGCTCCCGCATCGCTCACGCCGCGGCCGAATCACCCCCCAGCCTATCCCCCTCGCCCCACCCATCAACAACGCCCCACGTCACCGCATGCAACGCATGTCAACCACGCACCGCCATGCGTGCTGTGCCATGCGTGCTGTGTGATGTGTGCTGTCTCTCCCTCACCTCCCCCCCAACACCCTCTCCCCATCCACCCCCACCAACCTGCACGCCTCCACGAACTGCCGCCGCTCCACCTCCGCCACCGCCGCGGCGTACCCGACCTCCCGCACCCGCTCGATGCTCAGCCCCACCTCGACATCCGGCACCACCCCCACCCCCTGGATGCCGTCCCCATCCTCATCCACGAACCGCAGCCACCCGTAGCGAAGTTCCGACCCATCCGGCCCGCGCACGATCTCCACCAGCGCCTCCGCCCCCGTGGACCGCTCCCCCACCACCTTCGCCCGCCCCTCACGCTGCAGCAGCGACGCCAGGTGCTCCGCCGCGCTCCCCGTCTCCTCGTTGATCAGCACCACCAGCACCCCGCGGTACACCGGCTCCCGCGGGTCGATCCGCGTCGCGTACCGGTACGGCACCACTCCCAGGAACCGCAGTTGCGGCGAACTCAACTCCGTCCGCCGCGTCACCAGCCGCCCCGCCATCGCCGCCAGGCTCCTGGGCCGCCCGCCACCGTTGTACCGAAGGTCCAGGATGATCGCCCGCTTCTCCAGCAGCCCGTTCACCGCCGCATCGAACGCGGCGGTCATCTTCTCCAGCGTGATCCCCCCCGCCGCATCCTCATAATCGAGCGTGGACACCCGCAGGTACCCCACCTCGCCGAGGTCCACCGTCGTCAGCCAGTCCCCCCACGCCCGCCGCTCCGCCTTCACCCCCCCACCCCCCTCACCCTCTCCTCCACTCCCCATCATCGCCGCCGCGCGCACCGTCCCCGCCTCCCCCACGCCCGCCTCGGTCTCCCCAACCACGCCGCCCGCGATCGACAGCCACGTCGTCGTCCCGTCGTCCCACCGCACCGCCATCTCGCGCCGCAGCGTCTCCGTCTGCTCCAGCACCGTCCCCGCCATCAGCGCCGGGTGCACCACCTCCGGCGGCTCCGCCCACCCCGCCACCGCCCCCGCGCCGCTCCCCCCAAACTCCGCCGGCGGCCGCATCAGCCGCACCGTCCGCGTCGTCCCGTCCGGCCACCGCGCCACCAGGTCAACCGTCGTCCCCTCCGGACCGCGCAGCACCAGCGGCGTCATGTTCCGCTGCGGCCGAACGCCGCCGATCGACACCACCTCCGGGTATCCATCCCCCGGCGGCCCTCCTTCGCCCTCCCCATCCACCACCTCCGCGTCCGCCGGCCACCGCCGCACGTACAGCCGCCGGCCGATCCACGCCAGCCCCACCTGCGGGCTGCTCGCCCGCTCCATCTCCGCCACGGACGCATCAACCGGCGGGCGCAGCATCACGTGCGGGTCGTTGAGCCCGCTGAGCATCGCCGCCAGCACCCCGTAGAACTCCGACGGCGACTCCGCCGCGATCGCCGCCGACCGCCACCGCTCCCTCTCCCGCTCCCAGTCCACCCCGCTGATCCCGAAGAACGGGTAGTGCCGGTTCAACTCGCTCCAGTAGCGGTCGAACGTCTCCGCCCGCACCTCCGCCGTCACGGGCCCCCGCGCCCCCGACGCGCACCCCGCGGCCCCCACGCCCATCACCACCGCCGCCGCCGCCAGCACACCGCCCACCGCGCTGCGCCGCCACAACGCCGCCCCGATCCCGCGCCGGTTCACCATCGTGTCGCATCCTCTGCTGACCCGAGAGCAGGGTAGCCGCCCCCGCAAGTCCCCCCGTGCGCGGCCTTAAGCCCCCCCCATCCGCGATGCGCCCGCGCTCATGAACCGCGCGCTTACCTTTCCACCTCCCCAGCCTCTCCCGCCCCCGTCACCCCCTGCTCCTCCACCATCCGCGCCAGCGCCCGCCACCCCTCCAACTGCGCCGCGGTCAGGCTCACCCGCCCCCCGGTCCTCGCGCGGTGCTCCACCGCCCTCAACCACCGGCGCACCTCCCGCGGCAGCCGCGCCCGGCCGTCGTTCACCACCAGCCCCGTCACCTCCTGCCGCTGATGCCGCCGCCGGATGTGCAACTTCCGCTTCATGTGCATCCGGTACCCGCACTCCTCCAGGATCTCCCGCACCCGGAAGAGCAGGCGCCGGATCCGCTCGCGATCGTCCTCATCGAACGAGAACGTCAGGTCGTCCGCGTACCGCGAGTACCGCGCCCCGAGCCGGTCCGCCAGCCCCTGGCACCGCGCATCAACTTCCCAGTTCACCAGGTTCGACAGCCGCGGGCTCGTCGGCGCCCCCTGCGGCAACGCCCCCTTGTGCGTGCACAGCGCCGTCAGCAGCCGCGCCGCCTCGGGCCCCCACCCGATCCGCCGGAAGTACGCCTCCACCCTCGCTGCGCGCGTGCTCGGGAAAAAGTCGCGAACATCAATCCGCACCACCACCGCGCGCCCCGCGTGGAACGCCGCATGGTGCACGAACGACCGCCCCCGCTCGAACCCCACCACCGCCTCGTGCGCCCGCAGCCGGCCCAGCACCCGCCGCAGGATCAGCCGCTGCACCCGCCGCAGCTCCGGCGAGGGCGCGGCCAGCCTCCGCATTCCCCCGCCGCGCTTGCGCACCGAGAACCGCCGGTACCGCACCCGCACGGACCTGAGTTCCCCGGCCGTCATCCCGAGGCGCCGCGCCAGTTCATCGACCCCCAGCCCCGCCCCCTCCCCCTCGCCCCATCGCCCCAGCAGCCGAGAAAGCCAGCCCACCACCGCGCGCCTCCGGAACAGACGCGGCCGGCTCGCCGCCGACCGCGCCCCCTGCCGCCTTGCACACCGTGCGACGGTGTCGCACTCGATCTCACCGCGTCCAACCGGACGCCGCCGGCGAAGCGCCGGCGTGTGCTCTGCGTTTGAGCACCACCAAGACGGGGCCGCCATCCTCCCGCACCCCTGCCCGGCTGTCAATGCGGCCCGCCGCTCCCCCCACCCCGCGCGGGGTGAGCCCTCGCTTCATCCCCGCCCCGACGATCCTCCCCTAGCGTGCCTTCGAACGCCGCGCTCGCCACGCCGTGCGCACGGCGCACCCAGGAGATCGCCCCCATGCCCGACCAACCCCTTGCAGGTCACAAGGTCGCCATCCTCGCCACCGACGGCTTCGAAGAGTCCGAACTCCGCGAACCCCTCATCGCCCTGCGCAACGCCGGCGCCGAGGTCAGCATCATCGCCCCCGCCTCCACCATGAAGCCCGGCGAGATCCGCGGCTGGAAGGACAACAACTGGTCCAACGACCCCATCAAGGTGGACGCCTCCCTCGAAGGCGCCAACCCCGGCAACTACGACGCCCTCGTCCTCCCCGGCGGCGTCCGCAATCCCGACAAACTCCGCATGGAGCGCCGCGCCGTCGAGTTCGTCCGCCACTTCTTCGATCGCCACAAGCCCGTCGCGGCCATCTGCCACGCCCCCTGGCTCCTGGCCGAGGCCGACGTCGTCCGCGGCCGCCGCCTCACCTCCTACAAGTCCATCAGGACCGACCTCATCAACGCCGGCGCCAACTGGGTGGACGAAGAAGTCGTCGTGGACAACGGCCTGGTCACCAGCCGCTCCCCCGCCGACCTCCCCGCCTTCTGCACCAAGATGGTCGAAGAGATCAAAGAAGGCCGCCACGTCGAGCAGCACGCCTGACCCACTCCCGTGGCACGGGCTCCGTGGCACGGGCTTCCAGCCCGTGCTCTCCTCCCCTACCTCTTCTCCCCGCCTCATCCGCCCCCCTCCTCCCTCTTCCGGGTGCCGCGGCCGAGCCCCTGCTCGGCCGTGCTCTTCCCTCTCCTTCTCTTCCTCTCCCCCTCCGCCCCCCTCTCCCCCCGGGAGAGGGCCGGGGTGAGGGCTCCATGGCCCCCCTCCCCCTCGACATGGCCCCCCCGACCTCCCCTTGCCAACTCCTCCCCCCTCTCAAGCCCCCACACTGAGAAAGGGGGGGCGAGGGCAGGTTCCCTCTTCACCTCCACACCTCTTCACCTCCACCCTTCCCTCCCACTCCCACACCCCAACTTTTTCCAATCACACCCCTTGACGAACCCACTCAAATCCTTAAACTGAAACCAAACTTACTCCGCACGGATGCGCCGCCCAAACCCGAGGCCCCACATGGTCACCGCCGCCCACCCCGCATCCGCCCCCCGCTCCTTCCGCGACGCCCTCATCCAGGCACGCATCGAGGCCCTCGACGTCCTCCGCCGCATCATGACTCACAACCCCAACGACGAGAACGCCCCACCCCCACCTTCAAGGGAGGCCCGCCTCGCCGCCACCGCCATTCTCCGCGTGCCGATCCCCGACCCCGACCCCGACCCCGCTCCCCCCATCGATCCCCCGCCCGCCGACGCCGCGGACTCCCCCGCGGCTCGCGCCAACCACCCCGCCCCCACTCCCGCCCCCACATCCAACGGCGCGCGCAAACACACCTCCCCTTCCCCCACCGCCCCCACGCCGGACCGTCTCCATCCCCCACATCCGGGGCCCCAGCGCGCCGCCTCCGCCTCCAATCCCTCCCCCTCCTCCTCTGCGCCCGCGCCAACCCGCTCCCCCCCACCTTCGACGTCCTCGACGCCGCCTACGCCCCCGGCCTCTGCGCCCGCGCCAACCCGCTCCCCCCCACCTTCCTCCGCCGCGGCCTGACCCCGTAACGCCCCCTGCCGCTCCCGCCGCCAGCGGCGCGGCCGTCTCCGTCTGGTGAGACCTCCTTCTGCCACGAGCCTGCTCGCCTTCTGGTTCCGCGCGAAGATCCCGGCCGTCCGCCACGCCGGCCTGGGCCTGCTGCTGACCGCGACGGGGAAGGCCGCGCCCTTCGACCTCGCCAACGCCCCGCAGGAGTGGCGTGTCGCCGGTTTTATCGGTCTCGACCTGCTGATGCTCGGCGTCGCGGTCGTCTACATACATAAGGCGCCCGCACACCTCGCCGCGCCGCCAGCCCAAGAGCCGCGGAACCAGCGGACCGCCCCGGCTGCCCGCCGTCCTCGCGATCCGCTCGTCGTGCATCACATCCGGTGGTAGTCTTCGCTATCCAGGGAGCGCGCCGCAACCGCCGCCGCCTCGCCCCGCCCAGTCGCACGAGAGAGGACCGTTCTGTGAACACGACGCTGCACCACGCGCTCCGCCTTCTCGCCGCCCCCTTGGCCCTCGCCCTCGCCGCCGCGGCCGCCGTCGCCGGCCCGATCGACCCGCCCCCCGGCCCCGTCGCCCCAACCTTCAAGACCCTCCATCAGGTCGAGCCCCGCATCCCCGTCTCCAGCGCGACCACACCCGGCGGGACAGGCGAGGTCTACCGCATCACCCAGCCCGGCTCCTACTACCTCACCGAGAACCTCGTCGGCGTCGCGGGCCGCCAGGGGATCCGCATCACCGCCTCCAACGTCACGCTCGACCTGGGCGGCTTCTCCCTCCTCGGCGTCGAGAACTCCGGCCGCGGCATCGACCTCCAGGGCGACCTGGAGAACATCACCATCGTCAACGGCGTCATCAGCGGCTGGGGCAACCACGGGATCGACGCCTTCCAGGACGTCAACTGCACCTTCCGCGACCTCAAACTCACCGACAACGGGCGCGACGGCCTCAACGCCGGCGACCGCGCCACCGTCGTCCGCTGCACCGCCGAAGGGAACGGCGAGCAGGGGCTGGACGTCGGCAACGACTGCGTCCTCCGCGACTGCGTCGCCACCGGCAACGCCGAGCACGGCATCCGCGCCGGCAACGGCGCCGCCGTGAGCGGGTGCGTCGCCCGCAACAACGGCGGCTCGCTCAACGCGGGAATCCAGGTCGGCGCCGGCGCCGCCGTCACCCACTGCGCCGCGGCCGAGAACGAAGGCTACGGCATCCGCACCGGCCCGAGCGGCGTCATCACCGGATGCTCCGCGGTCTCCAACGGCGTCACCGGGATCTTCGCCGGCGCCGCCAGCACCGTGACCGGGTGCACCGCCAACTCCAACAGCGTCCACGGCATCGACGCCACCGAGCGATCCACCGTCTCCGGGTGCACCGCGCTGGGCAACGGCGGCGCCACCGGCGCCGGCATCCGGGTCTTCTTCGGCGCCACCGTCACCGGCTGCACCGCCGCAGGCAACAGCACCGGCATCCTCGCCGACGCCGGCGACAACCGCATCGACTCCAACAGCATCACCTCCAACACCCGCGGGATCTCCATCACCAGCGGCGGCTGCTTGATCGTCCGCAACTCCTTCTCCGGCAACACCATCTCCATCTTTCAGGGCGGCGGCCCCAGCGCCATCGGCGCGATCCTGGACGTCTCCGGCAGCGAGATCACCACCCCCAACGCCTGGGCCAACGTCCTGTACTGATCGCCCGCGTTCTCCACCGGCACGGCCCAGGCCCAGGAAGCCGCACCAGCGCACCGAGACCCCGGCCGGCGCCCGGCATCTTCACGCCGGAGCCGACCCCGGCAGCCGCTCCCGCCGCGGCACGCGGGCGGTCCTGTGCGCTGTCCGCGCCTCCTCCAGCACGAGAGCCGACCGCGCCGGCCGGCGCGGAGCGCCCCCTCGACACCCGGGAAAACCCGGAGCGAATCGTCGCGCTGCCGGCGCGTCTCGGGCGCGAACGGCGTCCTCGGTGTCGGGTCGTCGCATGTGTCACCAGGTCGGGTGGGCCGCAGGTGGGATTTATGCCGCGACGGGCTCTGTGCGTCCCATAACCGCCCAGCACACGGCCACAAGCCAGAGCGGCCAAACCACGAGGCTGATGAGCAACAGGGCGAGCAGGCCGCGAAGGTTCGCGTGCCCGCGCCGCTTTGCATGGAAGTACGGCGAGAAGAATAGGGCCAGCACCAGGACACAGAGCAGGCCCAGCATCATCACCACAAGCACGCCACCCATGCGGCACCTCCCTTCGGGTCAAACGCTAACAGAACTTCCAGTCGGAGGCAATGCCTAACAGATGGCAAAGAAGGGGGGACAGAACGAGGTCGGCGAACTGAGCGTTGCCGTAACCGCCGACGTAACGGGTGCGGTTGAAGGGCTGGGCCAGGTCAAGCGCGAGATGGACGGGGCCGCCAAGGCGGCCGACCGTGCCACGGGCGACATAGCCAAGGGGTTCGGCAAGGCCGGGGAGGCCGCGACTGAGTTTGAGGCAACGACGCGCGAGAAGTCTCGCGGGGTGATCGGCTCAATAGCGGCGGTCCGTACCGCCCTCTCTAAGCTCGTCATTCCCGTTGCTCTTGGCCTCGGGATTGTCTCGTTTATCAATCGACTTCGAGAGGCTGAGGAGCGAGTTCGCAACCTTCGGGACAAATTGGGCGAGGCGGCCGACAGCTTCGCCGCCAAGGTCGCGGGCATCCAATCTAGTGCCATCCGGGATGCCGCTGGGCAGCAGATCGCTGCACTTCAGGCGGAGGCCAAGGCGGCCCTTGAACAACTCAAGCGCGACACTGACAAGGAACTGGGTGACACCGCGCGCCGTGTCCTCAGCTTTATCGAGGCGCAGTCCCGCCACTTTGAGGGCCTGACAAACACGTTTGGCCTTCGGACAAGCGATCAGATCGCCGCGCAGTTTTCCAAGGAGGCCGACCGCATCGCGAAGCAGTTGGCTGCCGGGACTGCGGCGATAAAGAAGATGGCTGCTGCGGAAGACGAGGCCAGGGCTAAGCAGGTGGCCGAGGCGAGGGCGAAGGCCGAGCAGGAGGCGCAGGACCGGACCTTTGACGCGCTCGAGAAGCGCGTCGAGGACATGACCATCGCCCGCCTTGAGGGCATCGACCGGATCAACGCCGAGGAGAAGCGGGCGCTCAAGGAACTTGAGGACGCGTGGCACCGGGCGCAGACCGATAGACTCCGCGCTCCGGCGGTTGTTGTGACACGCCGGGGTTCTTCCCCACCGGACTTCACCATCAGGAGCGCTCGCCATGCCCGCATCCCGCGCCTACGCCGCACAGTCCGCCACCAGCCCCCTCG
>Ga0207874_1000140_pt1 | contig 109688 bp, 116 predicted proteins | sample HigsolmetaAR201D_FD_184833 | JGI IMG/M metagenome (GOLD analysis project Ga0207874, IMG submission 184833) | Ionic liquid and high solid enriched microbial communities from the Joint BioEnergy Institute, USA - AR20-1-D (SPAdes) (version 2) ...
CGCTTCCCGGCTGCTCGGCCGGCCCGTCCTGGGCGACGGCGACCCCGGTGGTGGCCAGCACCCCGGTCAGCAGCGGGCCGACGACGCCGAGCAGGACGACCTTGCGCGGCCCCCGCCGCGGTCCAGGCTCGGCGGCGGTGCCGTCCCCCTCGGCGGGGACGGGCCGCATGCGCCCGCCCGATCCGGGCCGCCGCTTTCCCGGGCGCGTGCTCTGCTGCGCCGGCGGCGCCGGCCGGCGCGGCAGGGACGGGTCGAAGGCTCCGGCGTCCACATCGGCGATCAGGGCCCGCAGCAGGGCGACGGCCGGGTCCGCCGGGTCGGCGGCGCAGGAGTCGGGCAGCGCGTCGCGGGCGGCCAGCGCCTCCACGATCGCGTCGCTGCGGCGCACCGCGGCCAGATCCCAGCACGCGGCCGTCGGACGGCCGGGACCGGCGGCGGCCGCACCGGCGGCACCGGTGGGAACCGAGGCGTCCTCGCTCCGCTCTGTCAAGCGCCCGACTCCTCACTGGCCATCGCCCGGAGCCGGGCCAGGGCCCGGTGCTGGGCGACCCGTACCGCTCCCGCCGTCATGCCCAGCACATTACCGGTCTCCTCGGCCGACAGCCCCGCCACCACTCGCAGCAGCACCAGTTCGCGCTGGTGCTCGGGCAGCCGGGTGAGCAGGTCGCGGGCGCGTTCGGCCTCGCTGTAGCGGACCACCGTCTCCTCTGGGCCGGGACGGTCGTCGGGGCCGTCCGGCAGGTCCTCGGTGGGCACCGCCGACCGCACCGCGCTGCGCAGCGCGTCGGCGATCTTGTGCGAGGCGATGCCGAAGACGAAGGACGCGAAAGGACGTCCCATGTCGCGATATCGGGGCAGGGCCGACAACACCGCGATACAGACTTCCTGGGCCACGTCGTCGGCGATGTGATAGTGCCCGGATATGCGCCCCAAACGGGCCCGGCAATAACGCACCACCATCGGCCGCACCTGACTGAGCAATACCTCGATCGCCCCGGGATCGCCCTGCACGGCCAGCGCGGTCAGATCTCCCAGATCCCCCTCATCGGAGGGCGCCGTCGCATGCAAGGCCCGGGCTTCGCTCGTCATCGCACGTCCCCCCGCTCCGATAGCCCCCGCGTCGTGTTCCCGGCGAAGCATCCCTCGGTCACGTAGAGCATGATGCCCAGCGCGGTCGGACATGTCTCCACTGTGCAAGACAACGGAATGGTCACAGTGCGCGGGCCCCCCGCCTAATATCACAAAACGCAATGATTCCATCCCGTAGGGTAATCTCTTTTGGTGCGGGATGGCCGCCGAACGGTCCGCATCGGCCCTCTCCACCCGTTGTGACCGGCAGAAGCCCGGCTTGAAAAGGCGCCGCCCGTCGCCGTTTCTCCGGTATTTCCGAAACAGTCTTCCGACACTTCGCCCGGTCGCGGGCTTTTCGGCCGAGGAGCACAGGAAATTCTTTTTCAGTCCGCTGCGCCCCGCCCGGGCCGCGCCGGTTCCACAGCCGTGATCACCCACCTGACCTGCGGAAACGGGACCGGCGCGGCACGCAAGGGGCCGGGCCGCCGCAAATCAGAAACCTCACCAAAAAAGGGATCCCCGCCGCAGTCGGCGGGGATCCCCTGCGAACCGGTTGCATCCTCCCTGCTCAGGCGGCCTGCCGCCGCCGGAGCGGAGGGTCAGTGGCCGTGGCCGTGACCGTGGCCGTGACCCGCGGCGGGCTCCTCCTCCTCGGGCTTTTCGACCACCAGGGCCTCGGTGCTCAGCAGCATGCCGGCGATCGAGGCGGCGTTGGTGACGGCCGAGCGGGTGACCTTCACCGGGTCGATGACGCCCTGGGCCACCAGGTCGCCGTACTCGCCGGTGGCGGCGTTGTAGCCGTGGCCGACGGGCAGCTCGGCCACCTTGGCCGTCACGACGTAACCCTCCTGGCCGGCGTTCTCGGCGATCCAGCGGGCCGGCTCCACCAGGGCGCGGCGCAGCGCCTCGGCGCCGGTGGCCTCGTCGCCGGACAGCCCCAGCGTCTCGAAGCCCTCCTTGGAGACGTGCACCAGCGCGCTGCCGCCGCCGGCGACGATGCCCTCTTCGATGGCGGCGCGGGTGGCGGAGATGGCGTCCTCCAGGCGGTGCTTCTTCTCCTTCAGCTCCACCTCGGTGGCGGCGCCCACGCGCAGCACGCACACCCCGCCGGCCAGCTTGGCCAGCCGCTCCTGCAGCTTCTCGCGGTCCCAGTCCGAGTCGCTCTGCTCGATCTCGACCTTGATCTGGCGGATGCGGTCCTCGACGTCCTTGGGGTCGCCGGCGCCGTCGACGATGGTGGTGGTGTCCTTGGTGACGGTGACCCGGCGGGCCCGGCCCAGCTCCTCCAGGCCGATGGAGTCCAGCTTCAGGCCCAGCGCCTCGCTGATCACCTGGCCGCCGGTCAGCACCGCCATGTCGGCCAGCATCGCCTTGCGGCGGTCGCCGAAGCCGGGGGCCTTGACCGCGGCCGACACGAAGGTGCCGCGGATCTTGTTGGCCACCAGCAGCGCCAGCGCCTCGCCCTCGACGTCCTCGGCGATCACCAGCAGCGGCTTCTTGGTCTGGGCGACCTTCTCGGCGATCGGCAGCAGGTCCTGGACGTTGGAGATCTTGCCCTCGTGGATCAGCACGTAGGCGTCCTCCAGGACGGCCTCCATGCGCTCGGGGTCGGTCACCATGTGCGGCGACAGGTACCCCTTGTCGAACTGCAGACCCTCGGTGAACTCCAGCTCCAGGCCCATGGTGTGGGACTCCTCGACGGTGATCACACCGTCCTTGCCCACCTTCTCAAAAGCCTCGGCGATCAGCTCACCGATCTTGCGGTCCTGCGCGGAGATCGTCGCGACGTGGGCGATCTCCTCCCGCTCGCCGACCTCGCGGGCGGACTTGAGCAGCTGCTCGGAGACGTGGGCGGCGGCGGCGTCGATGCCGCGCTTGAGCGCCATCGGCGAGGCGCCGGCGGCCACGTTGCGCAGACCCTCGCGCACCAGCGCCTGGGCCAGCACGGTGGCGGTGGTGGTGCCGTCACCGGCCACGTCGTTGGTCTTGGTCGCCACTTCCTTGGCGAGCTGGGCGCCCAGGTTCTCGTAGGGGTCCTCCAGCTCCACCTCGCGGGCGATGGTGACACCGTCGTTGGTGATGGTCGGCGCACCGAACTTCTTGTCGATGACGACGTTGCGGCCGCGCGGGCCGATCGTCACCTTGACCGCGTCGGCGAGGGCGTTGACGCCGCGTTCCAGGGCGCGCCGCGCGTCCTCGTCGAACTCCAAGATCTTGGCCATGGAAAATTACGTCCTCTCCTGCGTCGAACCTTTTCCCTCACCCGGCCCATGCGCTGGCGGCCTTGGCCGGCGGGCGCCCGCGGGGATTTCGAAACGCACCGCCGGCGGCCGAAGCACGCCGCCGGCCGCGAAGACAAAGTGCCGGAAAAGGTTCACCGCCCCGGCCGCCCACGGGTCGATGCGAGGACGATCCCCACATCCCCGAAAGCTCCCCAAGGCACCCGATGCGCAATGGCGGACGGTGCGGGAGCCCCTGGCCGGCCGGGGCGGTGCATGGCGTTCAGCTGTGGCTTGAAATTACTTCTCGACGATCGCCAGCACGTCGCGGGCGGACAGCACGAGGTACTCCTCGTTGTTGTACTTGACCTCGGTGCCGCCGTACTTGCTGTAGAGGACGACGTCCCCGACCTTCACATCCAGCGGGACGCGGTTGCCCTTGTCGTCGACCCGGCCCGGGCCCACCGCCAGAACGGTGCCCTCCTGCGGCTTCTCCTTGGCCGTGTCGGGGATCACCAGGCCCGACGCGGTGGTGGTCTCGGCCTCAAGCGGCTGGACGACGATGCGGTCCTCGAGCGGCTTGAGAACAACCTTGGTGGCGGTCGTCACGATCTGACCTCCCCTTCGATGGTCCTCGACCGGCCATGAGCAGGGCCGATCGCACTGTGACAGAAGAGGCGACCTGGGACCGGCCTGTCGTCGCGGGTGCCAGACCGACCTTGTCGCATGATTGGCACTCTCAGGGTCCGAGTGCCAGTCATGGAGATTATGCCGTCCCCCTGACCTCGTCAACACAGGCGGGTTTGCGGTCACCGCACCGTCGCTTGCGGCTCGCAAGGCCGTCGGCCTGCCTTCTTCTCCTCGCCGTTTTCCCCGCCGTCCACACCCGCTGATCTGGAAAACCTTCCCGGCGCCCGGTGGGCGCGCCCCGTCGCATCAGTAGGGTCCGGGTGTGGATGTGGCGATATTCCGGCGGCTGCTGGAGGAGACCGGGCAGCGGGTGCTGGCCGAGGCGGCGCAGGCCGATCTGAGCACCACCGCACTGGTGGCGACCGCCTCCCGGCTGCGGGAGCGGTACCCGGCCGAGCTGGTGTCGGCGGCGCTCACCCAGGCGCGGCTGCGGGCCCGGGCGCACGAGAAGTTCGGCGCGGACGCCGCCCGCATGTACTTCACCCCGGCGGGCCTGGAGCAGGCCACCCGGGCGTGCGTGGCCGAGTACCGGGCGCGCCGGTTCGCCGACCGGCTGGGCGGCGGGCCGGTGCTGGACCTGGGCTGCGGCATCGGCGCCGACCTGATCGCCCGGGCCCGGGCCGGGTGCGCAGGCGTCGGCGTGGAGCGCGACCCGCTGACGGTGGAGGTGGCGCGGGCGAATCTGACGGCGCTCGGGCTGGCGGAGCGGGCCTTCGTGCGGCACGGGGATGCGACCGAGGCGGACCCCGCGGGGTTCGCCGCGGTGTTCGCCGACCCCGGACGCCGCACTCTGCGCGGCCGGGTGTTCGACCCCTCCTGTTATGAACCGCCGCTGGATGCGGTGCTGGATCTGGCCGGGCGGGCCCCGGCCGGGTGCGTCAAGGTGGCGCCGGGCATCCCGCACCAGGCCATCCCGCAGGAGGCGGAGGCGGAGTGGATCTCGGTCGGCGGCGACGTCAAGGAGGCGGCGCTGTGGACGGGGGCGCTGGCGGGACGGGCGCGGCGCCGGGCCACGCTGCTGGACGGGCGCGGCGGGGTGTGGACGCTGGCGGCGGCGCGGGATCCGGCGACCGCGCCGGTGCGGGAGTGGGGACGGTACCTGTACGAACCGGACGGGGCGGTGATCTGCGCCCATCTGGTGGCCGAGGTGGCGGCGGCGCTCGGCGGCGGGCTGGCCGATGCGCGCATCGCCTACATCACCGGTGACGACCTGGTCGCCACGCCGTTCGCCACCGCCTATGAGATAGAAGAGGTGCTGCCGTTCTCGGTCAAGCGGCTGCGGGCCGTGCTGCGCCGGCGGCGGGTCGGGACGCTGACCATCAAAAAGCGCGGATCGGCGGTGGACGTGCAGCGGCTGCGCCGGGAGCTGGGCTTTGCCGGCGGGGGCGGCCGGCGCGATGGGGAGGAGCTGACGCTGGTGCTCACCCGCGTGGGCGACTCCCCGGTGGCCCTGCTGACGCATCGACGGCCGCTGGACGTTTCGGCGAGCGGCCCGGCCGGAAGCGCCTGAGAACGGACGTTTCCACTTCTCCGGATACCGAATGGCATCCGCGAATTATGTCCGACAATCACCGGTCATGCCCGATCAATAACCGGGGCGACACGCCGGTCCCGTGAATTTTGCAACGTTCCTTCTCCACAAAATCACTCCCAATACCATTCGGAATCCGTTTTGATGGACCCCGTGACTCGTTCCCAGGCATCCGGAGCACCGGTGGAGGCGGTCTGCCCGCCCCCCGATGAGGCCACCCTGCGCTGGGTGGAGCAGTGCCTCGGCCCGGGTTCCAAGGTCAAGATGGTCCGCCCGCTGACCGGGGGCACGCGCCACGCCAACCACGCGCTGCTGGTGGAGAGCCGCTCCGGCCATCCGCACCGGCTGGTGCTGCGCCGCTGGACCCTTCCCGACCAGACCGCCGGGCAGGAGTTCTCTCCCGAACGGGAGATCGCCGCGCTGGCGCTGCTGGCCGGCTGCCGGCTGCCCACCCCGGAACTGGTGGCCGCAGACCCCGCCGGGGCCTACTGCGACGCCCCGGCGCTGCTGGTCACCCGGCTGATCGGCCATCCGCCCAACCCGGGGACCGAGGAGCTGTCGGAATACCTCATCCAGATGTCGGCCGCGCTGCTGGGGGTGCACTCGCTCAGCGGCGCCGCCACGATGCCGCCCTACCTGCCCTACAACCGGCTGCGGGAACGGGTGCCGCCCGCCCACGCCACCCGCCCCGAACTGTGGGAGCAGGCGTTCGAGCTGGCCGCCCGCCCCGCCCCGGAGGCCAGGCCGCACTTCATCCACCGCGACTACCAGCCGGACAACACGCTGTGGTCCTATGGGCGGCTGACCGGCGTCGTCGACTGGTCCAGCGCCTCCTACGGGCCGATCGGGGTCGACATCGCGCAGATGCGCTGCAGCCTGGCGCTGCGCTACGGCCTTTCGGCCGCCGACGCCTTCCTGGACTCCTTCGACCGGGTCAGCGGCGGCTACGTGCACGACCCCTACTGGGACCTGCGCAGCGTGCTGGACCTGCTGGCCCAGCCGGACGAGCGCCACCTCGGCCGGGCCTGCATCCCGCTGCTGGAGGCGCACCTGGCCGGTTCACTGGCCCGGCTGGGAGTGGCCGTCTGATCAAGGCCGCGTCCTACAGCCGGATCGTCTCCACCGGCAGCGCCGAGTCGGCGGGCAGGTCCAGCGCGGAAGGGGCGGCGCCGGCGGCCACCAGCTCGGCCCCCAGCGCGGCCACCATCGCCCCGTTGTCGGTGCACAGCCGCGGCCGCGGCACCCGCAGCCGCACCCCGGCGGCCTCGCAGCGCTCGGCGGCCAGCGCCCGCAGCCGGGAGTTGGCCGCCACCCCGCCGCCGATCAGCAGGTCCCGCACCCCGTGCTCGCGGCAGGCCGCCAGCGCCTTGGCGGTCAGCACGTCCACCACCGCCTCCTGGAAAGAGGCGGCCACATCGGCGACCGGCACCGGCCGCCCGTCCCGCTCGCGCGCCTCCACCCAGCGGGCCACCGCGGTCTTCAGCCCGGAGAAAGAGAAATCGTAGGTGCCGTCGTCGTACTTGCCGCGCGGGAAGGCGATGGCGTCCGGCCTGCCCTCCTTGGCCTTGCGGTCGATCAGCGGGCCGCCGGGAAAACCCATCCCCAGCACCCGGGCGATCTTGTCGAAGGCCTCGCCGGCGGCGTCGTCCACGGTGGCGCCCAGCGGGTGCACCTCGGCGGCCACGTCGGGCACCAGCAGCAGGGACGAGTGCCCGCCGGAGACCAGCATGGCCACGCACGGTTTGGGCAGCGGCCCGTGCTCGAGCTGATCGACGGCGACGTGAGCGGCCAGGTGGTTCACCCCATACAGGGGCTTGCCCAGCGCCAGCGCGTACGCCTTGGCGGCGGCCACCCCGACCATCAGCGCCCCGGCCAGTCCCGGGCCGGCGGTCACCGCGATCGCGTCCACGTCCGAGAAGGCCACTCCGGCCTCCTCCAAAGCCCGTTCCACGGTGGGGCCCATGGCCTCCAGGTGGGCGCGGGAGGCCACCTCGGGCACCACGCCGCCGAAGCGGGCGTGCTCATCCACGCTGGAGGCGACGGCGTCGGCCAGCAGCGTGGTGCCGCGGACGATGCCCACCCCCGTCTCGTCGCAGGACGTCTCGATCCCCAGCACCAACGGCTCGGAGTCGCGGATCACCTGTCTCCTCACTTCGCGAAGCCGACCGGGTGGGCGCCCGCGCCGCCCCGGCGGCGGCGCATGACGATGGCGTCGGTTCCGGACGGCTGGTAGTAGCGTTTGCGGACCCCGATGCGCTCGAACCCGAACCGCTCATACAGGGCCTGGGCGCGGTCGTTGTCGACGCGCACCTCCAAGAAGACCTCCCGGCAGCCGCGCCGCTCGGCCTCGGCCAGCAGCTCGCCCAGCAGCGCCCGGCCCACGCCCCGCCCCTGGCGGTCGGCGCGCACCGCGATGGTCTGCACATCGCCCTGGTCCCCGGCGGCGGCCAGCCCGGCGTAGCCGATGATCTCGCCGGAGTCGTCCTCGGCCACCACGTAGTGCCGGGTGTGCGGCTGGTGGCGCAGCTCATCGCGCAGCATCGACTCGCTCCAGGCGTCCTCGGGGAAGGTCGCCCGTTCCAGTTCCATGACGGCGGGCACGTCCGCCTCCGTCATGGCCCGCAGCGCGACGGTCATCGGGGGGTCACCCGCTTGCGGGGGCCGGGGGTCCTGGCGTCGGGGCGGCGCAGGTACAGCGGCTCGGGCGGCAGCAGCGGCGGCCCGTCCATGCCGGCCAGGCGGGTCACCGCGAGCTCGGCCAGCGCGGCGGCCGACGGCAGCAGCGGCTCGGCGTCGCCGGTGGCGCCCAGCTGGTCGGGGTAGAGCGCGGCGCCCTCGCCGATCACCGGCAGCTCTCCCGGTTCGATGCCCAGCTCGGCCGGCACCGCGGCCGGCGGTCCCACCGCCGGTTCGGTGGTGCGCACCCGCGCCGAGTCATAGCGCGCCCAGTAGACCTCCTTGCGGCGCGCGTCGGTGGCCACCACGAACGGCTTGTCCCGGCCGGAGGCCCAGGCGATGGCGTCCAGGGTGCAGACCCCGTGCACCGGGATCCGCAGCGCCCCGCCCAGTGCCCGCGCGGTCATCAGCCCCACCCGCAGCCCGGTGTAGGGGCCGGGTCCCACTCCCACGACCACGGCGCTGAGCTGGGCGGGGAGCACGCCCGCCTCCGCCAGCACCCCGGCGATCGAGGGGGTCAGCAGCTCCGCGTGACGGCGGGCGTCGACCGCCTCGGCGACGGCGCGCGGCAGCGGTCCCTCCCCGGGGACCCACTCATACAGCGCGACGGTGACCGCCGCGGTCGCGGTGTCGAAAGCCAGGACCAGCACGGCTTCAAAGCCTAGTGCAGCCGCATCAGGCCCCGGCCGGCTTCGCGCCCGCCCCCGTCAGCCGCCGCTGTCCAGCAGCTTCAGGGCGGCCTTGGCGGCCTCGACGGCGCCTTCGATGGCCGGGTCCTCGGCCAGCTCCTTGTCGCCGGTGCTGCCCGAGTAGTGCACGGTGATCAGGGTGTTGCCCTGCCGAACGTTGACGATCGCCTCACCGGAGTTCTGGGTGGAGTCGACCGCGTAGACCGCGTAGGCCTCCTCGCCCACACCCTCGATGGAGCGCTTTTCGGCCAGCCGCTGACCGGTCAGCAGGCCCTTGCCGGACTCGTCGGCGTCCCGCTCGTGCTGGAAGCGGCGGGTGGCCTCCTCCACCGCGTCGTTGCCGCCCGAGGGTGCGATGGCGCGCAGCTCGACGGTCAGCACTCGTTTCTTGCGCCCGGTGTAGACGCCCCACACGCACTGGTTCTGCCGGTCGCTGGCCTGGTAGGTGTCGGACTGGTTGCGGTCGGCGTTGGGGACCAGTTCGTCGGCGAGATCGTCGTCGATCGCCTGGCAGGCGTCGGGGACGAAGGTGCGTTCGCCGGTGCCAGGGGTGCCGGCCGAGGTGGCGGTGCCGCTGTTGGCCACGCCGCCGCTTTCCTGCCCGTCCCCGCCCATGCCCAGCACCAGGAAGACGGCCAGGATGCACACCACCACTCCGGTGGCGGCGCCCAGCAGGACCACGCCCAGCCGGCGGTGCGGCGGCCTGCTGTGCACGATCCGGTGGCTTCCGCTGCCGCCGCGCGGGTAGGAGCCGCTGCGGTAGGAACCGCTGCGCCGCTCGGCGGCGTACGAGCCGCTGTAGGAGCCGCTGCGCCGGCTCGCGGCATAGGAGCCGCTGCCCCGGTCGATCGTGTACTGGCCGCTGTGCCGTTCGGTCGCGTACGAGCCGCTGTAGGAGCCGCTGCGGCCGCTCGTCGCGTACTGGCCGCCGCCCGGCTCGGACGGGTACCCGCCGGTCGCGTAGGGGTCGGGCGAGTACCGGCCGCCCCGTCCGCTCACGGCATACGGGTCGCCGCCCCGGTTGACCGGGTACGGGCCGCTGCCATACCGGCCGTGCTCGTCGCGCAAATGCCCACCGGGCTGAGGACGCCCCGGATACGACGCACCGCGGCCAGGGGGCTCGCCGCCCTCACGCCCGCGGCCGTATCCGCCGCCGGCTCCAGGGGAGCCTTCACCGCCTGCGCGGTAGCTCCCGCTTCGATGGTTCCCACTCACCGGTTCTCACCCCTGGCTTGAGATATGTGTCACGAAGGTGAGGCTCGTACCGGCAAAGAGTAAGCCATATCACCGTAAAGCGGTTCAACGGCGGCAGCAGAAAAAACTTCGGCCTTCTTCGGACGCTACAACCTCTCCGGCAGCTCGGACCACCGGCTGCCAACGCCGGTGACCTTTACCTTCCGCTCCTCGCCGGAGGCGCCGTCGTTAACGATCAACACTTCGAGGCGTTCCTCGGAAAGATCCTCCACAAGCCCTTCGCCCCATTCCACCACCGTCACCGAGTCGGCCAGCGAGGTATCCAGGTCCAGATCGTCCAGCTCGGCGAAGCCGCCCAGCCGGTAGGCGTCCACATGGACCAGGGCCGGGCCGTCGCCGAGCGGAGGATGCACCCGGGCGATGACGAAGGTCGGCGAGGTGATCGCCCCGCGGACCTTCAGCCCTTCGCCGATGCCCTGGGTGAGGGTGGTCTTGCCCGCCCCCAGCCCGCCCGACAGCACCACCAGGTCACCGGCCCGCAGCAGCCCGGCCAGCCGTATTCCCAGCTCACGCATGTCGTCGGCGGTGGGCACGGACACGGTCACCGGCCCGCTCACCGCCTCCTTCGGCTCGCTCATGTGCGCTTCGTCTTCTCCATCCGCTCACCCGTGTCCCGGCCCGCCCGCCGCGCCGGGACATGCGGCTTTCGCCCGCCGGCGGCCGGCCCGCGCGCTTTCAGCCTAGGCCGCTTCGCGGCCTTTTCTTCCGGGGCCGAATCCCGGTTCGGGACGAGCCATGCGCCCCCTCCGGCGAACCGAGCCTTTTTCAGCACGCCGTCTCCGCGGGCCGAGACGAGGACGTCGCAGCCGGCAGCGGACACCACCCCGGCTCCCGCCCCCGGTGTCCTGGGCCATGTGCGGAAAAAGGTTCACCGGGTCAGGCCGACCGTTCGGCGGCGAGCGGGCGGACCCGTTCGATCAGGCGACGCAGTGCTCCGGTCACCACTCCGGGGTATTCCAGCAGCAGCACATGCCCGGCCTCCGCCACCTCGACCAATTCGCAATCCGGCAGCGCCTCGGCCAGCCGGCGGCCGTGCGAGGCCGGGGTCAGATGATCGCGTCCGCCGACCATCACCAGCGCGGGCACCTTGCCGATCGTGGCGAGGGCCGCGCTCTTGTCATGGGACATCAGCGCCGGGTGGAACTCGGCGATCACATCGATGGGGGTCGCCCGAATCATCTTTTCCAGGAAATCCACCACCGAAGGGCTGATGTATTTGTCGGCGAAAGCCGTGCGGCGGGTCACCATGAACGCCAGGTCGGCGCCGAGCTCCCGGCCCCGTTCCACCAGGCGGGGACGGCGTCCCAGCCCCTGCAGCACCGGCGAGGCCAGCGGCTGCACCAGCCTGGCCACCGCCAGCGGCAGGCCGAGTGTCATCTCCGTCAGCCGCCCGTCGGAGGTGTTGATCAGCGCCACCCCCACGACCTGCCCGCCATTGAACAGCTCAGGGTGCCGGTCGGCCAGCGCCATGATCGACATGCCGCCCATGGAGTGCCCCACCAGCACCACCGGCTCGTTGGGGGCGGTCACGGCGCGCAGCACCGCGTGCAGGTCCTCGCCGGTCTGGTCGATGGTGGCGTGCGCGGGCCGGCTGCGCCCGGACCGGCCGTGGCTGCGCTGGTCCCAGAACACCAGCCGCAGCGGCGGCGTGCCGCCGGCGGAGCCGCTGCGGCCCAGGTCGCGCCGCTGGTAGTGCCACACGTCCTGGTTGAGCGTGTAGCCGTGGCAGAACACCACGGTCAGCTCGGCGCCCTCGCCGGGCCGCTCGTCGATCTCCACATGCAGCGGCACCCCGTCGTCGGCCGGCACGGTCAGCGGCCGGCCGCGCAGCTGCCCGAACGGCTCACCGGCCTCCGGGTCGGGGTCGAAGCGGCGGCGGCCGACGATGAAATGGCGCAGGCCGACCGCCGCGCCGAGCCCGGCGGCGCCGAGCCCGGCCAGGCCGAGCCGGCGTTTGCTCCTGCTATCCATGCGCGGTCCCTCCAGGCGGCCAAGCCTCTTTCACCTCACCGTCCGCGCAGGTCGGGAAAGGGTCCGCCGAACCCTTGGCAACACGCCGTCCGCGCAGGCCGGCACCGGGGACGCCGCCCGGGCTCCCGTCCCCGGCGGCGCGGGCCACGTGCTGCAAAAGGTTCACTGCCACCTCGCCCCCGAATAGACCCGGGGCACCCGCGTCCCGATCCGCGTGACGATCTCGTAGCTGATCGTGCCGAGCGCCTGCGCCCACTCCTGGGCGGTGGGCTCGCCGTGATCGCCGGGGCCGAACAGCAGCACCTCCTCCCCGGGGGAGGCCGTATCGTCGCCGAGGTCGATCACGAACTGGTCCATGCAGACCCGGCCGGCGATCCGGCGGCGCCGCCCGCCCGCCAGCACCTCCAGCAGGCTGGAGCCGTGCCGGGGCACGCCGTCGCCGTACCCGGCGGCCACCAGCCCCAGCGTGGTCTCCCGCTCGGTCACATAGGTGTGGCCGTAGGACACGCCGCTGCCGGCGGGCACCCGCTTGACCGCGGCCAGCTCGGCGACCAGCGTCATCGCCGGGCGCAGCCCGAAGGTCCCCATCTGGGGAACGGGGGTCAGCCCATAGATCGCGATGCCCGGCCGGACCAGGTCGTAGCGGGCCTCGGGCAGCGTCAGCGTCGCCGCCGAGTTGGACAGGTGCCGCACCTGCGGGCGCACCCCGGCCTTCTCGGCGTACTCGACGGCCTCCTTGAAGACGGCCAGCTGCCGGGCGATCGAGGGATGCCCTGGCTCGTCGGCGCAGGCCAGGTGGGACATCACCCCCACCACGCGCAGGTGCCCGGCGGCCTGGGCGGCCAGCGCCGCCTCCACCGTGGCCGGCCAGTCGGCCATGGTGGCGCCGCCGCGCGACATGCCGGTGTCGGCCTTCAGGTGCACCCGGGCGGGCCGTCCGGCGCGCTCGGCCGCCTCGGCGAGCCGGCGGGCCTGCCAGCCCGAGCCCGCGGTCAGGTCCACCCCCGCGGCCACCGCCTCCTCGAACGGCTCACCGCGGGTGGCCATCACCACCAGCACCGGGACGGTGATCCCGGCGGCGCGCAGCCGCAGCGCCTCGGCCACCCGGGCGACGCCGAGCCAGCCGGCCCCGCCCTCCAGCGCCGCGCGCGCCGCCTCCACCAGGCCGTGCCCGTACCCTTCGGCCTTGACCATGGCCATGGTCTCGGCCCCGCCCGCCCGCTCGCGCAGCAGCGCCACGTTGGCGCGGATGGCATCCAGGTCCACCCGTGCCTGTACCGGCTCCCTCATGCCACCCAAGTCTGCCGTCCCCCGACCGTCGCCGCCGGGCGCTCGCGGCTTTCCACCCCGCGGAGCGTCCCGTAAAAGAGCAGGTCAAGACAGGGTACGGAAAGCGTCGGGCAAGGCGGTAACGACATCGTGGGCGCCGATGGGCGCCTGGCCGGTGCGCGCGCCGGATCCGGCGGCCGAGGCGGCCAGCCGTCCGGCCAGGCCGTGCAGGTAGGCGCCGGCCGTGGCGGCCTCCAGGGCGGTCATGCCGCCCGCCAGCAGCGCCCCGATCAGGCCGGAGAGCACATCCCCGGTGCCGGCGGTGGCCAGCCAGGGGGTGCCGGTGGGATTGACCCGCACCGGCCGGTCCTGCTCGGCGATCAGCGTGGTGGAGCCCTTGAGCAGCACCGTGGCCGACAGCTCGGCCGCCGCCCGCCGCACGTGCTCCAGCCGCCGCGCCTCGATCTCCTCCCGGCGGGCGTCCCGTCCCAGCAGCCTGGCCAGCTCCCCGGCGTGCGGGGTCAAGACGGTGGGGGCCTGGCGGCGCAGCAGGTCGCGGCGGCGGGCCAGCACGGTCAGGCCGTCGGCGTCCACCAGCACCGGCAGCTCGGTCCGCAGCACCGCCTCCACCAGCGCCTCGGCGCCCCGGTCGGTGCCCAGCCCGGGGCCGACCACCCAAGCCTGGACCCGGCCCACCTTCTCCAGTGCCGCGGGGGTGCGTTCGATGATCGTGGTGACGGCCTCCGGCCAGCGCTGCCGGACCAGTTCCACCGGGCGCGGCACGGAGGCGAAGCGCACCATGCCGGCCCCGCCGCGCACCGCCCCGCCCACGCACAGCACCGCGGCGCCGGTGTAGCGCTCGCTGCCGGCCACGATGCCCACCACACCGCGCCGGTACTTGTCGGATTCGGAGGACGGCAGCGGGATGTGCAGGTCCTCGGGCCAGACCGCGACGACGTCGGGGTCGGGCAGGTCGGCGCCCAGCCCGATGTCGATCAGCTCGACGGTGCCGCAGCGGGCGGCGCCGGGGTCGATGAGCAGGCCGGGTTTGCAGGTCCCGAACGTCACGGTCACATCGGCGCGGACGGCCGCCCCGTCCACCCGTCCGGTCCCGGCGTCCACGCCGCTGGGCACGTCGCAGGCCACCACGATCGCGTCGGTGTCCTCGGTGAGGCGGGCCAGCGCGGCATACGGTTCGCGCAGCGCGCCCGTGCCGCCGATGCCGGTCAGCCCGTCGATCACCAGATCGGCGTGCCGGACGGCCGGTTCGGCCCGGCCGGCCGGCAGCACCCGCCCGCCGGCCTCGCGCAGCGCGGCCAGTCCCTGCGGGTGCGCCTTGGAACCGGCCAGCACGGCCTCCACGCGGGCGCCGCGGCGGGCCAGGCGGGCCCCGGCGTACAGGGCGTCGCCGCCGTTGTCGCCGCCGCCGACCAGCAGCACCACGTGTGCGCCGTACACCCGCGGCAGCAGCCGGCAGCAGACGGCGGCCAGCCCGGCCGCGGCCCGCTGCATCAGCGTGCCCTCCGGCAGGCGGGCCATCAGGGCCTGTTCGGCCGCCCGGACCTTGCCGACCTCATGCGCGTATCTCATGCTTCCCCACCGTGCCGGACTTCCCGCACCGCCTCGGCGATCACGATGGCGGTGGCGATGCCCCCGTCGTGGCTGAGCGAGACGTGCCAGCGGCCGACGCCGAGCCGGTGGGCGGCGGCGGCCACGGTGTCCCGGACGTGGAGGGTGGGCCGGCCGTCGGGGGCCCGGCGGATCTCCGCGTCCGTCCACCGCAGCCCGCCGGGCGCGCCGAGCGCCTTGGCCAGCGCCTCCTTGGCGGCGAACCGGGCGGCCAGTGAGCGCACCGCCATCGGCTGCTCGGCCTCGGTGAACAACCGGGCCCGCAGCCCGGGAGTGCGCCGCAGCGACTGCTCGAACCGGGCGATGTCGACGACGTCGATGCCCACACCCACGATCACTTACCCAAGACTGCCATGCATCCGTCCGGCCGGTGGGCGGTCCGGCCGAGCCGGCCGGAAAACCGGACAGCGGGCCCGCCGGCGTCCGGCAAAGCACACGGCGCCCCGCAATACCATCAATATGGAGATAACGCCTGGACGGTCACATCACTCTCTTTTTCGCGCAGCCCCCTTTTTTTGCTCTGAGCAATCACACATGACGACAATGATGTACTGTCGGCACCATTAACGCCTTTTCGCCGGCTCGCCGCCCGGACCTACGGCCGGCCGCCCCGGCCAGGTCACGCGCCCCGGCAGCGCGCATCCGTAGCGCCGCTACGGGGCCGGGCGCCGGGCGGCCGGCGGATGCCCGGCGGATAAAGACGCATTCCAATGAACGGTCATGGCAAGGCCGGGCGGTGGTGTAGGGTAACGCTGCAATATGCACCGCTTGATGCAAGCTTGATAGCAGGTGCGCCCGGCGCAGACCCCCACCTGAGTGTGGAACAGCACCATTGCCCGACGGACGGAGGCAGCGATGGCGACGTCGCGGACCCCCACCGTCCGCCAACGACGGCTGGGGGCGGAGTTGCGCCGCCTGCGCGAGGAGCGGAACCTGACCGGTGACGGGGTCGCCGAGACCCTCGGCTGGTCGCCGTCCAAGGTGAGCCGGATCGAAAACGCCCGGATCGGGGCGCGCGTCTCCGACGTGCGGCTGATGCTGGAGCTGTACCAGGTCGACCCGGCGCACCAGCGGGAGGTGCTGGCGCTGGCCGAGGAGGCCGGCCAGCGGGGCTGGTGGGCCCAGTACCCCGACCTGCCGCCCGAGTACGCGGCCTTCATCGCCCTGGAGGACGAGGCCGACGCGGCGCTGCAGTGCGAGAGCCAGGTGATACCGGGGCTGCTGCAGACCGAGGAGTACGCCCGGCATGTGATCCAGGGCTGGAACGCGATCGCCACGCTTCCCCCGCAGGCCCTGGAGCGCCGGGTGGAGGTGCGGATGCGGCGGCAGCGGCTGCTGACCCGCCCCAACCCGCTGCGGCTGTCGGTGGTGCTGGACGAATCGGTGCTGCTCCGGCGGGTCGGCGACCGGTCCACCATGTACGCCCAACTCAACCGGTTGCTGGAATTGGCCGCGCTGCCCAATGTGGACCTTCGCGTGCTTCCCCTCGACGGCCCGCATCAGCCGATCGTGGGCGAATCGTTCATTCTTTTGGAATTCTCTCCGGCATACGATGTGACTTTCCCGGACGTGGTGCACACCGAAAGTCTCACCGCCACGCAGTCCCAACACGAGTCGGTCACCCATAGTTACCGGCTGGCATGGGATAGTCTTGCACACCAGACTCTCGGGAGCGAAGAATCGCTGGAGCGAATCTTCCAAATCGCCCGGGAGCGGTGGCGGGTCTGACCGCCTTCTGGGCAGCACATCAGGTAACGATCCGAAAAGGATGGCACGCGTGAAAAGCGCTTTCTCCTTTCATTTCCCGGCGGCCTCCTGGCGACGGGGCTCGGCCTGCCACGCCAACAACACCTGCGTGGAGGTGGCCCGGCTGACCGCCGACTGCCTGGGCACCCGCGACAGCAAGCAGGGTGAGCACAGCCCCGTGCTGCGCTTCACCCCTCAGCAGTGGCGGGCCTTCGCCGAACAGGTCAAGGCCGGGGCCTTCGACCTGGCCTGATCCCCATCGCAGGCGGCCGGGCACGCGAGCCGGGAAGATCACCGGCTCACATTCTCCGGCGATCGTGTGACATACGAAAACACTGATGCCACAGAGAATGGGCCACGGATCTTCCCGGTCTCGCTCGCATCGCCACCGTCCGGCGCCGAAACTCCGCCCAAGCCGTTTCCCGAGCGGCCGGGCAACCTGCGGCGCGGCTTGTATTTCCCCGCGCCGCCGCCATCCTCGCATCGCTTCCGGTTCCGTTTGAGAACGCGCCGAGTGGGATACTTCAACGGCTTACGACACATTCTCCGGCGCGTGCCCCTGTTACCGTCCTGACAGTTCGAAATCGACCATTCCAGGCATTTCGAAAATATCGGGCGCCGCTGGGGCGTCTCGCCGGTACCGGATGAAAAGAGGTGGCAACCTGATGCCTGTGCAGTCCTCGTCCTGGAGGAAGAGCACCCACTGCGGCCCCAACCAGGCCTGCGTGGAGGCCGCCAGACTCGCCACGCACGTGGCCGTGCGCGACGGCAAGCGCTCCGACGGCCCGGTGCTCCGGCTCTCCCCGGCGGGCTGGCTGGCCCTGCTGTCCAGCGTCAGGGCCGGTGACCTGCCCGGCGAGAACTCCCCGTCCGCCGCACCGGACCGGCCCTAGCAGGTGAGGGGACCTCCCTCCTCCGCCCGACGCCAGGCGGAGGAGCCCCGCTCCACCCCCGCCTGCCTCCCGCCGGCCGGACGCCGCGGCCGAAGCTCACCGAACCTTCTTCAACGCGCCCTCTCCGCGGGTCGAGACGAGGGCCTCGCGGTCAGAGGCGATGCCGTGACCTGCACCGTCGCGGCACCGGAGACCACCCGGGCTCCCGTCCCCGGTGCCTTGGGCCACGTGCTGAAAAAAGGTCACTCCACCGTCACGGACTTGGCCAGGTTGCGAGGCTGGTCCACATCGTGCCCCTTGGCGCTGGCCAGCTCGCAGGAGAACACCTGCAGCGGCACCGTCGCCACCAGCGGCTGCAGCAGAGTGGGCACCGCCGGCACCCGGATCACGGTGTCGGAGTAGGGCACCACCGACTCGTCCCCCTCCTCGGCGATCACGATGGTGCGGGCGCCCCGGGCGCGGATCTCCTGGATGTTGGAGACGATCTTGTCGTGCAGCACCGCGCGGGCCCGCGGCGGCACCACCACCACGACCGGCAACCCCTCTTCGATCAGCGCGATCGGGCCGTGCTTGAGCTCACCGGCGGCGAAGCCCTCGGCGTGCATGTAGGCCAGCTCCTTGAGCTTGAGCGCGCCCTCCAACGCCACCGGGTAGCCCACGTGGCGGCCCAGGAACAGCACGCAGCGCTCGTTCGCCAGGGAGCGGGCCAGCTCGCGGACCGGCTCCATGGTCTCCAGCACCCGCTCGACCTTCTCCGGCATGGTGGCCAGCAGCTGCACCATGGCGAAGACCTCATCGCCCCACTTGGTGCCCCGCACCTGCGCCAGGTAGAGGGCGATCAGGTAGACCGCCACCAGCTGGGTCAGGAACGTCTTGGTGGCCGCCACCCCCACCTCGGGGCCGGCGTGGGTGTAGAGCACCCCGTCGCACTCGCGCGGAATCGTCGAGCCGTTGACGTTGCAGATGCTGAGCACCCTGGCGTGCTGCTCGCGGGCGTGCCGCACCGCCATCAGGGTGTCCATCGTCTCCCCGGACTGGGAGATCGCGATGACCAGGGTGGTGCGGGTCAGGATCGGGTCCCGGTAGCGGAACTCGCTGGCCAGCTCCACCTCGCACGGCAGCCCGGCCCAGTGCTCGATGGCGTACTTGGCGATCAGCCCGGCGTGGTAGGCGGTGCCGCAGGCCACGATGATGATCTTGTCGATCTCGCGCAGCTGCTCATCGGAGATGCGCATCTCATCCAGGGTCAGCCGCCCATCGGTGCCGATGCGGCCCAGCAGGGTGTTGGCCACCGCACGCGGCTGCTCGGCGATCTCCTTGAGCATGAAGTACTCATAGCCGCCCTTCTCGGCGGCGGTCACGTCCCAGTCGACGTGGTACTCGCGCACCTCGGCGGGCTTGCCGTCGAAGTCGGTGACGGTCACCCCCTCGCGGCGCAGCTCCACCACCTGGTCCTGGCCCAGCTCGATGGCGTCGCGGGTGTGGGCGATGAACGCGGCCACATCGCTGGCCAGGAAGTTCTCCCCCTGGCCGACGCCCACCACCAGCGGCGAGTTGCGGCGCGCGCCCACCACCACGTCCGGGTCGTCGGCGTTCACCGCCACCAGGGTGAAGGCGCCCTCCAGGCGGCGGCAGACCCGGCGCATCGCCTCGGCCAGGGCCGGGGTGACGCGCAGCTCCTCCTCCAGCAGGTGGGCGACCACCTCGGTGTCGGTGTCGGAGGCCAGGGTGTGGCCGCGCTCGGTCAGCTCGGCGCGCAGCGCGGCGAAGTTCTCGATGATGCCGTTGTGGATGACGGCCACCTTGCCCGTGCAGTCCAGGTGCGGATGGGCGTTGTGGTCGGTGGGCGCCCCGTGGGTGGCCCAGCGGGTGTGCCCCATCCCGACCGTTCCCTCGGGGGTCGGCTCCTCCTCCAGCGCCTTGCGCAGGTTGCCCAGCTTGCCCGCCCGCTTGGCGGTGACCACCGCCCCGTCGCTCAGGATGGCCACGCCGCTGGAGTCATACCCCCGGTACTCCAGCCTCGCCAACCCCTCGACCACCACGTCCAACGCCGACTTTGAGCCAACGTAGCCCACGATTCCGCACATGACGGCCACACTACCCAGCCGTCGGGTCGCCGCTGTATCCCTGGCCGCCCAGGGGGCCGAACCTTTTTCAACACCTGGCCCAAGACGCCGGGGAGGCGGGCCCCGCCGGCGTCCGGTACCGCGGCCTCCCAGGTCACGGCATCGTCCCCGGCTGCGACGCCTCCGTCTCGACTCGCGGGGACGGGGTGCTGGAAAAGGCCCACGGCGCAGCCGTCTGGAAAATCACTCCGAAGGGAATCTCCTGATGATCGCGGTAATCGTCGACAAGTAACGGATCATGGAGTCACACGGCGGTGCCGGGGCTTTGTACTCTTCCACCCATGACATTGGGGTGGGACACCGTGCCGAGTCCCTTCGTAGAGATCTCCCGTGAGACCTGGCGGACGCTCCGAGCCGACGACCGGCTGCCGCTGACCCCGGGGGAGCTGAATGCGCTGCGCGGCCTGCGCGACCCGATCGACACCACCGAAGTCGAGGACATCTACCTGCCGCTGGCGCGGCTGCTCAGCCTGTTCTTCACCGCCGACGAGCGGCTGCGCGGCACGATCGGGGAGTTCCTGGGCGAGCCGGTCGGCCCCACGCCCTTCATCATCGGCATCGCCGGCAGCGTGGCGGTCGGCAAGTCCACCACCTCCCGGCTGCTGCGCACGCTGCTGGCCCGCCGTCCCGAACATCCGACGGTGGAGCTGGTCAGCACCGACAGCTTCCTGTACCCCAACGCGGTGCTGGCCGACCGGGGGCTGCTGGACCGCAAGGGCTTCCCCGAGTCCTACGACCGCAAGGCGCTGCTGCGCTTCGTCTCGGCGATGAAGTCCGGGGCCGAAGAGGTCACCATCCCGGTCTACTCCCACCTGGAGTACGACATCGTGCCGGGCGCCGAGCAGACGGTGCGGCGGCCGGACATCCTGATCGTGGAAGGGCTGAACGTGCTGCAGCCCCCCGCCCCCGGCTCGCAGGCCATATCCGACTTCTTCGATTTCTCCATTTACGTGGACGCGCGGATCGAACACATCCGCCAGTGGTTCATCGAACGGCTGTTCGCGCTGTACCGGACGGCCTTCGTCAACCCGCGCTCGTACTTCCACCGCTACTCCCAGGTGGACCAGGACGAGATCGCCGCGTTCGCGCACCGGGTGTGGCGCGAGGTCAACGAGGTCAACCTGGTGTCCAACATCCTGCCGACCCGCGAACGCGCCACCCTCGTGCTGCGCAAGGACGCCGACCACAGCGTGCGGGGCATCCGGCTGCGCCGGATCTGACCGCCGGCGCCCGAACGTTCATCGGACCTTCCTCAACAGGCCGCCTCCGCAAGACCGCAAGGGGTGCCCCGCAGTCAGGGGCGATGCCGTGGCCTGCACCGTCGCGGCACCGAAGACCACCCCGGCTCCCGTCCCCGGTGCCTTGGGCCGCGTGTTGCCAAAGGCTCATTCGGCGCCGGTGACCGTCACGGTCCGCAGCCGCATCGCCGCCGCGACCGTGGCGAGCACGGTGACGCACACCAGCAGCAGCACCGCCGCCGGGGTCCGCACCGACGCGTGCACCGCGGAGGCGGAGGTGATCGCGTCGGCCACCGACAGGCCCCAATCCTGGATGGAGAGCGACCGGGCGCCCGGCACGAAAGCGCCCAGCAGCGACTCCCACACCAGCGCATACAGCAACCCGACCGTCACCGCGTTGCGGACGGCCACCGCCAGCGCCACGAACACCGCGGTGTAGGCGATGCCGGCCGCCAGCGTCCCGGCGGCGAACGCCGACGTCAGGCGGGCGGCATCGCCGACCAGCACCATGCCGGCCAGCACCGTCGGCACCACCGCGAACACCGCCACCAGCCCGATCGCCACCGCCAGCTTGGTGACCACCACCACGTGCCGGGGGATCGGCTTGGTCAGGATGTACATGATCTGGCCGTCGTCGATCTCCGGGCCGATCACCCCCGTCCCGGCGATCAGCGCCAGCAGCGGCAGCAGCGTGGCCAGCGCGAAGCGCTCCAGCACCCCGGCCGCGGTGCCCGTGTCGGTGTTGCCGGTCACCACCAGCGCCACCGCCAGCGCAAGCAGCATCATCGGCAGCGCCAGCAGCAGCCACACCCGCCGCCGGCCCAGCATCGCCCGCAGCGTGATCAGGGCGATCGTCGCGTTCATGGCAGCAGCATCCCCATTCGGCTCGTTCGGATCGGCGCGGCGGCGCTCACCGGTTCACCAGGTAGGAAAAGACGCTCTCCAGCGACTCGTCCGCCGGGGAGACCTCCCACAGCCGCACCCCCTTCTCGCGGGACAGCCGGGGCAGCAGCCAGGTGAAGCGGCGGAAGTCGGTGGCCTGCACCCGGATGCCCTTGCCGGTCAGCTCCACCGCGCGCGCCGAGCCGTCCGCGATGATCGCCGCGGCCAGCGCCCGGTCGTCGCTGGAGCGCACCAGGAACTGGTGCGGCCGGTCGCTCATCAGGCGGCGGATCGCCCGGAAGTCGCCGGAGGCGGCGTGCCGGCCGGCCACCACCACCTCGATGTGCCCGGCGACGCGTTCCACCTCCTCCAGGATGTGCGAGCTGAACAAGATGGTGCGGCCCTCGGCGGCCATCCGCCGGATCAGGTCCATCAGCTGCAGCCGCTGGCGCGGGTCCATGCCGTTGAACGGCTCGTCCAGCAGCAGCACCGGCGGGTCGTGCACCAGCGCCGAGGCCATCTTGATCCGCTGCTTCATGCCCTTGGAGTACTTGCCGATCCGGCGGTGCTGGGCGTGCGTCATCTCCACCAGGGCCAGCGCCCGGTCGGTGGCCGCGCCCGGGTCGGGCAGCTTGAACAGCTTGGCCATGGCCAGCACGAACTGCCTGCCGGTCAGGAAGTCATAGGCGGTCTCCCGCTCGGGCACCAGCCCCAGCCGCCGGTAGACGCCCGGGTTGTCCCACACCGGCTCGCCGTCCAGGGTGACGGTGCCGGAGGAGGGGGGCAGGAAGCCGCCCATCATGTGGATCAGGGTGGACTTGCCCGCCCCGTTGGGGCCCAGCAGCCCGGTCACCCCCGGCCCGATGCTCATCGAGACCCCGTTGACCGCCACCACGTTGCCGTACCAGCGGGACACGTTCTCCAACCGCAGCACGCTCACAGGTCGGCGCCCTTCCGGAAACGGCGGTACAGGACCGCGATCGAGACGGCCACCACGGCGACGCACAGCAGCAGCGCCACCGGGCCGCCCAGCGGGGCAGGGGGCACCGCCACCGCGGACTTCTGCGCGCCCAGCAGCCTCACCTGCACCGCGTCCACCAGGTTGAACGGGGTCAGCAGCCCCATCCAGCCGGCGAAGGCGAAGTTGGTGCGCGCCTCGGCGATGCCCTGGACGCTCAGCACGAACATGCTGGACAGCAGGTACACGGAGATCACCGCGGCCACCCCGAACCCGCGGCGCGGGGTGCAGGCCGCCACCGCCAGCGCCAGCGCCGACAGCACCACCGCATACAGCGCCGCGCCGGCCAGGGCGCTCAGGTAGCGCAGCGCGTGCCCGCCGGGGTCGGGCACCTGGTTGATCAGCCCGCCGGCGTACAGCACGGTGACCGGGACGGCCATCAGCATGAACATCGCGGTGGTCAGCGCCGCCAGCTTGGCCAGCGCGAAGTCCAGATGCCCCACCGGGCGGGAGAAGTACAGCGGCACCACGTGAAAGCGCAGCTCCCGGGAGGCCAGCACCGGCGCCTGGGTGGCCAGGAAGATCGCGATGACCGCCTGCAGGTAGGTGGCGTAGGCCGAGTACCGCCACAGCAGCTCCGGTTCCCTGCTGATGGCGACCACCGCCACGTCGGCCGCCGCCGGCAGCAGCATGATCGCCGCCAGCAGGAAGGGCATCACCTTGGCGCGGGCCGGCCGGCCCAGTCCCCAGGCGGCCCGCAGGTTGTGGACGTACAGCGAGCGCAGCACATAGGAACGGCCCAGCCGGCGCCCGTCATAGCGCCGGTATCCGATGTCGTGGATGGTTCCGCTCGTCATGCCCCGCTCCCCCTTCCATCGGCCGCTCCCCCGGGTGGCGGCGTCCACGGGTGGCCGCCCGGCGGCCCGGCGGGGGGCGATGTGAAGCCCACGGGCGCGGCCGGTGGGACGGGCGGCGCGGTCGCCGGGGGCGGCGGGCCGGGCATCGGCGGGGCCTGCCGCCAGGCGTCCTGCGGCGCGGTGAAGACCTCCTCGATGTGGTGGCGGCGGCGCTCCATGCGGATCAGGCACAGGTTCAGCTCGACCACCGCGTCCCGGATGAGGTCGTAGGTGTGCTCTCCGGCCACGTCCACCAGCAGCAGCCGCCCGTCCGGGCGCACCGACAGTCCCGCATCGGCCAGGCGGTGCCCGAGGGCGTCGCGGCCCTCCTCGACCTCCACCGCCAGCGTCCCGCTGTCGGCGGTGAACTCCGCCACGGGCTGGGAGCGCAGCAGCCGCCCGCCGTCGATGACCACCACGTGGTCGCAGGTGCGCTCCAGCTCTCCCAGCAGATGCGAGGTGACCAGCACGCTGATGCCGAACTCGGTGCCGATCCGCCGGATCAGCTCCAGCATCTCATCGCGCCCGGCCGGGTCCAGCCCGTTGGTGGGCTCGTCCAGGAACACCAGCTGCGGGTCGTGCACCAGCGCCTGGGCCAGTTTGACCTTCTGCCGCATGCCGGTGGAGTAGCCGCCGATCGGCCGGTAGCGCTCCTCGTGCAGCCCCACGTGCCGCAGCGTGTCGGCGGCGCGTTCGCGGGCCGCGGCGGGCGGCAGCCCGCTCATGCGGGCCATGTGCACCACGAAGTCGGTGGCCGACACATCCGGCGGCAGGCAGTCGTACTCGGGCATGTAGCCGACCCGCTCCCGGATCAGCGCGCCCTGATGGGCCACGTCCAGATCCAGCACCCAGGCGCGGCCGGAGGTGGGCGGCAGCAGCCCCAGCAGGATCTTGATGAGCGTGGACTTGCCGGCGCCGTTGGCGCCGACCAGCCCCACCACTCCCGGTTCCACGGCCACGGTGAGGTCGTTCAGAGCGGTCACCCCGGGAAACCTCATCGTCAGCCCTTGGGTGGCGATGATCGGCATGTCCCGAACCTAGTGGAACGGGCCGGGTGCCGTCTTCACCCCCAGGTCGGACTCCGGCTGGCGGCTTTGCTGCTTTCGGACGACCCGCAGGCCGGGCGCCGTTCGCCCGTCCCTACAGTGAACACCATTGATCACCGTAAAACGGGCATGAATGAACCGGAGATGAGGCGGTGAGGTGATGAACTTCCGGCGGCCGGGCCTGATCATGGCGGCCGCGGCGGTGGCGGCGTCCGGGTGCAGCGTCCACATCGACACCGGCGACCAGGGCCCTTCCGCAGGCGGCGTGAAACCGGACGCCGCCGCCGTCACGGCGGCCCGCAGGGATCTGCGGACGCTCGCGGTGGCCCCCGAGGGCGCCGGGCGCGGCTATGCGCGGGAGAAGTTCGGGCAGCGCTGGCGCGACATCGACCGCAACGGCTGCGACCAGCGCAACGACGTCCTGGCCCGCGATCTGCAGCAGGTGCGGCGGCGCGACGGCTGCGTCGTGGTGTCGGGCACGCTGCAGGACCCCTACACCGGCAAGACCATCTCCTTCCGCAAGTCGGATGCCGCCGAGGTGCAGATCGACCACATCTACCCGCTGGCGCTGGCCTGGCGGATGGGCGCCTACCGATGGAGCGCGCAGCGCCGCGAGCAGTTCGCCAACGACCACGACAACCTGCTGGCGGTGTGGGGCGTGCCCAACGGCCAAAAGGGCGACTCCGGGCCTGGCGAATGGCAGCCGCAGAAGGCCTACCAGTGCGTCTACGGGATCAAGTACATCGCCGTGGCCCGCAAGTACGGCCTGCCGGTGACCCGCGCCGACCGTGACGCCCTGGAGGACTTCCTCAACCGCTGCTGAGCGGGCGCACCGCCGGCGCTCCCCTCCCGTCCCGGGCAATAGCATCGGAGACGACCACGTTCATCGCCGATCAGGGGGAGACCATGGGGACCGAGCCGGACGGCCGGGACGAACCGCAGATCGAGACGCCGGCCGGCACCGGCTCAAGCGACAGGCCGCGCGTCCGCACCGAACGGGCGGTGGGCGCCCGCGCCACCGGCGCGGCGGTCACCGGGGCGTCGGCGACCGGGGTGACGCTGCGCGCCGGCGGCGGGCTCGGCTCGCTGGCCCTGGGCGCGATGACGCTGGGCGCCCTGGCGGTCGGGGCCGTCGCGATCGGCAGGCTGGCCATCAAGCGGGCGATCGTCCACCACCTGCAGGCCGGCACCGTGGAGATCGCGCACCTGAGGATCGGCCGCCTGGAGATCACCGAGGACTGAGCGCAGCCCAGAGCGTTCACCAGGCGTAACACCCGAAAAGACCGGTTCGCGGATGCAGCTGTCCCTTCCCCGCGGACAGCAACATGCCCGTGCCCTCCGGCTGCGCCGTCATGCTCTGGAGCATCCCGGTGGGGATCGGCCTGGTGATCATCGGTTTCATCGCCAGCGTCATCGGCTCGATCTCCCTGCCCTCCCTGCCGTCCTTCTCCAAGAAGGAGGAGGCCGAGGCGGCCCACCGGGCGCTCCAGGGCACGCGGGACGGCCACCGCATCTGTGGCGGCCGGCGATACGGCATGCGACTGGAACTCAAGCCGAACCCGGCGGGAGAACTGCGGGTGAACGGCACCGTCCCCCTCTTCGAGGGCCGCGACACCGAGGGGGCGGTGACCGGGTCCTTCTTCATCGGCGGTGAGCACTCCGGCGAGAAGCCGACGCTGGAGCCCGAGTTCTGGAAGGGCGGCAGCGCCCCCTCCGGCCAGGCGGCCTTCACCCTGCGGGCCGACGTCCCCTACGGCACGCCGACCGCCCTGAGCGGAAAGCTCAAGGAGACCGAGGCCGGGGGCCTCGGCTGCACCGCCTTCGAGGTCGCCAAGCGGAAGGCGAAGTGACCCGCCCCGACCGGTGAGCGGCCCACCCGCCGGCCGGGCCCGTCCGGTCACCGGGCCGGCGATCAGGCGGGACGGGCGGTGGAGACCGCCCGGTGAGGGCTCACAGGGCGGTGCGGACGACCTCGGCGAGGCGGTCGGCGACCCGCTGGGCCTGCTCCTGGGTGGGGGCCTCCACCATCACGCGGACCATGGGCTCGGTACCGCTGGGCCGGATCAGCACCCGGCCGCCGTCGCCGAGCTCCTTTTCCGCCTCGGTGACGGCCTCGGCCAGCTCCGGGGAGGCGCCGACCTTGGTCTTGTCCACGCCGCGCACGTTGACCAGCACCTGCGGCAGCCGGTGCATCACCTTGGCCAGCTCCTCCAGGGAGCGCTCCCGGCGGGCCATGGTCGCCAGCAGGTGCAGGCCGGTCAGCAGCCCGTCCCCGGTGGTGGCGTGCTCCAGCATGATCACGTGGCCGGACTGCTCGCCGCCCAGGGTGTAGCCGCCGGCCTTCATGGCCTCCAGCACGTAGCGGTCGCCCACCGCGGTCTCCACCACGCCGATCCCGGCCTCGCGCATCGCGATCTTGAAGCCCAGGTTGGACATCACGGTGGCCACCACGGTGTCCCCGGCCAGCCGGCCCGCCTCGCGCAGCTCGGTGGCCAGGATCGCCATGATCTGGTCGCCGTCGACCACCTCGCCGGAGGCGGTGACCGCCAGGCAGCGGTCGGCGTCCCCGTCGTGGGCGATGCCGGCGTCGGCGCCCTGGGCGATCACCGCGGCCCGCAGCGCCTCCAGGTGGGTGGAGCCGCAGCCGGCGTTGATGTTGAGCCCGTCGGGGGCGTTCCCGATGGCGGTCACCTCGGCGCCGGCCCGGCGCAGCGCCTCCGGCGCGATGGACGAGGCCGCCCCGTTGGCGCAGTCCACCACCACGCGCAGCCCGTCCAGCGAGGCCGGCAGCGTGGACAGCAGGTGCGCCACGTATTGCTCGACCGCCCCGTGGGCGTCGCGGACGCGGCCCACGTCCGCCCCGGTCGGCCCCTGCCAGTCCGCGCCGAGCTGGGCCTCGATGCGGTCTTCGATCTCGTCGGCCAGCTTGTAGCCGCTGCGGTCGAAGAACTTGATCCCGTTGTCGGGCGCCGGGTTGTGCGAGGCCGACAGCATGACCCCCAGATCGGCCTCCAGGGCGCGGGTCAGGTACGCCACCGCCGGGGTGGGCAGCACCCCCAGCAGCAGCACGTCCACCCCGGCCCCGGCCAGCCCGGCGACCACGGCCGCCTCCAGGAACTCGCCGGAGGCGCGCGGGTCGCGCCCCACCACGGCCACCGGCCGGTGCCCGGCGAACGCGCCGGCCTCGCCCAGCACCCGCGCCGCCGCCACGGACAGGTCCATGGCCAGCCGTGCCGTCAGATCACGGCCGGCGACCCCACGCACCCCATCGGTTCCGAACAAACGGCCCACAGCTCAACTCCCACCCGTCGGGTCTTGGACGCGGCCCGTACAGCGACGACCGCGCGGTGCCATACCGGCTCCACGCGGTCATATGACGCCCACGGCCGCCGCACCAGTTCGCAGTTCGCGTCATTCCATGACGGACGGCCACCAAACCCGGGGCCTCCGGCACGCGCGCAGCCCGGCGCCCGTTCACACCACAGGGCCGGTGCGGGCGCTCAACGGCCTCGCACCGGCCCCTGTCATCAGTCTTGTGCCGCAAGAGCAGCGCACGCCGCCGCCGGGACGAGCCCGGCACGCATCAGCGCTTGCTGTACTGCGGAGCCTTGCGGGCCTTCTTCAGGCCGGCCTTCTTGCGCTCCTTGACCCGGGCGTCCCGGGTCAGGAACCCGGCCTTCTTCAGGGTCGGCCGGTGGTCGGGGTCGATGATCTGCAGGGCGCGGGCGACGCCCATCCGCAGCGCACCGGCCTGACCGGTCACGCCACCGCCGCCGACGCGGGCGATCACGTCGAACTGGCCCTCGGCGCCGAGCTGGACGAACGGCTCGTTGACCATCTGCTGGTGAACCTTGTTGGGGAAGTAGTTCTCCAGCGTCCGGCCGTTGATCGTCCAGTTGCCGGTGCCCGGCATGACCCGGACCCGGGCGATGGCCTCCTTGCGGCGGCCGGTGGCCGAGGCCGCGCCGACCGCGACCGGCTGGGCCCCGTACTCGGCCGGGGCCTCGGGCGTCTCGGTGGTGTACTCCGACGGGTACTCCTCGTACTCGTCGTACTCGGCACCCTCGACGGGCGTCTCGATGCCGCTGTTCTCGGCCACTGTTCTCCTAGGGTCTTCTAGCCAGGGCGGCGGGCCCGATCGCGCTGCTCGGGTGCCCCGGCGGCCACTGTTTCAGGGTCGTGCCCGGCGGCTGCTCGGCGGGCCGCACCGGCGACCCGCCCCCCGCTCACTGCGCGATCTGGGTGATCTCGTAGGGGATCGGCCGCTGGGCCTGGTGCGGGTGGTCCGGGCCGGCGTAGACCTTCACCTTCTTGAACATCCGGCGCCCGAGCGAGTTCTTGGGGAGCATGCCCTTGATGGCCTTCTCGACCGCTCGCTCGGGGTGCTTGGCCAGGAAGTCCTTGTAGGTGATCGACCGCAGCCCGCCCGGGTAGCCGGAGTGGCGGTAGGCCCGCTTCTGCTCCCGCTTGTTGCCGGTCAGCGCCACCTTGTCGGCATTGACGACGATCACGAAGTCGCCGGTGTCCACATGCGGCGCGTAGATCGGCTTGTGCTTCCCCCGCAGCAGGGTCGCGACCTGGCTGGCAAGCCGACCCAGCACGACATCGGTCGCATCGATGACGTACCACTGACGCTGCACGTCAGCGGGCTTAGGGGTGTACGTGCGCACGGTCGTAAGCCTTCGTTTCTTGTCGACTTCACAGCGGATCCGGGGCACGCCCACCGGATCAACAATGGTCCGAAGCGACACCCTGGAGGCCGGGGCCCTGATACGGGCACACCGGTAGATGCAACGAACTGGCAGAATACCCAGCCCTGCGGGCATGGGTCAAAGCGAGCCGTCGCGAACAGTCTCCCGGCCAGTTTCCAGTATGCCGCATGCGAACCAGTGCCTTGTCACATTCCCCTGCGGCCACGGCATCCACTCTGTCCACATAGTTGCAAAGCATCCGTTTCACGGCACTTAGGGGGATATGGTGCGGAACCGATGCCGGATGACCCGTCCCCGCTCCGGAAGGCTCGACAGCGATGCGTTCCCCCCGCCATGGATCAGCCCCCCGCAAGGAATCCGGCCGCGGCTCCCGGCGCCGGCGCGCCCTGGTCACGACGGCGATCGTGACCGGCGCCGCGCTGGCCGTCGGCACCGGCGTGGCGCTGGACCGCCTGGTGGTGCCGGCGGTCACCGGTGAGCCGCAGAGCACCGGCGCGCTCCCCGCGCCCGGCCCTCGGGCCGATGCGGCCGAAGGCGCTCCCACCGGCCCCGCAAACGCCCCGGAAAGCGGCGCCACCGCGCCGCAGGCCCCCGACGAGCTCGCCCGGTCGTTCGCCGAGCAGTCCCAGCCCTTGAAGGAACTGCGCATGCGGCTGCGCGACCGCGACGGCGCGCAAAGCCCCAAGCCGGAAGGATCCGGCTCAGGCGGCGGCTCCGGCGACAGCGGCTCCGGCGGCGGTGACTCGGGCGGAGACTCCGGCGGCGGTGGCGGATCCGGCGGCTCCGGCGACGGCGGCTCCGGCGGCGACGCCTCCCCTCCGCCCTCCGGCCTGACCGGGATGGAGGCGCAGGTGGTGGAGCTGACCAACCAGGAACGCGCCAAGGCCGGCTGCCCGGCGCTGCGCGTGGACGGCCGCCTGGTGGCGGCCGCGCGGGCGCACTCGGCGGACATGGCCGCCAAGGGCTACTTCAGCCACACCTCCCCCAGCGGCGAGACCTTCGCCGACCGCATCAAGAAGGCCGGCTACCCCAGCCCGGGCGCCGAGAACATCGCCATGGGCTACCCCACCGCGGCCGCCGTCATGAAAGGCTGGATGAACAGTTCCGGCCACCGCGCCAACATCCTCAACTGCGGGCTGAAGGCGATCGGGGTCGGCGTGCAGACCGGCTCCGGCGGCCCGTGGTGGACGCAGACCTTCGGGTGGGCTTAAAGCCGTGACCTGCGACGACCGCGGTCCGGTCGTCCTCCCCTTCCGGCCCCGCCGGCGTGCCGTCGCGCCGCTCAAGCGCGGGCCAAGCCATGCAAATGCGAGGGTAGGGTCCAACACATGGGTTACCCGGGTGACCAAGGCAGTCCCGACGACCGTCCTCCCGAGCCGTACGGCCCGGAGCAGGCCGGCGCCGACCGCCCCGGCGGGGAGGGCGCCTCTCCCTTCTCCCCGCCGCCGGGCGCGTTCGCCGCGCGCCCCGGGGAGCGGTTCGGCGGCGAGTCCTTCGACCGGTCCTTCCCCACCGGGCGGTTCGACACCGGGCCCGGCGGGCGATTCGGGCTGGGCTCCTTCGACGACGACGGCGCGGCCGCGCCGGACGGCGGGTCGGGCTTTGCGGACCGCCCCGGGGCCGGGAACCCCCCCTGGGCCTCTCCGTCGCCGCCGGAGCCGCCCCACCGTCCCGGCGACGGCGGCCCCGCGGGCCGGGAGCCCGCCGCCGGCCCCTCCGGCGGGGAGCTGTACGGCGCGATGGGCGAACGTTACTTCGCCGACGACGGCGGCTTCAGCGAGCCCGCCGGGCACCGCAAGCCCGACAAGGACGGCGCGGACTCCAAGCGCGGCCTGCCGCTGCCGGTGACCGTCGGCGGCGCCGTGCTGGCCGGGCTGCTGCTCGTCGGCGGCGGGTTCGCCGCCTCCTCCGCGCTCAAGGGCGGCTCGGGCGACGGCAAGGCGGCCGCCGCCCCGCAGCAGCCGACCGCCACGCCCACGGCGACCCCGACGCCCTCCCTTTCGGCGGCCCCGCTGAACATCAAGCTGAAAAGCCGCGCCACCGACCCCAAGCCGCTGACCCTCAAAGAGGTGTTCGGCAAGGCGTCCTTCACCGCCAAGGGCAAAAAGTACGTCCGCACGGCCTGGAAGCACGAGCGCAACTGCAGCAAGGCCGTCAACGGCGGCAAGCTCGCCGCGACCCTCAAAAAGGGCGGCTGCGTCCAGGTGCTGCGCGCCACCTACGCCCGCGCCGACGGCCTGCTCGTCGGCACCGTGGGCGTGCTGAACCTCAAGACCGACAAGTGGGCCAGGGCCGCCCAGAAGGCCGGCGCGGGACGGGACGCCTACCTGCAGCCGCTGCCCGGCACCGGGTACAGCAAGAAGATCGGCAAGGGCGCCGCGCTGGGGACCTCCCGCGCCCACGGGCACTACCTGATCATGACGTGGGTGCAGCGGCCCGACGGCAAGACCATCGCCAAGAAGTACCACCGGGTCGTATCCGACTTCCAGCAACAGATCATCCTCGGCAGCAACCTGGGCAGGGCCCTGCACTACCGGGGAATCGAAGGCAAACCCCTCACGGGCTGATCGCGGCGAATACCCTGTTTGGCTATGTCTGGACCTGAGGAGACCTCCGAGTCCGCGGTGGACTCGGCGTCCCCCGCCGAAGGCGCCCCGGCGACGCCCGCGCCGCCCAGCTTCGGGCGGGCCGGCGAGGCCGCCGCCGAGCCCGCGGCACGGCCGCAGGCGGCAAAGGCCACGGCGGAAGCGGAGCCGAAGCCGGCTGCGCCCACCTTCACCGTCCCGCTGTTCGGCCCGGACAAGCCCTGGTGGGCGGCCTCCGAGGAGGAACGGCAAGCGGCCGGGGCCGACTCCGGCCCCGCGGCGGACGCATCCGATGCCGAGGCCGCCGCGACCGAGGACGCCTCCCAGACGGACGGCCCCGCCGAGGAGGCGAAGCCCGCCGCCCCCGCGGCAGGCGGCCCCGCCGCCGAGGCCGCCGCGGAGCCCGCCGCCGAGCCGGCGCCGGGCGTCCTGGTGGCCGGGGTGGGCGTGCCCAGCGTGGACACCCGCGGCGCCGTCCCGCCCGAACCGATCAAGGAGCTGCCCGGCCCGTCCTTCCCGGACACCGACCCGGACGGCATCCCGCTGTACCCGGGCCCGCAGGAAGAGCACCGGCCCGAGCGGGAGGCCGGGCGGGAAAAGGCCCCCGCCGCCGAGGCGTCCACCGCCGAGCAGGTCTCCCAGGAGCAGGCCGAGCCCTCCCGGAACGGCAAGAGCGCGCCCGAGGCCCGGCAGACGCCCGTCCAGGACGCCGCATCGGACGATTCCGATGACTCCGACGGCGCGCTGACGCCCGACGCGGTGCTCCCACCCGGCGTCACGCCCCCCGAATACACCGGGCACCACCTCGACGGGCTGCCGCACACCACCTCCGCCGCGCCCGCCGACCAGCTGTCCGAAGGCGGGGTCATCCTGCTGCTGTCCCAGGCGCCGCCGCACGCCGCGCAGGAGCCTCCCCAGCACGGCCCCGAGCGGCGGCCGGCGTCCGCCGAGGCCGAGCAGCCGGTGGTGCGCCGCCGCAACCAGCTGATGATCGCCGTGGTGGCGATCGTGATCGCGATACCGGCCATCGTGCTGGCCGGGTTCGGCCTGTTCTCCGGGTCGGGCGAGGAGAGCCCGCGCGCCGCCAAGCGCCCCTCCCGCAGCGCCTCCCCCGCCCCCGAACGCAGCGCGCCCGCCGCCCCGCCGGCGGCCTCGCCGGCCTCGCCGTCCCCCACCCGCACCGGCCCGTCCAGGATCGACAACGAGAAGACCGACCCCCGCCCGCTGGCGCTGGTGGAGGTGTTCCCCAGCAAGGAGATCGAACTGGCCGACCGGGTCTTCCTGCGGGACATGACGTCGGTCAACCACCAGTGCGGGCTGACCGCCCGGGGCGCGATGATCGAGGCGCTGGAACGCGGGAACTGCCGCAGCGTGGTCCGCGCCACCTACGTCAACCGGGTCGGGACGATCGCCGTCACCGCCGGGGTGGCGGTCATGCCGACCCGCAAGGCGGCGCTGGCCGCCCACCGGGCCGGCGACCCGGCCGCCTACGAGTGGTTCCGCGGGATGCCCGGCGAGCGCTCCCCCGACATCGACCGGGCGGGCGGCCACGCCGCCGGCACGGTGCGGGGACGCTACATCGTCTACGCCTACGCCACCTACGCCGACGGCACCACGCCCAAACCCGGCGACCGGCTGCTCAAGCAGATCGCCGAAGAGTTCATCGCCTACGGGCTGCGCCCCATCGACAAACGCGCCGCGGAAGGCTCCTGACGGCCCCACGACGCCCGTAACGGGACGGGGGAGGGTCAGGAGTTCACCGGCGCCTCGGAGGCGTTCCCAGAGCCGCTGAGAGTGCGCACCTGCCGGGTCTGCAGGGCCCGGCGGGCCAGCTCCTCCTCATCGTCGGGGTAGCCGATCTCCTCCAGCGACAGCCCGTGCGCGGGCGCCACGTTCACCGCCGAGTCCCGCACCCCGGCGGCCAGCACCCGGGCGGGCCAGTCCACCTCCCGGCGCCCGTCGCCCACCGCCAGCAGCGCGCCGACCAGGGCGCGCACCATCGAGTGGCAGAAGGCGTCCGCCACCACCGTGGCCGCCGCCAACGCGGGCTCCTCGCGCCGCCACTCATAGCGCAGCAGCCGCCGGATGGTGGTCGCCCCCTCCCGCCGGCGGCAGAAGGCGGCGAAGTCGTGCTCGCCCAGCAGACGCGCCGCCGCCTCGTTCATCCGGTCCAGGTCCAGCGGGCGCGGATGCCACAGCACCTCCCGGCGGCGCAGCGGATCCACCCCGGCCTCCCGGTCGCAGACCCGGTAGACGTACCGCCGCCACAGCGCCGAGAAGCGGGCGTCGAAGCCGCGCGGGGCCACCGCGATGCGCCACACCCGCACATCCGGCGGCAGCAGCCCGGCCAGGCGGTGCACCAGCCGGTTGCTCACCGCCGCATACGCCCGCTCGGGGACGTCCACGTGGGCGACCTGGCCGCGGGCGTGCACCCCGGCGTCGGTCCGGCCCGCCACGGTCAGCGCCGGCGGCGGATCCAGCCGCAGCACCCGGCCCAGCGCCTCCTCGATGACGCCCTGCACGGTGCGCCGGTCGGGCTGCCGCGCCCAGCCGGAAAAGTCCGTGCCGTCGTAGCCGATGTCCAGTCGCAGCCGCACCAGTGCCGTCATGCTCATCCTCGTCCTGCGTCAAGCGCTCGCCGCACCGCACGCCGCAGACGTCCAGCAAAGCGGCAGGCCCGCCGTCCCAGCTGGGGCGGCGGGCCTGCCATGGCATGCCGAACCGACGTGCGGCGCCTTACTCGGCGTCCTTCTTGGTCTCGGTCTCCTCGGCCTCGGCGGCCTCCTCGCTCTTGGCCTCGGTCGCCTTCTCCTCGGCCTCGGCGGCCTTGCTCTCGGCGGCCTTGGTCTCGTCCTTGCCCTGGACGGTCTTGACCGCGCCGGCCCGCATCGGCTCGGAGACCAGCTCGATGACCGCCATGGGGGCGCAGTCGCCGCGCCGCGGCCCGATCTTGGTGATCCGGGTGTAGCCGCCCGGACGCTCGGCGAACTGCGGGGCGATCTCGGTGAACAGCGTGTGCACCACGCTCTTGTCCCGGATCACCCGGGCCACCAGGCGGCGGTTGTGCAGGTCGCCCTTCTTGGCCTTGGTGATCAGCTTCTCCGCGAACGGACGCACCCGCCGGGCCTTGGCCTCGGTGGTGGTGACGCGGCCGTGCTCGAACAGCGCGGTGGCCAAATTGGCCAGGATCAGCCGCTCGTGCGCGGGGCTGCCGCCGAGGCGGGCGCCCTTGGTGGGCTTGGGCATTGCGGTTTCCTTCCTGCGCCGGCCGTATCAGGTACCGGCGGCTCGTTCATGGACGGCCGTCCCGCCCGGCGCGCGGACGGGACGGCCCCGGGTACTGCGATCAGTACTGCTCGGTCTCGGCGTAGCTGGAGTCGTCGTCGCCGTAGCTGTCGGCCGCCACGCCCGGGTCGAATCCGGGCGGGGAGTCCTTCAGCGACAGGCCCATGTCGGCCAGCTTCTGCTTGACCTCCTCGATGCTCTTGGCACCGAAGTTGCGGATGTCGAGCAGATCCTGCTCGCTGCGCGCCACCAGCTCGCCGACCGTGTGGATGCCTTCGCGCTTGAGGCAGTTGTAGGAGCGGACGGTGAGGTTGAGCTCCTCGATGGGCAGCGCCAGATCGGCCGCCAGCGCGGCGTCCGTCGGCGAGGGGCCCATGTCGATGCCCTCGGCCTCCACGTTCAGCTCGCGGGCCAGCCCGAACAGCTCCACCAGCGTCTTGCCGGCGCTGGCCACCGCGTCGCGGGGCAGCATCGCCGGCTTGGTCTCCACATCCAGGATCAGGCGGTCGAAGTCGGTGCGCTGCTCGACTCGGGTCGCCTCGACCTTGTAGGTGACCTTCAGGACCGGCGAGTAGATGGAGTCGATCGGGATCCGGCCGATCTCCTGGCCCGGCTGCTTGTTCTGGGCGGCGGAGACGTAACCGCGACCGCGCTCGACGGTCAGCTCCATCTCCAGCTTGGCCTTGCTGTTGAGGGTGGCGATGTGCAGGTCGGGGTTGTGCACCTCGACACCGGCCGGCGGCGCGATGTCGGCGGCGGTGACCTGCCCGGGGCCCTGCTTGCGCAGGTACATCACCACCGGCTCGTCGTGCTCGGAGGAGACCACCAGCTCTTTGAGGTTCAAGATGATGTCGGTGACATCCTCCTTGACCCCGGGGATGGTGGAGAACTCGTGCAGCACCCCCTCGATGCGGATGCTGGTGACCGCGGCACCCGGGATGGACGACAGGAGCGTGCGGCGCAGCGAGTTGCCGATCGTGTAGCCGAAGCCCGGCTCCAGCGGCTCGATGATGAACCGGGACCGGTACTCGTCGATCTGCTCCTCGGTGAGTGTGGGACGCTGAGCGATGAGCATGGGGTGTCCTCCATACCGGCGACGCCCGCTATTTGACGCCGCCGTCGTTGTTCCACCCGGGTTCCTTCGACCCGGGCCATGGAATCGGCCGGTTCGCCTTCTTCCGACCGTACCCGGGCGGAGCGCGGGCCCCGCCCGGGCGGTGAGCCCTTACTTGGAGTAGAGCTCGACGATCAGCTGCTCCTGCACCGGCGTGTCGATCTGCTGCCGGGTGGGCAGGGAGTGGATCAGGATCCGCATGGTCGGCTCGGTGATGGCCTCCAGCCACGCCGGGGTCTGCCGCTCACCGGCCTCGGCGCGGGCCACCACGAACGGGGTCAGCTCGTGCGACTTGGGCTTGACCTCGATGACGTCGTTCTCGCTGACCAGGAACGAGGGGATGTCGACCTTGCGGCCGTTGACCTTGAAGTGGCCGTGCCGGATCAGCTGGCGGGCCATGTCGCGGGACTTGGCGAAGCCGGCCCGGTAGACCACGTTGTCCAGCCGCCGCTCCAGCAGCTGCAGCAGCACGTCACCGGTCTTGCCCGACTTGCGGTTGGCGATCTCGTAGTAGTTGTGGAACTGCTTCTCCAGCACGCCGTAGATGCGGCGGGCCTTCTGCTTCTCGCGGAGCTGCAGCAGGTACTCGGTCTCCTTGGGACGGCCCCGGCCGTGCTCGCCCGGCGGGTAGGGCCGGATCTCGATCGGGCACTTGGGCCCCTCGCACTTGCTGCCCTTGAGGAACAGCTTCATCTTCTCGCGCCGGCAGAGCTTGCAGTCCGCGCCGGTGTAACGAGCCATGGTCCTTCTTCCTCCCGGCCTCAGACGCGACGCCGCTTGGGCGGGCGGCAGCCGTTGTGCGGAACGGGCGTGACGTCCTGGATGGAGCCGACCTCCAGTCCGGTCGCCTGCAGCGAGCGGATGGCGGTCTCCCGGCCCGAGCCCGGGCCCTTGACGAAGACGTCGACCTTGCGCATGCCGTGCTCCATGGCCCGGCGGGCGGCGGCCTCGGCGGCCTGCTGAGCGGCGAACGGCGTGGACTTGCGGGAGCCCTTGAAACCCACGTGGCCCGCGGAGGCCCAGGAGATCACGTTCCCCTGCGGGTCGGTGATCGACACGATCGTGTTGTTGAACGTGCTCTTGATGTGGGCGTGCCCGTGGGCGATGTTCTTCTTCTCCTTGCGGCGCACCTTCTTGGCGCCGACCTTGCTCCTGGGAGGCATCGCTGGCGTCTACTCCTGTGAGGTCGTCGATCCGGTGGCGGGCCGGCCCACCGCGCTGGGTCCGCCGGGGCGGGCCCGGCCCGGTCGGACTACTTACTTCCGGCCGGCCTTCTTCTTGCCGGCCACCGTCTTCTTCTTGCCCTTGCGGGTCCGGGCGTTGGTCTGCGTGCGCTGGCCGCGCACCGGCAGCCCGCGGCGGTGCCGGATGCCCTGGTAGCACCCGATCTCGATCTTGCGGCGGATGTCGGCCTGCACCTCACGGCGCAGGTCGCCCTCGACCTTGTAGTTGGCTTCGATCCAGTCGCGCAGCTTGACCAGCTCCTCGTCCCCGAGCTGGTGGACGCGCAGATCGCCATTGACCCCGGTCTGCCGCAGGGTCTCCAGTGCACGAGTACGGCCGATGCCGTAGATGTAGGTCAGAGCGACCTCGATGCGCTTGTCGCGCGGGAGGTCGACACCAACGAGGCGTGCCATCGTGGGCAGTTCCCTTCCTTACACAGGCGGAGGTCTTGCCCATCGCGCCCCCGCCCCTGCCCGGGCGACGGCCCCGGCCTCCGTCCGGGGGTACCCCACACACAGCCGCGCCGTACGACCCGCTCCGAGTCGTACGGCCACCGTGTGAAGGTTGCGATGAGCTTGTGCGTGTCGTGCGTCAGCCCTGACGCTGCTTGTGCCGCGGGTCCTCGCAGATCACCATGACCCGGCCGTGGCGGCGGATCACCCGGCACTTGTTGCAGATCTTCTTGACGCTCGGCTTGACCTTCACTGTGGTCTCCTAGCGATCAGGGTCGCTCCCCCGCTGCCGGGCGGGGGAGAGGCAACCACAATGATCGTTTTCAGGGTTACTTGTAGCGGTAGACGATCCGGCCGCGGGACAGGTCGTAAGGGCTCAGTTCCACGACGACCCGGTCGTCTGGCAGGATCCGGATGTAGTGCATCCGCATCTTGCCGCTGATGTGGGCGAGCACCTTGTGGCCGTTGTCCAGCTCCACCCGGAACATGGCGTTCGGGAGGGACTCGACGACGGTGCCCTCGATCTCGATGGCCCCTTCTTTCTTGGGCATGTCCTCCGCGCTTCGCTGCTCGGCATCGTCTGGGGTTCGGCCCGGCTTCCCTGAATCCATCCAGGGACACGGCCACACCCGGTGCGCGTAGGCATGGGTCAACAGGCGACCGAAAACGGACCGACTCAGGAGTCTACGTCACCGGCCCGCCGAACGCGAAATCACACGGCGACATGACAACCGGCACCGCTCCCGTCCCCAGCTTACTCCCTAATCCGTTGTACCTTTCCTAAAGCAGGACTTTAAGGAGGATCGGCATGCCGAACTACGACTTCGAGCTGATCCTCAGTCGCCCGTTGCTGGAGGCCGAGCTCGACCCCCTCTTCCAGCTCACCCACGGCCTGGTGACCGTGGGGTTCGTGCGCGAGCTGCGCGGCAAGGAGCAGCGCGGCCAGGCCGGATGCCGCTGGCAGGCGCCCTCGCTGTCGGCGGCCATCATGGAGGTCATCGAGCTTTTGGAGTCGCTCGAGCCGCCGGCGGAGGACGTCCCCCCGCTGCGGGTGCTGTCGGTGGAGGCCGACCCGCTGCTGTCGATGCGCGACATCGCCGAACGGGTGGGCCGTTCCCTGGAGTCGGTGCGGCTGTGCATCCGCGGCACCCGCGGCCCCGGCAACTTCCCGCCCTCGGAGACCACCAGCGCCGGGCACCGGCTGTGGCGGTGGTCGCGGGTGGCCGCCTGGTACGGCGTGGAGGACCCGCAGCTGCACGAGGCCGGCCCCACCTCCCAGGCCATCAACGGCTGGCTGGCGCTGCGGGACGTGGTGCCCCAGGTCGCCCCCGCACCGGAGGAGGTCACCTCGGCGCTTTCGGCGGTTCTTTCAAACGTGGCTTAAAACCTGTCAAGATCTCCCTGACGTTCTCCCCGGACGTCCTCGTGTGCGAGCACGGGCGCGTGACGGCGCCCACGGCGGGGAGAGACCGACGGGACGGCGCACGCCGCCCGCACCGGGCAAGCGCATCGGAAGAAGAAGATCAATGACGATCATCGCTCAGCTCAGCGACATCCACCTGGCCGCCGGGGCCGACGGCCGGGTCGACGATCGCTCCGGCCCGGTGCGCGCCCTCCGCAGCGCCGTCTCCAGCCTGCTGGCCCTGCCGCAGCGGCCGGACTGCGTGGTGCTCACCGGCGACCTGGCCGACCGGGGGCTGCCCGTCGAATACGAGCGGCTGCGCGCGCTGCTGTCGCCGCTGCCGATGCCCGTCTTCCCGCTGCCCGGCAACCACGACGACCGGGCCGCGCTGCGGGAGGCGTTCGCCGACCGCACCGCCGCCTGCGCCGCCCCCGACCCGCAGGCGCCCTTCCAGTACGCCGTCCAGGTCCGCGGGGTGCGCCTGGTGTGCTGCGACACCACCGTGCCCGGCGAGTCCCACGGGGAGCTGGACGAAGAACGCCTGCAGTGGCTGGACGCCGCCCTGGCGGCCGCCCCCGACGTCCCCACGGTGGTGGCCACCCACCATCCGCCCTTCCCCATCGGGGTGCGTTTCCTGGACGAGGCGGGGCTGCGCGATGCGGCCGCCCTCGGCGCCGTGCTGGCCCGCCACCCGCAGGTGGAACGGGTGATCAGCGGGCATGTGCACCGGGCCGCGGTCGGCCGCATCGGCGAGATCACCGCGGTCACCTGCCCCAGCACCTACCGGCAGATCTACCTGGACACCACCTCCCCCGGCCAGGCCGCGGTGACCGGCGAGCCGGGGGGTTTCAGCCTGCACCTGGTGGGCGAGGGCCGGCCGGGGGTGTCCCACTTCGTCCCCACCGGCGACTACCGGCCGCTGATGCACGTGGACTGAGTGGGCCTGGAACGGTCAAAAACGCCGGCCGCCGAGGAGAGTGCTGATCAGCAGCACCGCGCCCCAGGGCCCGGCCACCCAGATCCACCACGGGTAGACCAGCTCCCCGGTGAGCGCCAGCGCCAGCCAGATGGTGAAGTTGATCCCGCTGGCCATCGCCCAGGCGGCCCACACCGCCGCGATCCCCCGCCGGGAGAGCCCGCCGGCCGGTTCGCGCGGCGATGCCGCGGCGCCGGAGCGGTGCGCCGGCGGCGCCGGGCGGGCCTGCAGGTCCTCCTCGGGCAGGTCGGCGGTGATGCCGGCCAGCTCCCCGTAGGTCTTGGCCGCGTAGACGGCCTCCAGCCGCTCCTGCAGTTCCTCCACGGTGATGCGGCCCACCGCGCAGTGCTCGCGCAGCGCCTCGGCGACCCGGTCCCGGTCGGCGTCCGAGGCGCGCATCCGGGGGTCGGGAGTGGTCATCGCGATCGCCCTCAGCCCCGGGCTCCGAGGCGGGCGAACCACTCCCGGCCCTCGTCCAGCGCGGTGAGCACCCGCGGGCCGTCCGGCGTCACCGCGAAGGTGTGCTCAAAGTGCGCCGAGTGCCGGCCGTCGGTGGTGACCACCGTCCAGCCGTCGGCCAGCTCGCGGGTCCGCTTGGTGCCGAGGTTGACCATCGGCTCGACGGCAAAGCACATGCCGGGCCGCAGCACCGGCCCGCGGCCGGGCTCCCCGTGGTTGGGGATCATCGGGTCCATGTGCATCTGGGTGCCGATGCCGTGGCCCCCATAGCCCTCCACGATGCCGTAGCGGCCCTGAGAGCGAATGTAGGACTCGATCGCGTGCGAGATGTCGCTCAGGCGCGCCCCGGCCACTCCGGCCGCCAGACCGTGCCACAGCGCCGTCTCGGTGACCTCCAGCAGCCGGCGCCGCTCGGCGTCGATCTCGCCGACCGGGACGGTGATCGCCGCGTCCCCGTGCCAGCCGTCCACGATGGCGCCGCAGTCGATGGAGATGATGTCCCCCTCGGCCAGCACCTTGTCGGGCCTGGGGATGCCGTGCACGACCTCCTCGTTCACCGAGGCGCAGATCGTGGCGGGAAAGCCGTGGTAGCCCTTGAAGGAGGGGATGCCGCCATGCGAGCGGATGTGGTCTTCGGCGATGGCGTCCAGGTCGGCGGTGGTGATGCCGGGCTTGACCGCCTCGCGCAGCACTTCCAGCGTCCGGCCGACCAGCAGCCCGGCGGCCCGCATCGCCTCGATCTGCTCCGGGCTCTTGATCTGGATGACCGGACCGCGCCTGCGCCTACCCCACACGTGACTTCCCCTCCCATCGGTTCCGCGGGCACGCGGTCACCGCACACGCCGCGACGCCCGTCCCCCGCCGCCGGGCACGTGGCATCCAGACCACGGCCGGGCGGCCGGAGGCCGGGCGTCGCGGAACGCCGCTTGCGGAGCCGACGGGCGGTGCTCAGGCGCGGAAGTTGCGGATCGCCTGGAGCGCCCGCTCGGTGACCTCCTCAATCGGCCCGGTCGCGTCGATGCCGACCAAAATGCCCTCATCGGCATAGAACGACACCAGCGGTGCGGTCTGTTCCTGGTAGACCTCCAGGCGGTGCCGGACGACGTCCTCCTTGTCGTCGTCCCGCTGGAACAGCTGACCACCGCAATCGTCGCAGATGTCGTCCTGCTTGTCGTCCCAGTCGACGTGCCAGATCTTGCCGCATTGGCTGCAGGTGCGGCGACCGGACAGCCGGCGCACCACCTCCTCCTCGTCCACCCGCAGCTCCAGCACCACATCTAGCCGGGTGCCCCACTCGGAGTCGAGGATCTTCTTGAGGGTCTGCGCCTGCGGCACGTTGCGCGGGAAACCGTCCAGCAGGAACCCGTCGGCGGCATCCTTTTCGGCCAGGCGGTCACGGACCATGGCGATGGTGATCTCGTCGGGGACCAGATCACCCCGGTCCATGTACTGCTTGGCCTTGCGGCCGAGCTCGGTGCCACTGCTGACGTTGGCACGGAAGATGTCACCTGTCGAGATCTTCGGGACGGACAGGTGAGACGCGATGAACTGGGCCTGAGTCCCCTTGCCCGCACCAGGGGGGCCCACCAGGACGATACGCACTACCGGAGGAAACCCTCGTAGTTACGCTGCTGCAGCTGGCTTTCGATCTGCTTCACGGTATCCAGTCCAACGCCGACGACGATCAGGATGCTCGTCCCGCCGAACGGGAAGTCGTTGGTCGCCTTCAGGAGTGCGAAGGCCACCATCGGGATCAGCGAGACCAGTCCCAGGTACAGTGCGCCGGGTGTGGTGATCCGGGTCAGCACATAGTCCAGGTACTCGGCTGTGGGCCGTCCCGGACGGATGCCTGGGATGAACCCACCATACTTCTTCATGTTGTCGGCCACTTCAGTGGGGTTGAAGGTAATGGCCACGTAGAAGTACGTGAAGAAGATGATGAAGCCGAAGAAGACGGCCATGTGCCAGGGATTGTCCTGCTGCAGATAGGGCTGCAGCTTGATCATCCACTTGTTCTCCGGCCACAGCTGCGTCGCCAGCACCGGCAGGTACAGCAGCGACGAGGCGAAGATCACAGGGATGATGCCCGCCTGGTTGACCTTGAGCGGGATGTAGGTGGAGGTGCCGCCGTACATCCGCCGGCCGACCATCCGCTTGGCGTACTGGACGGGGATGCGGCGCTGGGCCTGCTCCACGAACACCACACCGGCCATGATCGCCAGGCCGACCACCAGCACCAGGGCGAAGGCGAACGCGCCCTTGCTGGTGTAGATCGCCCAGAACTGCGCCGGGAAGACCGCCACCACCTGGGTGAAGATCAGGATCGACATGCCGTTGCCGATGCCCCGGTCGGTGATCAGCTCGCCCAGCCACATGATCACCGAGGTGCCCGCGGTCATCACCACGACCATGGTGATGATGCTGAACAGGTCGGTCTTGTAGAGCACGTCCCCGACGGCGGCGCCCTGGAAGAGGTTGCCGGTCGCGGCCATCGCCACGATCCCGGTGGCCTGCAAGATGGCCAGCCCGATGGTCAGGTAACGGGTGTACTGTGTGATCTTGTTGGTGCCGGCCTGGCCCTCCTTCTTGAGGGCCTCCAGCCGCGGGATCACCACCGTCAGCAGCTGCAGGATGATGCTGGCGGTGATGTAGGGCATGATCCCCAGCGCGAACACCGACAGCTGCAACAGCGCCCCGCCGCTGAACAGGTCGACCAGGCCGTAGATCTGGCTCTGGTCGCCCTCGCGGGCGCTCTCCACCGCCTCCCGGATCGCCTCGGTGTTGACGTTGGGCGTCGGCAGCTGCGAGCCGATCCGGAAGATGACGATGATGAACAGCGTGAACAGGAGTTTCTTGCGCAGGTCAGGGGTACGGAACGCCCGCACGATCGCCGTTAGCACCAGTCCTCCTGCGCGAATCGATGTCTGCGGCCGCCAACGGGGCCGGGTCCTGCATGGGCCGCGCCGCGCCATGCGCTCACCGCATGGCGACGCGCCGCTCGAACTTGTCGCACTCTAACAGCAGACGCAACCGGGGCTCGCCCCCCGAACGCCACGGACCTTACGGCCCTCAGCGAACGGGCGCCCCGCATGTGAGCCCGCACAACCGGGCGCATGCGGGGCGTTTTCCGCGGCTCGGGAGGCACCTCCCGGGCCGCTGCGAGCCCCGGTCGCGTCATCGCTTTCGTCCCGTGCCTGTCACAGCACGTCGACGGTTCCGCCGGCGGCGGTGATCTTCTCCTTGGCGGAGGCGGAGAAGGCGTGCGCCTTCACCTGCAGCGCCACGGAGATCTCGCCGTCGCCGAGCACCTTGACCGGCTTGTTCTTGCGAACCGCGCCCTTGGCCACCAGGTCCTCGACGGTGACCTCACCGCCCTGGGGGTACAGCTCGGCCAGCTTCTCCAGGTTCACCACCTGGTACTCGACCCGGAAGCGGTTCTTGAAGCCCTTGAGCTTGGGAACCCGCCGGATCAGCGGCATCTGGCCGCCCTCGAAGCCGAGCGGCACGGTGTCGCGGGCCTTGGTGCCCTTGGTGCCGCGGCCGGCGGTCTTGCCCTTGGACGCCTCACCCCGGCCCTTGCGGATCTTCCGCTTGTTGGCGCCGGGGGCGGGGCGCAGGTCGTGCACCTTGAGGGGGCCGCCCTCGGTGACGTCCGCCATGATCAGTCGACCTCCTCGACGGTGACCAGGTGCGCCACCGTCCGGATCATGCCGCGCACCTGCTGGGTGTCCTCGCGGATCACGCTGTCGCCGATCCGCTTCAACCCCAGGGTGCGCAGCGTGTCACGCTGGTTCTGCTTCTCGCTGATCCGCGACTTGACCTGGGTGATCTTCAGCCGGCTCATGAGGCGACCTCCACCCGCGGCTCGGTGCCGGCGGCCCAGGCCCGCAGCATCGGGGCCGGGACCACGTCCTCCAGCGGCAGACCGCGCTTGGCGGCGATCTCCTCCGGCCGGCTGAGCTGCTTGAGCGCCGCCACCGTGGCGTGCACGATGTTGATCGCGTTCGAGCTGCCCAGCGACTTGCTCAGCACGTCCTGGATGCCGGCGGCCTCCAGGACCGCGCGCACCGGGCCACCGGCGATCACACCGGTACCGGGGCTGGCCGGGCGCAGCAGCACCACGCCGGCCGCCTTCTCGCCCTGCACGGCGTGCGGGATCGTGCCCTGGATCCGCGGCACCTTGAAGAAGTGCTTCTTGGCCTCCTCGACGCCCTTGGCGATCGCCGCGGGCACCTCCTTGGCCTTGCCGTATCCGACGCCGACCGTGCCGTTGCCGTCACCGACGACCACCAGGGCGGTGAAGCTGAAGCGCCGACCACCCTTGACGACCTTCGCGACGCGGTTGATCGCTACGACGCGCTCGATGTACGACTGTCCCTTGTCGGCGCCACCGCGGCGGTCGTCGCGGCGATCGCGACGGTCGCCACCCTGACCGCCACCGCGCCTTTGCGCTGCCATCAGTGGTTCCTTCCGTTGTCAGGGTTCGTGAGGGCCATCGTGTGCGATGCGTGGGCCTTCATCAGAACTCCAGCCCGCCCTCGCGGGCGCCGTCCGCCAGTGCGGCGACCCGCCCGTGGTACTTGTTGCCGCCCCGGTCGAAGACCACCTTGACGATGCCGGCCTCGCGGGCCCGCGCCGCCAGCAGCTCGCCGACCTTGCGGGACTTGGCGGTCTTGTCGCCATCGGCGGCGCGCAGCTCGGCCTCCATGGTGGAGGCGCTGACCAGCGTGTGGCCGATGGTGTCGTCGATCACCTGGGCGTACATGTGCCTGGTGGAACGGGTCACCACCAGGCGCGGCCGTTCGGGGGTCCCGATGACCTTCTTGCGGACCCGCAGATGCCGCCGGGCACGCGCCTTGGCCCGCGGCGAGTTCTTCCTGCGAGCTAGGGTCTTGGCCGCCATGACTACTTACCAGCCTTTCCGACCTTCTTGCGGACCTGCTCGCCCTCGTAGCGCACGCCCTTGCCCTTGTAGACGTCGGGCTTGCGGAACTTGCGGATCTTGGCGGCGGTCTCGCCGACCTTCTGCTTGTCGATGCCGTCCACGTGGATCAGCGCGTTGATCTGGTCACGACGCACGGTCTCGACGCGCAGGGTGATCCCCTCAGGCGCCGTGTACTCGATCGGATGGCTGTAGCCGAGCTTGAGCTCCACCTTGTTGGGGCCCTTGGAGGTGGCGGTGTAACCGACGCCGCGGACCTCCAGGGTCTTGGTGTAGCCCTTGGTGACGCCCTCGACCATGTTGGCGATGAGCGTGCGGGTCAGCCCGTGCAGCGCGCGGACGGTGTTGATGTCGTTGGGCCGGGTGACCTTGACCACGCCGTCGTCGAGCGTGACCTCGATCGGCTCGGCGACGGTGTGCTTCAGCTCTCCCTTGGGCCCCTTGACGGTGACCTCACGGCCGTCGATCTTGATGTCGACGCCGCTGGGGACGGGGATGGGAAGACGTCCGATGCGAGACATGTGCTACTTCCCTCCCCTCACCACACGTAGGCGAGGACTTCGCCGCCCACGCCGCGCTTCTTGGCCTGCTTGTCGGTCATCAGGCCGGAGGACGTGGAGATGATCGCCACGCCCAGCCCGCCCAGCACCTTCGGCAGGTTGTCCTTCTTGGCGTACACCCGCAGACCCGGCTTGGAGACGCGCTTGATACCGGCGATCGCGCGCTCCCGGGTCGGGCCGAACTTCAGGTCGATCACGAGGGTCTTGCCGACCTTGGCGTCCTCCACGTGCCAGCCGGCGATGTAACCCTCCTGCTGGAGGATCTCGGCGATGTGCGCCTTGATCTTCGAGTACGGCATGCTCACACTGTCGTGGTATGCCGCGTTGGCGTTCCGCAGACGCGTCAGCATGTCTGCGATCGGGTCGGTCATCGTCATGGCCTACAGGCCCCTCCCCACCGCGGTTTCCGCCCGCAGGCGGACCTTCGGCGTGGTCGTGGGCGCCGGCTCCTTTCCGGATGGGGAAAGTCCGCCGGGCGCCCGGTTGCTAATTCCTCAGGGTTACCAGCTCGACTTGGTGATGCCGGGCAGCTCGCCGCGGTGCGCCATCTCCCGGAAGCAGATCCGGCACAGGCCGAACTTGCGGTAGACCGAGCGCGGGCGCCCGCAGCGCGAGCACCTGGTGTAGGCGCGCACCTTGAACTTGGGCTTGCGGGCCGCCTTGGCGATCAGCGCCTTCTTCGCCATTCCTGGTTCTCCTCGCTCAGCTTTCCTTGAAGGGGAAGCCCAGGGCACGAAGGAGCGCCCGGCCCTCGTCGTCGGTCTTGGCGGACGTCACGATGGTGATGTCCATGCCGCGCTGGCGGTCCACGGTGTCCGGGTCGACCTCGTGGAACATCACCTGCTCGGTCAGCCCGAAGGTGTAGTTGCCATGGCCGTCGAACTGCTTGGGCGACAGGCCGCGGAAGTCGCGGATGCGCGGCAGCGCCAGCGTCAGCAGCCGGTCCAAGAACTCCCACATCCGGTCGCCGCGCAGCGTCACGTGCGCCCCGATCGGCATGCCCGCCCGCAGCTTGAACTGGGCGATGGACTTCTTGGCCCGGTTCACGCTGGGCTTCTGCCCGGTGATCATGGACAGGTCGCGGATGGCGCCCTCGATCAGCTTGGCGTCGCGGGCCGCCTCACCGACGCCCATGTTCACCACGATCTTCACCAGACCGGGGATCTGCATGACGTTGCGGTAGCCGAACTGCTCCTGGAGGGTCTTGGTGATCTCCTCCCGGTAGCGGATCTTCAGCCGCGGCACCGGCCGCTCGGTGATGGTCTCGGTCATCGTCAGATCTCCTTGCCGGTACGGCGCGAGATCCGGACCTTCGTGCCGTCCTCTTTGAACTTGTATCCGACCCGGACCGGCTTGCCGTCCTCGACCAACGCCACATTGCTGACGTGCAGCGGGGCCTCACGGGTGATGACCCCGCCGCCCTTGCCCTGCGGGTCGGCCTTGGTGTGCTTCTTGATGAGGTTGACGCCCTCGACGGTCACCCGCTGACGACGCGGGTCGGCGTGGATCACCTTGCCGATCGCGCCCTTGTCCTTGCCGGCGATGACGATGACCTCATCGCCCTTCTTGATCTTCATCTACAGCACCTCCGGGGCGAGCGAGATGATTCGCATGAACTTCTTCTCGCGCAGCTCCCGACCGACCGGGCCGAAGATGCGGGTGCCCCGCGGGTCGCCACCGTCCTTGATCAGGACGGCGGCGTTCTCGTCGAAGCGGATGTAGGAGCCGTCGGGGCGCCGGCGCTCCTTGCGGGTGCGCACGACGACGGCCTTGACGACGTCCCCCTTCTTCACGCTCGCGCCGGGAAGGGCGTCCTTCACCGTCGCGACGATGATGTCGCCGACTCCCGCGTAGCGCCGACCCGAGCCGCCGAGCACCCGGATGCACAAGATCTCCTTGGCACCCGTGTTGTCGGCGACCTTGAGTCGCGACTCCTGCTGGATCACGTCAACTCCTGTTCGTCACACCGGTTCTCCGCCGCGCGGGCGGAGCCTGGTGGAACCGGTAATTACTTGGCCTTCTCGAGGATCTCGACCACTCGCCACCGCTTGGTGGCCGACAGCGGCCGGGTCTCCATGAGACGGACGCGGTCGCCGATGCCGCACTCGTTCTTCTCGTCGTGCGCCTTGTACTTGCTCGTCCGCCGAATGATCTTGTGGTACTTGCGGTGCTTGACGCGGTCCTCGACCGCCACCACGACGGTCTTGTCCATCTTGTCGCTGACCACAATGCCTTCGGCGACCTTGCGGCTCGGACGCCGCTTGGCGCCCGCAGCGGGGGCCTGCTCACTCATCGCTCTTGTCCTCCTGCGCCGCCGGCTCCTCGGCGATCGTCACGATGCCCAGCTCCCGCTCGCGCATCACCGTGTAGATGCGCGCGATCTCGCGCCTGACCTGGCGCAACCGAGCGTAGTTGTCGAGCTGCCCGGTGGCCGCCTGAAAGCGGAGGTTGAAGAGCTCCTCCTTGGCCTCCTTGAGCTTGGCCACCAGCTGCTCTTCGGGCTCGGTCCGCAGCTCCTGGGCGGTAAGGCCCTTGGCCATCAGGACTCAACCACCTCTCGCTTGACGATCTTGCACTTCATCGGAAGCTTGTGGATCGCACGGGTCAGCGCCTCGCGAGCGACCTCCTCGTTGGGGTAGGAGATCTCGAACATCACGCGGCCGGGCTTGACGTTGGCCACCCACCACTCCGGCGAGCCCTTACCGGAGCCCATGCGGGTCTCGGCCGGCTTCTTGGTCAGCGGACGGTCCGGGAAGATGTTGATCCACACCTTGCCGCCACGCCGGATGTGCCGGGTCATGGCGATACGTGCGGCCTCGATCTGCCGGTTGGTCACGTAGGCGCCCTCAAGGGCCTGGATGCCGAAGTCGCCGAAGACGACCTTGGTCCCGCCCTTGGCCATCCCCTTGCGCTTGGGGTGGTGCTGCTTACGGTACTTGACCTTGCGAGGGATCAGCATGGATCACTCAGCTCCCCTCACCACTGGGAGCGGGCGCCGCCGACTCGGAAGCCGACTGTGCCTGCTGCTCGGAACTCTGCTGCTGGCGCTCGCCGCCGCGGCCCCGGCCACGGCGCTGGCTGCGGCGCTCACCGCGACCGCGGCGCTCACCGCCGGCACCGGCGCGCTGCTGGGCCGCGCGGGCCTCGCGCTCGGCGCGGGTGGTGGGGGCGTCGCCCTTGTAGATCCACACCTTGACGCCGATCCGGCCGAAGGTCGTCCGGGCCTCGTAGAAGCCGTAGTCGATGTCGGCGCGCAGCGTGTGCAGCGGGACCTGACCCTCGCGGTAGAACTCCGAACGGGACATCTCCGCCCCGCCGAGCCGGCCGCTGCACTGCACCTTGATGCCCTTGGCGCCGCTCTTCATCGCCGACTGGATGGCCTTGCGCATCGCGCGGCGGAAGGCCACCCGGCTGGACAGCTGCTCGGCCACGCCCTGGGCCACCAGCTGCGCGTCGATCTCGGGGTTCTTGACCTCGAGGATGTTCAGCTGGACCTGCTTGCCGGTCAGCTTCTCCAGGTCGCCCCGGATCCGGTCGGCCTCGGCGCCGCGCCGGCCGATGACGATGCCCGGCCGGGCGGTGTGGATGTCCACCCGGACGCGGTCGCGGGTGCGCTCGATCTCGACCTTGGAGATGCCGGCCCGCTCCATGCCCTTCTGGAGCATGCGGCGGATGGCGACATCTTCCTTGACGTAGTCCTTGTACAGCTTGTCGGCGTACCACCGGGACTTGAAGTCGGTGGTGATGCCGAGTCGGAACCCGTGCGGGTTGATCTTCTGACCCACTAGCGGGCCCTCCTCTTCCTGCCGCCGTTACCAGACGCCGCGTCCTCGCGGGACTCGACGACCACGGTGATGTGGCTGGTGCGCTTGTTGATCCGGTAGGCCCGGCCCTGAGCGCGCGGCCGGAACCGCTTGAGCGTGGGCCCCTCGTCGACCCACGCCCGGCTCACCACGAGCGTGTCACGGTTGAGCTTGAAGTTGTGCTCGGCGTTGGCGATGGCGCTCGCCAGCACCTTGCCCACCGGCTCGCTCGCAGCCTGGGGGGCGAACCGCAGCACCGTCTGGGCCTCCGCGGCGGGCAGGCCGCGGATGAGGTCCACCACGCGGCGGGCCTTCCTGGGCGTGACGCGGACGTACCGCGCTCGGGCCCTGGCTTCCATCGCTGTTCCCTCTCTCCTACGATCCTGCTGCCGGTCAGCCACGGCGGCTGCGACGTTCTTCCTTGACGTGGCTGCGGAACGTCCGCGTGGGCGCGAACTCACCGAGCTTGTGGCCGACCATGGCCTCGGTGATGAACACCGGGACATGCTTGCGGCCGTCGTGGACGGCGATGGTGTGGCCGATCATCTCCGGGACGATCATCGACCGGCGCGACCACGTCTTGATGACGTTCTTGGTGCCCTTCTCGTTCTGGGCGAGCACCTTCTTCATCAGGTGATCGTCCACGAACGGGCCCTTCTTCAGGCTACGTGGCATGGCCTACTCCTACCGCTTCTTCTTGGTGCGCCGACGAACGATCAGCCGGTCGCTGGCCTTGTTGGCCCGGCGGGTACGGCCTTCCTTCTTGCCCTTGGGGTTCACCGGGTGGCGGCCACCGGAGGTCTTGCCCTCACCACCACCGTGCGGGTGGTCGATCGGGTTCATGGCCACACCGCGGACGGTCGGGCGGCGGCCCTTCCAGCGCATCCGGCCGGCCTTGCCCCAGTTGATGTTGGACTGCTCGGCGTTGCCGACCTCTCCGACGGTGGCCCGGCAGCGCACGTCCACCATCCGCATCTCGCCGGAGGGCATGCGCAGCGTGGCGTACTTGCCCTCCTTGGCCAGCAGCTGGCAGCCCACCCCGGCCGAGCGGGCCAGCTTGGCGCCGCCGCCCGGGCGCAGCTCGATGGCGTGCACCACGGTGCCGGTGGGGATGTTGCGCAGCGGCAGGCAGTTGCCCGGCTTGATGTCGGCGTTCGGCCCGTTCTCCACCCGGTCGCCCTGCTTGAGGCCCTGGGGCGCCAGGATGTAGCGCTTCTCGCCGTCCGCGTAGTGCAGCAGCGCGATGCGCGCGGTGCGGTTGGGGTCGTACTCGATGTGGGCGACCTTCGCCGGGATGCCGTCCTTGTCGGCCCGACGGAAGTCGATCACTCGGTACGCCCGCTTGTGGCCGCCGCCCTGGTGCCGGGTGGTGATGCGACCGTGGTTGTTGCGCCCGCCCTTCTTCGGCAGCGGGCGAAGCAGCGACTTCTCCGGCTCGCGGCGCGTGAGCTCGACGAAGTCGGCCACGCTGGCGCCGCGACGCCCCGGCGTCGTCGGCTTGTACTTACGGATGCCCATCTTTTTCGTTCATCCTCTGTGTCGTCTTCGGCTGCCGGGCCTGTTCTCAGGCCGTCGGGCCGAAGATGTCGATCCGGTCGCCCTCGGCCAGTGCGACGATGGCGCGCTTGGTGTCCTTGCGCTTGCCGTAGCCGAAGCGGGTCCGCTTGCGCTTGCCCTTGCGGTTGATGGTGTTCACGCTGGTCACCTTGACCCCGAACACCTGCTCGACCGCCTGCCTGATCTGGACCTTGTTGGCGTCCGGCCGGACGAGGAAGGTGTACTTGTTCTCGTCCAGCAGGCCGTAGCTCTTCTCCGAGACGACCGGCGCGATGATGATGTCCCGGGGGTCGGCGATCTTGCTCACTGCTCGCCTCCTCCCTTCTTGGTCGCGCGTGCGATGAACGCGTCGTAGGCGGCCTTGGTGAAGACCACGTCGTCGCTCACCATCACGTCGTAGGTGTTGAGCTGGTCCTCGAACAGCAGGTGCACGCTCGGCTCGTTGCGCAGGCTCTTCCAGGTCAGCTCGTCGCCGCGGGCGGTGACCACCAGCACCCGCTTGGCCTGGGTGATCTCGCGCAGCGCCGCCAGCGCCACCTTGGTCTTGGGCACCTCGCCCTCGATCAGGTGGTCGACCACGTGAATGCGGCCGTGGCGGGCGCGGTCGGTCAGGGCGCCGCGCAGCGCGGCGGCCTTCATCTTCTTGGGCGTGCGCTGGGTGTAGTCGCGCGGCTGAGGCCCGTGCACCGTGCCGCCGCCGGCGAACTGCGGGGCGCGCACCGAGCCCTGGCGGGCCCGGCCGGTGCCCTTCTGCCGGTAGGGCTTCTTGCCGCCGCCGCGGACGTCGCCGCGGGTCTTGGTGGCGTGGGTGCCCTGGCGGGCCGCGGCCCACTGGGCCACGACCACCTGGTGGATCAGCGGCACGCTGACCTTGGCGTCGAAGATCTCGGCGGGCAGTTCGACGTCGAGCTTGCTCACTTGCCCGCTCCCTTCACAGCGTCACGGACCAGCACCAGCCCGCCGTTGGGACCGGGGATGGCGCCCTTGATGAGCAGCAGCCCCTTGTCCGGGTCGACGGCGTGGATGGTCAGGTTCTGCACGGTCTTGCGGACGTTGCCCATCCGCCCGGCCATGCGCAGTCCCTTGAACACGCGACCGGGGGTCGCGCAGCCGCCGATCGAGCCCGGCGAACGGTGCTTGCGCTGGGTACCGTGCGAGGCGCCCAGACCGCCGAAACCGTGACGCTTCATGACGCCGGCGGTGCCCTTGCCCTTGGTGGTGCCGGTGACGTCGACCTTCTCGCCGGCCTTGAAGATCTCGACGGTGATCTCCTGGCCGAGGGTGTACTCGGAGGCGTCGTCGGTGCGCACTTCGGTCAGGTAGCGGCGCGGGGTCACGCCGGCCTTCGCAAAGTGCCCCATGCGGGGCTTGTTGACCTTGCGCGGGTTCACCTGGCCGTAGCCGATCTGGACGGCGCTGTATCCGTCTTTCTCGGGCGTACGGATCTGGGTCACGACGCACGGCCCGGCCTGGACGACGGTCACCGGAACGATCCGGCCCTCATCGTCGAAGACCTGGGTCATGCCGAGCTTCTCGCCCAGGACGCCCTTCCTCTTCCTACTCATCGTGGTGCGTCCCTTTAGAGCTTGATCTCGATGTCAACGCCGGCCGGGAGGTCGAGCCGCATCAGCGAGTCGACCGTCTTGGGCGTCGGATCGATGATGTCGATCAGGCGCTTGTGCGTGCGCATCTCGAAGTGCTCGCGCGAGTCCTTGTACTTGTGCGGCGAGCGGATGACGCAGTACACGTTCTTCTCGGTCGGCAGCGGCACCGGGCCCGCGACCTTGGCGCCCGTCCGCGTCACCGTCTCGACGATCTTCTTCGCCGAGGAGTCGATGACCTCATGGTCGTAGGCCTTGAGCCGGATGCGGATCTTCTGTCCCGCCATGGTGGCCTCGGTGTCCTTTGCTTCCTAGTGCGTTTTCCGTGGTCGACCTGCACCCACGGAAACGCGGTGGCGCGGTCCCGTGTGGTTCGGGCTTTTCACCGGAACCCGCCCATGGGGAGCGGGTCCCGCCGATCGCGGTGCGGCGGCCCGGCCTCCGTGCGGCCGGGCCGCCGCTCCGACGGTGGTGTTACTTGATGATCTTGGTGACTCGACCGGCGCCGACGGTCCGACCACCCTCGCGGATGGCGAACTTCAGGCCCTCCTCCATGGCGACCGGCTGGATCAGCTGGACGCGCATCTCGGTGTTGTCGCCCGGCATGACCATCTCGGTGCCCTCCGGCAGGTTGACCACGCCGGTGACGTCGGTGGTCCGGAAGTAGAACTGCGGACGGTAGTTGTTGAAGAAGGGGGTGTGCCGGCCGCCCTCGTCCTTGGACAGGACGTAGACCTGCGCCTCGAACTCGGTGTGCGGGGTGTTGGTGCCCGGCTTGATGACGCACATGCCGCGCTCGACCTCCTCGCGCTTGGTGCCGCGCAGCAGGAGGCCGACGTTGTCGCCCGCCTGGCCCTCGTCGAGGAGCTTGCGGAACATCTCCACGCCGGTGACGGTGGTCTTCAGCGGCTCGTCCTTGATGCCGATGATCTCGACTTCCTCGTTCACCTTGATGACGCCGCGCTCGATGCGGCCGGTGACCACGGTGCCGCGGCCGGTGATCGAGAAGACGTCCTCGATCGGCATCAGGAACGGCTTGTCGGTGTCACGCTGCGGCTCGGGGACGTTCTCGTCCACGGCCTTCATCAGCTCGAGGATGGACTCGGCCCACTTCTCGTCGCCCTGCAGCGCCTGGAAGGCCGACACGCGGATCACCGGCACCTCGTCGCCGGGGAACTCGTACTCGTTGAGCAGCTCGCGGACCTCGAGCTCGACCAGCTCCAGGATCTCCTCGTCGTCGACCATGTCGCACTTGTTCAGGGCGACGACGATGTAGGGCACGCCCACCTGGCGGGCCAGCAGCACGTGCTCCTTGGTCTGCGGCATCGGGCCGTCGGTGGCGGCCACGACCAGGATCGCGCCGTCCATCTGGGCGGCGCCGGTGATCATGTTCTTGATGTAGTCGGCGTGACCGGGGCAGTCCACGTGAGCGTAGTGGCGCGTCTCGGTCTGGTACTCCACGTGCGCGATGGAGATGGTGATACCGCGCTCACGCTCCTCGGGAGCCTTGTCGATCTCCTCGAACGGGGTGAACGGGTTGATGTCCGGGTACTTGTCGTGGAGCACCTTGGTGATCGCCGCGGTAAGCGTGGTCTTACCGTGGTCGATGTGCCCGATGGTGCCGATGTTCACGTGCGGCTTGGTCCGCTCGAACTTGGCCTTCGCCACTGGTGTCTCCTTGTTGCGTCTCGGCCGCAGACGCGACCGGTTGGTTCCGGGTGCACCGGGCGGCGACTGGGTCGCCGCCCGGCCGGTGATCTGGGCTGGGCCCGGGTGCTACTCGCCCCGCGCCTTGGCGATGATCTCCTGCGCGATGTTGCTCGGCACCTCCGCGTAGGAGTCGAACTGCATGGTGAAGACCGCCCGGCCCTGGGTCTTGCTGCGCAGATCACCCACGTAGCCGAACATCTCCGACAGCGGCACGATGGCCTTGACGACCCGCATGCCGGCGCGCTCGTCCATGGACTGGATGTGACCGCGGCGGCTGTTCAGGTCGCCGATCACGTCGCCCATGTTCTCCTCGGGCGTGGTGACCTCGACCGCCATCATCGGCTCCAGCAGCGTCGGTTCCGCCTTGCGGGCGGCTTCCTTGAACGCCATGGAACCGGCGACCTTGAAGGCCATTTCCGAGGAGTCCACCTCGTGGTAGGCACCGTCCTGCAGGGTGACCTTGACCCCCACCATCGGGTACCCGGCGAGCACGCCGAACTCGGCGGCCTCCTGGCAGCCGGCGTCCACCGAGGGGATGAACTCCCGGGGGATGCGGCCGCCGGTGATGTTGTTTTCGAACTCGTAGCCGTCGTTGCCGTCGCCCAGCGGCTCCAGGTCGATGACCACCCGGCCGTACTGGCCCGAGCCACCGGTCTGCTTCTTGTGGGTGTACTCCACGCCGGTGACCTTCTTGGTGATGGTCTCGCGGTAGGCCACCTGCGGGCGGCCCACGTTCGCCTCGACCTTGAACTCGCGCTTCATCCGGTCGACGAGGATCTCCAGGTGGAGCTCGCCCATCCCCCAGATGATGGTCTGGCCGGTGTCGGGGTCGGTGCGGACCTGGAAGGAGGGGTCCTCCTCGGCCAGCCGCTGGATGGCGGCGCCCAGCTTCTGCTGGTCGGCCTTGGACTTCGGCTCGATCGCGACGTTGATCACCGGGGCCGGGAAGGTCATCGACTCCAGGACCACCGGGTTCTTCTCGTCGCACAGCGTCTCGCCGGTGGTGGTCTGCTTCAGGCCCATCACCGCGACGATGTCGCCGGCGCCGACCCGCTCGATCTCCTCCCGCTTGTTGGCGTGCATCCGGTAGATCTTGCCGATGCGCTCCTTGCGGTTCTTGACCGAGTTGAGCACCGTGCTGCCGGACTCCAGCACGCCCGAGTAGACGCGCACGAAGGTCAGCTTGCCCAGGTGCGGGTCGCTCATGATCTTGAACGCCAGGGCGGCGAAGGGCTCGTCCTCGCTGGGCTTGCGGGCGATGACCTTCTCCTCATCGTCCATGGCGCTGCCCTCGATGGCCTCGATGTCCAGCGGCGAGGGCAGGTAACGGACGATGGCGTCCAGCAGCGGCTGCACGCCCTTGTTCTTGAAGGCGCTGCCGCACAGCACCGGGGTGACCTTGCCGGCGATGGTCGCCCGCCGGATGGCCGGGTAGAGCTGCTCGACGGTGGGCTCCACGCCCTCCAGGTACAGCTCCATGATCTCGTCGTCGGCCTCGGCGAGCACCTCGACCAGCTTGTCGTGCCACTCGGTGGCGGCGTCGACGTGGCTGTCGGGGATGTCGACCTCGTCGTACATCTCGCCGAGCTTGGCCTCGGGCTTCCAGATCAGGGCCTTCATCTTCACCAGGTCGATGACGCCCTTGAAGTCGGCCTCGGCGCCGACCGGAAGCTGCACCACCAGCGGGGTGGCGTTCAGCCGGTTGGCGATCATGTCGACGCAGCGGTGGAACTCCGCGCCGACCCGGTCCATCTTGTTGACGAAGCAGATCCGCGGCACGTTGTACCGGTCGGCCTGACGCCACACGGTCTCCGACTGCGGCTCCACACCCGCGACACCGTCGAACACCGCGACCGCGCCGTCGAGCACCCGCAGCGACCGCTCCACCTCGACGGTGAAGTCGACGTGGCCGGGGGTGTCGATGATGTTGATGGTGTGCTCGACCTGATCGACCGGCCACCGGCAGGTGACGGCGGCGGAAGTGATGGTGATCCCCCGCTCCTGCTCCTGCTCCATGAAGTCGGTGGTGGCGGAGCCTTCGTGGGTCTCACCGATCTTGTGGCTCATCCCGGTGTAGTACAGGATGCGCTCGGTCGTGGTGGTCTTGCCCGCGTCGATATGGGCCATGATCCCGATGTTGCGGACCTTGGCCAGGTCTACGCCGGTCTTGGTAGCCACTGTGCTCGCGTCCTCGCGTCGTTACTTCGTCGGTCGGTCCGCCGGGATCACCAGCGGTAGTGGGCGAAGGCCTTGTTGGACTCCGCCATCTTGTGCGTGTCCTCGCGCTTCTTGACCGAAGCGCCCAGACCGTTGCTGGCGTCGATGATCTCGTTCATCAGCCGCTCGGTCATGGTCTTCTCACGGCGGGCACGGGCGTACTGCACCAGCCAGCGCAGCGCCAAGGTGGTGCTGCGGGCGGGCCGGACCTCCACCGGCACCTGGTACGTCGCACCGCCGACCCGGCGGCTCTTGACCTCGATGGTCGGCTTGACGTTGTCCAGCGCGCGCTTGAGGGTGACGACCGGGTCGTTGCCGGTCTTCTCCCGGGCGCCTTCCAGAGCGTCGTAGACGATGCGCTGGGCGATGGAGCGCTTGCCGTCCTTGAGCACCTTGTTGATCAGCGCGGTGACCAGCGGCGAGTTGTACACCGGGTCGGGGACGAGCTGGCGCTTGCTAGCGGGGCCCTTGCGCGGCATTACTTCTCCTTCTTCGCGCCGTAGCGGCTGCGCGCCTGCTTGCGGTTGCGCACGCCCTGGGTGTCGAGCGAACCACGGATGATCTTGTAACGGACGCCCGGCAGGTCCTTCACCCGGCCGCCGCGAACCAGCACCATGGAGTGCTCCTGCAGGTTGTGCCCGACTCCCGGGATGTATGCAGTCACTTCGATGCCGCTGGTGAGCCGGACACGGGCGACCTTGCGAAGGGCGGAGTTGGGCTTCTTGGGCGTCGTGGTGTAGACGCGCGTGCAAACACCCCGGCGCTGGGGGCTGCCCTTGAGCGCAGGCGTCTTGTTCTTGGTCACCTTGTCCTGGCGGCCCTTGCGGACAAGCTGCTGGATCGTGGGCACCGCGTCTCCGTCTTCCTCATACCGAGCCGGTAAGTCTTCGAACTGCATGGCCCCCGCTCGGAAAATTCCTTACGAAGGCCGTCATCACCGCCCCTGACGAGGCTGTGACCTGCCGGTTTCCCGGCCTCTCCGACCCACGCGGTCGGGCGTGTCGCCCCTTCCGTTTTCACGTCAAGGCGTAACGCGACCGCCACGGCCCGCTACTGGACCGACAAGCCGGGGAGTGGACTGCGGCGCTAGGACTGGCTCCCATCAGGGCCTTGCCGGCGCGCACGCACATGTGCCCCGTTAGCCACGGGCACGAAGAAAGAGACTACCCAGCCCCGCGGCGTTGGTCAAAGCGAGCATGCCTCTACAACGCCCGCCCCGCCGGCCCCAAAACCCGGGCCCGGCCCTGCGAAAGCCGCACAGGTGAATTCGCTCGCCGTAACGAGCGGGCACCGGTGAAAGTTCCTGTTGGCATTGTGTCCCAGTTGTCCAGATGAGGGAAGAGGCACTTGTGTTGCTGGGACACGCCATGGCCGCCCGGTGCGCCGCCCGCTCAACGGTGCGTCCGCCCGCTGGCCCGCAGAGCACGGGGGCGGACGCCACAACTCACAGAACGAAGGCGATCAGCAGAACCAGCAGGACGACCACTATGCCAACGCCACCGAAGATCAGCAGCTTCTTCTTGCCGCCCTTGCCGCTCTCGGCGGACGATCCGCCGCCATAGGTGGAGGCGCCGTACTGACCCTGGCCCTGAGGCCGGCCGTACTGCTGGCCGTACCCCTGCTGGCCATAGGGCTGCCCCTGCGGACCATAGGGCTGCTGCTCGCCCTGGGGCTGGCCATAGCCTTGCGGGCCGTACTGCTGACCCGCGGGCTGCTGCTGGCCATAGGGCTGCTGAGGGTAGCCCTGCTGGCCGCCCGGAGCCCCGTACGGCTGCTGACCCTGCTGACCGTAGGGCTGCTGGCCGTACGGCTGCTGACCCTGCTGGTCCTGCTGCCAGGAGTGCTGCTCCGGGTAGGCGGGAGCCCGCTGCCCTTCCGCGCCGACGCCCGGGTCGAAGGCCTGGGTGGCTTGCGCGTCGGGGTCGGTGCCCTGAGCGGCGCCGTACCCCTGCCCGCCCTGAGACTGGGCGGCCGCCGGAGGCTCGTAGGGGCGCGGCTCCTCGGAGACCGCACCCGCGTACTGGCCGGGCTCGGGCGGCGGCACCATCACCGTGCGATCACCGGCGCCCTGCTGGGGCGGCTGGGCGGGCGGCTGGGACTGCTGCCAGGACCGCTGCTCGGCGGCGCCGGGAGCGCCCCACTGGTCCACGGACGTGGCCGGCGGGGACTGCGGAGGCTGCCACTGCTCCTGCTGCGGGGCGACGGGACGGTCGTGCGCCGAGGCGACCGGGACGTCGGTGCCCGGAGACCAGGCCACCGTGGCCTGATCCGCCACGGCCGGACGCTCGGGCTGCGGCTGCTGGTCGCCGGCGCCCGGCCCGGGAACGATCAAAGTGCGCTCGCCTCCGCCGGAGGCCGCCGGCGGCTCCTGCGGGCGGTCAAAGGACGGCGGCCGGTACGGGTCCGGCGGGCCGTACTGCTGCTCGGACTGCCCGTAGGGCTGCTGAGGCTGCTGCTGGGGCTGCTGACCGTAAGGCCCCTGCTGCGGCTGGCCGTACGAAGGCTGCTGCTGAGCAGGCTGCTGAGGCTGCCCCGGCCCGCCGTAGGGAGGCTGCTGCCCGTAGGGCTGCTGGGGCTGCTGACCGTAAGGCCCCTGCTGCGGCTGGCCGTACGGAGGCTGCTGAGCGGGCTGCTGAGGCTGCTGAGCACCGATCCCGGCGATCGGCTGCTCGATCATCGTGGGCGGCGCGGGCGGCACGGGCCGCTGCGGTCCCGTCCCGGAAGGGTCCTGGTTCCCCTGGTCGGGGGCGCTCGGCGGCGTGGCGCGGCGTGCGGGCGCGCCGAACACCACCGTGCGATCTCCTATCGGCCGCACCGGCTGCGCGGGCCCGCCCTGGCCGGCCCGCTCCGTCGCCTCGCCTTCCCCGCCGGCGGACGGTTCCTGGTCGTCAGGCGCTGACCACTGCGGTCCCTGCGTGCCGCTGTGCTCGGTCATCGTCGGGCTCCTTCAGCGCCGTTGCCTGGACTGCCCCGCCCAGGTCCATACTGCTGCACTTCGAGGCGCACGGCGCATAACGCGGCCTCCAAGCCTTCCTCGTCCCACGACGGCCTCACGCCATGGGCACTCGATTGTCCAGCGTGCCCGCCCGGCATGCGCCATCGCAAATCACCACGCTTCGATGGTCACCTCGTGGGACGTTCCCCACCCTGCCGAGGTTCGACCGATGCGCGCAGGAACGCCGGTCGCGCCGTGGATTCCGCCGGCCGACGGCCGATCGTCGCCCACCGGCACACCCGTCAGGATACCGATGGCCCGGTGATGAAGCGCCCACGTGCGTCATAGGGCCAGGCGTTGATCACACAGCCTTTGAGACCGAAGATCTGCTGTTGCATCACCGGGGCCGGACGTCCCTTGCGCGGACAGGTGACGTGGCCATGACCCAGCCGGTGGCCGACCTCGTGGTTGATCGCCAACGCCCGGTAAAGCGCGGGCCTGTCCTTGTAATAGGGGGTCAACAGCAGCCAGCGGCGAAGGTTGATCACCACGTCCCTGCCTCCGGCGCAGTTGACCTCGCCTTCGGTGTCCAGGCCGTAGCGGGCGCAGATCTCATCGACCGTGTCGGGAGAGGCCAGGCGCACCACGAAGTCGTAGCGGGAGGAGGAGACCCGTTTGAAGGCCCACTCGCCGCCGGCGGTCCACCCCCGCCGGTGGGCCAGGACGCCGTCCACGATGCGGGCGAACTCCGCCGCCTGCTGGCCGATGCCGTCTTCGACCTCCACCGCGTACCGCAGCAGCCTGCCGCGCCCGACCTTGGGGGTGGAGCCGGGCGCGCGGACGAACCGGCCGGTGCCCCGGCGGGGGACGGTGACGGGAGCGGCGGCCGGCGCGCTGAGGGCCGCCGGGAGCGCGGACTGGCGGACGGTTCCGGCCGCCGGCCCTGTGCTTTCACCGGACGGATAGACCCATGTGAAGGCGGTGACGGCAGCGGTGCTCAGGCACGCGAGCAAAAGCCCCATCAGGAATCCGCCGCCTCGCCTGCGGCGGTAGGCGCCGTGCAGGGCCTGCGGCCAGTCCTCCCCGAACGGGGACCCGCCGCCGGAATGCGGTTCGTACATGTGAGCGGGGTGGTGCCTACGGGCTCGCATAGAGCCGACAGCATGCCGACCCGAAACAACCCTCTAAAGGATCTTTACAGAGAATCACACAGTCCTGGAGATGATCTGCACTCTCGGCATGCCCGGCAGGACGGCCCCGTGCCCGGGGATGGGGAACGCCATACCCCCGGCCGCCGTCTCACCCCTCGCCCCGCAGCACGTCGATGGGCTCCAGCCGGGCGGCCCGCAGTGCCGGATAGGCCCCGGCCAGGAGCCCGATGAGCGCCCCGAACCCGATCCCGGCGAGCGGCAGCCAGGCCGCCAGCACGGGAGTCCAGGACTGCACGGCGGCGACCGCCACGGTGACGACCACCCCGAGGGAGGCGCCGACGATCCCGCCCAACAGCCCGATCGCGGCGGACTCGACCAGGAACTGCACGGCGATCTGCCGCCGCTGGGCGCCCAGGCTGCGGCGCAGGGCGATCTCGCCCCGGCGCTCCATGACCGACACCAACGTGGTGTTGGCGATGCCGAAGCCGCCGACGATCAGGGAGAGCCCGCCGAGCAGGACCAGCATCGCCTGGACGTCGCCGCTGACCCGGGCGCGTACCAGCGCGGGTTCGGGCGGCATCTGGGCCACCAGCGAGTCGGGCGCATGGGGGGCCAGTGCCGTCGGGGCCTGCTTGGCGATCAGCCTGGCCGCTCCGATCGCGGTGTCGATGTAGACCTTCTCGGGGTGGTCGAGCCCGTACAGGTCACGAGCGGTGCCGTCGGGAAGGATGATCGAGTCGGTCAGCGTGGCCTCCCGGGCGGCGGACTTCAGGATGCCGATCACGGTGAACGCCTCGTCCCCGATGAAGACCGCCGGGCGCAGCGCGGGCTGGGCGATGTTGAGCCGCCGGGCCAGGCCCTGCCCGATCACCGCCACCCTGCTGCGCCGCGCATCGTGGCCGCGGTCGAACCAGCGACCGGCGGCCAGCTCGCCGCGCACGGCGTGGCGCAGTCCCGGGGACGCGGCCAGCACCGGGGTCTGCGGCAGGGCCGCGGCGAGAGGATCCTCCAGTGCCACCGAGCGGATCGGCAAGTCGCCCGTCTCGATCTTGGTGAGGGTGCCGGCCGCGCGCACTCCGTTGAGCCGTTCCAGCCTGGTCTGGGCGTCCCAGGGCAGCACGCCGGCCGGCTCCTCTCCCGGCTCGCCGGCGTGGGCGGGCTGGACCACCACCTCGGTGGCGGCCAGTTCGTCGAACCGGGTGACGATGTGGTTGCCGGCGGTGGCGGCCAGTCCGAGCGTGGCGACCAGCGCGGCGATGCCCAGCACGGTGCCGGCGGCGGTGAGCGCCAGCCGGCCGGGCCGGACCAGCAGCCCGGCGGCGACCTCGGCGGCCAGGTCGGCCGGCAGCGGGATGCGCCGCAGGAACCTCATGCGCTCTCCGTGACCTCGGTGACCCTCCCGTCGTCGATGCGCAGCCGGCGCCGGGTCCGCCCGGCCACCACCGGATCGTGGGTGACGACGATCAGGGTCAGCCCCTGGGCGTGCAGCATGTCGAAGATCTCCAGGACCGTCTCGGCGGTGGCGCTGTCGAGGTTTCCGGTGGGTTCGTCGGCCAGCACCAGCGCGGGCTCGGTGACCAGTGCGCGGGCCACCGCGACCCGCTGGCGCTCGCCGCCCGACAGCTTCGTCGGATAAAAGTCCGCACGGGCCGCCAGACCGACCCGCTCCAGCGCCCGCCGCACCCGCTCGGGCCGCTTGCCGCGCGGCACGCCCGCATACATCAGGGCCAGCGCCACGTTCTCGGCGACGGTCCGGTGCGGCAGCAGGTAGAAGGCCTGGAAGACGAACCCGATCAGCTCGGCGCGCAGCCGGGTGCGGGCCCGATCCGACAGGCGGGCGGTGTCCTGTCCCTGGAGCAGGTACCGGCCGCCGGTGGGCCGGTCCAGCAGCCCGAGCAGGTGCAGCAGTGTGGACTTGCCCGAGCCGGAACGCCCGGTGATGGCCACATAGTCGCCCTTGTGGATGGTCAGGTCGGTGGGGCGCAGCGCGTGCACCGGCACCGTCCCCGGGTAGGTGCGGGTCAGCCCCTGCAGTTCCACAACGGGCGTCGCCCGGTCCGTCATCGCTCCGCCACCACCACCTCGTCGCCGGGAGCGAGCCGTCCCTGGACGGAACGCAGCTCGACCAGCCCTTCGGCGGCCAGGCCCGTCTCGACCCGCAGCTCGGTGATCGCGCCGTTCCGGAGCACCCGTACGTAGGTGGCGCCGTCGGCACGGGTGAACAGGGCCGCCTCGGGCACCGCCAGCACCTGTCCGTCGGTCGTCTGGATGGGGATGCGCACCCGGACGTTCAGGTCGCCGCCCGCCTCGCGCAGGTCACCACGAGGCTTGATCCGGACCCGGTACATGCCCGGGGCTGCTCCGGAGGTGCCGGGGCGCTCGGCGATGGAGGTGATGGTGCCGCTTGCCTTGAGTCCGGTCATCGGGTCGTCGATCTCGACGGCACCGCCGACCTTGACCGACCGCCGGTAGGAGGAGGCCAGGTCGACGTCGATGCGGGGGGCGCCGCCGGAGAGAGTCAGCAGTGTGCCGTCGGGGGGCTTGCCGACTTTGGCCTTCACCGTGGTGACGGTCATCGGCAGTTCCTTGACGAACACCAGCTCGGCGCGGGGCACCCGGCTGCCGGTCGTGGCCTCGGCCTCGGCGAGTTCGCGCCGCGCGGCGGCCAGTTCGGCCTCGGCCTCCCGGACCGCCCGCCGCAGCGGCCCGGCGGCGTCCGGGGGCGCCCCGGCGAGTTCGGCCTGGGCGGCGCGGAGCGCCGCCGTGGCCCGGGTGACCCGTTCCCGGGCCGCCTCAAGCCGGGAGCGGTCCTCGGCGGTAGGCCCGGCCGGCTCATACCCGTGCTTGCCGTACCACTTCTCGACGGCGCGTTCGGTGGCGCCGTCGTAGCGGCCGTCGAGGCGGCCCGGGTCGAAGCCGAGCCGGGCCAGGGCGCGTTCGAGCTGCTCGACGTCCTCGCCCTTGTCGCCGGGGCCCAGCGTCCGGTACATGGGGCGGGCGCCCTCCAGCAGGAACACCGGGCGGCCGGACACCTCGACGGCGATCGCGCCCTCTTTGAGGGTGGCGTTCTGCTTGGGCACGCGTCCGGTGACGATGAGGGAGCCGGCCGTGGAGGCGTCCCCGCCGAAGGTGGCGTCGGCGACCAGCTCCACCCGCTGGGAAGCGGTGACGTCGCCGCGCGTGACCACGGCGTTGGACAGCACCCGGCGTTCCACCGGCGCGGTGATCAGGGAGGGTTCGGGGGCGCGGGCGGCACGTGCCACGTCGTCCGGCGAGCGGATGAACTGCCCGGCCGCCATGCCGAACGCCCCGCACAGCGTGCAGATCCCCATGACGGCCATCAGCGATCTGCGGCGCGCCGTCATGGCTTCGCCCGCTTTCACCCGCCCTCTTCCAGCTTGCGCAGGTGCTCATCGACCAGCTGGTCCCGCAGCCGCCCCAGCTGCCGGCCGCCGCAGCGGTCATCGGCCACCGCCACCTGGCGCTCGTACTGCTGCAGCTTGGTCAACTCGGCCTGCTGCCGCTCATCCAGCACATCCGCCAGCCGCACCCGCGTCCCCCTGGGCGCCTGGGCCTTGGCGGAGCGGTACAGCTCCCAGAAGGGACGGGCACGCTGCTCCAGCCCGGCCATCAGCTCCTTCCTGGTGGCGGCCTGGAATCCCTCCCTCGCCATGCAGGACGACCAGGTTTTCGTGGCCGACGCCAGGCGGGGGTCGGCGGCGGCTCGGCGTTCGGCCTCTTCCTGCACGCCGCTGAGGTCCCCGCGGACGGTGACCATTCCCGGCGGCGGGCCCAGCTCCTGGCGGGCCTTGCGCTGGCAGTCGGCGAAAGAACCGTCGTAGGCGGTCCGCCTGGCCGGGGAAAGGGAGGCGTAATAGGGGTCGACGGTCCCGTCGGCCGCATCGTCCTGGCCACCGAACATTTCCTCGATCCTGGTGGACAGGCCGAATCCGTCCTGTGCGGGCACCGGTTCCCGGGGGGCGGTGCTCGATCCGCCGCCGGAGAACCCGGGGGGCAGCCGGAAATCGGAGAAGCCGGCCCGGCGCATGCAGTCGATCAGGAATTGAGAGTGATTTCGCCGGTAGTTGGCGACGGCGTTCTTGTCCAGGGAATCGCGACGGGCTTTGGCCAGTGCGGTGCGCTGTTCATCGGTCAGGGAAGTGCTTTTGGCGGAGCCGGGGGCGGCCTCGCCGCCCCCGCACCCCGAGGCCATAGCCATGGCCACGGCGACCGCGGCCAATGACCTCAGCATCGGCATGTGTCAGTAACCCCAGGTGTAGTCCTGTGCATAGCCGTAGTCCACGGCGATGCGGATGGTGGCGGATCTGTCTCCGTTGCGGTCACGCCAGCTGTAGTTGGCGTACGCGCCGGTGGTACACGAGACGCCCTGGGTCGACCAGACGCCCGCGTCGTAGTACCTGGCGTAGGCGCACGATCCGTCCGTGCGCGCATCCAGCACCTTGCCGGCGTAATAGTTGTCGCCGTCGCACGTCGAGGCGTACTGCACCGTCTCGCGGGCGATCAGGTAGCCGTTGGCGTACAGCGACCCGGTGTCGGCCACTCCCTTCCCGCCACACAGCGCCTGCGCGGGCGCGGCGGTGAGCGCGACCGCCCCTGCCGCCGCGACGGCCACGGCCAGCGGGGCGGCGACCATGCCCGCCGGCCGGCCCCGGCCGGTCATCCGGCTCCGTTTGGACATTCCGGTACCTCCCGTCAGTCGGGTTCACGCGGCCCGGCCAGGCCACGCGAACCTGACGGTAGGTAAGGACCGTCGGCGGCGCCCCCGGCGCGAGACGGGGGTCGGGCCCTGGTCTCGGGACGGGGCCGAGGCTCATCGGGGACCTCCGGCGGGCAGTGCCCCCCGGTGCAGCGCGGCGATCAACTGCGCCCGGTCGCGGCAGCCCATCTTGCGCAGCACGTTGGAGACGTGGAACTTGACGGTGCTGACCGCCACCTGCAGCTCCCGGGCGATCTCGGAGTTGGTCAGCCCGCTGGACATCAGCCGCGCCACGTCCTGTTCCCGGGCGGTCAGCGCGGTGGCCGAAGCGGTCAGCCCGGCCGCCGAGTCGATGCCGTCCCGCAGCGTGGCCAGCATCCGGGGAGCCAGTTGCGGGGAGACCCAGCCGCTTCCGGCCAGTACGGCGCGGGCCGCCTCGACGAAGTCGCGGTCGGGGTCGTCCCTGTCCACCAGGCCGTCCACCCGGCCGGTCAGCAGGGTGGTCGCCAGGGTCGGATCGTCCGGACCGTCCAGGATCGCCAGGACCCGCGTCCCGGTGCCGGCCGGTGACGCCCGCAGCCGTCCGGCGGTCAGCACGGCGGCCTCCACGACCAGCAGTTCCGGGGATGCGCCACCGGTCCGAGGTGTCCGCCGGCCGGCCGCATCGCAGGGAACGACGGTCCAGCCGGGCCGGTCCAAAATGGAGTTCAGCCGATTCCGCAATGACGATGTGGCGATCCGGAGCACAATTTTCACCACGACAGACTGGTCTCCCCAGCAGGTCATGCCGGCACCACGGGAAAGTCGAACGCCAGGCTCTTTCCTCCGGTGCAGGAACGCGCCTGCTCGGTGCGGTCGCATCGGGCCCGGCGACTCTCCGCTTCCGGCGGTGGACATCGCCAGGAACTTAACAGGCACCAGGTTTGTGAAAACTGTGCGGGGCCGATTCAAGCATTGCTCGGCCGGCGAGCGGATCGGCGTGCCACCGGGTGATTCGCCATCTGTTCTGATGAAAGATTCCAGTCCAAAATGCCTGATCGTCATCTTCTCGGGATCCAGTCACCGGCCTTGGCCGATTTCGGCCATTGACTTTTTTCTGAGCATGGCGCCGGAGGATCGCGGGAAACAGCGTGCTGGAAATGCCCGGCAAACCCGCTGCATCGTTTCCCCTCTGGAAGGGACCGGCATCGTCCCGATCCGCCGTCGCGGGCGCCGAGGCAAGGCCGCAGCGCCATCGAAAGGGTGCGGCTCGTTCCTCGACGGCCCGACGGGGGCCGTGTCGGGGCGGGCGGCCACCGCTTGCCGCCGTGGCGAGCGTCACGATGACACCGCCGCCGTGTCCCTCCGTGCCGGCCATGCCCGTTCAGTCCGGCAGGCGGTCGACCCACGCCGCGTGGCTCACGGTCGTGGCATGGGTCCAATCGCCGGGGGCGAAGTCGCGGTTCACCCCGCCCGGTTCCACGACCACTGTTTCGGTGTGCACCGCCCGCCCGGAGTCCGGATGGATGATCAGCCGTTGCTCGATCACGCCGATACGCCGGTCGGACACCCGGACCGCCACCGCCGTGCCCCGGCCGCCTTCCAAATGGCGTCCGCCGCCGGCGGCCGGCTGTATCCCCTCGATCACCCGCACCCCTTCGATGCCGGCCATCAGACGGAACGCGGCGGCCCGTACCTGCGGCGTGACCGGCAGTTCCATCAGCAGCACGCTCAGCACGCCGAACAGCCGCTCGTCGGGGACCTTGTAGCGCCGGGCCAGGTGGTCCCTCAGCCGCGCGGGCTCCGCCGGGAAGTGCCGGAGCTCCCCCATTCGGATACGCATGGAAAATCCGGGGGCGAACCCCAGCGACCTCGCCTCGTCACCGGACACGGCGCTCCGCTGGGCCGGGCGCGGTCCGCTGACGTGCAACGTGAAGTTGCTCCCGCCCCGGCGCATCAGCGCCGGAACGGGCACCGTGCGGGGGGAGCCGGCCCGTTTCCAGGCGGCGGCGTCGGCCGCGCTCGCAGGCCGGACGCCCCTGTGCTGCTCTACCCGCAGGCCGGGCAGGTCCGGGGTACGGCCGATCCAGGACTCCTCGTACTGCTGCTCGCGCAGCGTGTACCTGGCGCCGGGCTCGCCCACCCGGAACTGGTCGGTCGAGAGCATCGCCACATGCCAGTAACGGCCGTCGCCACGCTGATCCCGAGCCGTCCGCTCCGCGGCGACCAGCAGGAACCGCCGCGCCTGAGGCGTCCCGCCCGCCTCGTGCGATGGGGGCGACGGCGCGGGTCCAAAAGACGCGGTCGCCAACAGAACCGCCCCGGCGGTGGTCACGGCAGCGGCCGTCGTCGCCAGCCCCAGGCGCAGTACCGTCCTGCGGTTCGGGCGGCGGGAGCGGTGGGAGCGGCCCGCCGCACGTTCGAGAAGGCGCCGGCGGCCCTCCTCCCGAACCGCGGGCGCCGGGTCGGCCGCCGGGGAGGGCTGGTCATGAAGCACGGCCACCAGTGTCAGCTCATCCATCGCGGGTCTCCTGACCAGAAATGAGGGGATTGCTCTCGCCCAGTGACCGGCGCAGTTTCCGGCGGGCCCGGTTCATCCGCGAACCCACGGTCCCGAGGGGGATGCCCAGCGCCTCGGCGACCTCGGCGTAGCTCAGCCCGCCCAGCACCACCAGCAGCAGCACGTCACGGTCGCCGGAGGCCAGTTTGCGGACGGCCGGCGCCAGGCGCAGCGCCTGCGCGGTGACCCGGGCGGCCACCCGGTCCCCGTGGTCTTCGGCCGCCTCGTGCGGAACCATCCGCGCCAATGCCCGGTATCTGCGTTTCTCGGCGCGGCGGTGCCGGGCGATCAGCGTGGTGGCGATCCCATACAGCCACGGTCGCAGCCGCCCGCGGGCGGCGTCGAAGTGGGCGCGTTTCTCAAAGGCGGTCAGGAAGACCTCAGCGGCCAGATCGTCGGCCACGTCCGCGCCCAGCCGCCGTGCCAGGTACCGGTGGATCTCGACGAAGTAGCGATCATAGACGGCCGCGAACAGCTCCGGCCGTTCCCGCGACCGCTCGATGAGTGCACGATCGTCCTGATCAGGGTCATCGCCGTGCACGGCGACTCGTACCGGCACGGTCATCGGCAACTCTCACGCATCCTGGGCCCTCTAGGCGTCCTTTTGGGTTCATCACCCTCTCCTTCGCCGCAAGGCCCGAGTTTCTTCACGGTCGCCCGCCGATGACGAAAGCCCCTCCCGGGGGACCCGGGAGGGGCTATGTGCCGTCAGGTGTCAGCGGTTGTACTGACCGAAGTCGTATTCCTCCAGCGGGACGGCCTCGCCGGAGCCCTGGCCGAAGGAGTACTCGGCGCCGTCGTCGTAGGACCCGACGGAGTACACCGCGGCCTTGGCCTCCTCGGTGGGCTCGACCCGGACGTTGCGGTACTGCGGCATGCCGGTACCGGCCGGGATGAGCTTGCCGATGATGACGTTCTCCTTCAGGCCCAGCAGCGGGTCGCTCTTGGCGTGCATGGCCGCCTCGGTGAGCACCCGGGTGGTCTCCTGGAAGGAGGCCGCCGACAGCCACGACTCGGTGGCCAGCGAGGCCTTGGTGATGCCCATCAGGACCGGACGGCCGGCGGCGGGGGTGCCGCCCTCGGCGACTACCTTGCGGTTGGTCTCCTCGAAGACCGGCCGCTCCACCAGGTCGCCCGGCAGCAGGTCGGTGTCGCCCGACTCCAGGATGTTCACCCGCTTGAGCATCTGGCGGACGATGATCTCGATGTGCTTGTCGTGGATCGACACGCCCTGCGAGCGGTAGACCTCCTGGACCTCCTGGACCAGGTGCAGCTGCACCGCGCGGGGGCCGAGGATGCGCAGCACCTCGTGCGGGTTCTGGGCACCCACGATGAGCTGCTGGCCGACCTCCACGTGGGCGCCCTCGCGGACCCCGTCCATCAGGCGGGCCCGCATCGGCACCTGGTAGGCGACCTCATCGGACCCGTCGTCCGGGACGATGATGATCTTCTTGGCCTTCTCGGTCTCCTCGATCTTGACCCGGCCGGCCACCTCGCTGATCGGGGCCACGCCCTTGGGGACGCGGGCCTCGAACAGCTCCTGCACACGCGGCAGACCGTGGGTGATGTCCGCCCCGGCCACACCACCGGTGTGGAAGGTCCGCATGGTCAGCTGGGTGCCGGGCTCGCCGATGGACTGGGCGGCGATGATGCCGACCGCCTCACCGACGTCCACCCGCTTGCCGGTGGCCAGCGAGCGGCCGTAGCAGGCGGCGCACACACCGATCTTGGACTCGCACACCAGCGAGCTGCGGGTGCGCACCTCCTCCACGCCGGCCTCGATCAGCCGGGTGAGCACCGCGTCCGACAGGTCGGCGCCGGCCTGCACGATCACCGTGCCGTCCACCACGACGTCCTCGGCGATGGTCCGCCCGATCACGCTGGTCTCGGCGTGCGGCGGCCGGACCAGCGAGCCGTCGGGGGCCCGCTCGGCGGTGCGGACGGTGATGGTGCGGTCGGTGCCGCAGTCGGCCTCGCGGACGATGACGTCCTGGGCCACGTCCACCAGACGCCGGGTCAGGTAACCGGAGTCGGCGGTGCGCAGCGCGGTGTCGGCCAGACCCTTGCGGGCGCCGTGGGTGGAGATGAAGTACTCCACCACCGACAGGCCCTCGCGGAAGGAGGACTTGATCGGCCGCGGGATGGTCTCGCCCTTGGGGTTGGAGACCAGGCCGCGCATACCGGCGATCTGCCGGACCTGCAGCGGGTTCCCTCGGGCCCCGGAGTTGACCATCATCCACACCGGGTTGTTCTTCGGGAACGCCTTGGTCATGTCCTCCATGACCTCGGCGGTGGCGTGCGTCCAGATCTCGATGAGCTCCTGGCGGCGCTCCTCGTCGGTGATCAGGCCGCGGTCGTACTGGCGCTGCACCTTGTCGGCGCGGGCCTCGTACTCGGCCAGGATCCGCTCCTTGTTCGGGGGCGCCACCACGTCCTCGATCGCGATGGTCACGCCCGAGCGGGTGGCCCAGTAGAAGCCGCGGTCCTTCAGCTCGTCCAGCGCCGCCGCCACGACCACCTTCGGGTAGTTCTCGGCGAGCTGGTTGACGATCTGCGACAGCTGCTTCTTGCCCACTTCGATGTTGACGAAGGGGAAGTCGTCCGGCAGCGTCTCGTTGAACATGCAGCGGCCGAGCGTGGTCTCCAGCCGGTAGGGCTGGCCCGGCTCGTACCCCTCGGGGGCGACCCAGTCGCGCGGCGGCGGGGTGTCCTTGATCCGCACCTGGATCTTGGCCTGCAGGTCCAGCTCGCCCCGGTCGTAGGCCATCACGGCCTCGGCCGGCGAGGAGAAGGCCCGGCCCTCGCCCTTGGCGCCCTCCTTCATGGTGGTCAGCCAGTACAGGCCGATCACCATGTCCTGGGTGGGCATGGTGACGGGCTTGCCGTCGGAGGGCTTGAGGATGTTGTTGGTCGACAGCATCAAGATCCGCGCCTCGGCCTGGGCCTCGGCCGACAGCGGCAGGTGGACCGCCATCTGGTCGCCGTCGAAGTCGGCGTTGAAGGCGGTGCACACCAGCGGGTGGATCTGGATGGCCTTGCCCTCGACCAGTTGCGGCTCAAAGGCCTGGATGCCGAGCCGGTGCAGGGTCGGCGCCCGGTTCAGCAGCACCGGGTGCTCGGCGATGACCTCCTCCAGCACGTCCCACACCACCGGGCGGGCGCGCTCGACCATCCGCTTGGCGGACTTGATGTTCTGGGCGTGGTTGAGGTCGACCAGCCGCTTCATCACGAACGGCTTGAACAGCTCCAGCGCCATCTGCTTGGGCAGACCGCACTGGTGCAGCTTCAGCTGCGGGCCGACCACGATGACCGAGCGGCCGGAGTAGTCCACGCGCTTGCCCAGCAGGTTCTGGCGGAACCGGCCCTGCTTGCCCTTGAGCATGTCGCTCAGCGACTTCAGCGGGCGGTTGCCCGGGCCGGTGACCGGGCGGCCGCGGCGGCCGTTGTCGAACAATGCGTCGACGGCCTCCTGGAGCATCCGCTTTTCGTTGTTGACGATGATCTCAGGGGCGCCCAGGTCCAGCAGCCGCTTGAGCCGGTTGTTGCGGTTGATGACCCGCCGGTACAGGTCGTTGAGGTCGCTGGTGGCGAACCGGCCGCCGTCCAGCTGCACCATCGGGCGCAGGTCCGGCGGGATGACCGGGATGCAGTCCAGCACCATGCCCAGCGGGCTGTTGCGGGTGTTGAGGAACGCCGAGACGACCTTCAGCCGCTTGAGGGCGCGGGCCTTCTTCTGGCCCTTGCCGGTGCGGATGATCTCTCGCAGCTTCTCGGCCTCGGCCTCCAGGTCGAAGTTCTCCAGGCGGGCCTGGATGGCGCGGGCGCCCATGCCGCCTTCGAAGTACTGGCCGAAGCGGTCCCGCATCTCGCGGTACAGCAGCTCATCGCCCTCAAGGTCCTGGACCTTGAGGTTCTTGAAGCGGTTCCAGACCTCCTCCAGGCGGTCCAACTCCCGCTGGGCGCGGTCGCGCAGCTGCTTGATCTCCCGCTCGGCGCTGTCGCGCAGCTTGCGCTTGGCGTCGGCCTTGGCGCCGGAGGCCTCCAGCTCGGCCAGGTCGGCCTCCAGCTTCTGCTGGCGCAGCTCGATGTCGGCGTCGCGGCGCTGCTCGATCTGCTGGCGCTCCACCGAGATCTGCGCCTCCAGCGTGGGCAGGTCGCGCTCGCGCTTCTCGGTGTCCACCGAGGTGATCATGTACGCCGCGAAGTAGATGACCTTCTCCAGGTCCTTGGGCGCCAGGTCCAGCAGGTAGCCCAGCCGCGACGGAACGCCCTTGAAGTACCAGATGTGGGTGACCGGGGCGGCCAGCTCGATGTGGCCCATCCGCTCGCGCCGCACCTTGGCGCGGGTGACCTCCACGCCGCAGCGCTCGCAGATGATGCCCTTGAAGCGCACCCGCTTGTACTTACCGCAGTAGCACTCCCAGTCCCGGGTGGGGCCGAAGATCTTCTCGCAGAACAGGCCGTCCTTTTCCGGCTTGAGGGTCCGGTAGTTGATGGTCTCGGGCTTTTTGACCTCGCCGTGCGACCACTGACGGATGTCGTCGGCGGTCGCCAGGCCGATCCGCAGCTCGTCGAAGAAGTTGACGTCCAGCACTGTGTATCTGTCCCCTTGTGTCCTCAGACCTCTTCGACACTGCTCGGCTCACGCCGGGACAGGTCGATGCCGAGCTCCTCCGCTGCGCGGAAGACGTCCTCGTCGCTGTCGCGCATCTCGATGGACATGCCGTCGCTGGAGAGCACCTCGACGTTGAGGCACAGCGACTGCATCTCCTTGATCAGCACCTTGAAGGACTCCGGAATGCCCGGCTCCGGGATGTTCTCGCCCTTGACGATGGCCTCGTAGACCTTGACTCGGCCCAGGACGTCGTCGGACTTGATGGTCAGCAACTCCTGCAGGGCGTAGGCGGCGCCGTAGGCCTCCAGCGCCCAGACCTCCATCTCCCCGAACCGCTGGCCGCCGAACTGGGCCTTACCGCCCAGCGGCTGCTGCGTGATCATCGAGTAGGGGCCGGTCGAGCGCGCGTGGATCTTGTCGTCGACCAGGTGGAGCAGCTTGAGGATGTAGATGTAGCCGACCGCGATGGGGTCCTTGAAGGGCTCGCCGGTGCGGCCGTCGTACAGCTTGGCCTTGCCGTTGGGGCCGATCAGGCGCATGCCGTCCCGGTTGGGCAGGGTGCACGACAGCAGCCCGGTGATCTCCTCCTCGCGGGCGCCGTCGAAGACCGGGGTGGCGGTCTTGGTCCACGGCCCGGCCTCGGTGGCGCCGATGGCCTGCAGGCTGCGCTTCCAGTCGGCGTCGTCGCCCTCGATCTTCCAGCCCTGGCTGGCCACCCAGCCCAGGTGGGTCTCCAGGACCTGGCCGACGTTCATGCGGCCGGGCACGCCCAGCGGGTTGAGGATGATGTCGACCGGGGTGCCGTCCTCCAGGAACGGCATGTCCTCCACCGGCAGGATCTTGGCGATGACGCCCTTGTTGCCGTGCCGGCCGGCCAGCTTGTCCCCGTCGGTGATCTTGCGCTTCTGCGCCACGTAGACGCGGACCAGCTCGTTGACGCCCGGCGGCAGCTCGTCGCCCTCCTCGCGGGAGAACACCCGCACGCCGATGACCTTGCCCTGCTCACCGTGCGGCACCTTCAGCGAGGTGTCGCGGACCTCGCGGGCCTTCTCGCCGAAGATGGCGCGCAGCAGCCGCTCCTCGGGGGTCAGCTCGGTCTCACCCTTGGGCGTGACCTTGCCGACCAGGATGTCGCCGGGGACGACGTCGGCGCCGATGCGGATGATGCCGCGCTCGTCCAGGTCGGCCAGGACCTCCTCGGAGACGTTGGGGATGTCCCGGGTGATCTCCTCCGGACCCAGCTTGGTGTCGCGGGCGTCGACCTCGTGCTCTTCGATGTGGATCGAGCTGAGCACATCGTCCTGCACCAGGCGCTGGGACAGGATGATGGCGTCCTCGTAGTTGTGGCCCTCCCAGGGCATGAACGCCACCAGCAGGTTCTTGCCGAGCGCCATCTCGCCCTGGTCGGTGCACGGGCCGTCGGCGATGACCTGGCCGGCCTCGACCCGCTGGCCCTCGTCCACGATGGGCTTCTGGTTGAAGCAGGTGCCCTGGTTGGAGCGCTTGAACTTGGCGACCCGGTAGGTGGTGCGGGTGCCGTCGTCGTTGAGGACGGTGATGTAGTCGGCGGAGACCTCCTCCACCACGCCGGGCTTCTCGGCCAGGATCACATCGCCGGCGTCGGTGGCGGCCCGGTACTCCATGCCGGTGCCCACCAGCGGGGCCTCGCTGCGCAGCAGCGGCACCGCCTGGCGCTGCATGTTGGAGCCCATGAGCGCCCGGTTGGCGTCGTCGTGCTCCAGGAAGGGGATCATGGCGGTGGCCACCGAGGTCATCTGCCGCGGGGAGACGTCCATGTAGTGGACCTCCTCCGGCGGCAGGTACTCGATCTCACCGCCCTTGGTGCGGACCAGCACCTTCTCCTCGGCGAAGGTGCCGTCGGGGTTGAGCGGCGAGTTGGCCTGCGCCTTGACGTAGCGGTCCTCTTCGTCGGCGGTCAGGTAGTGGATCTCGTCGGTGACCCGGCCGTCGACGACCTTGCGGTAGGGGGTCTCGATGAACCCGAACGGGTTGACCCGCCCGTAGGCCGACAGCGAGCCGATCAGGCCGATGTTGGGACCTTCCGGGGTCTCGATCGGGCACATCCGGCCGTAGTGGGACGGGTGCACGTCCCGGACCTCGAAGCCGGCCCGCTCCCGGGACAGACCGCCCGGGCCCAGCGCCGACAGCCGCCGCTTGTGGGTCAGCCCGGCCAGCGGGTTGGTCTGGTCCATGAACTGCGACAGCTGGCTGGTGCCGAAGAACTCCTTGATGGAGGCGACCACCGGCCGGATGTTGATCAGGGTCTGCGGGGTGATGGCCTCCACGTCCTGGGTGGTCATCCGCTCGCGGACCACCCGCTCCATGCGGGCCAGACCCAGCCGCACCTGGTTTTGGATCAGCTCGCCGACGGTGCGCAGCCGCCGGTTGCCGAAGTGGTCGATGTCGTCGATCTCGATCGGGACCGAGACGCCTTCGGGGCCGGCGGCGGTCAGCACCGCCTCCTCCTCGCCGGCGTGCAGCCGCACCAGGTACTCGATGGTGGCGACGATGTCGTCCTCGGTCAGGGTGCCCTGGTTCATGTCCAGGCGCAGCCCGAGCTTCTTGTTGACCTTGTAGCGGCCGACCTTGGCCAGGTCGTAACGCTTGGGGTTGAAGTACAGATTCTCCAGCAGAGCCTGCGCCGACTCCTTGGTCGGCGGCTCGCCCGGCCGGAGCTTGCGGTAGATGTCCAGCAGCGCGTCGTCCTGCCCGGAGGTGTGGTCCTTCTCCAGGGTGATGTTCATCGACTCATAAGCGCCGAAGTGCTCGCGGATGCGGGCCTCGGTCCAGCCGAGCGCCTTGAGCAGGACGGTCACCGGCTGCTTGCGCTTGCGGTCGATGCGCACACCGACGTTGTCGCGCTTGTCGATCTCGAACTCCAGCCAGGCCCCACGGCTGGGGATGATCCGGCAGCCGTAGATGTCCTTGTCGCTGGCCTTGTCCAAAGAGCGGTCGAAGTAGACGCCCGGCGAGCGCACCAGCTGGGACACCACGACACGCTCGGTGCCGTTGATGATGAAGGTGCCCTTGGGGGTCATGAGCGGGAAGTCGCCCATGAAGACCGTCTGGCTCTTGATCTCGCCGGTCGAGTTGTTGATGAACTCCGCCGTCACGAACATCGGGGCGGAGTAGGTCATGTCCTTGTCCCGGCACTCCTCGATGGAGTACTTGGGCGGTTCGAACCGGTGGTCCCGGAACGACAGCGACATGGTCCCGGAGAAGTCCTCGATCGGGCTGATCTCCTCGAAGATCTCCTCCAGGCCGGACTGGGTCGGGATGTCGCGCACCCCGGCCTTCAGGGCCGCCTCGACCCGGGCCTTCCAGCGCTCGTTGCCCAGCAGCCAGTCGAAGCTGTCGGTCTGCAGCGCGAGGAGGTCCGGGACTTCGAGTGGTTCCTTGATACGCGCGAAGGAAACGCGGTTCGGACCGGTCACGGTGTTCGAGGCGTTGCGCGAGGCTGCCAAGAGTGGTCCTTCCGAGGGCTCGCGGCGGTACTGGTGACGCGCAGATCAGACCATCGCCGAGCAAGGTCGTCAGGCAGGTTCCGCATCAGGTGCACGGACCGCACGCGGTTGGAGTCTTGCACGAGGATGGTCAGAGGGCAGCGCAAAGGAGCAGTGTAGCCGACCGCTACACTGCTGACAACTCTAGCGCAGCAGTATGCATCACAGTTGCCTCGCAGCATCGCTTGTCTGAGCCCCAGAGTCAAGACCGGCCAGCGGTATTTCCGCCGCTGACCAGCCGTGAGGAAAACCATAGTTTAGGAATCGGGGGCTCACGGCGACGCCCGTGACACGCCCGGCCCGCCTCGGAGATCTCCGGGACGGGCCGGGCGGGGCCGGGATCGGCCGGCCTCACATGACCTGAAGCTTCTCCACCAGCCAGCGGTCGCCGACCTTCCGCATGGTCAGCCGCAGCGTGTACTGGTTGGGCAACCGCTCGGCGGTGTCGGCCTTGGCGGTCTGCTGGTTGAGGAAGACCAGCGCCACCGCGGTGGAACCGGACACCCGCTCCACCCCGGTCTTGATCGCCACCCCTTCGGTGACGGTCTGCTGCTTGCGGGCGGTCTCGCCGACCTGCTCGGCCTGCTTGGCGAACTCCTCGCGGAACTTGCCGGTGGTGTGCCCGGTCGCCCGGCGCAGGTCGGAGTCGACGGTGCGGTAGTCGTAGGACGACAGGTCCTGGGCGGCCTGGGCCGCCGCGAACGCCACTTCCTTGCGGGCCTCCTCGGCGGCCTCCAGCTGCCCCTTCTTGTACACCAGGAAGCCCAGGGCGCCGCCCAGCGCCACCGCCAGGACCAGCAGGACCACGCCGGAGGCGCCGAGACCGGCCCGCACCACCACCCGCCGCTTGGCGGCGGCGGGCTCTTCGGCCGCCTCCTCGGCCGTCTCGTCGGCCGCCTCCTCGGCCGTCTCGTCGGCCGCCTCCTCGGTCGTCTCGTCGACCTTGGTCCGGTCGGCGACCGTGGCCTGGACGTCCTCGTCGTCCTCCTCGTCGGTCTCCTTGTCGAGCAGGACCTTTGTGGCCGCGGCGCCGTCCTCCTCGGCCTGGTCCTCAGCCTGGTCCTCGGCCGTGCCGGCGTCCGCGGTCTTCTCCTCCGCCTCCGCCGCCTCATCGCCGCCGGCGGCCTCAGCGGCCTCCTCGGCCTCGGCCTCGGCGGCCTCCGCCTCTGCCGCCTCCTCGGCCTCCCGCAGGGCGGCCCGGGCCTCCTCGGCGGCCTTGCGGGCCTGCTCGGCGAGTTCCTCGGCCCGGCGCGCGGCCTCCTCGGCCTTGCGCGCCTTCTTCTCGGCCCTGCTGCCCTTCTTCGGCTTGCCCGCCTCGCTCGTGGCGCGCCCGCCGCGACCCAGCATCGTCATGCGACCAGCCTCATGTTGGAGACGAGCCAGCGCCCGTCGGTACGGGTGAGATCAAAGCGCCAGCGGTAGTAGCGCGGCTGTCCCTCCTTGACGCTGGGGCTGGTGGTCACCGCGCTGACGGAGACGATCACCTCGGCGGAGTCGTCGTCCATCGACACCACGCCCGCCCGCACGTCCTGCACGCTGCTGGTGCTCTTGGCCTTCTCGGCCGACTGCCGGACGTCCTTGGACATGGTGGCCCACTGCTCCTTGGCCTCCCCGGTCAGCCCGTTCATCACCTGCTGCAGGCCCTTGTCGATGGTGCGGTAGTCCAGGCTGGCCAGGTTGATCGCGGTCTGCCGGGCGGACTGGGCGGCCTTGGCCCGCTCGTCCTCGCGGGCCTCGGCGCGCCACACCGACACGCCCACGACGGCCACGAACACGGCGAGCACCACGACGACCGTGCCCAGCAAGCCGGTCACCACGGGGATGCGGATCACCCGCGCCGAGGATCGGTCCGGGTCCCGCGACCGCCTGATCTTCACGCCATTGGCTCCTTATCGTGACAGCGGACCGAGCAGGAGCATCTTCCAGGAGGAGTCGCCCAGCAGCCGCTGCTGGCCGCCGCTGTACCCCAGCAGGTACTGCTTGCCGTCCGGCCCGTACACGGCTCCGGTCGCTGGATCATATCCAGCCAGCTGCACTGATCCGGACGAAACAGGCACATACAGGGTGTTTCCCGTGAGGGTGGTCAGGCCGCCCTGCTGCTCGTCCTCCTTGCTCGACGGCGAGGGCGTGGCCTGGGCCTGGGCGGTGCGCTCCTGCTGGGCCGCGGTGCGCTCGGGGAAGCCGGCGCCCTCGGTGGCGCCCTCGGGCACCCTCGGGTAGGGCCGGCGGGCCTCCGGCGGGGTGTTGCGGGCGCCGCGCACGACCTTGTCGGAGTTCTTCGGCTCCTTGCAGCTGATGTCGGTGCGGACCTTGCGCTTGCTGGTGTCCTGCGGCCAGCGGCGGTAGTCGGTGCCCGGGTAACCGGTGGTGCACGGCGCCGGGGCGTCCAGGTTGAGCACCAGGCCCAGGTGCTGGGTGCCGTCGCCGGGGGTCACCGTGAACGCGCCGGCCACGGTCATCGGGTAGAGGATGAACAACGACCGCAGCCCGGCGATGCGGGAGGTCATCACCTGCCCGGTGACGGTCATGTTGGCCAGCAGCACCGGCAGCGTCGGCGACAGCTCGTCGATCAGCTCGGTCGCCTCGGCGCTGGCCGGGACGGTGGCGTCCAGCGTGCTGCGCAGCGCCGGGTCGTCGCGCCGCAGCTGGGTGGTCAGCGTGTTGAGGTCGCGGGCGAAGGCGCGGATGTGACCGCCCATCTGCCGCTGGGTGTCCAGCACGGTGCGGCTGTTGTGCAGCAGCCGGGAGGTGTCGTCGTAGGACTCCTCGGCGGTCTGCAGCAGCCGGTTGCTGTCGTCGAGGATGGCCTGCAGGTCGGAGGCCGACCCGTTGAAGGCCTTGTCCAGCTCGTCCACGATCGTGCGCAGGTGCTGCGGGTTGACCGAGGAGATCAGCTTGTCGACGTTGCGCAGCAGCTCGGCGGTGGAGACCGGCAGCCGGGTGCGGTCGGCGGGGATGGTGTCGTACTTGCCGCCGTCGCCCAGGTAGGGGCCGCTGATCTTGCCGTCCGGGCCGGGCTTCTTGGTCGGCTGCAGGTCGATGTACTGCTCACCGACCGCCGAGCGGTTGGCCACCACCGCGACGGTGCCGTCCCAGGGGATCTTGTGGTCGCTGTCCAGCAGCAGCTTGACCCGGATCCCGGTGTCGGTCAGCTCCATCGGGCCGACCCGGCCGACCGTCACCCCGCGGTAGGTGACCTCGGCGTTGGTGAACACGCCGCCGGACTCGGTCAGGTCCACATAGGCCGTGTACTGGCGGCCCAGCGCCTCCCGGCCGATCCCGATGTAGCGGACCGCGACCACGCTGATCCCCACCACGGTGATCACCAGGAAGGCCAGCAGCTGGATCTTGACGCCGCGCTTGAGGATCACTGGTACCCCCCGGTCATCAGCCTGTAGAGGTCACTGGATGCGCCGGTGGGCCCCAGAGCCCGGGGACGCGCACCGGGCGTCGCCGAGGGGGTCGCCGTGGCGCCCGGGGACGGGGTGGCTCCCCCGGCACCGCCCGTGCCCTGCTGCTGCGGCAGGTCGGGCAGCACGCCCAGCGGCGGCTGCTGGACGCTCAGGCTCGGCGGCTTGAGCAGCAGCCGCATCTGCCGGCCCTGCTTGACCAGGTACTCCAGCTCGGTGCCGCCCAGCAGGTTCTGGGTCAGGTTCTTCATGTCCAGGTCGAGCGTCATGTGCAGGTTGCTGTAGTCGCCCCGCAGCACGTTGGCGAAGGTGGCCGGGAACGGGAAGGTCGTCATGGTCTCCAGGGCCTTGGGCAGGTTGGAGCCGGCCTTGTTGAGGTACTGCAGCGTGGTCTGCAGCGACTTGAGGTTGGCCACCATGTCGGCGTGCGAGGCGTTGATCACCCGCGTGGTGGTGCGGCTCAGCTTGTCCAAGCTGACCAGCATCCGGGTCAGGTCGGCCCGGTTCTGCTCCAGGATCTCGATGGCCGGGCCGGTCTGGTCGATGGTGGCGGTGATGGTGGCGCGCTCATCGGCCAGCTGCTTGCTGAGCCGGTCGATGCTGTCGATGGCCCGCACGATGGCGCCGCGGTGACGGTCCAGGGTGCCCACGAAGGTGTCCACCTTGTGCAGCACCGACTTGATGGTGTCGGTGCGGCCGTTCATCACCGCGTTCAGCTCCTGGGTGATGGTGGAGACCTGCTCCAGGCCGCCGCCGTTGAGCAGCAGCGACATCGCCGACAGCACCTCTTCGATCTCGGCGCCGCGGCCGGTGCGCGACAGCGGGATCAAATCGCCATCGCCCAGCCGGTCGGCCGAGGGCGCCTCGCCCACCGGGGGCGACAGCGCCACGAACTTCTCGCCCAGCAGGCTGGTCTGGGTGATGGTGGCGCGGGCGTTGTCGGGCAGGTTGACGTCCCGGCGCAGCTTGAAGGTCACCACCGCCTGCCAGGACTGCCCCGGCGTGCTGCCGCGCTGCAGCTCCACCTTGGTGACCTTGCCGACCGACACGTCGTTCAGCTTGACCACCGACTGCGGCACCAGGTCCAGCACGTTGGCGAACTCGGCGCGCACCGTGATGGGCCGCTCGCCCAGGTCGGGGCCGCCCGGCAGCGGGATGGACTCCACCCCGGTGAACGAGCAGCCCGACAGGCCCACCGACAGGGCCGCGGCGGCCGCCGCCAGGCCGAGCCTGCCCGGCAGGCGGCGGGCCGCACCGTCAGAACGGGTCACCCGGCTCATCGGCCACCTCCCGGCAGCAGCGAACGGAAGTCGCGCTGCTGCGCATCGCCGCCAGAGTTGCTCGCCGCGCCGCCGGAGCCGGCCTTCTTGCCGCCCAGCACGCCCCCTCCGCCCTTGCGGGGGTTGCGCGGGTCGTCGGGCCCGTAGGCGTCCCGCGGGATCGGCTCGGGGTCGTAGTGCGTGGTCAGCGCGGTGATCCAGGACAGGTCCAGGCTCAGGTGGGTGAGCGCGTCGCCGAGGTGGTCGTAGGGCTTCATGAAGTCCAGGCACTGCTTGGCGGGGGTGCCCACCGAGTAGGCCAGCGAGCAGATCCAGTCGGCCAGGTTGGAGAAGTTGACCGACAGGTTGGCGCGGGTGCCGATGGTGCCGCTGATGGGGTCGTAGGCGCGGGCCAGGTTGTTGATGGCCATCGGCGCGGTCTCCAGGAACTCGGCGAACGACTTGCGCTGCTTGACCAGCACCGCGGTGATCTGGGCGAGCTTTTCGACGTCATCGCCCAGCCGCTCGCGGTTGTCCTTGATGAAGCGCTGGACGTTGCGCAGCGTGGGGCCCAGGGTGTTCAGCGCCGCCGACAGCTCCTCGCGCTCCTGGGCGAGCTGGCTGGACACCGCGGCCAGGTCCTGGTTGAACTGGCGGATCTGCCGGTCGGTGCGGACCATCGCGGCGGTGACGATCTGCAGGTTGCGGATGGTGGCGGCCACGTCGTCGCGGTCCTCGCTGAGGGTGGACAGCATCCGCGAGGTGTCGGCGATGGTCTGGCGCAGGTCCTCGCCCTGGCCCTCGAAGGTCTCGGCGCTGACCTGCAGCAGCCGCGACAGCGAGCCGTCGGCGTTGGCCCCCTCGGGGCCGAGCGCCTTGCTCAGGTCGTTGAGGCTGCCGCCGACCTCGTCCACCTCGACCGGCACGTGGGTGCGGTCGGTGCCCAAGGTGGCGTTGTCGGGCAGCGTCGGGCCCGTCCCCTTGTAGGCGGGGGCGAGCTGGACGAACCGGTCGGCGACCAGGGTCTGGTTGACGATCACGGCCTGCACGTCGGCGGGCACCTTGTAGCGGGCCTCATAGGTCATCTCGACCTTCACCGTGTCGCCGCGGGGGGTGACCTTGGTGACCTTGCCGACGCGCATGCCCAGGATCCGCACGTCCGAGCCCGGGTGCAGGCCCACGGCCCGCTCGAAGTAGGCCGTCACCCGGCGCTGCGGCGGCTCGTGGAGCACCACGACGGCCACGGCGACCAGCGCCGCGACGACGGCGATCACGCCGAGGAGAGTTCCGATTCTGCGCACGGTGGTGTCCTGCCTGCTCACGGGAGGAAGGGCAGCGGGTTGTCCTTGCTGGGCCGCGGGGTGCCGGCCTGGCCGCCGCCGCTGCCGCCGCTACCTTGGGCGTCCTTGACGGACACCGGGATCGGGAGGATGTTCTGGAGGTAGTTGTCGAACCAGCGGCCCGAACCGGTGGCGTCGGTGAACTGGCGGGTGAAGGGCCCGTACAGCTCCAGCATCCGGTCCAGGTTCTTCTGGTTGCGCAGCAGGATGTCGCTCACCCGCTCCAGGTTGGCCAGCATCGGCTTCAGCTCCGCCTCGTTCTCCGCGATCAGCGCGTTCACCTGCTGCGACAGCAGCACGGTGCGCACCAGCAGCTGGTGGATCACCTCGCGCCGGGCCCGCACCGCCTGCAGCAGGCGGTCGCCGTCCTCGATCAGGCGGGCGAAGTCGGCGTTGCGGTCGGCCAGCAGCTGGGAGACGCTGCGCGCCCGGTCGGCCAGCTCGTGCAGCTGGGCGTCCCGGGAGGAGATGGTCTCCGACAGCCGCCGCAGGCCCTTCAGCGACGCCCGGATCTCCTCGGGGGAGTTTTCGAAGGTGTCGGCCAGCACCTGGAAGGAGCGGGCCACCTCCGCGTGGTCGATCTGCCCGACCTGCTTGCTCAGGTCGTTGAGGGCGGGGACCACGTTGTAGGGGACGGAGGTGCGCTCCAGCGGGATCTCCCCGCGCAGCCGCCCGCCGCCGCGCGGGACCAGGGCCACATAGTGCGACCCCAGCATGGACTTGATCTTGATCTCGGCGCGGGTCAGCTCGCCCAGCCGGACGCCCTCCTCCTCGATCCGGAAGGTCACCTTGACGTGGTCGCCGGCCAGCTCCATGTCGGTGACCTTGCCGACCCGCACGCCGGCCACGCGGACCTCTTCGTCCACGCGCAGCCCGGCGGCCTCGCTGAAGCGGGCGGTGTAGTACTCGCCGCCGCCGATCAGCGGCAGCCGGTCGACATTGGCCGCCGCCAGCAGCAGCACCGCCAGCACCGCAAAGGAGATCAGCCCGATGGGCACCGGGTTGCGTTCCCGGAACGGCACTCTCATGGCCGCGCTCCCCTCTTGGCGTATCCGGCCCGGGCCGCGGCCCGAGCGCGCCGTTCGGCTCGCCGCTCAGGCATCGCTACTTGCACCTCGCGTTCTCGTTCTGCAGCCGCGGCGTCTGGTAGACCGGGCCGCCCGGCAGGGCGATTCGGGCGTCCAGCCCGCACAGGTAGAAGTTGAACCACGAGCCGTAGGAGGAGGCCGCCATCAGCCGCTCGATGCGGTCGGGGGTGCGCTTGAACAGCAGGTTCAAGTCCTTCTCGTGGTCGGCCAGGGTGTCGGCCAGTTTGTTGAGGTGGGCGATGTCGCTCTTGAGGCCGGGCCGCACGTCCTTGAGCAGTTCGGTGGTGGTCCCGGTGAGCTGGTTGATCGCCGCCACCGAGTCGAAGATCGCCTCCCGGTCGGCGGCCAGCCCGCTGACCAGCGCCCGCAGGTCCAGGACCATCTTGTTGACCTGCTCGTGCCGGGAGTCGATGGTGCCCAGCACGGTGTTGAGGTTGTCGATGACCTGGCCGATGACCTGGTCGCGGTCGGCCAGGGTGTTGGTCAGCGAGGCCACGTGCGCCAGCACGCTGTTGACCGTGCCGGCCTCCCCCTGCAGGGTCTGCACGATCTGCATGGCCAGCGTGTTGACCTGCTGCGGCTCCAGCGCCTTGAACAGCGGCCGGAACCCGTTGAACAGCACCGTCAGATCCAGCGCCGGGTGGGTGCGCTCGGCGGGGATGGTCTCGCCGGGGCGCAGGTACTCGCCGGCGTTGGCGGGGGCGGTGTCGGTCAGCTCGATGTAGCGCTGCCCGACCAGGTTGCGGTACCGCAGGTGCAGCTCCACCGAGCGGGGCAGCCCGGCGCGGAAGACGCCCTCCCGGCCGATGCTGAAGGTGACCTCGGCCTGGGTGCCGCGCAGCTTGATGTCCTCGACCTGGCCGACCCGCACGCCGGAGGCGCGCACGTCGTCGTTCTTCAGCAGGCCGGTCACGTCGGTGAAGATCGCCTTGTAGCGCACCGAGTCCACAAAGCGCACGTTGGCGATGGTCAGCGCCAGCACCGCGGTCACCAGCCCGGTGACCGTGACGAAGATGCCCAGTTTGAGGGCGGCGCTCGCGGTTCTCATCGCAGCGTCACCACCGATCCGTCATCCAGCAGCGGCCCGTACAGCAGCACCGCCGCGTCGGAGACCTGGTCGGCGGGGGTCCGGGTGAGGGGCCCCACGATGTTCTTGATCTGCTCCTTGGCGGACATCCGGCCGTCGGTGGTCACGAACACCCCGGAGACGGCGCGGTTGCGGTGTCCCGGCGGCAGCGGCTTGTCGGGGTCGTGCGGGTCCTTCCACCACAGGTCGTCCTCGGTTCCGTCCAGGGCCATCCAGTCGGGGAAGGGCACCTTGGGGTTGGGCAGCCCGTAGCAGCGCGGGCCGCGGTGGTCCTTCATCTCCGGCAGGTCCAGCGGGTTCTTGTAGGCCGGGCGCGGCTTGACGATCTCGACGGTCACGTTGAACGTCGGGGTCTTGCCGCCGCCGGCCTCCTCGGCCCGCGGCTGCAGCTTGACCACGCCCTCGAACACGCACGGCAGCGACGGGGAGTAGCGGGCGAACAGCTGCAGCACCTCGCGGTTGGCGATGTTGAAGCCGACGATCTTGGGACCGTTCTCCTGCATGAACCGGTCGCCCTTGACCCCGAGCCCGGTGACCGCGGGGATCAGCGTCTCGATGGTCCGTTCCTTGTCGGTGATGGTCTTGCTGGTGACGTTGAGGTTGCGCAGCGTCTGCAGCAGGTCGGGGGCGGCCGAGTTGTAGATGTCGGCCACGTCCGCCAGCGCGCGCAGGTCGTACACCAGCGCATCCAGGTCGGGGTTGACCTTGGTCAGCAGGGAGTCCAGCCGCTCCAGGGTCTGGCCGATCTGGTCGCCGCGGCCCTGCAGGGCGGTGGCCAGGGCGTTGAGCGTGGTGTTCAGCTTGGCCGGCTCGACCGCCCGCAGCAGCGGCAGCAGGTTGTTGAGCACCTGGTCGACTTCCACCGCCACCTGGGAGGTGTCCTGCTGGATCACCGCGCCCGAGCGCAGCGGGGTGCTGCTGCGATCGGCGGGGATCTGCAGGTCGACGTACTTTTCGCCGAACAGCGTCTTGGGCAGCAGCCGCGCGGTGACGTTGGAGGGGATCAGCTTGGCCTTGTCGGGGTCCAGCGCCAGCTCCAGCACGGCGCCGTCGGCGGTGGCGCGGGTGGCGCGGACCTCGCCGACGATCAGCCCGCGCACCTTGACGTCCGAGCGCGGCAGCAGCTGCAGCCCGGCCCGCTGGGTGCGCACCTTGACGTTGACGGTGGGGGTGAGCGCCTTGTTGAACTGCGCCACCGCCAAGACCAGCAGCAGGGCGATCACGCAGATCATGGCCAGGCCGTAGATCCGGTAGCGCGCCCGCTGCGACAGACCACCTGTAGCAGTCATCTCTCGTCCGTCACCCCGCGATCCGTACGGTGGTCGTCGCGCCCCAGATCGCCATGCCCAGGAACAGGTCGGCGAGGTTGATCACCACGATGCTGGTGCGCACCGCCCGGCCCACCGCCACGCCGACGCCGGCCGGGCCGCCGCTGGCGTGGAAGCCGTAGTAGCAGTGGATCAGCATGACGAGGATGGCGAAGACGATCACCTTGCCGAACGACCAGAGGATGTCGTACGGCGGTAGGAACAAGTTGAAGTAGTGGTCGTAGGTGCCGGTCGACTGGCCGTAGAAGACGGTCACGATCAGCCGCGTGGCCAGGTAGGAGGCCAGCAGGCCCACCACGTACAGCGGGATCACCGCGATCATCCCGGCCAGCAGCCGGGTGGTGACCAGGAACGGCACGGTGGGAACCGCCATGACCTCCAGCGCGTCGATCTCATCGGAGATCCGCATGGCGCCCAGTTGCGCGGTGAAGCCGCAGCCCACCGTCGCCGACAGGGCCAGTGCGCTGACCAGCGGCGCCAGCTCCCGGGTGTTGAAGTAGGAGGAGACGAACCCGGTGTAGGCGGCGGTGCCGATCTGGTTGAGGGAGTTGTAGCCCTGCAACCCGACCTGGCTGCCGGTGAAGAACGTCATGAAGCCGACGATCGCCACGCTGCCGCCGATCACCGCCAGGCCGCCGGTGCCCAGGCTGACCTCCGCCAGCAGGCGCGCCACCTCGGTGCGGTAGCGGCGCAGCACCCGCAGCGTCCAGGCGAAGGCGCGGGCATAGAACGACAGCTGGTGGCCGAAGTCCTCGACCCGGTTCAGGGGCTTGCCGATCACCCTCGCGAGGGCCCGGCCGCTCTTGGGAGGGGCCGCCATCACATCCCCTTCTGCGGAACGAGCTGGAAGTACAGGGCGCTGATCACGAAGTTCTCCACGAAGAGCAGCATGAAGGTGATGACCACGGTCTGGTTCACCGCGTCACCCACGCCCTTGGGGCCGCCCTTGGCGTTCAGTCCCTTGTAGGCCGCCACCAATCCGGCGGTGAGACCGAAGATGAACGCCTTGACCTCGGCTTGGATCAGGTCCGGAAGCTGGGCCATGGCGTTGAAGGAGGCCAGGTAGGCGCCGGGCGTGCCGTCCTGCAGCACCACGTTGAAGAAGTAGCCGCCGACCAGGCCGACCACCGACACCAATCCGTTGAGGAACAGGCCGATGAAGGCGCAGGCCCACATCCGCGGCACCACCAGGCGGTGCAGCGGGTTGATGCCCAGCACCTCCATGGCGTCGATCTCCTCGCGGATCTTGCGGGAGCCGATGTCGGCGCACATGGCCGAGCCGGCCGCGCCGGCGATCAGCAGCGCGGTGACCAGCGGGCTGGCCTCGCGCACGATGGCCACCACGGCGGTGGCGCCGGTGAACGACTGCGCGCCCAGCTGCCGGATCAGGCCGCCGACCTGCAGCGACAAGATCGCGCCGAACGGGATGGCGACCAGCATGGTGGGGATCGCCGTCACCGAGACGATGAACCAGGCCTGCTCGATGAACTCGCGCCACTGCAGGGGGCGCTTGAACATCGCCCGGAAGGCGTCCAGGCACAGCGCGAAGAACCGGCCGGGCTCCTTGACGGTGATGTTGAGCAGGCCGTCGCCGAACTTGGCCAGCCGGCCGGAGCCGGCCGGCTCCTTGCTGGTCTGTCCCCCTCCCTGGCTCGCGCCGATGTGGGGAGTGGTCATCAGCTCTCCTCGAGCGTGGAGACCTCCACCGGGCGGTGGAGGAGATGCGGCATGACGCCGCTCCGATCAGTACACGGACGGTTACGTCCAGTGCCGGGTCCATGGACATGCGAGCCCTGGGAGAGCCGCCGGGAAGTCCGGTCCGGCTCGTCCCGAGGGCCGCCGGACGGCGAGGCGGGGGAGCGTCCCCGCCTCAGCCGCGCAAGCGAATCACCTGTGCGGACCTCCTGCGGGGGGAGCGCCCTGCGGGGGCGGGCCGGGCGGCGGGACCTGGCCCGGCCCGGCGGCGGCTCCGACGGTCCCGCCCTGGGCGGCCACGAGGCGCGGCCACTCCTCGATCCAGTTGCGGCCCATCTCGTCGATGAACGAGCCGGGCGGCGGCTGGATGCCGTGGGCGCGCAGCCAGGCGCCGGGCGGGTGCTGCGCCGGGCGGATCCGCCCGTCGCTGGGCATCAGCTGCGGCGGGATCGGGGGGAGCCGGCCGGGGTCGGCTCCCATCTTGGCCTCGGCCTCCAGTTCGGAGACGTCCTTTTCCTCGGACATGCCGATGGGGCCCACCCGGCGGGCGTTGAGGAACTGGCGGACCACCGGCTCCTCGCTGGACAGCAGCATCTCCCGCGGCCCGAACATCACCAGCTCGCGGCGGAACAGCAGCCCGATGTTGTCGGGCACCGTGCGGGCGGTGTTGATGTCGTGGGTGACGATCAGGAAGGTCGCGTTGATCTGCGCGTTGAGGTCGACGATCAGCTGGTTCAGGTAGGCGGTGCGGACCGGGTCCAGACCGGAGTCCGGCTCGTCCACCAGCAGGATCTCCGGTTCCAGCACCAGTGCCCGGGCCAGGCCGGCGCGCTTTTTCATACCGCCGGAGATCTCGCCGGGGAGCTTGCGCTCGGCGCCGATCAAGCCCACCATCTCCATCTTCTCCATGACGATGCGCTTGATCTCGGCCTCGGTCTTGTTGGTGTGCTCGCGGAGCGGGAAGGCGATGTTGTCGAACAGGTTCATCGACCCGAACAACGCGCCGTCCTGGAAGAGCACCCCGAACAGCTTGCGGGTCTCATACAGCTCGCGTTCCGACAGGTACGGCAGGTTCCGGTCGCCGACCCAGATGTTGCCGCGGTCCGGCTTGAGCAGACCGACCAGCGACTTCAGGAACACGGACTTGCCCGTGCCCGAGGGCCCCAGGAGAACGGAGATCTCTCCCGCGGGCAGGGTCAGCGATACGTCCTGCCAGATGACCTGGCGGCCAAAGGACTTGGTGAGTCCTTCGACTCGGATCTCGACGCCCACTCGTCACCTTCCGTCCAGGCCGGGGGGTTCCCGGAACCAAAGTTCGAGCGTTCTGGGCGAGGCCCATGAACCTGAGCTGTCGTCACACGTGGCGTCCACCGGGTTACTACTAACGGGTAGCTGTGGCGGGTGCCACTACCGTAGCGGTCAATCTTGGAAATGGAAGAGGTTCAGCACAGGATCTGTGGCAAACCATAACGTCGTAAGCCAATCGTTACTTACCGGACGTCATCGCCCAGTCACAGCAGAACTGCACCTCAGGACTCTTCCCCAGAAGACCTGCGGGACGGCAGCGGCGCACACCACGGCACACCACCGTCGGCGTGAGATTACGCCGACGTGTGACGACTCACAAGCCCCACAGGCCCCTGGAGCACATCAAAGTGGGGTTGAAGAGTACAAGACGCCACAATCCCGGACACCGGCTCCCCCGCCCCGGCCCCGGAAAACACGACGGGCGGCCGCCCTCGCCCCCGCGGGGGTGAGGACGGCCGCCCGGGACGTCCGCCTCGGCCGGGACGGGCCCACAGCGCCCGTCCCGGCGAAGGGAAGCCGTTACTTGACGGTCACCGTCGCGCCGGCCTTCTCCAGGGCCTCCTTGGCCTTGTCGGCGGTCTCCTTGTTGACCTTCTCCAGCAGCGGCTTGGGCGCGCTGTCCACCAGGTCCTTGGCCTCCTTCAGGCCCAGGTTGGTCAGCGCCCGGACCTCCTTGATGACCTGGATCTTCTTGTCGCCGGCGGCCTCGAGGATGACGTCGAACTCGTCCTTGTCGGGCGCGGCCTCAGCGGCACCGCCCGCGGCGGCGCCACCGGCCGCCGGGGCGGCGGCGACCGCCACCGGAGCGGCGGCCTTGACGTCGAACTTCTCCTCGAACGCCTTCACGAACTCCGACAGCTCCAGGAGGGTCATCTCCGAGAAGACGTCGAGCAGTTCCTCGGTGCTCAGCTTGGCCATGTGCGTTTCCTCCGTACGGGTCTGAACATGCGATCCTGCGGACCGCGGGGCTTGGTCCTCGGTGGACCGCCTACTCGGCGGCCTCGGCCGGTGCGGCGCTCTCGCCCGCCTCCTCGCGCTTGGCCCGCAGCGCCTCGGCGAGCTGGGCCACCTGCGTGGGCAGCGCGTTGAAGACCGCGGCGGCGTTCGCCATCGACGCCTTCATCGCGCCCGCCAGCTTGGCCAGCAGCACCTCGCGCGACTCCAGGTCGGCGAGCTTGGTGATCTCGGAGGCGTCCATCGGCTTGCCGTCGATGACGCCGCCCTTGATCACCAGCAGCGGGTTTTCCTTGGCGAAGTCACGCAGCCCCTTGGCGGCCTCGACCACATCGCCCTTGACGAAGGCGATCGCCGAGGGGCCCGCCAGCAGCTTGGTGAACTCCTCATCGACCCCGGCGTTGTTCGCCGCGATCCGGGTCAGCGTGTTCTTCACCACGGCGAACTTGGCATTGTCACCGAGGTTGCGGCGCAGTTCGCCCAGCTGCGCCACGGTGAGCCCGCGGTACTCGGTCAGTACGGCGCCGCTGGAGCTTTTGAACTCTTCGGTGAGTTCGGCGATCGCGGCAGCCTTGTCGGCCCTCGCCATGGGCCTCCTTTCCGATTACCCAGGGTTCCAGGCCACCGGATGAAGGGCCGGAGAAAACGCACAACGCCCCGGCGCAGGCGCACGGGGCGTCACAGGCGGCCGCGCCATGGGCACGGACGCAACGTCGCTCTCGTCTCGCCTGCGCGGGCCGTCCGCTTTCTCAGCGGACCTTCGGCCGCCCCTGGGGGGCGACGACCGGCGGTCTTCGGCAGAAGACCAGGGTACGCGGCCGGGCCCCGGCCGCCAAATCCGGCGGACCCGGCCGCGCGAGGCTCACCGCTCAGGACCCGGGGAAGCGGGGCGCCCCAAGGTCGTCCAGGAAGCTCGAGAAGTCGCCCACCTGGTCCGCCGGGGGGGCGCTGACCTGCACCGGCCTGCCGTAGTCGGAAAAGTGGCTGGTGACGTCGACGGTGCCCAGCGACATGTCGGCCTTGACGATCTGCTTGCGCGGCAGGCCCTGCTCGTCCACCCAGATGTCGATGGTCATCTTCCCGGCGCCGAGCTTCTCCAAGCCCTTCTCCAGCTCCTGGCGGTCCTTGTCGCTCAGCGCGCCCAGGCCCGCGTTGGAGTCGACCGTGCCGGCGTAGTGGGTGGTCCGCACCCCCTCCACCACCTCCTCGCCCACCTTGTGCACATCCGGCGAGGCGGTCAGCATCTGGGCCATCTGCGCCGGGCCGTACTGCTTGGCCTGCGCCAGGGCCTCGGCCCCGGTATCGCCCAGCGACATCTTCAGCCAGGGCTTGCTCCCGCCGCCCTGCGGCAGATTCAGCTTCATGTAGATGGTGCCGCCGATCATGACCATTTCCGTCGGACGCTGCGCGGCCTGGGCGCCCAGGCCGTCCAGACCCGACATCGTGGTGGTGACCGTGCCCTTCATCGCCGGCTCCGGCCGCAGCCTGACCTGCATCCTGCTCTCGGTCCTGGTCTCCACCTTCTGGGACTGGACGGTCATGTTGGCCGTGGAGACCATGCGCATGCTGTAGGTGTCGGCCTGCTCGGTCTTGTCGGAGACCTGGGCCATGAACTGGGCCGCGGCCGCCTTGAACGCGCCACCGGCGCCCTGGTCCTGCGTGCCCTCCTCTCCCAGGCACCCGGTGAGCGTGAGCAGCAGGGCCCCGCTCATGGCCACCGTCGCGGTCAGCCGGCGGCGTGCGGTCACTCGGCGGTGCATCGTCAGGTCCTTCCCGTGGCGGATCTCGGTACGACTTTCGGTACGAGGCCGCACGCTATCTTGCGATCAGCCGCGTTCTGGGGGATTGGGACCCATTCCGGCCGCCGGGCGGTGACCGGTTCCGGCCGCTACCGGCCGCGCAGGAACTGCCCGATCCGGTCGGTCACATCGCCGACCTGGTCGGCGGGCGGCGGGTTCACCGTCACCGCGTCCCCGTAATCGCGGTACAGCACGGTCATCGTCGAGGTGTCCCGGCCGTCGGCGGTCCCCTTGACCACCAGCTTGCGGGGCAGGTCCGCCGCATCGACCCACACATCGAAGCTCAGCCGGTCCGAGCCGCTCGCGGTGTACCAGCGGCCGATCCGCTCCCGCGCCACGGGATCCAGCCGGTCCAGCGCGTCCTGGACGGTCACCGTCCCGGCGTAGTGGACGGTCTTGACGCCCTCGACCTCCTCCTCGCCGACCCGGCGCACGTCCTTGGAGGCGGTGAGCATCTTGGTCTGCTCGGCGGGGTTGATCCGCCGCACCGCATCGGTCAGCTCATCGAAGCCGAAGCCGACGACCCGCCCGGCCGCGTCCACGTTCACCCGCAGCCACGGCTTGCCGCCGGTGATCATCTGGGCGAGCCGGGGCACCTTGGCGTACAGGGTGCCGTCCGTCAAGATCGCCTGGACGCCGGTGCCGGGCAGGCTCTGGCCGGACAGCCTCACCTCCCCCAGCGTGACGCTGAAGGCCAGATCGGGCCGCAGCCGCACATCGCCCGACCCCCGGATGACCGAGCCGGGCTCCCCGGTGTCGGTGATCGTCAGCTCGGCCTCGAAGGTGTCGGCCCGGCCGGTCTGCTGCGACGCCTTGACCAGTGCCACATCGGCCGGGAGGACGGCCGTCCCGGAAGGGGCGTCCCCGGAGCCGCCCAGGCATCCGGTGAGGGAGAAGACCACGGCGGCGCTCGCTGCGGCGGCCACCGGCGCACGGCGGGCCATTCGGCGTCCCATCTGAAGACCTCTCTGTCACGCTTCGTCGATCCGGCGCCCCGGAGGAGGGATCCACCGGATTTCAGTGTGTTCGGACAGGTCTTAGGCCATCATCCCCCGCCGGTACCAATGCGCACCCGCCTCGTACGTCTCAGGTCGTACCGCCCGGGGAGGCCCCGGCCGCCCAAAGCCCAAAAGGGGCGTCCCCGGGAAAGGCCCCGGGGACGCCCCCTGTCGCGTCCGATGGTTCTCAGACCAGTTCCGCGGTCAGGTTGCGGACCAGGTTGGGGTCGACCGGGATGCCCGGCCCCATCGTGGTCGTCATGGTGATCTTCTTCAGGTACCGGCCCTTGGCCGCGGTCGGCTTGAGCCGGATGATCTCATCCAGCGCGGCGGCGTAGTTCTCCACCAGCTGGCGGTCCTCGAAGGAGGTCTTGCCGATGATGAAGTGCAAATTGGCGTGCCGGTCCACGCGGAACTCGATCTTGCCGCCCTTGATGTCGGTCACCGCCTTGGCCACGTCCATGGTGACGGTGCCGGTCTTGGGGTTGGGCATCAGGCCGCGGGGACCGAGGATCCGGCCCAGCCGGCCGACCTTGCCCATCATGTCCGGGGTGGCCACCACCGCGTCGAAGTCCAGGAAGCCGCCCTGGATCCGCTCGATGAGATCGTCGGTGCCGACGTAGTCGGCGCCGGCGCTGCGGGCCTCCTCGGCCTTGGCGCCGCCGGCGAAGACCAGCACCCGGGCGGTCTTACCGGTGCCGTGCGGCAGGTTGACGGTGCCGCGGACCATCTGGTCGGCCTTGCGCGGGTCCACGCCGAGCCGGATGGCGACCTCGACGGTGGCGTCGAACTTGGTGCCGGAGGTCTTGCGGGCCAGCGCCACCGCCTCGGCGGGCGTGTAGAGCCGGCTCTTGTCGACCAGCTCGGCGTTCTTGCGGTAGGTCTTGCTGCGCTTCATGTACTGCTCCCTGGGATGAGAGTTCGTGGTGCGGGCCTGCGCCGGGCCCTCCCACGGCGGGTGCCGGGTGCGGCGGTTACTTGATCTCGATGCCCATCGACCGGGCGGTGCCGGCGATGATCTTCTCGGCGGCCTCCAGGTCCCGGGCGTTCAGGTCCGGCATCTTGGTCTGGGCGATCTCGCGGACCTGGTCGCGGGTGATGGAGCCGACCTTGGTCTTGTGCGGCTCGCTGCTGCCCTTCTCCACCCCGGCGGCCTTGAGGATCAGCTGGGGCGCCGGCGGGGTCTTGGTGACGAAGCTGAAGGAGCGGTCCTCGTAGATGGTGATCTCTACGGGGACGACGTTGCCGCGCTGGGACTCCGTGGCAGCGTTGTACTGCTTGCAGAAGTCCATGATGTTGACGCCGTGCGGACCGAGCGCGGTACCGACCGGCGGCGCCGGAGTGGCCTGGCCCGCCTGCAGCTGGATCTTGACGAGGGCCTTGACCTTCTTCTTGGGAGGCATGCGCGCCTTCCTCTCGTTCCTGTTTCGCCTAGTCCCGACTCCCGCATCGCGGGCAACGTGGCGGCCGGAACACATCCGCCACGTAGGGACCTTGGGATTCCCGCCCGCGCGGACGCGGCACCGCCCTGCCCGCCGCGGCGGGGCGGCCGACGACCGCACGGCCTGAGTCGTCCCCGCACGCACCGGGGACGACCCGGGCCCACGCGGGGAGGTCAGATCTTGGAGACCTGGTTGAAGGACAGCTCGACCGGGGTCTCCCGGCCGAAGATCGACACCAGGACCTTGAGCTTTTGCTGCTCGACGTTGATCTCGCTGACCGTGGCCGGCAGGGTCTGGAACGGGCCGTCCATGACGGTGACCGACTCGCCGACCTCGAACTCCACCGTGCTGGTGACCTTGGTCTGCTCCTTGGCCTTGCCCTTTTCCTCCTCCGGCGGCGGGGCCAGCAGCTTGGCCACCTCGTCCAGGCTCAGCGGGGAGGGCTTGTTGAGCAGGCCCACGAAACCGGTGACGCCGGGGGTGTTGCGGACCGCGGCCCACGACTCGTCGGTCAGCTCCATGCGGACCAGGATGTAGCCGGGCAGCATCTTCTCGTTGACCTTCTGACGCTTGCCCTGCTTGATCTCGGTGACCTCGTGCTGGGGCACCTCGACCTGGAAGATGTAGTCCTCCATGTTGAGGGACTGGGTCCGGGTCTCGATGTTGGCCTTGACCCGGTTCTCATAGCCGGCGTAGGAGTGCACCACGTACCACTCCCCCGGCAGCATCCGCAGTTCCCGCTTGAAGTCCTCGTACGGGTCCTTGGCCGGGGCCTGCTGAGCGGCCTCGGCTTCCTCCTCCTGGAGGCTTTCCGCCGGCTCGACCGCAGCCTCCTGCGCGGACCCGGCCTCGTCGGCGGCCTCGTCGTAGGGCTGTGGGAACTCGGACACGGTGGCTCTTCTCTCGTATCGGTGACGGAACGCGTATCGGCGATGTGGGTGCCTGAGACCGGCCGCGGGAATGTTCTGCGGCGGCTCGGCGGGGCCGGGACGGCTCAGCCGAAGACGGCGAAGACGCCCTTTTGCAGCCCCCAGTCCAGACCGGCGACGAACGCCATCATGACCAGCACGAAGACCAGCGACACCAGGGTGTAGTTGATCAGCTCGCTGCGGGTGGGCCAGATCACTTTGCGCAGCTCGGCGATGATCTGGCGGACGAACAGAACCGGAGAGGTCCGCTTGCGCGCGGACTTCTTCTCCTTGTCCTTGTCCTCGGTCGCGGCGGGCTCGCCGCGCATCTCAGTCGCCATCGCCGTCACCCATCGGTCGTGAACCAACCACTGATCCGTGGCCCGTGGCCGTGCGCGCCCGCTTCCGCGGCGTGCCCCTCGATGCCCCGCTCAGGCGTGGCGGCGATGAAGGACGCACTGGTGCGGGCACCGCACTTCGCAGGGCAGGAGGGACTCGAACCCCCAACCGCCGGTTTTGGAGACCGGGACTCTACCAATTGAGCTACTGCCCTCTGCTCCTCGATCGCGATCGAGGATGGCGTCTTACAGCTTACGGCCTACCGCGAGGGCAGAACAGTGAGCTGAAGACCCGCCACTAAGTCGATGAGTGTACGTGCAGTGCCCGCCAGAGTCGAACCAGACGCCCCCCGCGCAGGTCATCGGCCCTTACCAGCCGCCGGTTCCAGCGGCGTGGGCGTCCCGCCCGCCCCCTGCCGGCAGGTCTGAAACCATGGGTGTCATGAGCAGTGAAAGACGTCGCATCTCCGCGCGCATCGCCGCGATCTCCGAGTCGGCCACGCTCGCCGTGGACGCCAAGGCCAAGGCGCTCAAGGCCCAGGGCCGGCCGGTCATCGGGTTCGGCGCGGGCGAACCGGACTTTCCCACCCCCGACTACATCGTCGAGGCCGCGGTGACCGCCTGCCGCGTGCCGCGCTTCCACAAGTACACCCCGGCCGGGGGGCTGCCGGAGCTGCGCGCCGCCATCGCCGAGAAGACCGCCCGCGACTCCGGGCTGCAGGTGGACGCCTCCCAGGTGCTGGTCACCAACGGCGGCAAGCAGGCGGTCTACGAGGCGTTCGCCGCGCTGCTGGACCCCGGGGACGAGGTGCTGGTGCCCACCCCGTACTGGACGACCTACCCGGAGTCGATCAAGCTGGCCGGCGGGGTGCCGGTGTTCGTGACGGCCGATGAGAGCACCGGCTACCGGGTGAGCGTGGAGCAGCTGGAGGCGGCCCGCACCGACCGCACCAAGGTGCTGCTGTTCGTCTCCCCCTCCAACCCCACCGGCGCCGTCTACACCCGCGACCAGATCGCCGAGATCGGCCGCTGGGCGGCCGAGCAGGGCCTGTGGGTGATCACCGACGAGATCTACGAGCACCTGGTCTACGGGGACGCCGAGTTCCACTCCATGCCGGTGGTGGTGCCGGAGCTGGTCGACCGCACGCTGGTGCTCAACGGGGTCGCCAAGACCTACGCGATGACCGGCTGGCGGGTGGGCTGGATGATCGGCCCGCAGGACGTCATCAAGGCCGCCACCAACCTGCAGTCGCACGCCACCTCCAATGTGGCCAACGTCTCACAGGCGGCGGCGCTGGCGGCGGTGACCGGCGACCTGTCGGCGGTGGCCGAGATGCGCAAGGCGTTCGACCGGCGCCGCCGGACCATGGTGCGGATGCTGAATGAGATCCCCGGTGTGGTCTGCCCCGAGCCGGAGGGCGCCTTCTACGCCTACCCGTCGGTCAAGGCGCTGCTGGGCAAGGAGATCCGCGGCAAGCGCCCGGCCACCACCGTGGAGCTGGCCGAGCTGATCCTCACCGAGGTGGAGGTGGCGCTGGTGCCCGGCGAGGCGTTCGGCACCCCCGGCTACTTCCGGCTCTCCTACGCCCTGGGCGATGAGGACCTGGTCGAGGGGGTCAGCCGGGTGGCCAAGCTGCTGTCGGAGGCGAGCTGAGCGCTCCGGCCGCCGAGCCCCGGTCCGGTTTCTCCTTCCCGGGCACGCCGCGGCCGAGGGCGATGCCTTGAGACCGCGCGCCGGGAAGACCCGCTGTGAACGCCCCGCCCTCGCACGGGCCGGGGCGTTCGCGGCCTGCGAAACCGGTCGCGGCGGGGACTATGCCCGCCTCCGCCGGTGCGGGCGGGCCATGCCCCGACTGGTCCGAACGGGTGGTCTTGACATGACCCGTGCCCGTACGGGCGGGCGCATCCGGCAAAGTTAGGTCATGCAGGCCGACTCCCTTTCCGTCCGTCCGATTCACACGCTGCCCAAGGCCCATCTGCACCTGCACTTCACCGGCTCGATGCGGCACAGCACGCTGGTGGAGCTGGCCCGGCGGCACGGGGTGCACCTGCCGGACGCGCTGGTGGAGGACTGGCCCCCGAAACTGCGCGCCACCGACGAACGCGGCTGGTTCCGCTTCCAGCGCCTGTACGACATCGCCCGTTCGGTGCTGCGCGAGCCCGACGATGTGCGCCGGCTGCTGCTGGAGGCGGCCGAGGACGAGGCCGCCGAGGGGTCGGGCTGGCTGGAGATCCAGGTGGACCCCAGCGGCTATGCGCACCGCTTCGGCGGGCTGACGCCCACCGTGGAGCTGGTGCTGGACGCCGCCCGGCAGGCCGAGGCCGCCACCGGGGTGGGCATCGGCGTGGTGATCGCCGCCAACCGCACCCGGCACCCCCTGGACGCCCGGACGCTGGCCCGCCTGGCGGCCCAGTACGCCGGGCGGGGAGTGGTGGGGTTCGGGCTGTCCAACGACGAGCGGCGGGGCCGGGCCTATGAGTTCGAAGGGGCCTTCCGCATCGCCCGCCGCGCCGGGCTGCTGTCCACCCCGCACGGCGGGGAGCTGCTCGGCCCGGCCAGCGTCCGCGAGTGCCTGGAGTTCCTGCACGCCGACCGGCTGGGGCACGGGGTGCGGGCGATCGAGGACCCGGCGCTGCTGGAGCGCATCGTGGAGCGGGGCGTGACGCTGGAGGTCTGCCCGACCTCCAACGTGGCGCTGGGGGTGGCGCCGTCGGCCGCCGCGGTGCCGGTGCGCGCCCTGTTCGAGGCCGGTGCCCGGCTGGCGCTGGGCGCCGACGACCCGCTGCTGTTCGGCTCCCGCCTGGCCAGGCAGTACGAGCTGGCCCGCACCGAGCACGGTTTCACCGACGCGGAGCTGGCCGAGCTGGCCCGCGCCTCGGTGCACGGCTCGGCGGCCCCCAGCGAGGTCCGCAGGCGCCTGCTGGCCGGCATCGACGCCTGGCTGGCCTCCCCCGTCCCCTGCGACGATCGCATGCCCCAGTCGGCGTTCTCCTAAAGGCCCGGTTCGGCGGTGGCCGTCCTCAGGCGCCGTTCCACAGGCCCTGGCGTTCCAGGTGGGCGATGAGCAGCTCCCCGGCCCGCATGATGTGGGCGCGCATGGCGGCGCCGGTCTCCTCCGGGTCGGCCTCGCGCAGCGCCGCCAAGATGCGCCGGTGGTCCTCCAGGGCGATGCGGGGCCAGTCGGGCAGCCGCCCGTACAGGCCGCGCGGGACGTAGCGGGCCACCGCGCCCAGGGACCAGGCGAGCTTGGCCGAGCGGGCGGCCAGGTTGATGCAGCGGTGGAAGTCGTGGTTGTGCTCTTCCACCAGGTCGATGCGGCCGGCCTCGACCGAGCGGCCCATGGCGTGCTGGATGGCGTTCAGCTCCCGCAGCGTGCCGGTGGTCAAGGTGGTGGCGGCGCGGGCGGCCAGCTCGGCGGCGATGTCGGCCTGCACCCAGAACAGGTCCTGGACGTCCTGGCGCGACAGCGGGGCCACCACGAAGCCGCGGCGGGGTTCCAGCAGCACGAACCCCTGGCTGCGCAGCGACTGCAGGGCCTCGCGCACCGGGGTGACGCTGATGCCGAACTCGGCGGCCAGCCGCTCCAGGCGCAGGTACTGGCCCGGGCGGATGCGGCCTTCCATGATCTGCTCGCGCAGCCGGGCCGCGACCTCGTCACCGAGCTGCGGTCGAGTTCCCAGGCCCTGCCGCGATGGCGCCACGTCTCACCCGCCCCATCGGGGTCCTTCCGCGGCGGGGGCACCGCGGCCGGAAAGGACCCCGCTTCCATGATGCGATGCAAAGCCCGGATCTGGAACGCATCGGCGGGCCCCGGCGGCCGACGCGGGCGCGCCTCACAGTTTCACGCCGACCATGACCGGTTCGTTGACCAGTTCGATGCCGAACGCCTCGCGCACCCCGTCCCGCACCTGGCGGGCCAGTGCCAGCAGGTCGGCGGTCCGGGCGGTGCCGTCGGGGTTGGTGAGGGCCAGCGTGTGCTTGGTGGAGATGCGGACCGGGCCGAGGGCGTGGCCCTTGCCGAACCCGGCCTTGTCGATCAGCCAGGCCGCCGAGGTCTTGGTGCGCCCGTCGGGCTCGGGGTAGCGGGGGAAGGTCGTCTCCGGTCCCAGCCGCTCGGCCACCCGGCGTTCCAGTTCGGCCAGCTGGGCGGCGTCCAGGATGGGGTTGGTGAAGAACGAGCCGGCGCTGCGGGTGTCGGGGTCGTCGGGGTCCAGCACCATGCCCTTGCCGCGGCGCAGCTCCAGCACGGCCTGGCGGGCCTGGTGCAGCGGGACCCGCTGCCCGGGGCTGACGCCGAGGGTGCGGGCCAGCTCGGCGTAGGCGATGGGCTGGGATTCGTCGCTTTCCTCCAGCGCGAACGTCACATCCAGCACCACGTGCCGGTCCCGGCCCTTGAAGACGCTGGTGCGGTAGCCGAAGCCGCAGGCGGCGTTGTCGAGGGTGACGATCTCGCCGGTGCGGCGGTCGTAGGCGCGCACCCGCACGATGGTCTCGCTGACGTCCTGCCCGTAGGCGCCGACGTTCTGGATGGGGGTGGCGCCGACCCGTCCGGGGATGCCCGACAGGCATTCCAGCCCGGCCAGCCCGTCGGCCACGCAGCGGGCCACGAACGGCTCCCATTCCTCGCCGGCCTGGGCGGTCACCAGCACCTTGCCGGGCCGGGCCGGGTCGGTGCGGCAGGTGACGCCGCGGGTGGCCACGTGCACGACGGTGCCGGCGAAACCCTCGTCGGCCACCACCAGGTTGCTGCCGCCGCCCAGGATCAGCACCGGCTCGCCGTCGGCGTCGGCCTGGCGGACCGCCTCGACCAGCTCGCTTTCGGCGTCCGCCTCGATGAAGCGGCGCGCCGGTCCGCCGAGCCGCAGGGTGGTGTAGGCGGCCAGGCGGACGTTCTCGCAACGGACGGCCATGCTCGCTTGCCTCCTCGACGGCTCCTGCCCGTCCGCGCGGCCCGAGCGGGCGGGCCCGCGTGCGTCCCAGCATAGGGAGCGGTGCGTGCGGGCCCGCCGAAGGGTCTGCGAAGCGGCCGGTGCCCGGCGGTCAGGCCAGGCGGACGACGGCCCGGGCGCGGGTGAGGACCTTCTGGTCGTTGCAGCGGGCGGTCAGGGCCACCACGACCTTGTTGTCGTCGAGCTTCTCTTCGATCTTGCCGCTGACCTCGATGTCGGCGCCGCCCTCGTCGGGCACCACGACCGGGGCGGAAAAGCGCACGCCGTAGTCGACGACGGCGCCGGGGTCGCCGACCCAGTCGGTGACGTACCGGCCGGCCTGGGCCATGGTGTACATGCCGTGGGCGATGACGTTGGGCAGCCCGACCTGCTTGGCGAAGCTCTCCCGCCAGTGGATCGGGTTGAAGTCACCGGAGGCGCCGGCGTACATGACCAGGTTGGCCCGGTCGACGTGGTAGGTCTGCGGCGGGAGCTCGGTGCCGACCTCGACCTCGTCGTACTTCACCTTGGCGGTCATCAGGCCCCCCGTTCCACGATCGTGTTGTAGGCGGTGCAGACCGGCTCGCCGGACACCGTCTTGATCTCGGTGCGCAGCTCGATCTTCTCGTTCTTGCCGATCGCCTTGATCTCGGTGATGGTCGTCTCGCACACCAGCTCGTCACCGGCGTGGATCGGACGGGTGTACTCGAAGCGCTGCTCGCCGTGGACGACCATCGCGAAGTTGAGGCCGAGCTCGGGGTCGGCCAGCGCCTCACCGCCCAGCGAGATCACGATGGGGAAGGTGGGCGGCGCGATGACATCGGGGTAGCCGGCGGCCTTGGCGGCCTCGCGGTCGCGGTAGAGCGGGTTCGGGTCGCCGATGGCGTCCGCGAACTCCCGGATCTTGACGCGGCTCACCTCGTAGGGCTCGGTGGGCGGGAAGGTCCGCCCGATGAAGTCCCGGTTCAGTGCCATGTATTCGTCCGTCCTTCCAGGGCCGGGAGCCCTGCGCTACGGGTTTCCTCCGCGTGACCGTAACAGAACGACGTTCGGCCCGCCTTCTGAGGTCTCAGAAGGCGGGCCGAATGTTGCCCAAGCTTGGCGCTCGACCTCGGTGGCCCCGCAGCCGACGGAGCGGCGGACCTGCGCTCAGCGGGTCTCGCGGTGGACGCGGTGGCACCGGCAGTTGGGGCAGTACTTCTTCAGCTCCAGCCGGTCCGGGTCGTTACGCCGGTTCTTGCGGGTGATGTAGTTGCGGTGCTTGCACTCCTGGCAGGCCAGCGTGATCTTCGGCCTAACGTCGGTGGCGGCCACGAGGGAGTGCCTTTCTGACGAGGGACATGGACATACGCACCCCAATGGCCCGTCGGTGACGGGCTGATGGGGATAGTAGCGAGGGCCGGACTTGAACCGGCGACACAGCGATTATGAGCCGCTTGCTCTGCCTGACTGAGCTACCTCGCCGAGACGGTCACTGCGGACCGGTGACTAAGGATACCGGACCCAGACCGCGTCTTGGAAACGCCCCGGTGCTCGCCGGCTCCACAGGAAACCGACTGACCTGGGCTTTCCCGGGTCCATCGCCGGAACCCGGGCCGTCTCCGCCAGAGAACTGGCGGCAACGGGCCGTTCGGGACTCCGGCAAAAGACCTGTAGTGAGGTTACCAGAATCGCAGCGGCGCTCCGACCTGCGTTCATCGTGGAAGCAGCGTCTCGGTGCCCGCGCGCCATTCCGCTATCAGCACGGTGGCGTCGTCCCGCGGCCGGCCGTCCCGGCCCTGCAGGACGGTCCTGACCAGCCGGCGCAGCGTCTCGGGGGCGGACAGGCCGTCGGCCTCGTGGCGGACGATGAAGTCCACGAAGCGTTCCAGGCCGACCTCCCGGCCGCCGGGGTCGACGGCCTCGACGATGCCGTCGGTGTAGAAGAGCAGCCGGTCGCCGGGTTCGAGCTGGTAGCCGGAGGGCGGAGGAGAGCTCTGCAGTCCCAGCCCCATCGGCATGTTGGCGGGCCCCTGCAGCTCGGCGACGCGCCGGCCGCGGCGGACGACCAGCGGGGCGGGATGGCCCCGGTTGATCCAGTCCAGCCGGCCGCTGCGGACGTCGAGGTCGGCCAGCACCCCGGTGGCGAAGCGGACGTCGGTGAACTGCTCGGCGATCGCCGCGTCCACCAGGTCGGCGACCTCGGTCAGCCCCGCGCCGCGCCGGTGGGCGTTGCGCGTGACGCCGATCGCGATGGTGCTGGTCAGCCCGGCGGCCGTGTCGTGCCCCATGGCGTCGAACACCGCCAGGTGCAGGGTGCTGCCGTCCAGGGCGTAGTCGTAGGAGTCCCCGCCGGCCTGGTAGGCGGGCTCCATCACCGCGGCGACCACCACGTCCCGGGTGGCGAAGACGCCGGGCGGCATCAGCGTCCGGGTCATCTCGGCCGAGAGCACCATCGGTTCGGTCCGGGACAGGCGGGCGCAGGAGTCGCTGAAGGCGCGCTTGCTCATCAGCAGCAGGGCGACCAGGGCGGCCAGGTCGCGCACCCGCCCCACGGCGGCGCCGGCGTCGATGGTGGCGCCCAGCACGCCGAGCCGCTGGGTGCCCTCCAGCAGCGGCGCCCACACCCGCTGCCCGGGGGCCGGCCAGAGCGGTTCGCCGGGTGACCTGCCCTGGACGACCTCGAAGTCGCGGTAGGCGCGGCCGGGCAGGGTGCCGTCGATGCGGATCGGCTCCAGCGGGCGGCCGTACCCGTCCCGCTGGCCGGGCAGCGGGATCAGGATCCGCTGCTGCAGGTCCGCCACATAGAGCGTGACGAAGTGGAGCCCGGCGGGTGCGGCGTGCGCGGCCACCAGGGCGGGCAGGTCCTCGAATGCGGCCAGGCGGCTGTCCTCCAGCAGCCCGCCCAGCATTCGTTCGCCTTCCGTCCCCATCTCAGCCCTCCCGCGCCGCCCCGAGGGCTTTACCCAGATCGGGCCGTGTCCACAGTCACGGGATGCCTAAAGATGGGAAGCCCGGCGGCTCACAGCGTCCACCAGCCGAAGGCCAGGTGGCCGATCAGCCAGATCCCGAAGCCGACCTGCACCACCAGCAGCACGATCCGGACCGGCAGGGGCACCCGTTCGCGCAGCCGGAACAGGGACCACCAGTGCTCGGAGAAGGTGTCGCCGGGCGCCTTGCGGATCAGCGCCGCGGCCTCCACGACCAGGAAGAACAGGATCCAGGCGGTCCAGGCCAGGGTCCAGCCGGTGATGCGCCGCACGGGTGATTTGACCGTGTCGGTGTTGACGGGGGTGTTCATGCCGCACTCCTTCGGACATCACCCAGCGTCTCACCGTAGACACATAGGGTAAAGACTTCGGTACGGCCTGCTTACCCGCCGGATACATGCGAAGACCGCCGCCCGGATCACCGGACGGCGGTCTTCACTGCAGAAGCCTTGCGGCTAGAGCCCCTTTACGGAATCGAACCGTAGACCTTCTCCTTACCATGGAGACGCTCTGCCGACTGAGCTAAAGGGGCCTGCGCCGAACGCGCACTGCCACCATACACGCCTCGGGCGCCGGATACGAAATCGATTTGGTCCGGCCTTGCCGCAACCGCCCCGCCGCACCCCGCCGGCCCACCCTCCGGGCGGGGCGGCGGCAGGAAGAGAAGGGCGGCTCAGTCGGCCAGCAGCCGCTTGGCGATCACCAGTTGCTGGATCTGGCTGGTGCCCTCGTAGATGCGGAACAGCCGGGCGTCCCGGTAGAACCGCTCGACGGCGACCCCGCGCATGTAGCCCATGCCGCCGAAGACCTGCACGGCCCGGTCGGCGACCCGGCCGAGCATCTCCGAGCAGAAGTACTTGGCGCAGGACGGGCCGAGCTTGCGGTCCTCCCCGGCGTCGTAGGCGCGGGCGGCCTCCAGCACCATGGCGCGCCCGGCGTACAGCTCGGCCTGGGAGTCGGCGATCATGCCCTGGACGAGCTGGTACTCGCCGATCTTGCGGCCGCCCTGGGCGCGCTCCTTGGCATAGGCGACGGTCTCGTCCAAGATCCGCTGGGCGAGGCCGACGCAGACGGCGGCGATGCTCAGCCGGCCGTGCGCCAGCGAGGCCATGGCGGTGCGGAAACCGGTCCCCTCGGGGCCGACCATCGCACTGGCGGGCACCCGCACATTGTCGAAGAAGACCTCGGCGGTGTGCGCGCCGCGCTGCCCCATCTTCTCGTCGGGCGGACCGACCTTCAGCCCGGGGACGTCCCGCTCGACCAGGAAGGTGGAGATGCCGCGCGAGCCGGGCCCGCCGGTGCGGGCGAAGACCATGAACACATCGGCCTCGGGGGCGTTGGTGATGAACCGCTTGGCCCCGTTGATCACGTAGTTGCCGTCGTCGTCCTTGACCGCCGTGGTGCTCAGCGTGCTGGGGTCGGAGCCGGCCTCGGCCTCGGTCAACGCGAACGCGCCGATCACCTCGCCGGAGGCCAGCCGGGGCAGCCACTGCCGCTTCTGCTCCTCGGTGCCGGCGTTGACGAGCACCTGCCCGGCGATGCCGTTGCTGGTGCCGAACATCGACCGGAAGGCGGGGCTGGCGTAGCCGAGCTCGAAGGCCAGCCGCACCTCCTCGCTGAGCGACAGGCCGAGCCCGCCGTACTCCTCCGGCAGCGCGTACCCGAACAGCCCCATCTCCCGGGCGGCCTGCCGCAGGCTCTCGGGAATCGCATCGGTCTCCTCGATCTCCTCTTCGCGAGGGATCACCTGCTCGCGGACGAAGCTGCGCACCGCGGCCAGCACATCGGCGAAGTCCTGTGCATCCATGAAGCTGATTCTAGAACGCTGCTCTAGGATGGCGCCCCTCCCCGCCGCATTGGACCGTTCGCCCTGCCAGAGCCCGCGAACACCCGGCTGCGGCCGTCCCGCCGAGCGGAAATGACGATCATCGACCATCGAAGTGCACGCCACCGACGCCCAGCTAAAAGCGAATCTTTTTCACATGTGCTCTCGGGCACCTGCGGGGAGGGCTCGATGGCGCCGGGTGCCGTGGCGTCTTACGATCCGCCTTTTCGCAGATGGCGCATGGCGGCATCGCAGGAACGCATCCCTCGGTGTTCCCATTCGCGGTTCCCAGAACCGCAGGCCTGGAAAGGGGCGGTCGCCCCCCTAACGTCCCTTCCCACCGCAGCAGGCGGACGCGATCGTCACCGAGTATTCGCGATCAGGTCCGTCCAGGACCTTCGCGATGCACCGTCGATCGTCTCCCCGGCTACGCGTGGGGATTCTTGACAGGCGCTCAGCTCGGACGCCGATCCGGGCAGTCGGCGTAAACCCAGGTCGCCTCAAGATCGCAGCAAGCGATGCACAGCGTGCCCGCTATGAAGGCGAACTCATGGGTGCACCCGCCTTCATGCGGGAGCACTTCGTCAAGAATCAGGGGACCCAGGTCCGCCGGCTCCTCACCCTCGGCCGCCTCCACCGTGAAGGCCGTGACGCCCCGGTACCGGATGATGAGGTCCTCCTCGTGCTTCCAGCAGTTGTGCCGGAAGCAGAGCACCAGATCACCACCGGACGGCCCCTCGACCCGGGCGAGCTCGAGATCCTTGACGCACCGCTTCCCCATGAAGTCGTAGTGATCGGGATCCGTGGCGAAGGCCCGTGCCCCGGCAGGCAGCGCCTCGGCGATCTCGGGCAATCGTTCCAGGTAGGGATTCGGGTCGATGACGCCCGCCAGGTCTCCTGCGGTGGCGTTGAGATCGACGTACTTCACGGGCCCTCCGAAGTCAGGTGACAGGGCTTCAGCCCTCATATTCGGCACAACACCGCCGCCCCCGGGAACCGTCGCGCCGATCTGCTCGGGCAACGCCTCCGGCCCGTGACCTGAACGTGTCCAAGCCGACACCCATACCCGCCCGCAGGAGGCGGATGCTCATACCACGCGCCAAAGCGCTCGAGCCTCGCGCGAGGAGAAGAGAGCGATGCGGAAATCCAGTTCACGGTTCGGACTGTCAGAGAGCGAATGGAACTCGGCGCTCACCGAAGTCCGCGATGCGATCCTGGAAGCGGCCCGCGAACGACGCATGATCTCCTATGGAGAAGTCGCAAGCCGGGTTTCCACCATTTCTCTCGAACCGCACTCGGCCTTGATGAACCACCTTCTGGGGACCATCTTCGAGGAGGAGCACGCAGCCGGAAGACCGGCGCTGACCTCGATCGTCACCCACAAGTACGGAGACAAAGAACCCGGGAGCGGTTTTTATGAGATGACCCGCTCCCTTGGATACAAGTTCAACGAGCCATATCTCTTTTGGGCCGCGCAGGTGCAAGCGGTCTTCAAGCTGCACGGCGAACCCAAAAGGACGTGAACGGCCCCGCTCCAAACCTCATGGAGCAGCCCCAATGGCCGATGGCGCGCAGCCGCCCCGGTGAACCGAAAAGCACAGCCTCCCTGCCAGACGTCCCAGGAACGACGCCCCCCAGCTGGTCAGAAGAGGGCGAACAGACCTCGCCGAGCGGTCACCGGCCACGTCTGCGTCACCGCATCGAGCCCCTCTGGGAGGGTCCGTTCGTCATGGGAGGGTCCGTTCGTCAGTCCGCGCAGCGGGACCACGGTCGACCGGACATACCTCGGCGCACGCCCCAAGATGCTCAGCGCCAAGGCAGCCACCTCACCGAAACTCCCCCACGCGCTGCGCCATGCGGCCGTGTCAACGTGGCTCAGCGCGGGCGTCCCTCCCGCCCAGGTCGCCGAGTGGGCCGGCCACAGCGTCGCCGTCCTCCTCAAGCTCTACGCCAAGTGCATCGCAGGGCAGGAAGAGGACGCCAAGCGCCGCATCGCTGAGGCCACGAAACCCCGGGCCGCCAGCGGCGATACCCGCTGAAACTTGGGCACGTATTCGGCACAGATGCCCGTAGAGACCCGGTGATCGCCGGATGCGGCCGGATGGAACGCGAACGGCCCCTGACCGCGTTCACGCTGGTCAGGGGCCGTTTCAGGCTGGTGGCGGGTCCAGGATTCGAACCTGGGTAGGCTGAGCCGACGGATTTACAGCCCTCCTGCCGAACTTCGCTGACCTGCGACTTCGTCACCAGAAAACGAAACTTCGACCCGTATTGGGCACGCCACCTATCTGGTGTCCGTGGCCCTCCCGTTCAAGCCGACAAGGCTGCGACGAGGCATCAGGTGTTCCCACATGGACACGCAAGCTGGCCGCCTAGGTTGGGAATGGAAACCCGTCCGCCTCAGTCCAGATCCAAGATCATTCATCCATGTAGTTCCCAGAGAACCAGCGCAGTAATACCGGCTCGCAAAGGCCGTAACGATCTTGGCCACTGAGCAGGCAATCCTCTGACCTGCACGTTCCTAGATCATCTACTCACAAGTGACCGTGAGTCCTCGTGGTTCCCCCCGCTATCGGGCACGCAACGGGCACGCCGTCACGGCCCGGCTGATCTTGGTGGGCCTGCGCATCCTCATCAGTTCGTTCCGTCCCAAGGTCATCAACACCTGGGTACCGCTGGCCGACCGTTGACGGCCTTCCCGGTGCGTCGCTGTTCGCCGCTGTCGCCGTCCGCGTTGCCGCCGTCGCTGTCAGCGGGGATAGGTCCGGAGTGCTCGTCCGCGCGGACGGTCAGCAGGTGGGACAGACGGCATCGCGCGGACGGGCGCTCCGGGGCGCAGGGGGTCTGGGGGACGGCGCAATCCCCAGAGGGGAGCTCGCTCAAGTCGGCGGCACGATGCCCGCCGGCGGGCTAGCGTGATCGTGATGGTGCTCGCTCCCGTCGCGTTGGTTTGCGCGTTCTACCAGGGCGGATGCACAACCGGCGGTCCGCTGCAAAATCGGGCCGTATCCGGTGGGCTTCCGTCCCTGTGGCCTGCGGCTTTACCCTGGGGTCCTCATCACCCCTCAGAGGGATCGCAACGCGATCCGCGGCGCCTCCCGTATCGGAACGACCCGCCCGTCCTCATCACCCCTCAGAGGGATCGCAACTAGTCCACGTCGAGCCCCTGATCCAGGAGCCTCTTAGGTCCTCATCACCCCTCAGAGGGATCGCAACGCTTTGGCCCTGCGGCATCCGGCATTGGCACGGCAGGTTGCTGTCCTCATCACCCCTCAGAGGGATCGCAACATGACCCGCGGCCACCGGACCGCCCGGTCCGTGCGTCCTCATCACCCCTCAGAGGGATCGCAACCCCGACACATGCGCGAAGGGCGGGACGCCATCAGGAGTCCTCATCACCCCTCAGAGGGATCGCAACGCGACGGCGGAGAACGCCGTGTCGACCCGGTCGGCGTCCTCATCACCCCTCAGAGGGATCGCAACCCGCGACGATCCAGCGGCAGAGCGGCGCCGGCGCGGTGTCCTCATCACCCCTCAGAGGGATCGCAACCTGGGGCCGTAGGTACGGCCGCCGATCGTGATCTCGTCCTCATCACCCCTCAGAGGGATCGCAGCGTCACCACGCGCGTGTAACCGTAGGTCAGGGTGGCGTCCTCATCACCCCTCAGAAGGATCGTGACTCATTGGCCTACACCCCCGTGTCCGGCTGAGCGGGCGGCGCGGCGGGACCGGCCCGGAGAGGCCGCATGCCCGCTGCGCCGGTCCACTCGGTGGCGGCCCGCGTCAGCGGGGCGCCCTTGAAGACGTAGAGAAAGTTCTCATCCGGTGCTCTGGAAGACGTAGAGAAAGTTCTCATCTGGTGCTCTGGCGCCGGCTCTCAGGCCTCACGACCTGTGTGACAGGTCGTTCTCAGATTCTGTGTGGCGCTCGCTGGGTGCTGGTGGGCTGGGTTAGAAGCGGCCATACGGCGGGGTGTCTTCGGGTGTCGGTGGCTGGCGGAGCTTGGCAAGGAGCGTTCTGGCTCGGTGGAGCAAGCGGTGTGCGTGTTGCTTGATCAGGCTCATCGGCGGGTCAGTGCTCGCGTCTGTGGTGGTTGGGTGGTTTGCAGGGAGCTGGGGTGGTTCGTAGGCGGTTGCCGGTGTTCTGG
>Ga0207874_1000141_pt1 | contig 108633 bp, 91 predicted proteins | sample HigsolmetaAR201D_FD_184833 | JGI IMG/M metagenome (GOLD analysis project Ga0207874, IMG submission 184833) | Ionic liquid and high solid enriched microbial communities from the Joint BioEnergy Institute, USA - AR20-1-D (SPAdes) (version 2) ...
GCCCCGGCTGCGAACTTCAGGGTTATCCACCGTCCGGTTAATCGGCCCGCGCTGGCTGAAATCGGTCCCGCCTCCACCCAGACCGCCGCGACTTCCCATGAAACGCGACAAAAGCATGAACCCAACGATGAGAAAGATACCGAGCAGGCACAGAGTTCCGAGATCATCAAACATTTGCGTTTCTCCTAACGCACTTGAAAGGCGACGGTGTTGGCGGGGTTGCCGTTGATGATGAACTCTGCCTCGTAGGAACCTCTGCGAAGCTGGTCAAGCTGGTCCGGTTCCAGTGTGAAATTGATGCAGGTCGCTTCGTAGTCCTGATCGGCAACGATGATATCCGACTCTTCATACAGCTCGTTGTCAAGATACCAGCGCACAAAGACTTCGGTTCCTGCAACAACGTCACTGTTTTCAGCCACGACATAGACGATGCTGTCGGGATTAAACGTCGAGGTTACATTGGTGGGGCAACCATTGCGGTCGATATTGGAGGCAGTGACGACGTTTCCAAGCTCGATACCGTCATCGACAATGGTGGTATCCCGCGGGTCGGCTGCCGGGACATTTGATGGCGTTTGTGGCTCGGTGTTGCCTCCAAACAGGCGCGGGAGAAAAATGACTGCCGCGAGGATGATAAGGACGCCGATTGCGATGGTGCGGCCGTCCAGGCGGAAATTGGACATCTGGTTATGCTCCGAGTATAGAGTGTGAATATTCACCTTTCTTCATTAAATATCAGATATCGAAATTTTCTCATTAATGTTCATTGAGGAAGGCGCAGCGGAACGGGCGCAAACGCTGTCGGGAGGCGAACGCCCGGTTGTAAATAGCAGCGCAGGCCAGACGTCGAGATGTTTCTGGCCTGCGCGAACCCAGGTCATTGAATGAACGTTACGATATTACTGAACGCCGGAGGGTTGTGTGTTCCCGGTTGGCATCTCATCGTCCAGATCGTCTTCGCCGGTAATTGCATCGAATACTTCGTCTTCGGTCGGGCGAAAACTTGCCGGCTCGTCGGCGTCGACCGGCGTGTCCTGTGCTTCAAGATCGCCGATTTCGACCACATCTTCAATCGCGCCGTCTTCATAGCCCTCGACATAGCTGCCGCGTTCCGCCGATTCGAGACTCAGCGCTTCATCGTCGTCCAGTTTGTCCCAACCATAGTCCTCCAGATTTTCGATGACGCGTTCTCGATCCATGTCTTCGGGCCCGATTGTCTCAAGCCAGTCCTCGGTATCGCGGTTTGGACGTTCTTCATCATCGCGATACGACTGGATATTCTGCTCTTTACGTTCACGCTCATCCGGCGTGCGTTGTTTTCGTTGATCGTCGCGCATGATGCCCTCCCGGCTGCACGTCCTTTGCCTGCACTTTATCATGCATGGCGTAGTATTACAATTAGTGTGACGTGAGCGTCTGTGGAGTTCAAAACAAAAAAAGGAACGGCTTGATATAAGACCGTTCCCTAATAGTGCTTCACTGCTACGACAGAAAACTTAAGTCAGCGGCGCGAGGTAAATGATGGTCACACCTTCGCCGCCTTCCTTGGGTGAGGCAGGTACGGCCTTGGTGACTAGCGGATGCTCCGAAACGCGCTCCTGCACGGCCCTACGCAGCGCGCCGGTTCCCTTGCCGTGAATAATGCGCGCGAACGGCAGCCCGGCGAGATAGGCGGCGTCGATGTAGTTTTCCAGCCGCACGATGGCGTCTTCGACGCGCAGACCACGCAGGTCAAGCTCCAGACCGGGGGACGGGCCTTTTTCCAGCGGCGCTACGGTTTCCTGTGCGTATTGAGAGACGCGGCGCTTTTTCAGTTCCTTGCGCTCGCTGCGGCTTGGCTTGCGTAATTCGCGCAGATTGGCGCGAACGCGCAGCCCGCCCACCTGAACAACCGCGTCATCCTTGTCCAGTTCGGTGATCGTGCCTTCGGCCTTCAGCGTGTCAAGCCAGACTGAATCGCCCAATCGCGGCGTCCAGTCAAGTCCATCCGGCACATCAACCGCGTTGTCGATTGGCTGCAAAAGCGCGTTGCCCAGCGCATCGGCGGCCTGCTGAACCTGCCGCAGCGCGTCCAGCGGCAGCGATGCGTCGCGCATCTCATTGCGAAGGCGGCGCAGTTCCTTGCGGAATTCATCAAGCTCGTTCTGCACCTGCCGTCTGGATGAGGCGATGATGTCTCGCCGCTCGTTCTCAAGTTCGCTCAGCCGCGCCTGCAATTCGGCCTTCTGCGCTTCGATCTCTTCCCGCATTTCCGTGATGGCCTGCTGCTGGCGACGAATGTCCTCCCGCGTCCGGTGAATCTCGTCCAGCAGGTCGTCGGCAACCAGATCTTCGGTTGCCACCATGGAGCGCGCGTCTTCCACAATCGACGGGTCCAGGCCCAGCCGGGTCGCGATTGCCAGCGCGTTTGAACGCCCCGGCAGGCCGACGATGAGGCGATAGGTTGGGCGTAGCGTTTCCAGATCAAACTCGACGCTGGCGTTCCGCACGCCGGGCGTTTCAACGCTGTAAACCTTCAGTTCGGGATGGTGTGTCGTGACCATGGTGGTCACGCGCCGCTTCAGCAGGTGGGTCAGGATTGCCCGCGCCAGCGCCGAACCTTCGGCGGGATCGGTGCCGGCTCCCAGTTCGTCCAGCAATACCAGCGAGCGCTCGTTGCATTCGCGCAGAATCTGGATCGTGTTCGTCATGTGCGACGAGAAGGTACTCAGCGATTGCTCGATGCTCTGCTCGTCGCCGATATCGGCATAGATGCCTTCGAAGACGCTCAGGCGCGCGCGCTCGCAGGGCAGGTGCAGGCCACACTGGGCCATTAGCGCCATCAGGCCGACTGTCTTGAGCGATACCGTCTTGCCGCCGGTATTCGGGCCGGTGACGACCAGAATCCAAGTGTTATCGTCGAATTCCACATCAATCGGCACGACGTTGCCGGTGAGGAGCGGGTGGCGCGCGCCGATCAACTCGATGACGCTGCCGGGATGGTCGGGGTTATTGGGTCGCGGCTCAAATGCCGCCAGATGGGGTTCGACCGCGTTGAGCGCTTCCGCGTAACGCGCCTTGGCAAAGACCAGATCGAGATATGCCAGCACCTCCACCGTACGCACGATGGCCTCGCTGTTTTCGCCGACCTGCTCGGTGATCTGGGTGAGGATGCGGCGGATTTCCTTTTCCTCATCCAACTGCAGTTCGCGCCACTTGTTGTTAAGCTCGACCGTTTCCAACGGCTCGATCCAGAGCGTCGCGCCCGAAGACGACGAATCGTGAACGACACCCGGAATTTTGCCGCGGTGATCTGCCTTAAGCGGCACGACGTACCGCCCGTTCCGCATGGTGATGATCGGCTCCTGCAGCACCGCCTGATTGCTGCTGGCGCTGACAATGCGCTGGAGCCTGGCCTGCAAGCGGTCGAAGGCGACTTTCAAATCGCGGCGAATCGTCGCCAGTTGCGGGCTGGCGCTGTCACGAATCTGCGCGTTTTCGTCGAGAATCCGCCCGATTTCTTCCTGAAGTTCGCTGCACTCTTCGATCTCGCTGGCGATTTCGGAGAGCAGGGGATAGCTCGCCTTCATGCGCCCGATCGTGCGTTTGATCGTCGTGCCGCGCCGCAGCGTCGTGCGAATGTCGAGCAGCACCGGCGGTTCGATCAGGATGCCGCGCTGCGCCGCGATGGCAACATCGCGCACGTCGCGTGCGCCGCCCAGGCTGACATTGACCTTGTTCTCGAACATGGCGCGCGCTTCGGACGTTTCCGCCTGCCAGTTGCGCGCTTCATCCAGCCGGCTCGATGGCCACAGTTCAAGCGCCAGTTCGGCTCCGGCAGAAAAGGTGGTATGCCGCGCCAGTTGCTCCAGTATTTTGTTCAGTTCAAGCACATGAAGGGTTTTGTCGTTCATGAAATGGGTGCGTCTTCGCTGCGGGGCTTCCCGCCTGGTTAGCGTCGTTCAATCATTGTACCAGCGCCACCTCAGGATTCAATAATATATTGAGAGGGGTAAGGATGAGTTTTAATCGATTTCTATGGCTCATAAGTGCTGGCTGTCTGGCTTTCTCACGGGCGTAGCGGAAAATTACTCATCCCTTTCTTAATTACTAACGTTATTTTATAGACTGACGGCAACAAGGAAAGGGAGGGTCTATGAGAACGCTACGTATCCTGTTGATCGTGTGCCTCAGCCTGTTGGCGACGGTGGTTCTGGCGCAGGACGGCGCTCTACTTGTCGGGGACATTACCGGCGACTCCGCTACCTACTACGGCCAGACGGTAACGGTAGAAGGAAACGTCGATGAACTCGTCAATATCCGATCCTTCCTTCTTGGTGAAGGCGGCCTGACCAATCCACAATTGCTGGTGCTCAATAACAGCGGGCAGGAATTCAACATCGGCCTGACCGCCGGAGCGCGTGTCACCGTAACCGGCGTTGTTTATCCTTCCTATTCCGAGGGCGGCTGGGATCAGATCATGAGCGCGGTGACCAGCGGGCAGGCTGGCCAGCCGCAACAGCAGCCGATGGATCAGCCACAGCAGTCTGGCGAAGTTGAACAAATGGTGACCGAAGCCGTCGGGGGCGCGCAGAACATGGCGACCGAGGCTGTCGAAGGCGCTGAAGACATGATCGGCGCGGGCGAGCCGATGGCAACCGAGCCTATGAGCGAAGCCATGCCGACCGAAGTTCCGGTTACCGGTACGGGCGCTGGCGGCGGCGTTGGCCTGCAGGAATACCCGGTGGTTATCCTGAGCGAGCGCTTCCCCGAGCATACGCTACTGGTCGTGAACTCGGTGGAGGACATTCGCTTCGTTCAGGTCGAATAGCAAGCGGCCTCCGGTATCATTCTGCGTCTGGCCATATCACGCCGGGCGCAGCTTTGAAGAGCGTTGCCCGCTACCGGGCAGCGCTCTTTTGTGTCCGGCTATGACGTTTATCCTCTCAAGAGACTTCATTCATCGCTACCGCCTGATTCAGCCTGTCGTGACAATAAGAGCATCTCGTGTAATGACGGAGGTGGCTTAATGTTCAGGCGTCCTGTTTTCTGGGCGGTAACGGTGCTCGTGCTGGCCGGGGGTATTCTCGCGTTAGTTTCTGCTACGCAAACTTCTGAAAGCGGCGTTGCGCTCCCCGACCGCGTGCGCCACGCTTCGCATCGCGTCGTTCAGGCGTATGAATACGCAGTTACGCACCCTGGAGAGGTGGCCAAATATCCCTGCTACTGCGGCTGCGGGCCAATGGGACATACCAGCAATCTCAGTTGCTATCTGAGCGGCTTTAACGGCAACGGCGATCCTGTCTGGGATTATCACGCGCTCGGCTGTGGCATTTGTGTCGACATTACGCTCGATGTCAAACGGCTCCGGGATGAGGGCTGGTCATCGCCGGATATCCGGCAATACATCGACGCCCGCTACGGGCGCTTCGGACCGGGGACGAATACGCCGCTGCCGCTGAGCTAGCCATGCGCGGATGGCGGTGGAAGCGAGAGGCGCGCCTGGCCGGGTGGCTGGGCGTGCTGGCTCTGTTCATCCTGTTGCTGCCGGTCCCGGCACATGGCACGCTGCGCACGCTGCATCTGGATCTGGACGCGCGCCAGTTTGAATTTACTCCCCCGCGTTTTGAAGTCGCGCAGGGCGATGAGGTGGTCATCCGCCTGAGCGCGTCGGACGTCGTTCACGGCTTCTATCTCGACGACTATGGCATCGAGCGCCGCGTCGTGCCCGGCGTCGTGGAGGAAATCCGCTTCACGGCAGACCGCGCGGGCAAATTCCGTTTCCGCTGCTCGGTAAGCTGCGGACCGATGCACCCCTTCATGATCGGTGAGTTGGTCGTGACGCCCAATTTGCCGTTCTTCAAGGCGGCGGGTTTCGTCGTGCTGGCGCTCGGCCTGTTGCTTGCCCACCGGTGGCGTCATCTGAGCGCCGCGCTTTCCCCGCAGGCTGAACCTGTTCAGGGGGACCGATGACCGTCGCGCGTTATGACCTGCTCAGGCGCGCGCTGTGGCTCGGACGCGTGCTGCGTTCCCGCCTGTTGCAACCGGCCCTGATGCTGGTCACGCTGGTCGTCTTCACGCTGGCGATTGTGACCGGCCTGTTCGGGACGCCCGCCGGCAGCCGCAATTTCGGTATCGTTTTCGTCTGGATTGTCTGGTGGGCGCTGCTGATCGTCGTTCTCGTGCCGCTGTTCGGGCGCGTCTGGTGCATGATGTGTCCCATTCCCGCGCCCGGCGAATGGCTACAGCGCCGCGCCATCGTGCGCCGCAATCCGGGCAGGCCGCGCACGTTACGCAAGCGCTGGCCCCGCCGTCTGAAGAACATGTGGTTGCAGAACATCGGCTTTCTCGGCGTGGCGTTGTTCAGCGGCGTCATTCTGACGCGCCCCAGTGTCAGCGCGGTCGTGCTGCTGGCGTTCCCGTTGATCGCGCTTGGCCTGAGCCTGCTCTACGAGAACCGCGTCTTCTGCCGCTATGTCTGCCCGGTCGGTGGCTTCATCGGCCTCTATGCGATGATGGCCCCGCTGGAGCTACGCACCCGTGACTGCTCGACCTGCCGCCTGCACCGAACCAAGGATTGCGTCGCCGGCAATGCTCAGGGCTACGGCTGCCCGTGGATGGTCTATCCCGGCAATCTGGACCGCAATACCTACTGCGGCATGTGCATGGAATGCTTCAAGACCTGCCCGAAAGACAACATCACGCTCAACCTGCGGCCCTTCGGCGCAGACCTGTTTGTGTCCAAAAGTCACCGGCTGGACGAGGCGTACAAGGCGTTCATCATGCTCGGCTGCGCGCTGTTGTATTCGGCGGTGTTTCTTGGGCCGTGGGGCTGGCTGAAAAGCTGGGCCAGCCTCGAATCATTGCCCAACTGGCTGCTGTATGCGGCCGGGCTGCTGGCGATTGTGCTGGCGCTGATCCCCGGTCTGTTCCGGCTGTGCGCGGCGCTTTCCGACCGGCTTGCGGGCCATCGCGCCGGGAGTCGTTTCGTCACCTATGCCTATACGCTGGTTCCACTGGGGCTTGCCGCGTGGATCGCGTTCAGCCTTGGGTTCGTCTTCGTCAACGGCAGTTACGCGCTCTCCGTGATTTCCGATCCATTTGGCTGGGGCTGGAACCTGTTCGGCACGGCCCACATGCCGTGGACGCCGTTCGCGCCGCAACTTCTGTCCTTCCTGCAGGTCGGCGTGCTGACGGGCGGGCTGCTGTTCGCCGCCAGCATGACGGTGCGTTTCGCCGGCGACGGTATGGTCGATGCGCGACGCGCTCTCGTTGCAGGGCTGCCGGTCATCGCCTTTCAGCTTGTCATGACGCTGGCTTTTCTCTGGTTGTACCTCGGATAAGGGGGGCTGATGCGACGGCTGGAAGGGATTGCGATCGCGCTGGTGCTGAGCGTCCTCGTCGGGTTGCCGGTTGCCACGCTCGGCTACCAGTACGTCGTGCGACCGGCACAGAGCGAACATCGCGTTATCGACATCATCGCCTATGCGCCGGAGGCGGGCGGTTTCCAGCCCACCGTGATTCGCCTCACCGCCGGAGAGACGGTCACGCTGCGTTTTCACGCCGCCGACGTGGTTCATGGCGTCGCCATTGGCCCCGGTCTGGGCATTGATCTGGGCCATATTGATCCGGGCGAGGTGCGCGAAATCACCTACACATTTGACCAGCCGGGCCTGTTCACCTACTACTGCACGACCTGGTGCAGCAAGGATCACTGGCGCATGCGCGGTGTGATCGAAGTGGTCGATCCCGCAAGCCCCGACAGCCTGCCGCTGCCGGAGCGCGACCCGATCATTGACGCGCTGGCCGCCGAGGGCATTGACATCGACACGTATCCCGACGGAGGCCCGACTCACGGCGGCGCGCATCCGGCGCGGGTGCGAGTATCGACCGGGCTGACGCCGCACGTTGCGCGTGGGGAAACCGCGCTGACCGGGCTGACTGTGCCGGATATACTCGCCAGTCTGGAATGGCGGCGGGCGCACACGCCTCTGGAAGCGCTGGAATTGCTGGCGCAGGAAAATGCGGACGCTGACAGGGCGCGGCTGGCCGATGCCGTGGCCGGTCTGTGGCTGAGCCATACGCCCGGACAGCCGGCCGCCGGGACGGTTGCCAGTTATAACGCCAACTGCGCGGCCTGCCACGGCCAGACCGGGGCCGGCGATGGCCCCGCCGCCGGGCAAACCGCCGAGGAACCGGCAGCCTTCCGGCCAGACTCGATGCTACCGATGCGCTCCGACGTTCTGTACGCAAAAATCCAGCGCGGCGGCATGGGCACCGATATGCCGAACTTCGGCACATTGTTCACACCCGAAGAGACGTGGGCGCTGGTCGATTATCTGTGGTGGCTGACGTTCACGGACGATCCCTAGCGCCGCTCTTGCCCTCATCTCATGTAGGGCTGTTTTCGATCAGGAAGCTGAGGCCGGCTACGGAAGCGCCATCGACCACAAACTCGACCCGGTACAGACCGGCCTCGAACGGCTTGCCGGGATCGGGTTCCAGACTGAAGGCGACGCAGACGGGAGGATAGTCGCGGTCGGCGGTGAAAGCGGGCGAATCGCGGTAGACCTCGCTGTTGCGATACCAGCGCGCGAAAATGGTTGTTCCGGCGCGAATGGGGGTATTCGTGCTGACGGCGTAAATCACCGGCGTGTCGGGCGAAAATACCTGCCGGATCTCGACGGGGCAGCCCTGCGCGTCCAACCCGGATGCCACGTACAGCGGGCCGGGCATTGAGGTCGGCACGGCGGTGAACTCCATCGGCGTGATATCAAGCTGGACGTCGGTTTCAAAAAGCTGAAGCAGCGCGTTGGCCGCCTGCGCGGTGGCGAAATAGTCATTCGCGCGTCGCTGCTCGGTGGCCAGCGCCAGTGCCAGCGGCGTACCGGTCGCAAATGCCGACTCGGCGGCGGCTTCGGCTTCCCTGCGCGCCCGTTCGACCTCCGCCAGCGCTTCGGCGGCGATGTTCGCCTGCGCCACTGCCGTTTCGCGCGCCCGGTGCGCGCCCGCTTCCGACGTCAAGGCGGCGACCGCCATGGCGATCGCCGTTTCGCGGGCGGTGCCGGCTGCTTCGGCGGATTGACGGGCGGCCTCCATGCCGGCCAGCGCCGTGGCGCGCTGGGCTGCTGCCCCGGCCTCGGAAGTCGCCAGCGAGAGTGCATTTGCCCGCAGGCCGGCGGCTTCGCTCGCCAGCGCTACCGCCTGTGTCAGCGCGTCGCGCCGGTCGAGCTGAATTTCTTCCATCCGTATCAGGAAATAGAACAGCAGCGCTACCAGAATGATTAGAATGGCGATCAGCATGCTGAGTTGCAGACGACGCGACACCGGCTATGGGCCTTTCCTCATCTCGATCTGGTAACTGATATTAGCATAACCGCCGTAGCGTGCAGTCCAATCATTTCATTATGTATTGCAGAGGGGAGTAGGTGGTCATATAATAGGGGTATATCGCAGGTACGAGTAGAGAGGCACGGAATGTTATGAACACACGTCGAAGCATCGTGCTTGTGAGTGGAGTTGTGCTGCTTCTCATGCTCGGTCTGGCGGCAACGCTTGTGGCCGCTCAGAACGATTTGCGACTGAACCAGCGGGCGCACTTCGGCGGTGACGCCCTTTATTGCGTTGATAGCGAAGGCAGGCCGACAACGGCCTTTTTCCCCGAAGGTGAAGGCGAGTTCCGGCTGCTGAACGCCCGCGGCGACATCATCTGGACCGTTTCGGGGCGTCGCGTGCTCAATCAGGTTGAGCGCTCGCAGGCGCGGGGCGGTCAGGAAGTCGTCGTCGCGCGGGGGCAGGGTACGTATGGCCCGGTTACGCTGAGCGTGTACAGCAACAGCCCGAATTTCGTACGCTTCGTCTTCAGCGGCTATGACGAATATGGCAAGCGCAACCAGTTCTCGTTCCCGTTCTGCACGCCGGTCCTGACATCCAGCGAGTTCAGCCCGCCGCCTTTGCCGACGCTGACGCCCACGCCGAGCGCGCCGCTGGTTCCAACGGCGGTGCTGGGGCCGGTTGATGGCTGGTATCCGGCGACCTGCATTGACTACATTAACAACCAGCCGGTTTCGTACTTCTGCTGGTGCCAGGTCGAGCCTTCGGGCGGTATTTGCCCGGCGGTCGTCCTGCGCTAGCGGGAACCTCATCCCTGTGACGATCACCTCATCCCAACGCGTCAATGCCCCTCTCCAAGAAGCCCTGCAAGTTGGAGAGGGGCAGGGGGTGAGGTTTCGCTTTCAAATTTCGTTGAGGATAATATTGTGGCCTTCAGCCCGTAACTGCGATTGCATCGGTGGCGAGGGCCTTTGAAAACACGGCACTTATCCGACATCCTCTGGCGCTCGTCGACTTTCGTCACCCGGTGGCTGCAAGCGACTCAATCGCAGCGTTCGCTCCGGGGCCTGCGCCGCGTCTGCGACCTGCTGGGCCGTGTGCTGCCGCCATACGAGGGTGTTGTCCGGCTGCCGGGCGGCGTCAGCCTGAACGTCGATACGCGCGTTTCTGCGGAGCGCTGGCTGCTGTGCGCGGGCGTCTATCACCCTGCGCTTGCCGGGGAACTGAAGCGCCATACCCCGGAAGGCGCGTACTGTCTCGACGTGGGCGCGAATCTTGGGTTTTTCGCGTTGCATTTCGCCCACTGGGCGGGGCCGCTGGGAAAGGTGGCGGCGTTCGAGGCTAATCCCGATCTGGTACAGCGCATTGCCGCGAATGTGGCGGCCAACGGCTTCGATAACGTGACCATCATCGAGAAGGCCGCGCATGACCGGCAGGATGTGCTGGAATTTTACATCGCAAGCGATCCGGGCAAGTCGTCGCTAGAGCAGACGCAGGTCAAACGACCGGCGCGCGTGGTTCAGGTCGAGGCGATTTCGATCGATGCCTTTATCGAGCAGGAGCGGTGGCCACGCGTCGACGCGATCAAAATCGACGTCGAGGGCAATGACTGCCGCGTTGTCTGCGGCGCGCGGGAAACGTTGCGGCGCTTCAGGCCGTTTGTGGCCTTCGAGTACAAGTTCGACACGCCGCCGGAGCTGGCGAATCAGGTGTTCGACCTGCTAACCGAGTGCGGCTACCGTTTGCAGGCGCTGACCTACGACGGACGCCGCTTCCCCTTCGACCGTGATCATCTGCCCGCCGGTTACACGCAGGCCGATATTCTGTGTTTTCCCTCCTGATGAACGCAACAGGCGTTGCCTGTATCAACGCTATCCCCAAAGGACGATAGCCCCGTCTTCACTGGCGGAGGCTAGGAGGGAGCCATCGGGGCTGAAGGCAATATCCCATAATGATACTTATGAGGTCAGTAGTCACACAAAAGCACTTGAGCGTGAAACAGTTTTAAAAAGCCCTTCGACTGTCATTCGAAGGGCTTCGACAAAGCTGGCGTATGTGCCGGTCACTCGGCTCGCAACGCGCGGGCGGTGACCAGCGCTTTCAGCCGTTGCGCCGGGTAAATGCCCGCCGCCAGCGCCGAAATCACGGCCACGCCGAACGCCAGAGCGAAGTCGCGCGGCTGGAGGAGCAACTGCATCGTCCAGCCAAATGAGCGCACGTTGATGACGTAGATCAGTACCAGCGCCAGCACCAGCCCGATGGGCAATGCCAGCGCCCCGGCAACCGCCCCCATCAGCCCGGTCTGGATCATAGTGAAGCGGCTCAGTTGGTTGGGCGTCAAACCGACCGCGCGCATGGTTCCGTACTGGCGCGTGTTCTCGATCTGGAGGGCCATGAGCGCGCTCAAAATGCCGATGAAAGCGACTAGCGTTGCCAGCAGTTGCAGCGCGTAGGTGATCGCAAAGGCGCGCTCGAAGACGGTGAACACGCCCGACCGTAGTGACACGTTGCTTTGCGCCAGCAGATTCGTGCCTTCGAGCGCCGTGCGGATGTTCGCCAGCGTCTCGTCGATGTCTGCGCCGGGCGCGAGGAAAGTCGCCATCGACGAGATGTACGGGTCGTCCCAGTAGCGGCGGTAGACCGAGTCGGCCATAAAGACGACGCCCTGATCGGTCGAGTAATCGTAATAGACTCCGGCGACTTCAAAGGTCTGCGGCCCCCGGTCGGTCAGGAGGGTGATAGTGTTGTTCTCCGGCGTGATACCCCGGCGGAAGGCGAACGGCTCGCTGACGTTGATCTTGCCGCTGTTGAGCACGTTCCATGTTTCCTCCGGCGGCATGATCGACCAGACATAGTTGCGCTTGGCGTCATCGGCCTGCCCGGTGGCCGCCGTCAGCGTGACCGGGGGCAGATCGGGGTAGTCGGGCGCCATGACCTGCACGGTGCGAACGACTTCGACGCGGGCAATGCCTTCGACGGCGCGGACGGTGTCGGCAACCGAACGCTCGACGTCGGTCGTCGCCTGATTGGCGACCAGATTGGGCGGCGCGATGTAAATGTCCGCGCCGAGCGTCGTCGTCAGCCAGTCGCTCACGGTGTTGCGGAAGCTGGAGATCATCACACTGACACCGACGATGACGCTGACGGCGACGGTCAGCGCGGCGACGGCCACCGACGTGCGGCTGAGCGAGCGCGAGACGGCGCGCGGCGCCATGCGCCCCAGAACGCCGAACAGCCGCGCCGTAACCGGCGTCAGCAAACGCATGGCGGCGACCAGCACCGCCGGCGCGAACAGCGCCCCGCCGACGATGATGCAGAACAGCGCGATAAAGGCGACCAGAATGTTCTGTGTCGGCACGTTGAGCAGGAGATAACCCAGAAGGTTGAGGGCAATGCCCGCCAGTGTGATGACCGGCAGCAGACGCCGCGTACCGCGTTCGGCTTCCGAACGGCGCACCGCGCCGGCCGGGGGCGTGCGCGTGGCGTCATACGAAGGGATTGCGGCGGCAATCATGCTTGCAAGTAACCCGACCGCAACGCCTTTCGCCAGCGTCAGCGGCTCGACCGCGACCGAGCGCACGTTGACGGTGAAATACAGGTCGCTGATGGTTTGCGAAACCAGATTGACGGCGGCGCGGCCAAAGATCAGCCCCAGCCCGACGCCGAACACGGTGCCGATCAGCCCCAGAATGAGCGCTTCGCTGAGGATGAAGCCGAAAATCTGGCGGCGCGTCGCGCCGACGGAGCGCAGAATGCCGATCACCGGACGGCGCTGCACGACGCTGAAGGTGACCGTGTTGTAAATCAGGAAAACGCCGACCACGAGCGCCAGCAGGCTCAGCGCTTGCAGGTTCAGTTCAAACGCGGCGGTCATCTGGCCCAGCGTACTGCTGCGCTCGCGCGGGCTGGTGAGCACCGCGCCGGGCGGCAGGAGCGCTTCCAGCGTCGCCCGGTCATAGCTTTCCGGCAGAATCAGGTCGATGCGGCTGATAACGCCCGGACGGCCCACCAGGTCCTGCGCGGTCGAGATGTCGGTCAGCAGCAGGTTGTCGAGCGCCTGACGGCTCAGGCTGTCGTCGGTTTGCAGCAGGCCGACCACGGTCATCGTCTCAATCCTGTCGCCGGCCTGTACCGTCAGCGTGTCGCCAACAGCCACGCCGTAGCGATCGGCCAGCGACTGGCTGAACAGCGCCGAGTTCGGTTCGGCGATGAAGGCGTTGAGCGCTTCAAAAGCGGATTGCGTGTCGCCGCCGGCGTTGCTGCTGGTCAGGTACGAGCGGAATGGCGGCTCGGCGAAGGGATCGACACCCAGCACGTGCAGCGGCATGTTGCCCAGTTCTTCGACGCGCACATAGTCCTCGACCACCGGCGCGACCTCGCGCAGCCCCAGATCGAGACGAAGCGTACGGTACAGTTCGGTCGGCAGGCCCGATGGCCCGCCGATGATCTGATCGGTCGCTTTGCCGGTGACGCTTTCCGTGCTCAGCGCGAAGGCACGGCTGGCGGAACCGTTGGCGACGTCGATGGCGATGACGACGGCGACGCCCAGCGCGACGCCCACAACGAACAGCACGCTCTGTAACAGGCGGCGGCTCATATAGCGCCCGGCCAGCCGCAGCAGAATCGGTGTGGTCACGTGTGTTTGATCCGTACTTGCCAGATGAGAACAATAAAACAGGGCGGCTCGACACCGCCCTGAAACAGGCCTTGGCTGCGGGGCGCGTCAGCGCTCCGACTTGCTCTCTACCTCTGCCGTTGCTTCCGTCGCTTTTTCCCGCTCCGGGTCATAGCCCAGACGCCGCAGCGACTCGCGCGCCGCTTCGCGGAACTTGTCGTGGCTGGTTTCAAACATGCGGAGCAGCGGTCCGATGGCGCGCTGGTCGCCGAGCTTGCCGAGCGATTGGACTGCGTACAGCCGCGTCTGGTAGCCCGGCGCGTCGAGTGCTTCAATCAGCGGGCCGACCGCGCGCGTGTCGCCCAGTTTGCCCAGCATCAGCGCTGCCCGGCCCCGCACGATCAGGTCTTCGTTGCGATTCTTGACCACCATGATCAGCGTTTGCACGGCTTCTTCACCGCCGATCATGCCTAGCTTCATAACCGCCGTGCGCCGCTTTTCCTTATCGAAATCGCGCAGTTCGGCGAGGAGTTGTCGGACGACGTTGGGGTCAGGATCAGTCATAGTGAGGCTCCTTAACCGCTTACGATTGACTGGTTCAGCGTGATGCGGAGCTTGCCGTCGTGAATGCGCGCTACGCGATCCGCAAAAGGAATAATCTCAGGATTGTGTGTCGCCATCACCAGCGTTTTGCCTCGTTCGCGCGTCAGTTCCAGCAACAGCGCCAGCACGCGTTCACCAGTCTCTTCATCCAGATTCCCGGTTGGCTCGTCGGCCAGCACCAGCGCCGGTTCGTGAGCCAGCGCGCGGGCAATCGCCACGCGCTGCTGTTCGCCGCCGCTGAGCTTGTCGGGAAAATCGCCGGCCCGGTCAGCCAGACCAACGCGTTCCAGAAGATCCATGCCCTGCGCTTCAGCGTTGCGCCGGTTGCTCCCGCGCAACTCCAAGGGCAGCGTAATATTCTCAAGAACCGTCAATGTCGGGATAAGATTGAAAAACTGAAAGACTATTCCGATGTGGTCGCGGCGAAAAATGGTCTGGCGGTATTCATCCAGAGCGGTGATGTCAGTTCCGTGAACCGTGATCTGGCCCGCGTCAGGCCGGTCGATGCCGCTCATGAGGTTTAGCAGTGTGCTTTTGCCACTGCCACTTTTCCCAAGGAGCACGAAGAACTCGCCGGCATAGATGTCCAGGTCGACATTGTCCAGCACGGTGTGCGTGCGGCCACCTTCTTCGTACCCTTTGCAGAGGCCGCGTACCCGGACAATCGCTTCAAAACCAGCGCCGTTCGTTTTCATCCTGCCCTATTATACCTTGACTTCGCTTGGGTGTGCAGAGTAATTGGTACCTCATTGCGGGGCATTGTAGCCGGAGTACATGAGCGGCGCATGACCAATGTCAGTGTACGCGCCAACTCTAAGCATTTTCCTAACTGGCGGGCGGAAAGCTACGTGTTCTGGCGTGGTCGCCGTTCGGCCGGCCAGTCGCTCGTGGTTTAATCGGGGAGCATCGGGCAGCAGCGATAGGAGCAACCATGCGCTACAAACTACTTGGCAACAGCGGACTGCGCGTATCGGAACTCTGTCTGGGGACGATGACCTTTGGCGAAGTCTGGGGCTGGGGCGCGTCGAAAGACGACAGCCGCGCCATGTTCGATGTTTACGCCGAGGCGGGCGGTAACTTCATCGACACCGCCAACCGGTATACCGAAGGCCTCGCCGAGGAATATGTCGGCGAATTCATCGCGGCTGACCGGGATCATTTTGTCCTTTCGACCAAGTACACCCTGATGACGCGCGAGGGCGACCCGAACGCCGCCGGGAACCACCGCAAGAACATGGTGCGCTCGCTGGAAGCGAGCCTGAAGCGCCTGCGAACCGACTACATTGACGTGTACTGGCTGCACGCGTGGGACTACCTGACGCCGGTTGAAGAAGTGATGCGGGCGCTCGACGATCTGGTGCGCGCGGGCAAAATTCTGTACGTCGGCGTGTCGGATACGCCCGCCTGGATCATCTCGCGCGCCAATATGCTGGCCGAGCTACGCGGCTGGTCGCCTTTCATCGGCGTCCAGTTGGAATACAGTCTGGTCGAACGCACACCGGAGCGCGAGCTGCTGCCGATGGCAAAGGCGCTCGATCTGGCTGCGCTGGCGTTTTCTCCGCTGGCGGGCGGCGCTTTGAGCGGCAAATACAGCCGGGACGGCCTGCGCCGTTCTGGCCGGTTGGGTGAAATTCCCGAACGCACGCTGGTGATCGCCGAGACGGTCGCGCGGGTTGCGAAAGAAAGCGGGCAGACGCCCGCGCAGGTTGCGCTTAACTGGGTGCGCCAGCAGCCGTGGGGCGTGGTCATCCCGATCATCGGCGGGCGTAGCGCCGATCAAATCCGGGAGAATCTGGACGCGCTGAAGCATGGGCTGTCGCCGGAAGCGCTCGCCACGCTGGACGAAGTCAGCCGGGTCGATCTGGGCTTTCCGCACCAGTTTCTGGCCGGGCGCGGCGTCCAGCATATCGTCTACGGCGGCACGCGCCACCTGATCGACGATCATCGCCAGCGCTGACGATGCGCCTCATTCGCCTTCGCCCTTTTCCTTGTAGAGCTTCAGGAAGCGCTCTTCGGCGTCGGGTGTGCCGACGAGGATGATGCGCGAATCGGGCGGCAGCGGTTCATGAGGATCAATCGTGTAGTCAAGCGTGCCGTTCTGGCGCGCCGCGATGACGGTACACCCGGTTTTCTTGCGGATGCCGGTTTCAGCAACCGTTTTGCCTTCGAGCGAATCCGGTATTTCGATCTCAAAAACGTCCAACCCTTCGGCGACCATCAGGATGTTGTCGCGCCCGATGAGGTTGATGATCGCATTCGCGCCGGTCGATGCATAGGACATCGTCATGTCCGCGCCGGCGCGATGCAGCGTGGCGATGTTGCGCTCCACCCCGGCGCGGCTGATGATCTGGACATCCGGGCGCAGGCGGCGGCAATAGATCGTGAGATAAATGTTCATGTCGTCATCGTGCGTGGTGATGATGACGGTTGGCGTTTCATAGATGCCTGCCGCCTCCAGAACTTCCAGCTCGGCGGCGTCGCCCAGCACGTATTTGGTTTTATCGCGGATGCGATCCGGATTTTTCTCCACGATCCGGTAATCCAGCCCGCGCGCCGTCAGCGCTTTGGCGGTCGCCTTGCCAACACGGCCACCGCCGATGATGATCACCGGCGCGTCGGACGCTGGCGGCTGGCTGAACAGCTCGTTGAACCGCGCGATTTGTTCTTCGGAACCCGCCAGCACCAGCACGACGTTGCGCGTGATTTTTATGTCAGGCTGGGCGACTTGAAACTCTCCGCGTTGCCAGATGCCGAGCACATTGACGCCTGTCAACTCGCGCAGGCAGCTTTCGCGCAGTGTCTTGCCCACGAGCGAGGTGTTCCGCACGGGCGCTTCGGCGATGTACAGGCCGTCTACCTGACCAATCGTCTGCGCCGGCGTTGCGCCTCCTGAAACACGCCGCCCCAGTGCCTGACCCATCATCTCGCCTAATTGGAGCACGGATGTACACCCGGCGAGCTGCAGGATGTCGACAGAAGCCTCGGCATTGGCGGTGCCGATGATCGGTATGCTTTCAGAAACTTCCCGCACGGTAGCGGCGACGTTGGCATTGACCTGATCGCTGGCAGTCGTGACGACCAGAAGCGCCTGCTGCACCCGCGCGAGTTCGTAGCTTCGGGGATTGTCCAAATCGCCGAGCATGACTTTATAGTCGAGGTCATGGAGGCGCAGCGCTTCGATCAGGTCTGGCACGAGCAGGACATACGGATAGCGATATTGCCGGAGCTTTTCGATGAGCGCTTCGGTAACCGCGTTGAAGCCGATGATGATGACATGGCCGGCGGTTTTTTTCGGTAGCTGTTTTGGCGCGCGCGCCGCCTTCTGCGCTCTGATCCACGGCTCGTAGAAAAACTCGATAAAGGTGAACGGCAGCAGAATCAGCAGGAGGAAAATGCCGCTGAGCAGCACGAGCGTTGAAAACAGCTTGCCGATATCCGACTGGAAAGTGATGTCCCCAAAGCCGAGGGTCGACATGACCGTCAGGGTCCAATAGATGCCGGTGATGAAGCTTTGGGGGCGGCCCTCATAGGCCATGAGGTACTGGAAGATCAGGCTATAGCAGGCGACCAGCGCCGTCAGCAGGCCGACGAAGCGCAGGATGGCGAGCAGATTGAACCTTCGGGGCCGGTCCTGAAGGAATTTTATGACTTGTGAGCCGAAGAATTTCATGAACACGCTGGGTCAGGCCTCGCGCATAAGCATCCGCAACTCTATCATAACCGTAACGGCTCAACAATGAAGAACGGCGGAGATCAGCCCTGTCTTTCGACACGCTGCGTGCTGGCGCACGGAAGGCTTGACTCGTCCGGGCGGATTTTCCTATACTGATCCGTATGAATGCGAATTGTCTTTCTCATCTGCGCGTGGCGCGAATGTCGGGCTGCCTGTCTCTGAAGGTCAGTTGCAGACGCTTGCCCCGCGCCTGAAGCGCGCTCTTGATGAAATGACACGACCGTCTGCACTGGCAGGCGGTTTTTTATTTTCGGCGAATGGCACAGCCGGTTGGCAGGACGGATTTTGAGGATGGTATGATCGAGGTCAATTGATGATGACTGCCGTGATTCAATCATTTTCCAGGTCGTGAATCGCGAAATGCGCGCCGTTTTCCATTAGGAGCAACCATGCCCAGACACATCCACGTTTCCGTCGCCTGGCCCTACGCCAATGGCGATCTGCATGTCGGTCACCTCGCCGGCGCGTATCTGCCGGCGGACATCTTTGCGCGCTATCACCGTTTGAAGGGCGACCGGGTGTTGATGGTTTCCGGCTCGGATAGCCACGGTACGCCGATCACAATTGAGGCTGACCGGCGCGGCGTCAGCGCAAGGTCGATCTTTGAACACTATCACGAGCGCTTTCTGCTGACGCAGCAGAAGATCGGCATCAGCTACGACCTGTTTACGCATACAGACACCGAAAATCACCACCGTATCGCTCAGGACTTCTTCCTGCTGCTGCTGGAGCGCGGCTATCTCTACAAGGAGACGCAGCAACTGCTCTACAGCGAGCGCGAGCGCCGCTTCCTGCCCGACCGCTATGTGGAGGGCGAGTGTTACATCTGCCACTATCCCGAAGCGCGCGGCGACCAGTGTGACAACTGTGGCAACCTGCTGGAAGCGACCAAGCTGATCAATCCGCACAGCAAAAATTACCCGGACGATCTGCTGGTCGTGCGCGAGGCCGAGCATTACTTCATCGACCTGTCGAAGTTCACGCCCGACCTGTTGGCCTATATCGACAGCCACGCGCATCACTGGCGTCCGAACGTCACCGCCTTCAGCCGCAATTTCATCAACGAAGGGCTGCGCGGGCGTCCGATCACGCGCGACATCGACTGGGGCATTCCCGTGCCGCTCGAAGGCTGGGACGATAAGCGTCTCTACGTCTGGTTCGAGGCGGTGATGGGTTATTTCACCGCCAGTGTCGAGTGGGCCAAGAACACCGGCCAGCCCGATGCCTGGAAAGACTGGTGGTATAACCCGGAGGCGCGGATTTACAACTTCATCGGTAAGGACAACATTCCGTTCCACACGGTCATCTGGCCTGCGGAGCTGATGGGCGTGAGCGGCATTTACAACGAGGGGAGCGACACGCCGATTAACCTGCCGTACGACGTGCCTGCCAACGAGTTCATGAACATCGAAGGCAAGCAGTTCTCGAAAAGCCGCAACTGGGCGATCTGGCTGCCGGACATTCTGGAGCGCTATCAGGCCGATGCCATCCGTTACTATGTGGCGATGACCTTCCCCGAACGCGCCGACTCCGATTTTTCGTGGGAGGGCTTCCTCAGCCGCGTCAACGGCGAGCTGGTGGCGGCGTGGGGCAATCTCGTCAACCGGATGCTCAGTTTCGCTTACAAGCGTTTCGACGGTCGTGTGCCGGAACCCGGCGCGCTGACGGATGCCGACGTCGAAATCATCAACCGGGTCGAGCTTGGTTTCGACGAAGTCGGCAAGCTGATCGAGCAGGTGAAGCTGCGCGAAGCCCTGCAGGCGGCGATGGCGCTGGTGCGCGAGGCGAACGGCTATCTTGACCGCCGCGCGCCGTGGAAGACGATCAAGGAAGATCCCGAAGACGCCGCCCGGTCGGTTTACACGATCCTGAGGGTTATCGACAACCTCAAGATCCTGCTCGCGCCGTTCCTGCCGCACAGCGCACAGGAGTTGCACTCCTATCTGGGTTACGATGGCCAGCTTTTCGGCGATCTCACCATTGCCGAATATCACGAGAGCGAGCGCTCGCATAAGGCGCTGGTCTATGACGGCAGCAAAGCGATTGGCCGCTGGGAGCCAAGCAACCTGCCGCAAGGTCAGGCGCTGCGCGAGCCGAAGGCGCTCTTCATCAAACTTGAACCGGAGATTGTCGAACGAGAGCGGGCTTACCTCGGCGCGCCGCGTGATGAACAGCCGATACGGGTCTAACGTAAGCGCGCGCCGCTTTTCATGAGCTGCCGAAGCCGAATGCCACCCGCGTTCGGCTTCGGTTGTATTTGTGCCGGTGGTTCCCCTGTAGCCGGCGCGATCTGGAACCGGCTAGTTTTTGACCTGCCGGTACAGTACGTTGTCAATCGCCCGTATGAGGTCAGCTCCGGCGAACGGCTTGATCAGACAGGCTGCCGCGCCGCTGGCGACTGCCTGATCGGCCAGCCCGAAACCGTCGTGGACGGTCATGGTGAGCACCGGGATATGGGGATAAAGGTGGTTGAGAACTTTTACCAGATCCAGCCCGTCCATACCGGGCATGCGAATATCCGTGAGGATCAGATCGTAGTTGGAGTCACGGGCAAGAGTGCTGAGCGCTTCCATAGCGCTGTGTGTCTCCGTATAGGTGATGTCCTCACGAGCGAGCATCATTCCGATCAACAGGCTTTGAGCGGCATCGTCCTCGACAATGAGAATGCGTAACATGGCAGCCTTCAATGCTTCTGCAAATGAGGCAAGACTCCATCATATACCGTTTGACCGGAATGAACAGTAAAAGAATGATAAAGCGCGGGGCGTTACCCAACGCCCCGCGCGGGGCCTCTGGTTTAGAGTTGGATATAGCTGTTTTCGGCCAGCACGAAGCGGTGGGTGCTCGGCATGCGATCCGCCGCCAGCACCTGTGAGTTATCGGCCAGCAGGCTGGAATCGATGCGGCCCGGAATGTTTCGCAGGACGCATTCTTTCATCACGATGCTGGCTTCGATTTCGCTGTTTTCGATGGTGACGTTATCGCCGACCGACGTGTACGGGCCGACATAACTGCCGCGGATAACGGTGTTCTTGCCGATGATGACCGGGCCGCGAATCACGCTGTCGATAACCTGACTGCCTTCGCCCAGAATCACGCGGTTGGTCACTTCCGAATTGACGATGCGCTCGTCGTCCGGCGCGGCGCTGTAGGGCAGGTCGCCCAGTACCAGCTGGTTGGCGAGCATGATCGCTTCCGGCTTACCGGCGTCGATCCACCAGCCCTGAACCGTATACGCCTGCACCTTGTTGCCGGCGGCGATCAGTTCCTGAATCGCGTCGGTGATTTCGAGTTCGTTGCGCCACGACGGCCTGATTTTGCTGATGGCGTCGAAGATCGACGGGCGGAACAGGTAGACGCCGGCAATGGCGAGGTTAGACGGCGGTTGCTGGGGTTTTTCGACCACACGCACGATGTTGCCGTTCTGAATCTCGGCGATGCCAAAACGCGAGGGGTCGCTGACTTCGGTCAGGGCGATGACCGCCTCGGCGTCTGACGACGGAAAGCCGCGCAGTAGCGACTCCATCTTGTCCTGAAAGATGTTGTCGCCCAGATAGACGCAGAACGGTTCATCGCCCACAAAATCGCGGCACAGGCCGATGGCATGGGCCAGACCCTTTTGCTCGGTCTGCACGATGTAATCGAGGTGAACCCCCAGGCTTTCGCCTTCGCCAAGATGCCGGACAATCGAGGATTGCAGATCGTTAACGACGATACCGATTTCGGTCAACCCGGCGTTTCGCAGCACGTCGATGGCGTAAGCGATCAGGGGTTTATTCGCGACTGGCACCAACGGTTTTGGCATGGTGAGCGTGACCGGGCGCAGGCGTGTTCCTTGCCCGGCTGCCAGAATGACTGCTTTCATGGTGCGCTAAAACTCCAGGCTCAAAGTGAAGGGAACAGAAGCTATCGTCATGGTACAGGATTTCGGAGGTGGTCGCAAGAAACTTTGGTCCTCTAAGGACGGCTGAAGCCGTGTAGGTAGCTTCGCAAACCCTGAAAAGCTGAGAGGGCAAAAAAAGCCCGCCGGCAGGGGCGCGGCGGGCCTGAAATTCGGTGCGTTGCGGGCTTAGGCCGGCACGTTGTCGTAAGCCGCTTGCAGCGTTTTGATATCGATCTTTGTCATCTGCATCAGAGCTTCGTTCACGCGCCGGACTCGCTCAGGATCGGAGTCTTGCAGCATGTTCTGCAGAGCCGAGGGGACAAGTTGCCATGAGAGGCCGTATTTGTCTTTCAGCCAGCCACAGGGTTGTTCTTCTCCGCCGGCGGTAAGCGTGCTCCAGAGACGGTCGATTTCTTCCTGATCCGCGCAGTCGACGACGAACGAGATGGCCTCTGAAAACTTAAACAGCGGCCCGCCGTTCAGCGCCATGAATTCCTGATCCTCAATTCGGAACGTTACGGTCATGACGCTGCCCGGTTCTCCCGGCATGCCTTCGCCAAAGCGAACGATGTCGATGATCTCCGAATTTCTGAAAACCGATGTGTAGAACCTTGCCGCTTCTTCGGCCTGATTGTCGAACCACAGACAGGGCATGATCTTGTGCATGACGAGCTCCTGAAGGTTTGGCCGGGCGTGATTTGCTTGCATTATGCAAGTTGATTCCAGCATACGCCTTTTGGATCAGCGAGTCAAGAACAAATTTTCTAATCCGGTGACGGGGGCAAGAGGGCTTGTTTTGGCGTTCGCCTCACGCCGTCTCGTTGCTTTATGAGAGAGAGGGGAAGGGTGAGATTAAAAAAACGCCTTCGTCCTCCACAGCGAGGAACGAAGGCGTGACAAATCCTCAGCCTGTTTGGTTAGCGCGCCAGCTCTCGCAGGACTTTGATGCGGCGGCTGCGGTCCTTAAACTCGCGCCAGGCGTTGCGGCGCTGAGTCGGGATCGGCTCGCGCTGGGCCAGCTTCCAGATTTCGTCGGCGATGTCCCAAACCGCGTTCGGGCGGCCCAACCGCAGCGCGTTGCGCGAGCGTTTTTCCAGCCCTTCCGCGCCTTCCGCGATCCACGCCGAAAGCGCATCGGCTACTTCGCGCGGGTTCGGCGCGAACACGCCCGCCTGATTGTTCACCACGTAATCGACGTTGCCGGTTTCCTGTCCCGGAATCGCGTCGTAGAGGATCATCGGCAGCCCGGCCATGCAGGCTTCGCTGATCGTCGCCGGGCCGGCTTTCGTCACCAGCACGTCGGCGGCAGCCATGAAGCGCGGCATGTCCGTGACGAAACCATAGGCTTTGGTTGGCTGGTTCCAGTGCAGGGATTCAATCCGCTGCTTCAGTTGCCTGTTACGCCCGGCGATAATGGCCAGTTGAATCGGCAGGTTGCGGCTGTTGATCGCCCGTGCCGCCTTCAGCAGCGGCCCCATGCCATCGCCGCCGCCGACTATCAGCACAGCCGGCGTGTGCGGGTCCCAGCCGAGCTCGCGCCGCGCCTCGGTCTTTTCGGTCAGGCGGGCCGCGAAGTTCGGATGAACGGGCAGGCCGGTGACGCGGATCTGGCTGGGATACAACCCGGCTTCCAGACCGCGAAGGCGCGCCGGTTCGGTGGGAACCAGCGTCAGGTCGGCGCGGCGGTCGTACCAGAACATATGCGTCGAAACCAGATCCGTCACGACGACGGCAAACGGCGGCCGTTTTTCCAACCGCGACAGCGCCGACATCGTCGGGCGCGTCAGCACCGAGTGAACGCTGACAATCACGTCGCTTGGATGATCGTGGATCATCTGGCGCAGATAGCGTTCCATCGTGACGTACATGCCACGCGACAGAACATGCGCGCGCCGGTGGGTGTTGGAGAGTTTGTAGCCTACTCCCCATGATGATTTGCTGTGGTTAATCAGCCATGGGTAGAGTTCCGGCATGTATTTGAACGGAAAAGGCGAATATCCACGGAAGACGTCGATCATCTCAATGTGGACATCGCTTCCATAGCGCGACTTCATGGCGTCGCGAATGGCTTCTGCTGCGGCGCGGTGTCCTCCACCGGTGTCCGACATCAACAGCAGGATACGTTTCATTTCAACGTGTCTCCCTCGATCCGGTCGGAAGTGTGCTCAAGGATGCGCTTCAACCGTTTGGAAAACTCACTGCGCGCCAGCATAACACGGCGCTGGCAAGTAAGACAGCGCAAGCCTATATCTGCTCCGACGCGGTAGACCTCCCATGTATCTCCGCCACATGGGTGCGGCTTCCGCATCTGCACCTGATCGCCAACGTGAATTTCGATCAACAGGTTAACGAAGTCTCACTGTCCCCTAAACACAGACTTACCTAATATAACACACGCCTGCGTTGATCGTGTCGAGACATGAGTTCTCACGCAGCCTTTAACCCGGCATATTTCCCGCCTGTGATATACTTGCGCGCAGTATCTCAACATCCTCTCTGGAGACGCCGTGCTCGGCTTAAGCTCTGCTGAACAACTGCTGGCGAATATCATTGCGGTACTGCTCGGCATGACCGTTCATGAATTCGCGCATTGCTACGTTGCTGACCGGATGGGCGACCCGACGCCGCGCTCGCTGGGCCGGTTGACGCTGAACCCGCTGGTTCACATCAACTGGGTCGGTTTTTTGATGTTCGTGCTGATCGGCTTCGGCATCCTCGGTTCCGCGCCCATCGCGCCGTGGCGCATGCGGAATCCGCGCTGGGGCGCGCTGGCGGCGGTCGCGGCGGGGCCGTTCTCCAATCTGCTGCTGGCGATCATTTTCGCCATACCGCTGCGCCTGCTCTTTGAACCGCGGGAGATTTTTATGGCGGTGCAGACCGGTGGCCTGCAAAGCCTGCCGGTTCTCATCATGTTGCAAATCGTCGTCTTCAATATCCTGCTTTTTGTTTTCAACCTGCTTCCGCTCTATCCGATTGACGGCTGGCGGATCGTGCTGGCGCTGCTGCCGCCCGATCTCGCGGACTGGTGGAACCGCAACCAACAGACCAGCCAGTTGATCTTCTTCGGCCTGATCCTGATCAGCATCTTCCCGCTGCGCGGCATACCGAACATCCTCGGCCTACTCATTTTCGGGCCGACACAGGCCATCAGGCAGGCCTTGCTTGGTTTTTAGCCATGGCTGCCGTCGTTCGACTTCGTCAGGGCATCCGCGCGTTACTGGCTTTTTCCCGTCCGGTCAATGTCGATCTGGCGGCAAAATATCTGTCGCCCGCCCAACTGGCGCTCTTTCGCCGCATGGGCCGGGCCGAACAGCAGCATAGCCTGAATGTGTTATACGATTTATTGAACGAAGGCCAGATCTCGCTCGATCTGGCGGTGGCGGCGCTGTTGCACGACGTCGGCAAGACGCGCTACCCGCTGGCATTATGGATGAAGACGCTGGCGGTGCTGCTGGGCGCGTTTTTGCCCGCGCTCGCCCGCCGCTGGAGCGACGGCGACCCGCGAAACCCGTTTCAGCGCGGGCTGGTGGTCGCGGCGCGCCACCCGCAGTGGAGCGCCGAAATGCTCGCTGCAACCGGCGCATCTGCGGAGACGCTCTGGCTGGTGGCGCATCATCAGGAACCGGCGGAATGGCATTCGACTCACCCTCTGGGGGCATTGCTTCAGCGCCTGCAGCGTGCTGACAACAGAAATTAAGGCGGCTTGAGGACGAATAACGATGACGACGATCACGGTTGGCATACTTGGCCTTGGGCGTTTGGGTGCGTCGGTTGGGCTGGCGCTGCGCCGCTATAACAGCCGGAAAGGCGCGAAACACGAATTTCAGACGGCGGGCGTCGACTCAAGCGCCAGCGCTCGCGCCGCGGCGGAAAAATCGGGCGCGGTCGAACGTATTGCCCGCACTTATGCCGAGGCCGCTGCCAACCGCGACATTATCATTCTGGCGCTGCCCTATTCGGAAGTCGCGTCTGCCTATCGCGAAATTGGACTGGCGGCGCGCCCCGGTGCGGTCGTGATCGACCTGTCTCCGCTTAAGAGTCCCTCGCTGGAATGGGCGGATGAACGGTTGCCCGAAGGCGTTTTCATGGTCGGCGCGACGCCGGTTCTCAATCCCGATTATCTCTTCGACGGGCTGGACAGCGCCGAGTACGCTCGCGCCGATCTGTTCGACCGCGGCGCGTGGCTGCTGACGCCGGGGCGCAGCACGGCCAAGGAAGCCGTTGAACTGGCGTCCGATTTCGCCGAAATTCTCGGCGCGACGCCACATTTCATGGACCCGTTAGAACACGATACCCTGAGCGCGGCCACCGAAGGGCTGCCCGCCCTGTTCGGGCTGGCGCTGTTTCGCATGCTGGCTCAGGCGAATAGCTGGGAGGATACCCAGCGCGTGACCAACGCTTCGTTTGGCCGCGCCACGCACCATCTCGAAGACACGCACCCCGATGACCTGCGCGATTTCCTGCTGAATAACCGCCGCAACCTGCTGCCACATCTCGATGCGCTGCTGGCGACGCTACGAGAGCTGCGAGCCGTGCTGGAACGAGGGGACCGCGAGGCGCTGGAAGTGGCGCTGATTGATGCGGCGCAGACGTACAATGCGTGGCTCGCGCGCCGCCGCAGCGGGCGCTGGGATGATCGCCCGGAGCAGCCGGGGCGTTCTGTGGCCGGTTCGCTCATGAGCGGGTTGATGGGCGAATACCTGTCGAAGCGGTTGCGCCGCGACAGCAAGGACGACGAATAGCGCGACGTCTGCGCCGGGGGCAAACGCTGCTCGCGCGTCCCCGTCCTTTCCCGATTTACACTCATTTTACAGTTCCCTAACTTTCACCTTAGCCAGTGGCGCTAATTTTAAAGTGGCATTAGGGCACTGTTCGGCGATCCATGCCGCTGTGCGTATAAAGTGAGGGAACCTATCTATGAGACGAGGACCTGTACTGAGAATAACGACGCTGCTATTGGTGTTCGCCATTGTCGTGTTGGGTGCAGGCTGGGCGCTTGCCCAGACTGACGCCGAAACGCCTGTGCTTGGCGTTCGGGTGGAGGACGATCCTGCCGGCGCGCTGGTGACGACGGTTGTGACAGGCAGCCCGGCGGATGCGGCGGGCATCGAAGTGGGCGATATCGTGACGGCGCTCGACGGCGAAACGGTCACGGCGGATAACCTGGCCGAGATGATCCGCGAACGCTCCGTAGGCGATACGGTCGAGCTGGAAGTGCTGCGTGGCGACGACCTGATCGAGATCAGCGTTACGCTTGGCGCGCGGAGCGACGTGGAGGTGACGCCTGAGCCGCGACCGCAGCGCGACCGTGGCCCGCAGCGGGATCGTGACCGGTTGCAGGTCTTTTCCGGCGCGTTCCTCGGCGTTGGCCTGACGGACACCGAAGAGGGTATTGTGATCGAGGAAGTGCTGGCGGACTCGCCTGCGGAAGAAGCGGGGCTGGAAGCCGGTGACGTGATTACGGCTGTCAATGGCGAGGAAGTCGAGAGCGCCAGCGATGTGGTTGAGATCGTTCGCGGCCTGCAGCCCGGCGATACGCTGACCCTCGATATCGAGCGCGACGGCGAAGCCCAGACAATCGAAGCGACGCTGGGCGAAGCGCCGGTCTCGGTTGCGACGATCGGCGTCTCTCAGAACATCATTGTTTACAACCGGGGCAGCGAACAGTGGCATATCGTGCGTCTGGCGGACGATAGCGCCCTTGCTGAGGCCGGTCTGAGCGACGGCGACATTATCACCGCGTTTGATGGCGAGGCCTATACGCCGGAAACGCTGGCCGAATATCTCGACAGTCTTGAGGACGACGCCGAGGTGACGCTGTCGGTTCTGCGCGAGGGCGACAGTGAAGAAATCTCCGTGCCGGCGGAGGCGCTGAGGGAACTGACGCGCCTGTCGTTCGATCTTGGCCGTGGCAGCGGGCCGTTCCGCTTCGGCATGCCGGGGCTGGCGTTGGGAGCGCCGCAGGTTTATCTCGGCGTGACGTTCGTCCAGTTGAACGAGGAAACCGCGGCGGAACACGGCGTCGATGTGACCGAAGGCGCGCTGATCGTTGAAGTCGATCCCGATTCGCCAGCCGCAAGCGCCGGGCTGCAGGTAGATGACATCATCACGGCGGTCGATGGCGACGTGGTCGATGAGGAGCGCACGCTGCGCGACCGGCTGTTTGCCTACGAGCCTGACGACACCGTGACTCTGACGGTTCTGCGCGATGGCGAAACGATCGAGATTGACGTCACCCTTGAACAGGCGCGGGCGAGCGTGTTCCGCGGGCGCAGCCTGATGCCGTTCTTCTTCGATCTTGACCGTCTGGACAGGTTCGAGAGGTTCGGCATTCCGCTTCCCGTGCCGCGGCGGCCTACACCGGAAGCGCCGATCGCCTGACGAACGGGTTGCACTAAATAGAAAACAGGGGCGTGGTTACACATCCACGCCCCTGTTCGTCTTAGGACTTATGCGCCTGCTTGGCTAGCCTTATTTTTCTCCACCTGACGTTTGGCGGCGGCCTGCACCATGGCGATGATGCCCATGATGCCTTGACCTTTGCCCATCGAAATCTCGCGCCCGAAGATCTTGTAAACGATGTCCATCGGGATTTGGGCGACCTTTTCCGGCGGCTGGCCGGAGCAGGTTTCGTCCAGAATGACGCTCATGGCCATTGCGGACAGCCCTTGTGGATTGAGCACGTCAAAATAGTATTTCAGCGTGCCATCCGGGTTTTCGATCGCCCAAACGAACGCCTCGGATTCGCAGGCCGGCACGCGATGTTCTTCCGGGTATGGCCGGGTTGCCACTTCTGGCGGCACGCGCGTCCCCTGATCGAAGCGGTCGGCGATTTCGATGAGCATTTCCTGGCGCTCAAATCGGTCCTCAATCGTTTCAAAATCGGCGACGATTTCCGCGAGCGCTTCGGGATAGTTTGGCATGTTCAGTCCTGTCGATACCTACTTTTCAATCGGGACATTCACCAGATTGCCCCATTCGGTCCAGCTTCCATCGTAGTTACGCACTTTATCGTAGCCGAGCAGGTAGCGCAGGACAAACCATGTGTGGCTGCTGCGCTCGCCGATGCGGCAGTAAGCGATGATGTCATCGTCGCGTTTCAGGCCCAGCTCCTGTTCGTAGATCGCGCGTAGCTCCTCGGCGGATTTAAAGGTCCCGTCTTCAGGATTGACCGCGCGGCTCCAGGGTACGTTCTTCGCGCCGGGAATGTGCCCGCCGCGCAGCGCCCCTTCCTGCGGATACTCCGGCATGTGCAGCTTCTCGCCGGAATACTCGGCCGGGCTGCGCACGTCCACCAGCGGCTTGCCACTTTCCAGATGGGCCAGCACCTGATCGCGGAAAGCGCGGATTTCGGCGTCGTTTCGTTCGGGCGCTGTGTACTGCGTTGGCGGGAACTGCGGCACTTCGCGCGTCAGTGGGCGGCCTTCCCGCTCCCACTTCATACGTCCGCCGTCCATGATCTTCGCGTTCCGGTGGTTGAAAAGCTGGAACACCCAGAAGGCGTAAGTCGCCCACCAGTTGTTCTTGTCGCCGTAAAAGACGACGGTGGTGTCGTTTGAAATGCCCAGACGCGACATCAGTTTCTCGAAACGTTCCTTGTCCAGATAGTCACGCCGGACCTGGTCGTTCAGGTCGGTTGTCCAGTCGACCTGCACCGCGTTCGGAATATGGCCCGATGCGTAGAGCAGCGGATCCTCATTCGATTCGACAAGCCGCACGTTCGGGTCGTTCAGATGTTCGGCGACCCAGTCCGTCGATACAAGCACGTCAGGCCGGGCATAGCCACGGTTCACAAACTCGCTCATTGGGTTCTCCAGAGAAACTACAGGGAATAAACAAGATCAATATGATAATAACTAAAGCAGGCTACAGCGGCAACGGGGAATAGCTTACGGCGAGGTCGGCGCGATTGTCAGCTCGCCGCCTGCCACAAGCGGCGGGAGTTGAATCGTCCCGGTCAGGTCGTCGATCAGCAGTCGTCCATGCTCCAGTTTCACATACAGGTGCGCTCGCCGCGGCGCGGCGACCGAAAAGATCGCGCCCGACAGCCCGCCGACCACCGCGCGCCTTAGCGCGACCATGTAGACGCCAAATTCATCCTGATCGGTTTTGATGCGCCAGCCAAACGGGGCCTGAAGCTGCGCCACAATCTCTATACGCGGTTCATCCCAGCGGCGAACCCGCACTTCCGCCCCCGCCATGTGCAGGTAAAGAGTCACGTCTTCGCGAACATTGAAGCGGAACGTTTCGGAACTGCGGGCAATCTCGGCGACTTCGGACGCGGCGTTGGCGATTTTCCAGAGCGTGGTCAGATGTTGCACCGGCCAATCCCCTGTTCTATCGTGGCACAGGTGTTGCACGCAGTATAACACGCGCCGGGCTGTTGGTGGTGATGAGCGGAGTGGAAAACGGAGGCCCCCGGCAGGAGGGAAACCGGGGGCCGTGTGTGGGAAGGGGCAGGGGGTGTGGCTTGGTCCGCTATTGGTTCCCCTGCGCGGTAAACGATGCCAGGTCGTCGAAATTGGCATCGAATACCTTCTTTTGGAATGAGATGGCATAACCGTCCGGGTCGGCAATCGCGAACATGCGATATCCCCAGAACTGGTCTGCGATCTCGGTGACAACCGGCACGCCAGCGTCCTTCAGCCGGTTGTAGAAGCTGTCGATGTCAAAGTCTTCCGGGTGTTGCACGTCGATGATGATGCCCTTGCCACGATCCGGCTCGGCGGCGGCTGCCTGGTCGGTGGCGTCAAGCATGATCAACGTGCCATCGTGAGTAACGCCTGCAAAAATGGGTTTTCCATCGGGGCTAGGCAATGCTTCACCTGCCTGAAACCCGAGCATGTTCACATAAAATTCCTGACTGAGCGCGGCATCCCTGACGTTCAGGCGCAGTGATAGCATGGCCCGTTCCTCACTTGAATAATATGATCCAGAAGGTAGAACTTGTGTTCTGATACTAGAACGTATTTTCTAAGCTGTCAAGAAAATCTAACAGCTTTGTAACGATGGGGGTGCAGACGGAAGCACGGCCATGCCGCGACCGGGGGATTCAGTCACCATTGACTGCTTTCCGGATGTAGGGCATGATACGCGCAGCTTACGTTGGCAGCAGACCGTCGTAATTTGCGTCGCAATCGATTCAGAAGCGGAGCAGAAATAACCTTATGACAATCATGCAGGACGAAACCCGCCGGCCAAAGTCGGTGCGTGAGTATCTCCGTCTGTATCTGACCGGGGTGGCGATGGGGTCGGCGGATACCGTGCCGGGCGTTTCGGGTGGCACGATCGCTTTCGTTCTCGGCATCTATTCCGACCTGCTGAACGCGATTAAATCAATTAATGCGACTTCCATCGGGCGTCTGCTGAAGCTCGATATCAAAGGTTTCTTTGAGTATGTGCCGTGGCAGTTTATTGTGACGCTGGGCCTCGGAATTGTCACTGCCGTTCTGACGCTGGCGCATCTGGTCGATTGGGCCATGGTACACCACCGTGTTTACCTGTTCGCGCTGTTCATGGGGCTGGTGCTTGGCTCGGCGGTTGCCATTCTGCCGCGTATCAAAGGCTGGACGGTTTCAAAAGTCATCGCGCTGGTGCTTGGCGCGGCGTTTGCCTATTTTCTGGTTGGCGCAGTGCCACAGGAAAACGTGCCACATGACCCGGTGACGTTGTTCTTCAGCGGCATGGCGGCGATCACGGCGATGATCCTTCCCGGCATCTCCGGTTCCTCGATTCTGCTCGTGTTAGGCCAGTACCAACATGCCCTTAACGCCGTGAAAACGCTGGACATCGTCAGCCTTGTCTCGCTGGCGGCGGGCTGCGCGGTTGGCATCATGACCTTCGCGCGCATTCTAAGCTGGCTGTTGAAGCGTTTCGAACAGATGACGGTCGCCGTGCTGATCGGTTTTGTGATCGGTTCCCTGCGCGCCGTCTGGCCGTGGAAGCTGGCGACATTCGACCCGACGACTGAGGAAGCGGTAGTGCGTGCCGCCAGCGCGAATGTCATGCCCGATCCCTCGTCGCCCGACTTCGTCGGATCGTTGCTGCTGATCGTGGTTGGCTTCGTGATCGTCAATCTGCTCGACCACGTTGCTTCGGGCGAAAACCCCGTCTTTCGCTCATTCTGGCGGCGTCCGGCTTCGCTGGCAGTCGGCGACTGAATTTTTGCGGCGGCCTGCCGTCATCCTTCGCGCCATCATATCGTGCGGGCGGCTATCAGGCCGCCTGTTTTTGTCCGGCACTGGTTCGGATAAGAGCGCGTATGGCGGAGCTTTTTGACGCGATTGCGGAAGCGATTCAACAACTGGTCAGCTTTCTCGGCTATCCGGGCATTGCGCTGGCGTCGCTGCTGGAGGCCGTATTCCCGCCGTTGCCGTCCGAACTCGTCATGCCGTTTGGCGGCTTTCAGGTGGCGCGCGGCGACCTGACGTTCGCCGGTGTGGTGATCGCCGGAACGCTGGGTTCGCTGGCGGGCGCAATCGTGGTCTATCATTTCGGGCGCTGGGCGGATGAGGCGCTGATCCGGCGCTTTTTGCGCCGCTACGGGCGTTACTTCGGCGTCTCCGAACACGACCTCGATCGCGCGCTGGCGATTTTTTCCCGATATGGCGAGGCTGTGGTTTTCTTCGGTCGCCTGATCCCGCTGATCCGCACGCTGATCTCGATTCCCGCCGGGATGGAGCGCATGCCGCTGCCGCGCTTCGCGCTGTTCACGGCGTTGGGAACGGCCATCTGGTCGGCGCTTCTGGCCGGCGCCGGCTATCTGCTGGGCGACAACTGGGAACAGTTGCTTGTGTGGATGGAAAGTTACCAGACGTTTATGCTGGTCGTCAGCGCGGTCATCGGCGTCGCGCTGGTCGTGTTTCTGCTCGTCCGCTTCCTGCGCCACTCAAACGCCGGGAACAACCGCCGGTACGACCGGCCTGAATAGCGCGCTTTTCCCGCCGCTACTGTTCCGGCGCAAGATTCCTCACTTTTGAATCGATCAGTTTGATATCCGGGTGCAGGCTCATCAGCCAGCGCATCAGCCCCGCTACTGCCGCGTGGACACCCGCCGTTGCGCGTGGATGTCCCAGCGGGCTGACCATAAGCGAAAAGTCGCCGCCGCGGCGCACGCGCAAGATCAGCGCAATGCGCTGTTCCAGCGTCGGCTCGTTGACGTACGTTTCAAACAGCAGCGAATCCCGGCCACGATAGCAGTCGATGAAGTGCAGAACGGCCTCGCCGGTCGAGGATTCCCACGGCGTGAACGCCGCCTGAATCTCGTTGAGCGTCAGCGGGCCGCTGAAAACGACATGCGGCATCTCTAGCTCCTTAATCACCGGCACGTCCGGCGCGGGCAGACTGTTACGGCGGTAAGCAAAGTAATAGCGGTCGCGGCCTTCGCGCGCCGCCGCCGCCTCGTATTTCGTCACCACCCGGTCGGGCATACTGTGCGCCCAGCGGTCGGGCAGCAGATTGTCCAGACCCGGCGTCGCCGCCAGAAGCTCGGCGCTCATCTCGGCGTATGCGAGGATGTCGGTCGCCAGATAAAACAGGCCGCCCGGCTCCAGACGGTTGACCATGACGTCCAACGTGTCGCGTTGCATCAGGCGGCGTTTGCTGTGGCGCTCCTTAAACCACGGGTCGGGGAAGTTGATGTGAATCTGGCTGATGGTGGCAGGCTCGAACAGGTGGTGCAGCGCGGTTTCCGCCGTCGAATGAATCACGCGCACGTTGGACATGCCCAGCCGTTCAATCGCGTTTTCGGCCATCACCAGACAGCGGTTCGAGATTTCCAGCCCGATGATGTTGGCTTCGGGGAAGCGGCGCGACAGGTATTGCAGGAACTGGCCCTTGCCAAAACCGATTTCCAGAATCAGCGGCGCTTCGCGGCCAAACAACTCGCTCCAATTCGTGGGCCACGGCAATCTGAGACTATTGAGTCTGGGCAGGGGCATTTCGACGCTTTCTCTCGAACGAATGGACAAACCTGCGCCGGAGCATTCGTTTCAGGCGCAGCGAAGACATTATACCGGAAGCTGGCTGAGCTTTGCGGGGCTACAATGGGTGAACAGCCAAGCCAGTCGAAGGGTTGGGCGATGAAAACGACTTTTGTCACAACGATCACGCAGGAAGCGGGGATGGACGCTACCGGGATTCCTGTTCCGGCAGAGGCGGTGGCCGCGCTGGGCAAAGGGAAGCGGCCTCCCGTCAAGGTGACGGTCAACGGCTATACCTATCGCAGTACGGTGGCGCCATACGGAGGCGTGTTCATGCTGCCGCTGGCCAAGGAACACCGCCATGCCGCCGGCGTCAGGGCCGGGGATGAGGTCGAGGTCACGCTCGAACTGGATGAGGAGCCGCGAACGGTTGACGTTCCCGCCGATCTGGCAGCAGCGCTGGCGGAGAAGCCCGGCGCGCGGGGAGCCTTCGACAAGTTGTCCTACACCATGCGCAAGGAACACGTCCGGCAGGTTGAAACGGCCAAAGCGGCAGAGACGCGCCAGCGTCGTATCGCCAGAATCGTCGCCGGGTTGGGAGAAAGCTAGCGTTCGCGGCGCAGCACGGTGTACAGGTTGGCGTCGCCTTCATGCCCGTCGGCGCGGTAACTCGTGACGTGGGCCAAACCGCTGGCGGCAACCAGCGCGTCATGCTCGGCGTCGTCGATATAGTGGCAGTAGCGTAGCGTTCTGGCTCCACGCCGCCAGTCGAGCAGGTAGTCGCCGGGTTCGACGCGTAAACCGGCGGGCCACGGCACGATGCGCTCGCGGAAGCGCTCGTATTCGTAGAAGCGCCAGCAGGCGAAGGCCAGCACGCCGCCGGGCGCGAGCCGCGCCGAGAGTTGCCGCATCAGTGTCTGGCGTCGTTCGAATGCCGGGATGTGATGCAGAACGCCAAACAGCCCGATCAGGTCATAGGGGCCGGGCGGCAGCGTATCGTTGAGCAGATCGGCTTCCAACAGTTCGACACTCAGCAGTTTGGGCGAGACAAGCGTTTCGCGGGCGCGGGCCAGCAGCGCCGGGTTGTTATCGACGCCGGTGTAGGCTATGCGCTGCCGGAGCGCCGAGGCGAGAAACATGCCAAGACGCCCGTTGCCACAACCCGCATCCAGCACGCGCAGCGGCTCAGGCGCTTTGGGGAGGTACGGCAGCAGTCGCCGCCAGCCGGGCCACGGTCTGCCGCGCGTGGTGTCGAAATCTTCGGCGACTCGCCGGTAGAAGTCGCGGTTGATGGCGTTTAGCCGCCGAACGGTCTGGTCATCCATCATGAACCTGCCTGTGCGGCGCTCGCAGGTCTGGCCGGTGCGCCTTTCGCCGTACATCCACCAATCCTAAATCTCCTGCGCGCCAGTCTCGACATACAATCAGAAAGCGAAGGCACGGAGAGCTGGTCGAAAAGCATGATTGAAGCGCAGGACCTGACCAAAGTGTTCGATGATTTTCTGGCGGTCGATCGGGTCTCGCTGCGCGTATCCGCCGGCGCGGTGCTGGCGCTGCTGGGGCCGAACGGCGCGGGAAAAACCACTACAGTACGCATGTTGACATCCATTCTCGCGCCGACGTCGGGCCGCGCCGTGGTGGCCGGTTTTGACGTCGTGCGCCAGCCGCAACAGGTACGCGCTCATGTGGGCGTGCTGACGGAACAGCATGGCCTGTACGAACGCATGAAAGCGCTGGAATACCTCGACTTTTTCGGCGAGGTCTATCACATGCCGCGGCCGGTGCGCCGCCAGCGCGCCTACGAACTGATGGAGCGCTTTGGCCTGCAGGATGCGCTCAATAAACGTCTGGGCGAGTATAGCAAAGGCATGAAGCAGAAGCTGGCGTTGGTTCGTGCCATGCTGCATAACCCGCCGGTGCTGCTGCTGGACGAACCGACCAGCGCCATGGACCCGCAGAGCGCGAAGCAGGTGCGCGATGCGATTGTCGAGCTTCAGCGTGGCGAGCGCACTTTTCTCATCACCACGCACAATCTGGCCGAAGCGCAGCAGCTTGCCAGCCAGATCGCCGTCATCAGAAAAGGGCGCATTATCGCTCAGGGCACATTTGACGAGTTGTCCCGGCAGTTCGCCGGCGAGCCGCGGATGGAGTTGCGCGTGCGCGGCGAGATGAACGGCCTGCCGCGCGAAATTGGCGACCTTGTGACCGTCGAGGAAAAAGGGAGCGACTGGCTGCGCTATCGCGTTTCCGATCCCGAACGCGTCAACCCGGCGCTGATCCGGCGGCTTGCCGGGCTGGGCGTGGATGTGATTTCGCTGGCGCCTGTTTCGCAGACGCTGGAAGACATTTATCTGCAAATTATCGAACAGGACGAGCAAAAGGAAGAGGGTACGCATGGCGTCGCCGGCGAACCTGCTTGAGAGCGCAGTTGCAGATGAGACGCCGGGCGCATTGCAGACGCTGCGGAACGCGCTGATCGTTACGCGGCGTGAAGTGCGCGACAGCCTGCGCGACTGGCGCATTCTCGCGCCGATTCTCATTCTGACGTTCCTGTTTCCGGCGCTGGCGCAGTTTGTCGCCGGGCGGTTCACCGCGTTTGTCACCGGCTATGGCGCGGAAATCATCGGCGAGCGCACGATCCCGTTTCTGCTGATGATCGTCGGGTTTTTCCCGATTTCCATCTCGCTCGTCATCGCGCTGGAAACGTTCGTCGGCGAAAAGGAACGTCGCAGCCTCGAACCGCTGTTTACAACTCCGCTTTCCAATACCGAGCTTTATATCGGCAAAACGCTTGCCGCCATGATCCCGCCGCTGGTGTCGTCCTATTGCGGCATGCTGGTCTATCTGGCAGGGCTGGTGTTCGGCGGCGTGGAATGGCGGCCACAGCCCGCGCTCGTGGTGCAAATCTTTCTATTGACGGCGGCGCAGGCGCTGGTGATGGTCACGGGCGCGGTCGTCGTCAGCAGCCAGACGACCAGCACGCGCGCTGCCAACCTGCTGGCGAGCTTCATCGTGATTCCGGTTGCGCTGCTGGTGCAGGGCGAGAGCGCCATCATGTTCCTCGCGCCGGATGCCGAATCGCCGCACGGCATTGGCGCGCTCTGGGCCATCATCATCGGCATGTTGGTCGTCGTCGTGCTGCTGCTGCGTCTGGGCAATAGCGTTTTCAACCGGGAAGAAGTGCTGGGCCGCAGCATCGACCAGATCAATCCCCGCGCAACACTGCACAAAATCTGGCGTCATGTGCGCGCGGTGGACGAACGCGGAACGCCGGCCCGCAACCTCCAGGAATGGTACCGGCGCGGTGTGACGCTCAGCCTGCGCCGGCTGCGCCCGGCCCTGTTCGTGACCGGCCTCGTCTTTGTGGCGGCTTTTCTGGCGGGCGTCAGTCTCGGCCAGCAGCCGGAATGGCGTCTGCCGGTTTTTCAGCAGGCAAGCGATTCTGCCGGCGTGGTTGATCTTGGGGCCAGTCTCGATACCTTCGTCGCCAGCGGCCCCGGCTGGATCGTGTTTCATAACGGGCGCATTCTGCTGGTTGCCACCTTGTTATCGCTTTTCACGTTTGGCGTGGCGGCGCTCGTGCTGACGCCTGGCGTCTACTTCGTTCTGGGTTTTGCGCTCAGTCAGGTCATGGTGGCCGGCCTTCGGGTTGATTTGGTGCTGGCGGCGGTGATTGTTCATGGGCTGGTTGAAGTGCCGGTGATTTTGCTGGCCGCCGCTGCCGCGCTGCGCGCCGGTGCGATTGTGACCAGACCGCCGCACGGCTGGACCGTCGGGCACGCCTGGACGGTCGCCCTGAGCGACCTTATCAGGGTCGGGCTGGGGCTGGTCATCCCCGGTTTGCTGATCGCCGCGTTGCTGGAAACCTACCTTACGCCGCTGGTTGTGCGCGCCGTCGCCGGCGTCTGAATCGAACGAGATACAGGGTCCGGGCTTTACGCGCGCCATTCTTTCCGCATAATGACGTTTGTCCTTTTCGCCTTCAACGAGGTTCTGCATGGCAAAAATCGCCATCCTGGGTTCCGCCGCGGCCGTATCCGACGCCAGACACGACTACACTCACTTTCTCCTGAGCGGCGAAACCAGCAATGTGTTGGTTGACTGCGGCTCCAATCCCCTGGGCAAAATCCACAATCTAGGTATTGACGATAATGCCATTCAGGACATCATTCTGACGCACTTCCATCCCGACCACGTTGCCGGCGTGCCGACCATGCTGATGCACATGTGGCTGTTGGGACGCCAGACGCCACTGCGTTTCTACGCTCTCGACCACTGCGCTACCCGGGTCGAGGATATGATGTTGTCGTATGCCTGGGATACCTGGCCGGATTTCTTTCCGGTCACTTTCCACCGCGTGCCGGAACAGGACTGCGCGCCGGTTCTCAGAAATGACGATTTTGAGATTATCGCCTGGCCGACACGCCATTTTGTCCCTACCATCGGGCTACGGATTGAGAACAGGCGCACGGGCCGGGTGCTGGCCTATTCCTGCGATACCGAGCCGGTTCCTGCGCTGATCGAGCTGGCGCACGACGCCGATATGCTGATTCACGAGGCCGCCGGTAAGGGCTTTGGCCATTCCAGCGCGGCGGAGGCCGGGCGGATCGCGGCGCAGGCGGGCGCGAAATCGCTCTATCTCATTCACTATCAGGTCTGGAATACCGACCCGCAGCCGCTGGTCGATGAAGCGCGCACCGCTTACGATGGCCCCATCTACCTCGCGCGCGACTACGACATCTACGAGTTTTAGTGAATGGTCTACACGGGCTTTGACTGAGCGATGGCTCTGCCCGGCGATGGAGGTGGCCGGGATCTGCGCGCCGGGGTTAGGGCCGATGGCAATACCCAAATCGGCCAAAATCCGGTCACATTAACTATGAGCGGCGGATGATAAACCTTCCCATCTAATATGATTTTTATTCATTACTGCTAAACTGTTGTAATGCCGGAAGCCATATGCCCGGTGTTTTTTTGAGAGACCCATCTCTGGGCTGTTGTGTGCGATGCGAGTGCGCGCTGCGGCTTATGGAGATGCCCCTGGAGGTCACCTTACATGTATGGTAAGCGACGAGACCCGTTGTCCGAACGCCAGCCTGTGGACCGGCGTTGGGTAGTACAGGGTTATATGATTTTCCGCCCGAACGCCCCGTTTACGCCGCCGACAGACGTGCTCGAATTCCCGGACAAACTGCTGGTCTTCATCGAGATCGCGGGCATGCGTCCCAGCGATTTCACCATAACGCTGTTGAATAACCAACTGGTCGTTGCCGGCGTGCGCGAGCGCCCTTCCTATCAGGGGGCTGCCTACCACCAGGTCGAGATCGGTTATGGTGATTTCCGTGTGGAAGTTACGCTGCCATGGCCGGTGGAGCAGGATAAAGTCGAAGCGGTATACCGCGATGGCTTCCTGCAGATTGAATTGCCGCGGCGACCGGAAAAGGCGATTCGCATTATTAACGTGAACGCCGAAACTGATGAGGCAGAGAATGACTGATAAACCGGAAGCAAAAGAGATTGACGTCGACCTCGAAGAGACCGAGGCCGAAAAGGTTGCGACTAGCACCAGCGAACAGAAGCGAAGCCGTGAAAACGAGGAAGTGGTCACAATTCCTGAGGAGCTTCCTATTCTGCCGTTGCGTGGCGTGGTCGTCTATCCTGAAACTGCGGTTCCGCTCACCGTCGGACAGCCGCGCAGCATTCGGCTGGTAGATGATGTCGTCAATGGTAACCGGCTGATCGGGCTGGTGACCGCCAAGGACCCGGAGCTTGAATCGCCGGGGCCGGATGATATTCATCGTATCGGCACGATTGCGTCGATTCACCGGCTGTTCCGCGCGCCCGATGGCACCATTCGCATGTTGGTGCAGGGTCTGGCGCGTATCGCGATTGACGAATTCACGGCGACCGAACCCTACCTGCGCGCGAAGGCTCATGCCGCGCCGGAAACCGTCGAAACGACGATTGAGGTGGAAGCGCTGACGCGCAGCGTTGTCGAACTGTTCGGCCGCCTCGCCGATCTGGTGCCGAGCATCCCCAGCGAGTTGATCACTTCGGCGCTGAACGTCGATGATCCGCTGCAACTGGCGTACACGGTTGCCACCTACATCCGCATCGACCTGGAAGAAGCCCAGGCCATGCTGGAACTGGACAGTACCGAAGCCAAGCTGCGCCGCCTGATCGCCATTCTTGGCAAAGAGCTGGAAGTGCTCGAACTGGGCCGCAAGATTCAGAGCGAAGCCCAGAGCGAGATGGAAAAGATGCAGCGCGAGTACTATCTGCGCGAGCAACTGAAGGCCATCCAGCGCGAACTGGGCGAGGGCGATGAACAGGCGGTCGAGATCGAGGAATACCGGCGCAAGATCGACGAATCGGGCATGCCCGAGGAAGCGCTCAAGGAAGCCAATCGCGAGCTTGACCGGCTGTCGAAGTTGCCACCGCAGGCGGCTGAATATGGCGTCATCCGCACGTATCTCGACTGGCTGACCGGCCTGCCGTGGAACAAGGTGAGCGTCGATAACCTCGACATCGCTCACGCGCGCCAGGTGCTTGACGAGGATCACTACGGTCTGGAGGATATCAAGGAGCGCATCCTTGAGTTTCTGGCCGTGCGGAAGCTGCGTCAGGAACGCGCGCAACAACTGGAAGAGCAGGAGCCTGTCGACCATATTCGCCGCGAGCGCGCGGGCGCGATTCTGTGCTTCGTTGGCCCGCCCGGCGTCGGCAAGACGTCGCTCGGCGCGTCGATTGCGCGGGCTATGGGGCGCAAGTTTATCCGTATGAGTCTGGGCGGCGTGCGCGACGAAGCCGAAATTCGTGGTTTTCGCCGCACGTACATCGGCGCGATGCCCGGACGCATCATCCAGACGATCAGCCGCGCCGGCACGCGCAATCCGGTCTTTATGCTGGATGAGATCGACAAGCTGGGCCGCGACTTCCGCGGTGATCCGGCGAGCGCGCTGCTGGAGGTTTTGGATCCGGAGCAGAACGCCGAGTTCCACGATCACTATCTCGACGTGCCGTTCGACCTGAGCGACGTGCTGTTCATCACGACCGCCAACGAACTGGAGCCGATCCCCGGCCCGCTGCGCGACCGTATGGAGATCATTCATCTCAGCGGGTATACCGAGCAGGAGAAGCTGCAAATCGCCAAAAATTATCTGGTTCCGCGCCAGATACGCGAGAACGGCCTGCGCCCGGACGAGATCGAGTTCACCGACGATGCGCTGCGGGAGATAATCCGTGACTATACGCGTGAAGCCGGCGTTCGCACGCTCGAACGTGAGATTGGCCGCGCTGCTCGCAAGGTCGTCACGCGCATTGCGGAAGGCAAGGACGAGCGCGTGGTCATCGACGCCGACCTGCTGCGCGAGCTGTTGGGCCGGCCTCGTTACGGCTACCGCACCGAGATCGAAGAGCGCACCAACCAGCCCGGCGTGGCGACAGGGCTTGCGTGGACGCCGTTCGGCGGTGACGTGCTCTTCATCGAAGCGACGCAGATGGAAGGCTCGAAGGGCTTCCAGTACACCGGACAACTGGGCGAGGTGATGCAGGAGAGCGCGCGGCTGGCGATGAGCTATATCCGCTCCAAGGCCAGCGAGCTTAACATCGACCCGAAGTTCTTCGAGACGCACGACATTCACCTGCACGTTCCCGCCGGGGCGACGCCCAAGGATGGCCCGTCTGCCGGTGTGACGATGGCGACGGCGCTGGCGTCGCTGCTTACCGGCCAGCCGGTGAAGAGCAATGTCGCCATGACGGGCGAAATCACCCTGCGTGGCAAGGTGCTGCCGGTTGGCGGCATCAAGGACAAGGTGCTGGCAGCACATCGGTTGGGCGTGGATACCGTTATCCTGCCCAAGAAGAACGAGAACGATATCGAGGATGTGCCGGAAGAGGTGCGGCAGGAGCTTACCTTCATCTTCGCCGACCACATGGACGAGGTTCTGAAGGCGGCGCTGGCTACAACTGTCGCAAACCCTAACGCGGCAAATGGGCATCGTGACGTAGAATAGAACCACGGTGCATGGTTGCATTGAAGACTGGCGGTTTCCCCAACCGCCAGTCTTCATCGGTGAGGGAAAACGTGGCGCTCAAAGTGATGATCGTTGACGACGACCGCACCACGGTCAGGTTATTGCAAACACTGCTTGAACTGAACGGGTTTGAAGTGCTTATTGCACCATGTGGGGCAGAAGTGCTGTCCCTGGCCAAGCAAACCAGTCCCAATCTTTTCCTGCTGGACTACAATCTAAGCGATATGACAGGCATCCAACTGACTTCGATGCTGCGCCAGCATGCCGAGTTTGCTCGGACGCCAATCGTGATTGCGTCGGGTATGGATGTTGAGGTCGAAGCCCGCGCTGCCGGGGCGAGCGCTTTCCTGATGAAGCCGTTCGATCCGGGCCGGCTTCATCGCATGTTTCATGATCTAATCCGCAGCGCCGGGCACGCCTGAACGACCTTGTTCCACGCTGCTTCTCATCTGCCTTGCTACACGGCGCGAGGCGCGTTTGCAGACGCCTCGCGCTTGCTCTGTTCCTGACAGTGTTACAATAGACGTCGGTTTCAGACACACCACCATTGGAGGATCTGTGGCATCCAGAAAGAAAAAGGGGATGCACTGGTATCGGATGGACCTGCACATCCATACCCCCGCGTCCGCCGATTATCAGGAGCCTTCAGTTTCTTATCTCGATATTTTGCATAAGGCTGAGCTGCGCGGCCTTGACATTATTGCTTTTACCGATCACAACACCGTCGCCGGTTACGCGGCGATGATGCGCGAGATCGAACAGTTGGATTATCTGGAACGGCTGGGGCGGGCGACACCGGAAGAAAGCCGGTTGCTGGCCGAGTATCGCCGCCTGCTTGAGCGCATTCTCGTGCTACCGGGGTTCGAATTTACGGCGACCTTTGGCTTTCATATTCTAGGCATCTTTTCCCCGCGAACGCCGATCCGCCAGCTTGAACATCTGTTGCTGTCGCTGAATGTGCCGGTGGAAGCCCTGGATCGTGGCATCACGGAAGTCGGCGCATCTTCCGACGTTCTGACCGCCTACCGCGGGATCAATCAGGCGGGCGGCATCTGCATCGCGGCGCACGTCAATAGCAGCCATGGCGTCGCCATGCGTGGCTTTGATTTCGGCGGGCAAACCAAGATCGCCTACACGCAGGACCCAAACCTGCACGCGCTCGAAGTGACCGATCTGACCAGCCGCAGCCGAACTGCCACCGCGCGTTTCTTCGACGGCACGAAAGCCGAGTATCCGCGCCGGATGCGCTGCATTCAGGGATCGGACGCTCACCGGCTGAACATGCAGGGCGACCGCGCCTCGAAAAACGTCATGCTCGGCGTGGGCGACCGCGTTACCGAAGTGCTGTTGCCGGAGCGTACCTTCGAGGCGCTGTACGAGATGTTTCGCAGCAACGACTTTTCGCGCACGCGAGCCTACAGCGCCAAACCGCTGGATTACGTGCAGTCGGCGCGCGAAGCGGGCGCGAGCCTTGTCCAGTCGTTTCACGAGGCGATGACCCAGCGCGGCGGGCATCTCTACAGCATCGTGGCCGATGTCTGTGCCTTCGCCAATACCAATGGCGGCACGGTCTACGTCGGCCTGTCCGAGGATAAGAACAAGCCCCCAGTGGGAATCCCCAACCCGCAGGAGAGCATAGACCTGCTGCGAGAGACGATCAGCCGCAAGATTACGCCGCCGCTCGACGTCGACATTGATGCGCTGGAAACGCTCGGCCAGACCGTCATTCGCATTCAGGTCCCGCGTGGCCAAGACCGGCCTTACGCCATTGACGAAAACAAGATTTACCTGCGCGATGAGAGCGAGACGACTCTTGCCGTGCGCGACGAAATTGTCAATCTGGTGCGGCAAGGGCTGGGCCTTACCGCGAAGCCGGAAACCGAGCCGGACCAGGCCAGCGCTGCCGAAACGTCTGCCTCACCCGAAATTACGGCGTTGGAGACAACCCGCCCGGCCGCCGGGCCGCCGCTTGCCGGAGTCGAAATCGTCGGCGTGGAGCAAAAGGGCGATACGCGCTATTACACCATGCACGATCTCCGCAACGGCAACATGGTCAAGAACGTTACCCGGATGTCGGCGCGGAAACTTTGGCATTACGCCATCACCCAGTTCGAGAGCAATCCGGTTGACGAAAGCCGGGTTGTCTGGCAGGGCGATTATGGCCTGTGGCAGAGCTATCGCCGGGCAGGGGAAATGCGCTACGATCTGGTACAGCGCACCGAGAACGGCGTGCGAACGTATTACGGCGTGACCGAGGGGGGGATGCACGGCCCCTGGCAGGCGTTCCTCGTGCCGGAAAACGAAGAGGAAGACTCGGGCGGTGGTCTGGGAAGCTAGCCACATTTATGCGCCGGCCAGCCCGGCGGTTCTGGAGGTCTTCTGTGGCACGCCGCCGCTGGCGTCTGCCGTCCATGTCATTGACCGGCTTGACGGCGTATTATGGGATGCCAGCGGGGGACAGCCTTACCCGCTGCCGGAAACGGGGCTGCTGGTCGTGCGCGAAGTCGTTTCCAGCGAACGGCGGCCTCTGCGCTGGACCGGAGAGGAAACCGTCTCATGGCAGAACGTTCGCGGGCCGGATGACCTGAGCGTGATTACCGTCGATTCACTGGGGGAAACGACGTACCTTTCTTACCTGTACGCGCCGCCCGCGCCGTTTCTGCGCTTCCTCAAGTCGACGAGCATGCGCTGTGCTTCGGTCGTCGTTTTCTACCATCACAACACCTTTAACGGCCTGACAGAAGAAGAATTCGCCTGGGTATTCGATCCGGCGGGGCAGGACCGGCTGTACGTCCGTACCGGCGAAACGCTGGTTGCCGTGCATACCGGCGCGCGCTACGAGGTGCTTTCCCGCGCCAGCGTGCTGGCTCTGGTGCTGCGCGATCTTGGCGTGCTGCTGGAAGATGTCGCCGCGCCGCCTGCTTTCCCGCCGCACCGGCTCAGTTTTCCATGGAGCCGCTATCGCTACGATTGCGGCGGGGCCGTTTCCGCGACGGCGGCCAGCGTGGAGGACAACGCTAACGGGTGAGGATTCTGATCGCGGACTGACGTGAATATAGCGCACTGCTAGCATTGTCACCGGCGGAGACTCGAACATGAAAGCCATCATCGCTCGCCAACCGGGAGAAGCCGACGTCCTCGAACTGGTCGAGGTTCCCGATCCCACGCCGGAGGCCGGCGAATTGCTGGTACGCGTGCGCGCCGCCGGCGTCAATCGGGCGGACATCCTGCAGCGAAAAGGCGGTTATGCACCGCCGCCGGGCGCGTCACCCATTCTTGGCCTCGAACTGGCCGGGGAGGTGGTTCAGGCAGCCGGCGACTGGCGTGTGGGCGACCGCGTCATGGCGGTGGTTACAGGCGGCGCGTATGCCGAACTGGCGACCGTGCCGGCGTCTGTCGCCATGCCGGTTCCCGCAGCTTTTACCGACCAGCAGGCCGCGGCCATTCCTGAAGCGTTCCTCACCGCCTATCTCAACCTGTTTATGCTGGGCCGCCTGCAACCGGGCGAGACCGTGCTCATCCATGCCGGAGCCAGCGGTGTCGGCACGGCAGCGATTCAACTGGCGCGCGTCGCGGGGGCGCGCGTGCTGGCGACTGCCAGTTCGCCCGAGAAGCTGGCCCGCTGCGAAGCGCTCGGCGCGGAGATTGCCATCAGCTACCTGAAGGATTCGTTCGGGCGCGTCGCGCTTGAAGCGACCGGCGGGCGCGGCGTCGATCTCATTCTGGATTTCGTCGGCGCGCCCTACTGGTCGGAAAACCTGACGTCGCTGGCGCGGGGCGGGCGGCTGATACTGATCGGTTTTCTCGGCAGTTCGAAAGGCGCGCTCGATCTGGGGCCGGTCATGCGTAAAAACCTGACCGTGACCGGCACGACCCTGCGTGGAACGCCGCTGGAAGAGAAAGCGGCGCTCACGCAGGCGTTCGTCGAATTTGCGCTACCGAAAATCGAGTGCGGCGAGTTGGCGCCGGTGCTGGATTCGGTTTATCCGCTGCGCGACGCCGCCGAAGCGCATCGCCGGATGGAAGCAAACCGCAACATCGGCAAGATCGTGCTGTCGGTGTAAGTGTCAGCCTACCGCCGGTTCGCGCAGCCCAAGCGCGGCCAGCGCCGTGCGGATCATCTGGTTGGTAAAGCCCCATTCGTTGTCATACCAGCTCATGATCTTGACCAGATTGCCGGCGACCACCCGCGTCATGTCAAGCTGGACGATCGAAGCTCTGGGGTCCATCAGAATGTCCGACGAAACCAGCGCATCTTCGGTCACGCCGAGAATGCCCTGATAGCGTTCGGACGCCGCTTCCTGCCGGAAAATGTCGTTGACCTCTTCGACTGTTGTGTCGCGCCGTGTCAGCATGACGACATCGGCAATCGAACCGCAGGTCACCGGGCCACGAATCGAAACGCCGTCGAACAAGCCTTCAAGTTCGGGAATGGCCTTGGTCGTGGCGATGGCCGCGCCCGTGCTGGAGGGGACGAAGTTGGCCGCTGCCGCGCGACCACGGCGCATATCCGACTTGCCGCCGGGGCTATCGACCAGCGATTGGGACGCGGTATAGGCGTGAACCGTCGTCATAATCGCTTTTTCCACGCCCAAATGGCGGTTCATGATTTCGATCACCGGCGCGATGTTGTTGGTCGTGCAGCTCGCGCAGGACAGGATGTACTTGTCCGAGTCGCCGCGATTGACGCCGTGAACGACGGTCGGCACATCCTTGCTCTTCGTCGGGCCAGAGAGGATGACCCATTTCGCGCCGGCGTGGATGTGTTTGGCGGCGTCCTCCCTGTTGGTGAAGATGCCCGTACACTCGAAGACCAGTTCGACGCCCAGTTCACCCCATGGCAGGTTGGCCGGGTCGCGCTCGCTCAGGAAGGCGATCTCCTTGCCGCCAACGATGAGCTTGTCTGCGCGGGTTTCGACGCTCCGGTGATAGCGCCCGTAGACCGTGTCGTACTTCAGCAGATACGCCATGTTTTCGAGCGAGCCGATGTCGTTGACGGCCACCAGATCGAGATCGGGCGTGTCGTCCAGAATCACCTTGAGCGTCGCCCTGCCGATGCGCCCCAGACCGTTAATGCCGACTTTTACCGCCATCCTGTTCCTCCTGAAGGACTCTGAGAGAACGATACGCGAGCGTTGGGCGCGATGATGGGATGGCAGGCGGTGCTGTGCCCGTCCGCTATCCCGTCATAGGCGCAGCCCCATGTGTTCTATGTCGTAATACTGCCCGTCGATTTTGAGATAGCGCGGTTCCACGGCGAACGGGATAAAGCCGAACTCGCTGTAGAGCCGGCGGGCGGTATCATTTCCTCTGGTGACCGACAGTGTGACTTCTTCGAGATCGGGCAGCGTTCGGGCGTAGTCCAGCAGCGCGTTCAGGAGCGACCGCCCGATGCCGCGGCATCGGGCATGTGGCGCGACGTACATACCCCAGATCATGCCGCGGTGGCGGGTTTTCATGCGTTGCGCGCGGTACAGCCCGATGACTCCCACCAGCGCGCCGTCGATGAAAGCTCCGAACGTGGGGTTTTCGGGTAGCGAACCCGCGATACGCGCCGCGACGGTTTCCAGGCTGTAATTGCGCTCGTCCGCTTCCGAAGACGAGAAAGCTGTTGGCGCTTCGCGCAGCGCCTGCAACCGTAAGGCCTGATAGTTTTCCGCGTCATCTGCGGTGAGGAGCCGTATCTCCATGAGGCGTTAATCCGAATTTGCCGGTGGCATCGACTCGCCGTCGGACAGTTGCGCGGTGCGTGGTTCGCCTTCTCTGCCCGGAATGACTGCCTGTTCGAGCGGCGTTGGCGCTTTCCGGTCTTCTTCGGTATCCGCGGCGATGGCGTCCAGCGCGTCCGGGTCGATGAAACCGTGATCGGCGGCATGAACGGCGGCGGCGAGCGTATCCTTCACCGTCAGCATGTCGACGCCGTGCTCGCGCGCCTGTTGCGCCATGGCTTCGGCTTTCTGGTGCGGCAGCAGCGCGACATCGCGGATATATGAGGCCAGAATGCGGCCCGGATGCTTCTCGATGATTTCCAGATAGATGGCCGGGTCTTTCTGGGTGCTGTCGCCGATCAGGATGAATTTGAGATTGGGATAGGTGGCCAGCAGGGTTTCGATGGCGGCTATCTTGTGCCGTCGATGTCCGGGCATGATGAATTGTTCGCGGGTGATCCCGGCATCGACCAGAAATAGCGGGCCGAGCGGAATGCCACGAACGACGAAGAAGTCGTACAGCATGTCATACAGATTCCACATGCTGCTGGAGACATAAAAAATCGGGTTCAGGCTCTCGCCTGTGCCGCGCCGGAGCGCCTGATAAAACGCCGCCACGCCCGCGAAAGGCAGGCGTGTGCGCGAGTTCATCAGAAAGGTATTGCGCGCCATGGCCACCAGATCGAGCACGTCGGTTCGCATGACGGTGTCGTCGATATCGCTGATGACGCCGAATTGCGCGTCGGGCGTCGGCGCGATGACCTTGCCGGTCGCCGTGACTTCCTGCGGCTCGGCAGGATTCTGGCTCTTGCCCGGATAATCGACCAGCGTTAGCTCGACGTCGTACCACATGTCCTCGGCTACCGGCAGGCCGGCAGGCGGCGTCAGCTCGAAGAAAAAGAAGCCTTCTTCGTCTGCCGTCACTTCCTGAACGACGTCGCCAAGCCGGGCGCGTACCCGCGCGTAGGGGATTTCGCGGCTTTGATAGCGCTTGTACATGTTGAGCAGATTTTCCCAGATGCTGTCATCATCCATGGCGCTGCTGATGCCCTGATCGTTGAGCACGCGCCCTTTCAGGTAAAATCGCTCCTGATTGCCATAACCGAGGTAGGGTTGCAGCAGGATTTCGCCCAGCCCAAGCCGCCGCCGCAGGCTGTACTTGCGCTCGTCATAAAATTGTTCCAGATTGTGAATCGCGCCGAGCAGGGCCGATTTCCAGTCGGACATTCAACGCACTCCTGACACATTAGGCAAACCCGCGGCTATAGTCGTGTTGTATCGTTGATTGTAATATACTACGGATCACAGGCTGAACCAAACGTATCTCTGCCAGACAGACGGAATTACAGATGGCGGCGTTGAACCAACGTCTGGGCCTCACGCGCTATGAGGCCGACGAATACTACAAACGCGCGCTGGAGGCGTATCGTAAAGGCAACTTCGACGCAGCAATCGACGCCATGAATTACGCGATTGAACTGCTGCCGACAAAGGCCGAGTATTACGCGGCGCGCGGCTTCTTTCAGTATGAAGACGGTGCGCTGGCCGAGGCGGAGGCCGATTTTCAGCGCGCGCTGGAACACTTTCCCTATGAAATGCTGGCGCATTATGGTCTGGGCATGCTGGCCTACCGCAATCAGGACTGGGATACGGCGCTCGAACGGTTCATGACCGCGTACCGGGTCGATCCCAAACGGCCCGAAACGCTCTACTATCTGGCGCTGACGTACATGCGCCGTGGCGAGCCGGCTTCGGCGCTCAACATCATGGCGCAGGCGCAGGCAGCTTTCGAGGCGGCAAACGACCGCCGCAAGGCGCTGGCGGAGCGCTGGATGCGCGAGTTGGGCCGCCTCGCCGAGAAAACCGCCGCGCTGCTGGCTGGGCGCGCCTCTGACAACCGCTAGGCTGCTTTCCGATATTCCGCGAACGCCGTTGCCGGCCGGTGCTTTGCGTTGCAGCGGGAACTGGCCCCCATAGTTAAACGTCATATAATCCAGTTATCTGCTGCTACGGAAAGGACTCGATGACTGATGCGCTGGCTTTGCTTGGTCCTGCTCTTCGTTCTGGCTCCGGTTTCACTTCAGGCTCAGGGAATCTCGGCATGGGAAGTCGTGCTCTTTTCGCACACCGGCGAGGCGGGCGCGAGCGGCGAATTGGTGGTGCTGACGCCGAACGGCGTCACCGACCGCTGGACGATTCCGGCGACTGCCTTTGGCTCCGGTCCCGTCGGGCTGGCAGATGTCGCGATTTCCGGCAACCAGCGCTATGCGGCGGTTGCTTTGTGGGGACATGGGGATGCGCCGGGCGCGCCGCCGGTCGCCATCATGGATCTGCAAACGGGGACGTGCTGCACCTTCGCCAGCGCTCCCGTGCCGGATGTCGAGGCCTATCTGCTCGCCGGGTTTAGCCCGGATGGCAGCCATCTCGCGGTTGCCTATGTTGGTTTTGATGATCGCGAAACCTATGACCTGAACGGCGGCTTCTTCATCGTCGATCCCGCGACCGGGCAGACGACGAACCAGATAACGATGGACGCCATCAACGCCCGTCTGGGCCTCGAACCGTTTAACGTTTTCCCGATGCCGGAGTCGTGGCGTTCCGAGGGCATCCTGTTCGTCGGCAGTTGTTATGCCTGCGAAGGGCCGTTTGAAAGCCCCTACTATGTCTGGAACCCGGCGACCGACCAGCTTTATCAGTCGACCGATCGCTTCTACACGATCTTCGGCCAGTCGCTAGAGCTGACCAACGAACTGCTCTACACGACGCAAAATACCAGCTACCCGACGGGCGAAATCGCCGCTATGTTGCCGCCCGCCAATGTGGTTGAGTATTACGCCGAAGGCGTTCCGATCCGCATGAGCGAACGCGAAGGCAATGAAGCGCTTGCTCCGGTGGTCTATTTCAACCCGGCGGACCTCGATCTGCGTCAGGCCCAGTGGGTTCTGGATGGCAACGCCTTTGTCATTCAGGGATCGGACAGCAATCCGAACGGCGTCATCGTCTACCGCGACGGCTCGCAGGCGCAGGTCGTGTTTCCGGCAAGCAGCCGGTTCCTGACCGGAACGCCGGACGGGTTTCTGGCGCAGAACAGCGCCGGCTGGGTCATCTACTACCAGTACGTCGAAGGGGAATGGAACCAGATCGAACTCGATGTTTTTCCCGGCGAAGTCCGCGTCGTCGATAGCACGCCGCTTGGCAGCTCCGTCGTGCAGCCGTTCAATCTGCTGGTGCAGCAGCCGCAGGGTGGCATCGAGGAACCGCCGCTGGCCCCGCAGCAACAACAGCAGCCCGAAGTATGTCCCGGCTTTATCGGTTCGCGCCTCGCGCCCGGCGGTCTGGGCCGCGTGACGCCCGGATTGCCGAACAACCTGCGGATATCGCCATCGCTGCAGGCGCAGATCATTGGCCAGATCCCCGCCGGCGCAGTCTTTGAAGTGTTGTCGGGGCCGCAGTGCGATCCCGCAGGGCTGGCATGGTGGCAGGTCAGCTATGGCGGCCTGACGGGCTGGACCGCCGAAGGTCAGGGTTCGACCTATTACGTCGATCCGGTTCCGTGAAGGGGTAGGACGCTATTCCCGGAAGGCTCTGGTCGCCAGCGCAAGGCCGATGCCGGCCAGCGCGCCGGCCAGCGCCCACAGCGGCGCGCGGCCAAGCACGGCCAGAATCTGCGCGGGGGGGTAATCCGGCACGGCGTGGAAGTGCAGGCCGGTTTTCAGAATCATGAGCGCGGCGGCCAGCGGGGCGGTTAGTAGGCCGGTCGCCGCGCCTGTGAGCATCATGGGGAGCAGGCGATCTGGCGCGGGCCGGGCGAACCGCGCCGCCAGCAGCAGCGCCGCGCCCAGCCCCAGCACGACAGCCGGAAGTACGCTGTCCTCTTCCAGTTGCAGCCACAGCAGGGTGATGCCGCCATACAGCAGGGCGAGATTGCGGTAACGCACCGGCGTTCGTGCCTAGTCTTTGCGCTGGAAACGGAAAATGTGCGCTTCGAAAGGATTGAGCTCGATGAACAGGCCGGGGGTGATCATTTCGCTGCCCCGGCGGACGTAGGTCGAGCCGTCATCGATATCGTGCAGAATCCAGTCATGGCCTGCTACCTCTTCCCAGCCTTTCAGCGGTAGCCGGGCGTAGGACGTGATCGACGTCAGATTGACGACGATCAGGCGGTATTCGCCATCCAGCCGCCATCCATAAGCCAGCAGGTTGTAAACGGTGATGTCGTCTTTGGCGACCGGCGCGAGTTCGAACAGACGCCATTCACCCAGCCGGTAGATCGGCGTGTGCGTTTCTTGCAGCAGCTTGAGGTAATGCTGTCGTAGGTCCTCGCGCTGCGTTTCGATCGGGCCGCGCCGGATTTGCACCGGCAGCTTGACCTGCGCGCCGGTCAACTGCCCGTGATGCAGCAGGCACGCGCCGGGCAGCGTGCAAATGAGCGTCGCCGCGGGCAGGCTGCGCGCCGGGCCAAGCCTGTCGTGGGCGCGCGGCTCGTCGTGGTTTTCGATAAAGCGCACCATGTGCTGCTGAAACTCAATCGGCGCGGTCAGGTGAGCGTGCACTTTCTGCACATCGACTTCCATGATGCGGTCGTACAGGGTTTTATCGTAGGTGAAATCGAACCCCTGTTGCAGCATGTCGTATTCGCGCCCCCAGTAGACTTCGGCGATCATGATGAACTCGGAATAGCGCGCTTTGACCTGCGGAATCATGAACGGCCAGAAGTCGGTTTCGGGCGGGTCGGCGACATAGCCATTCCAGGTGTTGCGAAAGATCTCGTTCATGACGAGCATCGCCATGTCGCAGCGCACGCCGTCGCACTGGCTGGCAACATCCAGCAGCGTTTCGAGCAAAGCCTCGCGCAGTTCGGGGTTAAAGACGTTCAACTGCGCCGTGTCGCTCCATCCGGGGAAATACGGGTCGCGGCCATGCGCGAAGATCATCGCGCGCTGGTCGCTGGTCTGGTGGCGGAAAAAGTCGCCGGGGCGGCTGCGCGCGTCTTTCGCCGAACCCTGAACGATGAAGTCCGGATGTTCGTCTACCCATGGATGGTCGATGGCGATGTGGTTCGGCACGAAGTCGAGGATCAGTTTCAGGCCGCGTTCCCGCAGCTTCTGGCGGAATTGCGCCAGACCTTCCCGGCCGCCGATGCGCGGCTCGACTTCATAGGCAGCGATGGAATAGGCGGAACCGATGACGTCCTCATCTTCGATGTCCGGCAGGGCGGCGACATACTCGTGTTTGTATTTCAGCGCGTTGAGGCGTGCATATTCGCTGCGCTTCCACACGCCCATCATCCAGATGTAGTCGATGTTCAACTCGGCGAGAGCGTCCAGCGCCTCGTCGGGGACGTCGCTCAGCGTTACCGGGCGCTGGTACTGCTGGCTCAGTTCGTGCAGCCAGACCCAGGTGTTGATTTCGTAGATATACAATTTACCGGACCCAGAGGTCATGCGTTGCAGTCCTTGCGGAGCACGAGGATTGTCGTGATCGCGATCAATCATGCGGATAAACCGCCGTATTGTAGCCGACCCGCCTGTCAATGCTATGGCGAAGTGGGGAGGCATAAGTCCATGTGGTAGACAACGAAGATCGCCATCGACATAATACAAACGAAAATTAGCAACCTTTCAGAGAGTGGGATTACATGGCAGACGGTTACTTTGTTACTCCACGCGATTCGGAACAGGTGGAGATGCTTACAGGCGTGCATCGCCGGACGATGAGCACGACCGATGAAGTGATGCTCTGCGAGTTTTTTCTGGAACGCGATGCGGTCGTCCCCGAGCACAGCCACAAGAACGATCAGGTTGGCTACGTCATCTATGGCCGGGTTGAAATCACGATTGGCGGCGTGACTCAGGTGCTGCATCCGGGCGATAGTTATGCCATTCCCGGAGGCGTGCTGCACAGCGCGCGCGCCATCATCGACACACTGGTGATCGACGCCTTTTCACCGCCGCGCAACGATTATCGCACCGAAGCCCGTTAAATTTCGCGCCGTTTCTCCTAGCTCACTTGTCACGTTTTGATCCCCTGTATTAAAGTAGAGGTGGGATTTCAGTATTAAACGTGACTTGTTAGCTTTTGAGTGACGCGCGATGGACATAGAGCACCCTCATATTAGACGCCGCCGGAGCGTGCGCGAACGGGTGACATCCCGGCGTGCGCGCCGGACGAATTTGCCCTTCGCAACTACCGCGCGGACTGCCGAAGCGTCCGTGCTGATAACGGGGACGCCGCGCTGGGCGCGCCAGCGACGGCCCGAAGTGCCCGTGACCGCCAACAACTGGCGGGCGCGCGCGGAACTCTGGATTCGGGATGCATGGTGGTATGCGCTGCACCGGCCCTACGTTGCCAGGGCGATCGGCATTGGGCTGGTGGCGCTGTTTGCCCTGTTTGTGGTGTCGCATCTGGTTACGGGCCGTCTGTTTCCGAATGTCTGGGCGCTCGGCACGCATCTTGGCGATCTGACAGTCGAAGAGGCGGCGGCCAAGCTGGAACAGACGTGGCGCACTTCCCTGCGGCTTCAGTTGACTGCGGGTGAGCGTTCGTGGTCGGTCAAACCGGACGAACTGGGCCTGATTCTGGACAGCCACAAGACGGCGGAACGCGCACGCGCGGTCGGCATGGCCGGGCTGCCGTTTGGCTATAGCGTGGAGCCGGTCGTCGATGTCGATCTGTTTGTGGCCCAGAACTATCTGCTCAACCTGACGGAAGAAGCAAATTACGCGGCCTACAACGCTGGCTACCGCTGGGAGGGAGACAGGCTGGTGGGCGTGGAAGGCCGTCCGGGCGCGGTGCTCGATGTCGGCAGCACGGTTGAGCGACTGCGCGAGAATGCGGCTGCTGTGGCCGCTACCGGCACGCTTGAGCTGGTCATGAACCCGCTGCAGCCCGAAGTCATCGACCCGGAACCCTATCTGGAACAGGCAGCGGCGCTGGCCAGCCAGCAGTTCACGCTGATTGGCTATGACCCGATGCGCGACGAACGCATCACCTGGGCGACCGACCGCGACACCTTTACCTCGTGGCTGGAGGCGAAAACGGATGGTCTGGGGCTGCGCGAAGATGTCTTCCACGACTTTCTGCAGGCGCAGAACGCCACGCTAAACCCGGAACCGGATGGCGTGCGCTATCTTGAGCCGACCGAAACGATGGGCAATGTCGAGGAAGCGATTCGCGAAGGCAAGACAAGCGTCAACCTTCGCATTCGCTATCGCCCCACCCGGTATGAGGTTGTATCGGGTGATACCGGATACCGGATTGCGCGGCGGCTTGGCGTTCCCTTCTATGCGCTGACCAATGCCAATCCCGGTCTGGACTGGGATCGCCTCACGCCCGGCATGACGATCAATCTGCCGTCGCGCGATATCACGCTCCCGCTGGAGCCTGTTGCGGAAAAGCGGATTATCGTCAACCTCGATACGCAGTCGCTGGTGGCGTATGAGAATGGCCGCGAGGTGTTCCGCTGGCTGATTTCGTCCGGCACGTCGAGTTTCCCGACCTATCCCGGCGTCTACCAGATTCTGTCGCATAGCGAGAAGGCGCTGGGCAGCACGTTTGAACTCTGCGGCCAGTCTGGTTGCGGCCAGTGGGAAATGTACTGGTTCATGGGCATCTATGAAGTCGTGCCGGGCCTGATGAACGGTTTCCACGGCGCGGTGCGGCTGCCAAACGGCGCGTATCTTGGCGGCGGCAATGTTGGCTATCCCTACACGTATGGCTGTGTGATGTCCGAGAACAGCAACGCCGAGAAGCTGTATCACTGGGCTGAGGCCGGAACCATCGTCGAGATCATCTCCAGCGAATACGCGCCGCAAAGCGAACTGGCACGGGCCTGGCTTGCGCAGGGAGGGCGGGCCTAAGCCGGCGCTAAGCTTGTGCAGATTGCACGAAATTAGCGCTAAATGAGAAGCTGTTAAGGACTCCATAAAGCGTTGAGGGTGCGCGATTTCAAGTGTTTTCCCTCAACGCTTTATTTGTATATCAGCCTTCTTAAGACATTTTCAGCAATGGTAACACCTGTTAGTAAACACCCGCTGTCGATATTGTGACGATGCGAACTATCGTTAGTTACGATCAGAACGATCTCCAGATGAGAACCAGCTATAAAAATCTTGTTGACGTCGCCGTTTACTGTGCTCTATACTACGAGCAGCAACACTAAATAGACGTGTGGAGTGCAGAAACTAATTTTTCATAAAAAACTTCTTGCCGCACTCCATACCAAAACCCGACGCCCCGTGAGAACGGGGCGTTTCTTTATCCCCACGACTATCCTCGCAGGAGTAAGTTAGGTGGTCAAGCGTCTGCAACAGTATGGAACCTGGCGAAGCCCGCTTTCGCCGAAATCCATGCCGTCGAAACTTCGATTGTACGATGTGCAGTGGGACGACGATGGTGAAACACTGGTCTGGCTGGAGGGGCGCGGCAAACAGGGCGTGCTGGTTGCCCAGCAGGGACTACAGGCTCCGCGCGACCTGAACACCGAGCTCTCGGTGCGGGGCGGCATCGGTTACGGAGGCGGCGAATTCACCGTTTCACAGGGGCGCGTGCTGTTCGCGGCATCTGACGGTCGCCTGTACTGCCAGTCGTTGTCGGAAGGGCTGCCACGCCCGATCACACCGGCGTTTGGCCGGCTGGCTTCGCCGGCAGTTTCGCCGTTCGGCCAGTGGGTCGTATTCGTTCATCACTACGAAGGCGTTGACGGTCTGGCGATTGTCGACACCGAGGGTGAGCACTGGCCGCGCAAACTGGCTTTTCAGGCCGATTTTTACATGCAGCCGGTCTGGCATCCCAGTGGTACGCGGCTGGCTTACATCACCTGGAACCACCCGCAGATGCCGTGGGACGGCACGGAACTGCATTTGACCACGCTTGAAGCGGATGCATCGGGTATGCCGCAGATTGCCAGCATCGAAGTCATCGCCGGGGATGAAAAAACGGCAATTCTGCAACCCGAATTTTCTCCGGATGGGCGCATGCTGTCGTACATCAGTGACGCCAGTGGCTGGGGGCACATTTATCTCTACGATCTGGCAGAGCGCACTCACGTGCAGCTTACAACCGGCGAGGTCGAACATGGTGCGCCCGCGTGGGTTCAAGGGATGCGAGTCTATGCCTGGAGCCATGATAGCCGCTGGATCTACAGCATTCGTAACGAGCGTGGCTTCAACAGCCTGTGGAAGATCGACACGCGCACACATGAAGCGACCAAAGTCGACGAGCTGGACGACTACACCTATCTGGAACAGATTGCTGCGTCGCCAACCCGCGATGCCGTGGCGCTGATCGCGGGTTCTCCGACCATTCCCAGCCGCGTGATTACCTACGAGGCTCAGGGGCCAGTCGCGCCACCGATCCTGTCTCTGGAGCCGGACACGCCGCGCGGTATCAGCGTCATCATCGCAGAAGGGCGCGGCCTGACCGTGCATCGCCGTTCGGGTTCCGAAAGCCTTCCGGCTTCCTATCTGTCTGTTCCCGAAGCGATTGTCTGGACAGGCCACGACGGCGAAACCGTGCACGGGCTGTACTACGCTCCCACGAACCCGGAATACGAAGGAACCGGCAAGCCGCCGCTGGTCGTCTACGTTCACGGCGGGCCGACATCGCAGGCGCAGGCCGGGTACTCGCCAGTTGCCCAGTTTTTCGCCACGCGCGGTTTTGCCGTGCTGGAGGTGAATCATCGCGGCAGCACCGGATATGGCCGCGCTTATCAGGACAAGCTGCGTGGAGCGTGGGGCATTTACGACGTAGAGGATAGCGCCAGCGGCGCGCAGGCGCTGGTGGATCGCGGGTTGGTCGATCCTTCGCGGCTGGTCATTATGGGCGGCAGCGCCGGCGGGTTTACCGTGCTGCAATCGCTCATCGAAAAGCCGCACTTCTATCGCGCCGGCATCTGTTCCTACGGCATTTCCAACCAGTTCATGCTGATCGCCGAGTCCGAATTCAAATTCGAGTCGCGCTACAGCGAATCGCTGCTCGGCGTGCTGCCCGACGATGCGGAACGCTATCGCGAGCGTTCGCCGCTGTTCCGGGCGGATCGTATCGTCGATCCGGTGCTGATTTTTCAGGGCACGGAGGACAAAGTCGTGCCAAAGGAACAGTCAGATTTGATTGTCGCCGCGTTGCGGGCGCGTCGCGTACCGCACGAATACATCGTTTTTGAGGGTGAAGGTCATGGCTGGCGGAAACCCGAAACGATAGAAGCCTATTACGAGGCGATCCTACGCTTTCTCAACCGCTACGTGCTGTACAGCTAAGCGCTTCACTTCTGGCCCCTCTCCGGCGCTCACAAAGCGCTGGAGAGGGGCAGATAGACACAGGTTTGAATGTTTCCCGATGGCCGCCTTAGCGGCGTTTGGGCTTATCCCCCGGAGGTGTGTACGGGGCGTCGTCCGGATAGGGCGGCGGAAAGTCCGGCGGCTCGCCGAAATCGCCCCGGTCGCGGTAGACGTAGCGCACTTCCCTCACGGTTTTGACCTTCACCCGGTCATCCAGCCCGAAGATTTTTTCCGACACGACGCCGATGATGCTCATGATGAGCGCGCCGGCCATCGCCCACGGGAAACTCTCGACGACGAGGCCTGCCCCGCCCAGCACCAGCCGCGACAGTTCGGCGGTGAGCATGAACATCAGGCCGTTGATAACCAGCAGGAACAGGCCGAGCGTGAACAGGATGAACGGGCAGGTGAGGAACGTCAGAATCGGTTTAACGATGGCATTGACCAGACCGAAGATCAGCGCAATGCCCAGCAGGATCAGCATTTCGTTCTGCCGGTCGGAGCCGACGATATGGATGTGCTGCGGAAGCACCGTGACGACGACCGCCAGCGCAAAGGCGTTGATGACCATCCGCAGCAGAAAATTCTTGAGCATACTTTCCCTCGCGCGATGAACGAGGGGCGCAGCAGTTAGCCGCGCCCCTCGTCGTTAGCTTCAGCGGCGAGTGTTTCTGCCGCCGCGCAAGATCAGATAAATCACCAGCAGGATAACGACCGCGACGACGATCACCACCAGTATCGGGATCAACTGGTTGACGTCCGCCGTCTCGCTCTCGACTTCCATCGGCACGAGCGTGCCGCGCGGCGTCGCCGTCGGCGCGGCCTGCGTCGGCTCCGGCGCTCCTTCAGTCGGGGCCTGCGCGATGGTCGTCGGTTCGACTTCTTCGGTCGCGATGGCCGTCAACTGCGTGTCGATGGTAGCCTGCGCGTTCGCGGTAGCCTGTGCATTTTGCGTCGCTTCCTGAGCGGCCCGCGTCGCGGCTGCGCTTTCTTCCTCTGCGCGTTCGGCGGTCGCCGTCGCATCGAGTTCGATCTGCGCTTCCGCCGTCATCGTCTGGCGGGCATTCTGCGTCGCCGTGGCCTGCGCCATGCGGGCGGCGCGTGTCTCCTGAGCGGACGCTGTGCCTTGCGCATTGATTTCAGCCTGAGCCACCAGCGTTTCACGAGCGTCCTGGGTCATGGTCGCCTCGGCCTGCGCGGTCTCGGTGGCTTCCAGTTGCGCGATGCGCGTGACCGTGGCGATCAGTTGTGCCTGCCGGGTGGCCGTCTGGCGTACCTGAGCCTCGGCGGTCTGGGTGGCCTGTTCGGCCTGCGCGGTCTGCGTCAGCCGGGCTTCCTGTGTTGCCGTCGCCTGGCGCTCCGCGGCCTGCGTCTGGCGAGCTTCGGCGGTACTTGTCGCCGCGCTCTGCGCCGTTGCCGTTTCGCGGGCGGCCTGTGCCTCCAGCGCCTCGGCGGTGGCAGTGGCCTGCTGCTGTGCTTCCCCGGTCGCAGTCGCGACTATTTGCGCGGCGATCATCTGAGTGGCGGTTGCGCCCGCGGCTTGCGTCGCCGCGGCCTGTGCCTCACTCGTCGCCGTTTGCTGGGCTTCGGCGGTCGCGGTCTGCGCCGCTTCACCTGTGACGGTCGCTTGCACAACGTCCGTGGCAGTTGCGGCAGCCTGCGCCGTCTGTACTGCGGACTGCGTGACGCTGCTTTCAGTCGCCGCCAGCGCCACTTCCGTGCCGGCGATGCGCGATGCTTCGGCCTCGGCAGTAGCTGTTACCTGCGCGCTCAGTGCCGCCTGTGCTTCGGCGGTGCTCCGGCGCTCGGCGTTCTGAGTGGCGCGGAATTCAAGCGTCGCCCGGAACGAAGCCGTACCTTGCGCGTTGATTTCAGCCTGTCGCGCCTGAGTCGCCTGCACAGCGGCAGTGTCTTGTGCTTCGGCTTCGGCCTGTGCGAAGGCCGTACCTGTGGCCCGGCTTTCCGCCGTGCCGGTGGCAGCGAACGCGAGTTCGGTAGCGGTGGCGTCAGCCGCAACCTGCGTGTGATGGGCAATCGTGGCTTCGGCGGCCTGAGTCGCCTGCGCGACTACCGTGCGCGTCGCCGGGATATCGGGCGTCGGCGAGGGCGTATTGGTCGGCACAAGCGCGGTCGCAGTCAGCGAAGGCCCGCGACCAACCGTAAAGTTCACCGTCGCGCTCGACTGCATGTCATTCGCGGTTGTCGCGACGACGCGCAGGCTGTGATCGCCCGGCCCCAGTTCCAGCGCGTTGAGTTCGATGTCCCACGGCGCGCGCGTTTGCTCCGGCAGGGCTTGGCTGTCGAGGAAATAGGCCACGCGGACAACCGGCGTCTGGCTGATGAACGAGATGCCGACGGTGCGATCTTCTTCGATCACTTCGCCTTCGCTCAGATTCTGGAAGACGGTTACCGGCGGCAGCGCAGCTACCGTGAACAGGATTTCACCCGTCGTGGCGACGCCGCTGGCGTTTTCGGCTCGCACCGTCAGCCGCTTGTCGCCCGGCTCGAATGCCATCGGATCAAGCGTCGCCCGGCTTATGATGATGTCATCCGGCGGAATGGAAATGCTTTCCAGCGCCGTGCCGTTGATCATGAAGTCGATGCTGGTCACCGGCGTCTGGCTGGCGACGACGTTCACCTCGATCTCGGTGACTTCGTCAACTTCCTGCCCGGCGGTCAGGCCGTTGATCGTGATCTGCGGCGGCAGCGCCGCGACAACAAACGGCACTTCCAGTGTGGTTACGCCACCACCCTGATTAGTCGCCGTGATGGTCAGCGTGTGCTCGCCCGGCGTCAACTCCATTGGCCGGATATCGAAGGCGTAGGGCGCTTCTTCTACTGTGGTCGAGGGACCATCGTCAATCCGGTAGGTAGCGCTGGCTCCGGGCGTCTGGCCGCTGATGTCGAGGATGACCGTCTGCACGCTTTCGACAGGTTCGTCGAGATTCGCTTCGACGATCACGCGCGGCGGCAGCACGCCGATCTGCATGTCAAACGAGGCAGACCCGGTATCGCCGTCTTCGTCGGTGGCGGCAATGGTGAGCGGATGCGTTCCCGGCGTCAGCGTTTCGGGGTCGATGATGAAGGTAAACGGCGGCTCGGTGATGGTCTGTGGCTGGCCGCCCTCGCCGATGGTCACTTCGACCTCGCTGATCGTCTGGTCGGCGGCGATGTCTGGCGTGACTTCGGTGACCTGATTGATCACTTCCGGCAGCAGCGGTGGCCGGATAATCGGCACCGGAATCGGCGCGCGCAGCGTCGCGTTATCAAGCGACGTGCCTTCTGGCGTGGTCGCCTGAAGGACCAGATCGTATTCCGTGCCGTCGGCGGGAACATCCAGTTCCAGCGTCAGGATGTACTGGCTTTGCAGCAACGCTGCCAGATCGGCGTAGATACCGGCAAGCTCTTCCGGCGTTGGCGATTCGACAAAACGGGCGTTCGTACCTTCAGACAGCGCTTGCAGATACGTGCGGTCGATGCCATAGCCGAGGCCGATGGTGTAGAACGGCACACCGCGCAGCCGCGCCTCCTGCAGCGCCGCATCGCGCCCGACCTGGCTGACGCCGCCGTATTCCGCGCCGTCGCTGAGCAAAATCACGGCCCGGCGGCTCGACGGCGAGGCGGCGGCCAGATCGACCGCGTTGTAGGCTGCCTGATAAAGCCCGGTTCGACCACCGGCGCTGATGGACTCGATGGCGGCATTGAGCAGGGCTTTGTTGGTCGTGTAGTCCTGTACCAGATTGAAGCGGTGCGAGAAAGTATAGATCGCAACCGAATCGTTGGGGCCAAGCGAGTCGACGAACAGTTGCGCGGCCTCGATAGCGCGCTCGATGGGCTGGCCCTCCATGCTACTGCTGACGTCAATGACCAGCACCACCGAGATATCAAGTTCGTCGTCGGTGATATTTTCGACGCGCACAATCCGCGCCTGCGGCGCCAGATCGCCAACAATCTCGAAATTGGTTTCGCTGAGGCCGCGCACCGGCTGGCCAATGGAATCGAACACCGTCGCATTGATCACCACCGTGGGCAGGTCGGTGGCGTTAACGCCGGTGATCTCCACGCGGGGAGCGGGGTTGTCCTGCATGGCCCCGTGTACGGCTGACAGGATGAAAATCAGTGTGAAAAGGAGGATGAACGACTTTTTCACTAAATTGCTCCCATGGGGTCGCAAGGAAATAAGCAAGTATAAGCGTCGCCTGAGCGACGTGTTTTGATCCTGTCTAATCTTAACCCCTTTCCTCGCCAGCGCAATCAGTCTATGGTAGTTCGTTGGGACGAATATTCGATTGGATTGCAATTATCGCTTCGATGGCGACGCGCGCTTTTGTTCCGGCGGCGGCGGGCGCTATAATTCCGGCGTCGTGGCTGAAGCGAAAGAAGGAATCGCATCGTGGAGCTTTCACACGAAGAAGTGCGGCGGATTGCCGAGTTGGCGAAGCTCGACCTGACGGACGACGAAGTCGCCCTGTATGCCGGGCAACTTTCCAGCGTGCTTCAGTATTTTCAGCGTTTGCAGGAAGTGGACACATCGCATGTCGAGCCAACGGCATCCGTGCTGCCGCTGAGCAACGTCTTTCGCGAGGATATTGCCGAAACGCCGCTTGATCCCGACGAAGTCATACGTAACGCGCCGGATGCGGTCGATCACCAGTTCCGCGTCAGCGCCGTGCTTGGCGACGAATAGGGCGGCCCGGTCGCCCGGATATGCGCCAACATTTCTAAGCGCATTGCGCTTCATTCGCGCGTCCGGTATAGTCTCCGTTGCTTCTTTATTTCAAAGGGGATAACAGGATGCAGCGATCGGAAAGCGGCCACGCCAACTATAGCCCGACCATCGAAGCCTGTATTCGCGCGTGCCTTGCCTGCATGCGCGCCTGCGAGTATTGCGCCGATGCCTGCCTCAGAGAAGAGCATATCGGCATGATGGCTGAGTGCATTCGCACCTGCCGGGACTGCGCCGATATTTGCTCGCTGTGCGCGCGGCTGATGGCTCGCAACTCGGATTTGTTCATGGAAATGTGCCGCGTCTGTGCGATTGCCTGCGAGCTGTGCGCCGAAGAGTGCGAGCAGCACGATCATGACCATTGCCGCCGCTGCGCCGAAGCCTGCCGCCAGTGCGCCGAAACATGCCGTCAGGTCGCGCAGGAAGAAATGTAGTCGCGCTACGCGCAAACCCGTGCCGTTAGGCGTTTCAACTTCTGCCGGGGGGCAATGAAGTTACTTTTCGTCGTTTCGTCGCTTGACCTGACCGCGCCTTTCAGCGCAACGCCCGCCTGGTGGCAGCTTATGAAGGCGCTCTATGAGATCGGCGTCGATGTTATTGCCACGCCATATCAGGGGCCGGCCATCGAGTCGCTCTGGTGGCGCGCCGAGCCGAATCCCGCCCGCTGGCAGGGAGATGCTTTCAAGGTGGCGCGCGATACCATCAGACGCCTGCGCCCGCAGGGCGGCGCGCCTGCCGCGACAACCGGGACAACGAGCGGTGAATCGCTTTCCGACCGCCTCGTGCGCCAGACGGCGCATCGTCTGATCGCACCGCTCTGGCATCGCCATCTCGACCGCATTTTGACGCAGCAGCCGGATATTGACGCCGTGATCGTGCTGACCGCGCCGCTGAACCACCTGACGGGCGTGCCGCGCGATCTGAGTGCCCGGCATGACAAACCGTTCTTCTATTACGATGGGGACGTGCCTGCCAGCCTGCCGGATATGCGTGGCTTTGCTACCGGCTTCCGCATCTATCAGGGGGCCGATCCATCAGAATACACGGCGTTCATCAGCAACAGCGCGGGTGGAGCGGAGCGCCTGAAGGAACTGGGCGCGCGTGCGGTTCACCCGTTGTTCTACGGGGCCGATCCAGACGTGTTCAGCCCGGTTGATGTTCCGGGGCAGGACATCGACGTCATGTTCTATGGCCACGGACGCGAATACCGCGAGATGTGGGTCGATGCGATGCTGGCGGAGCCTTCCCGCCGGATGCCGGAAGCGCGTTTTGCCGCCAGAGGCACGCGGCTGGGCGACGTCGGGCGCACCGAACTGCTGCCTTATCTGAGTTTCAGCAAGCTGCGCGAGTACGCCTGCCGCAGCAAGCTCAACCTGTGCATCACGCGGGCAGCCCACGCCAGTGTCTATGCCTCGTCGTCATCGCGCCCGTTTGAACTCGCCAGCATGGGTTGCTGCATCGTTGCCAATCCCTATCTCGGCATCGAAACGTGGTTCGAGCCGGGCAAGGAGATTTTCATCGTCAATTCCGCCGAGGAAGCGGTCGACCGCTATCGTTATTTGCTGGCGCACGATCGCGAGCGGCAGGCCGCGGGGCAGGCAGCCCGCGAACGGGTGCTAAAGGAACATACCTTCCGTCATCGCGCCCGGCAGTTGGTGGAAATTGTGCGGATGTACATCTAACAGACCAGACGGTGAGGCTCAAAACCTGCCGGTTCTGGTTTGGAGTGAGATGTGCGGTCGCTCAGCCGCGCCCGTTCAGCGCCAGCGGCGACCGGTCGAAGTTGGCCAGCAGGTCCGCCGGGTCGTCATAAATCGCCAGCGCGCCGCGCAGCGCGTCATCGTCCCAGCCGCCACAGCGCAGGCCGATGACGCCGACGCCAACCGCGCCGGCGGCCTCGATGTCATAGGGCGTGTCGCCGATCATAAGCGTACGTTCCGCCGGTGTGCCGGTTTTCTGCAGGGCGGCGATGATGATATCCGGCGCGGGCTTGGACCGTTTGGCGTCTTCGGCGGAGGTCGCTTGCACAAGGTCGGCAATACCCGCCAGTTCCATCATTTTCAGTACATCGCGCCGGGTGGAAGAACTGGCGACCAGCACGGTCATGCCGCGCGTTTGCATGTGCTCGACCAGCTCGCGTACACAGGGGAACGGGCGCAGCCGGGGCCAGTATTTTTCCTTGAAGATCTGCTTTTTCCGGTCGGCGATCTTCATACCTTCGGGGCTGTGCTTCTGCACGCCGTTGGTGACGCGCGGCAGAAGCTGGTCTCCACCCATGCCGATCAGCGGCAGAACGTCCTCGAATGGCACGTCATAGCCGTGCTCGCGCAGCGCTTCGACCCAGGCTGCGGCGTGCGCGGGGTTGCTGTCGACCAGCGTGCCATCCATGTCCAGCAGTACGGCTTCAATCTGTCCCATTACCCATCCGTTAGAATGCGGTCGACGGCGTTGGCAAGCTCACGCAGGTTGCTCACCCGGAAAACGCCGTCAGCTACCGGCGCATAGCGGTGCATGTCGCTGTCGCCCGTGCCCCACTGGTGTGGCGGCTCCGGGTTGAACCACAGCAGTCGCCGGGCGCGCCGCTGTATCTCCTGAGCGATGTCAATGCGCGGGTCGTTATAGTTGTTGCGCCCGTCGCCCAGAATGATGACGGTCGTGCGGCTGGTGATCGTGCTCATGTGGTTTTCGCGGAAGGTGTTGAGGCTGTTGCCCAGATCGGTATTGTAGTAGCCGGGGCGGTTTTCCATCAACACCTGCTCGATTGCCTCGCGTGGCTCATGTTCATTGAACACCATGCTGATGTCCACCAGATCGTCGATAAAGACGAAACTGTTGGTGCGCGCGACCTGATCCTGAAGCTCATAGACCAGCGTCAGCAGAAATTCGGCGCAGTAGCGCATGGATGTGCTCAGGTCGCAGATCAGCACCAGACAGGGTTTGACATGATGGGTGCGGAATTTCAGTTCCAGCGGCACGCCATCATAGCGCATGTTGGCGCGCATCATGCGTCGCGGGTCGAGCGTGCCGGTCTTGGCGCGCTTCTGGCGCAGGGCGGCGCGGCTGCGCAGGCGGGCGGCCAGCCGGCGAATTTCATCGCGGATCGCCTCGACTTCCGCTTCGCCGAGGTGCGTAAACGGCACATCCATTAGATCGGGTTTGGGCTGCGGCTCCTGATTGGCCATCTGTTCGGCCAGCGTCGCGCCGACATACTGCGAGATTTGTTCCGACAGACCTTCGGCGTTCTGTTCCAGCATCCGGCGCATTTCTTCAAGCGCCTGCTGGCCCATTCCCATCTGTTCCAGTTCCTGCAGCAGTTCTTCGATGAGCTGGCGCAGTTCATTCATGCCCAGTTGCCGCATCATGCGCCGTTCGGCCCAGGGACGCTGTGACATATCGCTCATGGAAGGTAGCCCGGCTCGCTGGCCTTCCTGCTGGAGTTGCTCCTGACTGAACGGCTGGCCCTGCAGCAACTGGCGCAGCAGATCCTTCAGGGCGTCCAGATCGCCCGCGAGCGACTGGAGCGCCTGCTGTAACATCTGCTGCTCTTCGGGTGATAGCTGGTCGGGGATGTTTTCCAGTGGCGGCGTGCCGGCGCCAAAGAATAACGGGAAGAAGTAGTCAAACGTCGCCTGATCGCGGCATTCCTTGACCAGAGTCGTTTTCAGTGCGTTTTTGAAGAAATCACGGTTGGTCGCGCCAACGATCTCGACGCCGTACATGGCGTCCTGGCTTTCGGCCAGCGAAATGCGTACACCGGCTGCACGCAGCGCCCGAACGAACTCGACCATGCGCTTATCCATGGTGCTTCCCCTCAATATCCCTGCCGGGGCAGGGCCTCTGAACCAGCCGGTTCAAACGAACGGGTGGGTTGGCGTAGAGAGATTATAACCCGGTTGGAGGATGCTAGCGGCGCATCGGGCGCGCGGGCGGGCGAATACTCACCCGCCGCTCATTCACACGAACTCACCGGCTGGACTTCAAAATGATGCCGCCGGATGAAGGTCTGCGTTGGCGTGACCGTCACGACGTTAAAACCGGGTTGCGCGCCGGTATCGCCTAGCGTCGACTTTTGCTCGGGCCAGGAGTGGATCTGATACCAGCTACTGGCGACGCCGCTGTAGAGGATGCCGTCGCGGTAGATGTCGACGGACTGGTGCACGTGGCCGTGAAATACGCCGCGCAAACGGTGGCGACCGTGTAGCAGCGCTTCGTGGAACTGCTCGCCGTTCGTCATCCGCATGAACTCATCCCACCACGGAATGCCGGTCGGCAATACGTTGTGATGCACGGCGACGACCAGCGGGCGGTCGTCATTCTTCGCCTTGCAGATGCCTTCCAGCCGGGCAAGCTGATCTTTGCTGACCGACCCTGCCGGCTTTTCCGCCGGGCCGTTGCTATCGACACAGGCGATCTGCACGCCTTTGACTTCAAACTGATAGTCAAACGGGATAAGTGGCTCCTCCCGTTTGAGCATGATCTGTTGCAGAAGCTCCACATCGTCGTGGTTGCCGGCCAGATAGTAGATCGGATAGTTGATCTGGCTGAGCACTTCGAGCGCGGTCACATAGGCTTGCGGGTCGGGATCGTAGGCCACATCGCCGGTATGTAACACGAAGTCCGGCTGGAAGGGCAGCGAATTGATGGCATTGACCAGCGCGCGCGCCCCGTCGACCGGCGTGTGCGACGCTTCGGGCAGCGTGTAGTTCGGGTCGTGGTGGATGTGTGTGTCGCTGATGTGGACGAAGCGAAGCGTTGTCTCAGCCGGCATGATGCGGGCAAACAACTGCGCGCCGGTAATCGGGCGAATCCGCGTGGTTGCGCCGTCGGTGGTTTTCCCGTCTGACATTGAGCCTCTTTTCCGCGTCGGCGATAGTGCGCGTTTCCAGAAAACTGAGCAGCACGTCTATACTTCAGTATGATAATGATATCGGAATTGTCGTTACGCGCAGCATGTTGTTTATCAATTATCATCTGCCGGGCGCAATTTCGCCGTAAGACAACGCTTCCTGTTCCCGCGTTCCGCCTCTGGAAGGTCATGATGAGCCATTCGGTCGTTCTGGCGTTCGCCATTGCCCTCGCGTTGTGCGCCGGGTGCGCCCGCGTCGATGCGCCGGTCGTCATTCCCACGCTGATGCAGCTTCCGACCGACCCGCCTGCGCTGACGCCGTCGTCACCGCCTGTGGCTGAAGCCGCAAGCGAAACGCCTTTACCTGAAGCAACAGCGGTTGTTTTCGCCCCGACGCTGACATATACAGCCACGCCAGCAGGTTTTGACACACCTACCGAAACACCAACGGTGACGCCCAGCCTGACGATCACGCCGACGCCGACCTTTACGCCTTCCGCGACCTTCACGCCGTCGGCAACACCGACCGAGACGCCAGCGCCACGCGCCTTAAGCGCACTGGTCGAGCTGGCGATGCGCGCGACCGTGTTGCCGGTGACGGTGATCGCGCCGCCCGCGCAGCCTTTGCTGCCACAGCAACCACCGCCTCAGATGCTCCTGCCCGGCGTCACGCCGTCGCCCGTACGCGCAACGTGTCCGGTCGTGCCGGGTGGCAGTTTTGGCGCGCTTTATGTGAGCGACGCAGCAATCGCCGGTCTGCTGGGCTGCCCGGTCGGTTCGGAATACAGGCTTGTCACGGCGGTGCAGATGTTCGAGCGCGGCGGCATGCTCTACATCAGTGGCCAGCCCGGCGTCATCTACGCGCTCTACAGCGATGGCCGTTTCCAGCGCTTCGACGATACGTTCGTTGAGGGGGTAGACCCGGAGCACGGCTCCGAGTCGCCGCCGGTTGGGTTGGTCGCGCCGATTCGTGGGTTCCTTAAGGTGTGGCAGTCTAATCCGCCGGTGCGCGCCGCGCTGGGCTGGGGCATCACCGAAGAACTGGGCAACGAGTCGCGCCTGTTGAATTTCGAGCGCGGGCGCATGGTCTATCTACCACAGCGCGACCAGACTGTCGTCCTGATCGAAGATCCGGGCGGGGTCAGCGGCTCGTGGCGCATGCTTCAGGGCGGAGCGTAGGCATTACAGGAACCTGTGGCCCGGTAGTTGATCGTCTTCGCGTATCTGAAAATCGACCATATGTGCTAAAATTCGGTCTATGTACGCAGAAATTGCCATCAATGCGCCGGTCGCGAATACGTTCGATTACCACGTGCCGCCTGAGCTCGAAGGCAAGCTTCAGCCGGGGCATCTGGTGCAGGTTCCGTTTGGCCGGGCGTTGCAGCACGGCATTGTTCTGCGCGTGTTTGACGATGCGCCGGGCAGGGCGACCAAGCCAATCGCCGCGCGGCTTGATCCGAGGCCGGCGCTCACCGAAGCTCAGATCGACCTCGCGCGCTGGATGAGCGAAACCTATCTCTCACCGCTGGGGCCGTGCCTCTGGCTGATGCTGCCGCCGGGTATCACCGGCGGGCGCGATATTCTCGTCACGCTGGTGAAGGAAGACGGTAAGACCGCCAGCGCGCTTGAAGCAGAACTGGTTGCGCTGCTCAAGCGGCGCGGGCCTTTGCGCGGGGCGCAGCTCAATCAGGCGCTACCGGGGCAACCGTGGCGGGCCAGCGTTGACGCGCTCGTGAAGGCGGGCGTGCTCGAAAAAGAGAGCATCCTGACGCCGCCGCGGGTGAAGCCCCGGACGATTCAAACGGCCACTCTGGCGATCACGCCTGACGAAATCGACAACGCGTTGCGGGCGATGGCAAAACCCTCGCCACGCGCCGACCTGCTGGAAACGGTCATGCAGTTCGATGGCTCGGTGTTGCAGACGCGCGCCAACAAAGCGGTTGCCGCCAGACTGGTGAAAGAAGGGCTGGTGCGCGTCGCCGAGGACAATACGCTCTCACTTGCTGTCCCACGCGCCGAAGCTGAAGCGCGGCTGGACGAAATACGCCGCCTTGAAAAGCCGCGTCGCATTCTTCGCCTGCTGGCGGAAGAAGGCGGCGCGATGGACGTCAATGAACTTTACACCCGCGCTGGCGTGACGCTTGCGGATCTGAAACGCCTTCAGAATGAAGGGCTGCTCATTCTCGGCGAAAAATCCATCTGGCGAGACTCGCTGGCCGACCGGGAGTTTGTACCCGCCGCTCCCCCGCCTCTGACCGCCGAACAGGATGCTGCGTGGCGCGAAATCCGGGCCGCGATTGAGAGCCGCGCCTGGACACCTGCTCAGGCCAAACGCGAGCGCGCCGAACGGGCCTCGGCAGCGGGTTGGTGCTTCCTGCTGCATGGCGTCACCGGCTCTGGCAAGACGGAGATTTATCTGCGCGCTATCGAACACACGCTGGAACTGGGCCGCAGTGCGATCCTGCTGGTTCCTGAAATCGCCCTGACGGCGCAAACCGTGCGGCGGGTGGCGTCGCGTTTTGCCGGACAGGTGGCGGTCGTCCACAGCGGGCTGAGCATCGGCGAACGCTACGATACCTGGCGTCGCGCCCGCGACGGGCTGATCCGCGTGGTTGTCGGCGCGCGCTCGGCATTGTTCACACCGCTTAAAGACCTCGGTCTGGTAGTGCTGGATGAAGAACACGACCACAGTTACAAGCAGGCCGAGTCCGGCGTCGGGTTTCCGGGGCCGTATTATCACGCGCGCCACGTGGCCGAAGAAATGATGCGCCGCCGCAACGGCGTGCTGATTCTGGGCAGCGCGACCCCCGATCTGGAAACGAGCTTCCGGGCGCGGCGCGGCGACATCCGTCGCCTGCACATGCCAAACCGCATCATGGGCCACCGCGCTCGCATCGAGGAACAGGCGGCGCGCGAGGGCGTGACGTCGCGTTATGCCTCCGGTTCGGGCGACGCTGTCATGATCGACCTGCCGCCGGTGCATGTCGTCGATATGCGGCGCGAACTGAAATCCGGCAACACGAGTATTTTCAGCCGCCAGCTACAGGCGGCGCTGAACCGCACACTGGAGCGCGGCGAGCAGGCGATTCTGTTCATCAACCGGCGCGGGCAGGCGACCTATGTGTTCTGTCGCGATTGTGGTTATGTCGCCGCCTGCCCGCGCTGCGACTCGCCGCTGACACATCACCGTCAGGGGCAGGCGCTGCGCTGCCACCGCTGCGGCTTTGAGCAGCCGGAGCCGTCGGTTTGCCCGCAGTGCCGGTCGGCGCGCATCAAATTTTTTGGCGCGGGAACGCAGCACATCGAACAGGCGCTGCATGAGATGTTTCCCGGTGCGCGTACTGTCCGCTGGGATGCCGATACCGCCAGCAGCCCGGAGGCGCACGAAAACATTCTCCAGCGTTTCATCGACCGCAAAGCTGATGTGATGGTCGGCACGCAGATGGTCGCCAAGGGGCTGGATTTGCCGCTGGTGACGCTGGTCGGCGTCGTCAGCGCCGATCTGGGGCTGGCGCTGCCCGACTTCCGCGCCGGAGAGCGCACCTTTCAGACGCTGACGCAGGTAGCAGGGCGCGCGGGGCGCGGCCTCCTCGGCGGGCAGGTGATTTTGCAAACCTACCAACCGGATCATTACGTCATTCAGGCGGCGGCAGGGCACGATTACGAAAAATTCTTTGAACGCGAAATCAGCTACCGGCGAGAACTTGGCTACCCACCGTTCCGCCGTTTCGTGCGTATCATTTTCCGCCTGCCCAACGAGGCGCGCACGCGGGAAGAAGCCGAACGCGCGAAACAGTTGCTACAGCGGCAAATCAAAGCCAAACGGCTGACCGGCACCGAAATCATCGGCCCCGCGCCGTGCTTCTTCACCAAGGTCAATCGTTTCTATCGCTGGCATCTGCTCCTGCGCGGCCCCGACCCAACGGTGGCGCTGAAGGACATCGACCTGCCCAAAGGCTGGTTCGTCGACGTCGATCCGATGGACGTGCTGTAGGATGTATGGCTTCGTTCCGGCCACGGTTACCGTGGCCGGAACGAAGTGGAAGTCTAATATCGCAGGATTGCGGCCAGCGGCGAGTCCGTTGGCATCTCTGCCTGCGTCAGCGCGTATACGGTGCCGCCGTTGCGGAGCGTTTGCATCGCCGCATAGTCGTCCAGCGCCAGGTCGTCTTCGGCGCTTTGCCCTTCCTGATAATGCAGCACTTTCCCGGTAGCGGCGTCGAACGCGCCCCAGATGTTGCTGTCGTGCGCGATGATGAGCTTATCCACCCGACCGAAGTGCGCGGCAGCCACCGCTTCTTCCACGCGATCGGTCGACTGGCCTGCTCCGCGTAGTTCGTGAAACTGCGTTATCGCCGTTTCCAACTCTCGCTGGAAATAGGGTTCCACAATTGGCCATGCCTGCTGTTGCAAATCTTCAGGCCGGAGATTCTCAGGATTCCCGATGATGCCGTCCGTCATGACGAGAGGATAGTCGCTGACACGCCGGTAAATGGCATGCAGATAATCGACTGCGGCCAGAACGAGCGGGGCCTGTTCGTCTTGGAGCACGGGGCGCAGCCCGGCATCGACGCGATTGAGATAGTTCTCGATGCGGACTTTCAGGTTTTCGTCGCCCGGCCCGTGTCCGTGGAAGATGCTGTCGCGGATACCGCCCTGCGGCCCGCGCGAGTGGAACTGTAGCTGCTTTTCCGGAACACCCGCTTCAAACACTTCATCAATGCTTGTGGGCACGCCTTCGGGCAGGTCAATTTGTCCGATCGTATAGCGCGTACCTTCGAACAGCCGGATTTCTTTCTGGCTGACCGCCAGAATGTAATAGTGCCCGTTGAGGGTGAACAGCGGCAGTACAGGCTTGATATAGTAGGAGCCGGCGATGACAACGCGTTCGTCCACCTTGAATGGCAGGCGATAGGTGTGAAACTCATCTTCGGCGATGAACACCGCCAGCCCGTCATACTGATTCCGCCAGAAAGTGCCTTCGTCTAGCAGGCGCTCTGCCGGTTCCAGCAGCGCCCCCACAATACGCGGTCCCAGACCACGCGCCAGCAACCGACGTTCAGCTTCCCGGAGCAGGTTCTTGAAGCGGATAGGGTCTTGCTGCGCGTCCAGCCCCGGCCGGTGTGTTGGCATGTAAATCGAGATGGATGGGCTGCGCGTTTCCTGTGCCAGTGCTTTGATGTGATCCAGAGTCAGAGGTATCAACTGAAGCTCCTTTCATTCCAGGCATCCAGCGGATGTAGGCAATACCCGGAGTAGATGCTCCAGGACGGATGTCCGATCGTGGAAAAGTGTTTGCCTGAACGCTGTGGAGGCGCGCCGGAGGCGTCAGCGCGGGGCTATAGCACCCGCCCGGCCTCGCCTGTTTGCGCTGCCTCCGGGCGTTCCCGCCGCCGCGCGTTCCACTGTTGCAGGATCAGATAAGTCAGGATCAGTTCGACTACGATGAGCGCCAGCGGCACGAGCGACTCGCTGATGTCTCTGCCGACCGCAAGCTGGCTTAGAATGGTTGCGCCTTTCACCAGCATGTCGACGATCAGCGCAATGGCCGCGAACATCTCCCAGCGTCGCAACATAACCAGCGCTAATCCAATCGCGATCATGATCGGACCAAGGACCAGATTCATGATGGCCATGGGGGATGGGATGTTGCCGGTCGTGTGAATAACCTCGCCGCGTTCCGTCTCTGATTCCGGCCCGACGACCTGTTCCTGATCTGCAATCGAACCCTGCGGCGAGAACACGCCCAGCACAGGCGCGATGTTGTAAAGGAGGCCAATCAGAATCATCGCAATGCCGACCACGCGCAAGCTGGTTTTGTTGCCAGGTTGGTTCATGATGCGCTCTTCCCCAACTCTGATATGTCTATTGTAATTATACACGATAGTCGTATAGCGAGGATGAGCGCTTGCTATACAGTTGCGTTGGCGCTAGGGGATGACCCGGTTGCTGAGCGTCTCGTTGATCGCTTTGACCAGTCTGCGTAGTTCGTTTTCCATGTCTTCGGTGATGCCATCCTGAATGGCGGCTTCCCGAAACAGATCGCGCGCTTCGCGCAAGAGGTCGTGCGCTTTACGCAGGCGTGCCAGGCCGGCGCGCGTCTGGGCGCGGGCGTCGCGGCTGGCGGGGCTGGTGTAATGACCGGGGAAATCCCAACCGTGCAGGGTGGCGACTTCCTGCAGGCCGGCAATGAATGCATCGGCAGACTCGATCTGCTGGCCAGCGCCGCGCTGCAGCAAATCCTGAAGCGCGCGGCTCAGCGATGGCTCGACGCCGAAATCGAGCGAGTTAATCTCCTGATAGCGCGCCTCGACATCCTGAAAGCTACCGGGCTGCGGGCGCAGGGAGGTCTTCTGCGGCGACAAGCCGGTGAAGACCGGATAAAGAATGCCAACGCACAGATTGTGAATATCCATGCGGTAAAGCTGGCCGTTGGCGCTGGCGTCCAGCTGGCGCGAACTGTTGAAGTCGATAATTCGCAGGTTCACGCCGTCCCAGTAAACATGTTCCATTTTGTGATCGAGATAGACGATGTGCTGGCGATGCGCCATGCGTAGCAATTCGCCGAATTGAAGCGCGAGCGCCAGCCCTTCCTCGGTGGGAAGGCGTACACGCTGCCCTTGACGGTCGGGGCGCATAAGGTAGAACAGGTTTTGCGTGCGCGGCAGGTTTTCGAGCGCCAGATAGGGCCGCCAGCCACGACGGGCAAATTCGGGGGCGGCTTCGACAAACCCGCGCACATCCTTCAGAAATGACACGAGTTCGCCAGTGACCGGCGCTTCGCTCTGCGACTCGAGATAGCCGCAGTCGAACAGGTTAACGACGTGCGGGCTATCGGCCAGCTTCATCAGCAAGTCGGCTTCGTTGGCGAAGGCGTGGTATTCCCAGCGTGGTTCGCCGCCGGGCGAAAGGTGTTCCGACCGCAATACCTTGAACGCAACTGGCTGTCCGCGCCGGCGATCCAGCGCGTCGAGCACGCGAGCATAATGCCCCAGCGCGAAGGTGTCGTTGAAGTTGTCGATCCGGTAAAGCTCGGGCAGCGTCGGCATCAATATTTCCCAATTCAGAAAAATATCCCAAATTGAAACCAGGTCACTTTTGGGATATCGGCTGAATCTACCATGTCCTCCCGTAAACAAACAGGGTGCTTTTGCTGCGCGGCGGGATGGGAATTTCGGACAATTTTTACCCATCAGAGTGCAAAAAGGCGCTACACTGTGTAGGTGGGTTCGGTGCAATGCCGTTTGCAACCTGGTTGCGGCGGCTTATGGCTCTTGTAGAATACAATCAGCACGTCAACGGCAGTGAGGTGCGGTATGCACGGTCCGAAAAGCGGCGCTCGTCTGCATAGTAGCGCGAGCACCAGTGTAGGACAGGTACGCGAGAATAACGAAGATAACGTACACCTCTGGCTGGATGACGATTTGGTACTTGCCATCGTAGCGGATGGCATGGGAGGCGCGGCGGCGGGCGAAGAAGCCAGCCGTCTGGCGGTAGAGACGGTTCAAACAGGGCTGGCGCTGGCCGAGCAGAGCGCGCTGCGCGCCTTCGAACCGCTGGCGGATGACAGCATCGCCCAGAAGCTGCGTGACGTCATTCGCGCTGCGAATAGCGACATTATGCGGCGGGCAGCCGCCGATCCCCAGCTCCGAGGCATGGGCACGACCGTCACGCTTGCGTTCGTGCGGAACAATCAGGTCATTGTCGCCCATGTGGGCGACAGCCGCGCTTATCTTGTCAGCCGGCGTGACCGGTCCATTCATCAGATCACCGCCGATCACAGCTTTGTCGAGGCGCTGGTTGCCGCCGGCCACATCACGCAGGAACAGGCGGAAGATCATCCCATGCGTAACGTCCTGTATCGCGCGCTCGGCCAGACGGAAGATATTGACGTCGACGTTTACCACTCGCGCCTGCTCCCCGGCGACCGCCTGATTCTCTGCTCCGACGGGCTGACGCGGCATGTGAAATCCGCTGAAATCGCCACCATTGCGCTGAGCGATGACGACCCCGACGTTATCAGCGAGCGGCTGATCCAGCTTACGAACGATCGTGGCGGCGAGGATAATGTGAGCGTCGTCGTCATCGTCCTCGAAGATAGTGACGAAGATGCGCTCGATGAGCAGGCCGCCATCGAAAACGATACGCTTGTCCTCAACAGGCCGCTGTCCGAATTGCTCAATCTGGATGAAACGCGGCTGGCAGAACTGCACCGTTCGAGCGCCGGCCCCGACGAAAGTGACGCTCTCCCCTCGAAAGAGAAGGACGAACCTCCGACCGAGCCTTAACTTCTCCCTCACGCTAGCTCGCGCCTCGATGGGATGTTGTGTGTATAATGGGTTTTTGTTATAGCCTTCAAACCATCGAGGACTGCGGCAGATGTCGGATCGGCCTTCGAGCACGAATAACAACCCATCAGAAGAACGAGACACCGAGGCCGTTTGGCATGAGCCATGGACGCCGGGCGGGTGGCGTGTTCCAACGCCCGAACGCAGGGATGGGGAACCCGGCGCAGCCGGCGGCTGGCGCGTGCCGGCGCTGCCTGAAGACCTCGACATTGTGCCGGACGACCGGGGCGCGTGGCATTTGCCAAAGCCCGAAGACACGCGCTTTAGCCCCGAAGACGAAATCGACGTCGTTGCGCGCGCGCCCGACGATGCGGGCCTGACGGCAGCCGCCGCCGGTGACGAAGACGCGCTGCCCTTTGACGAGATCAGCGAAGCCATCGCGTCTGCCGAACTCGAACTGGAAATGCCCGTCGTGGTCGGCGACGAAGCCGGTGAAGACGCCCCGTTGCCATTTGCCCCCGGCATTGAGGCTGCGCCGGAAGTGCCGGACGATCTGCTTCAGGCCGACCCGAACGCGCTGCCCTTCGACCACATGCCGGAGGCCGTGGCCAGCGAGATTGACGAACTGGTGACGCCGGGCCTCGTCTATGCCGACGATGACGACGACACCTTCAGCATGAGCGAATTGATCGCGCTGGCCAGTCTGGTGGAAGCAGGCCCGCCTACAGCCGAGCCGGGCGAAGCCGCGCCCGATAGCGGAGCGCAGGCGGAAGCAGACGAACCTTCGCCAACCGACCCGGCCGAATATGCGCGTCGCCAGCTTGAGCGCCTGAACGCCGAGCAGGGCGAGGAACAGGAGACGGCTCCGGCGGAAACGCAGGATACGTCCGATCCGGCGGAGTATGCGCGCCGGCAGCTTGAACAGCTTGAGGCGCAGGGGAAAGCGGAACAGGAAGCGCCGGCAGACGAAGCGCGCGCCGCCGGTGACGCCCTTGTGGAGCGCTTCCGCGAAACCGAACGGCGCGTCCGCGACCTGCGAAGCCGCTATCGCGCCGGGCAGCTTAGCCGCCAGCAGCTTCAGGCGGAACTGCGCGCCCTGATGATTCTCGACGCCGATAACGTCTGGTGGATGATGGGCGTCGAAACGGATACGTGGTACCGCTTCGACAACGGCAAGTGGGTTCCCGCTACGCCCCCCGGTCTGGAACGACATGTGCCATCCGGCGTGCAGTCCGGCGATATTCCGCAGGATACCGTGCCGCCTTCGGATGGCGGCGATCAGACGGTCCGCACCGGCCCTGTCCAGACCGATGAGAACTACATGCCGCTGCCGCGCGCCGTGCCGATCCGCGACCCGGACTCCACGCTTCCGGGAACGGCGGGCGTCTATCTCCCGCCAGCGGACATGGGCGTGACGCAGCAGACCGACCCCGAACGTACCGTTCCGGTCAGCCCGCTTTCCGGCGCTACCGTGCCGGTGTCTCCCATCCGCGATGCTGCCGGAAGCCCGGTCAGCGTGCCGAGGCCGGGGCCAACGCCCGCCGCCGAAGAAGCCGCGCCGAGCTACGACATTTCTCAGCCCTCGCCGCTTTACGAGCAGGTGATGAAACGCAGGCGTCAGTCGGCGCTGCGGAAGGCGTTGATCGCCGGCGTGATCGGGCTGGCGCTGCTGTTCCTGCTGGGCGCGTGTGGCATCGTCGGCGGCATCATCTATTACTCCAGTCTGGCCGCGCCGTATCAGGAAGAAATCGCCGCGCTGGCCAACTACCAGCCACAGTTTCAGACGGCGCGCATTCTCGACGCTGAAGGCAATCTGATTGTCGAACTGACCAGCCAGGAGGGCGGCGCGCGCAAGAAGGTCGCCCTGCGCGATATATCGCCGTTTGTAGTGCATGCTGTTGTCTCGACCGAGAACGAGCGCTACTTTGATGACCCGGGCTGGGACCCGATTGCGATTGGCCGCGCGTTTGTCCAGAACATCCTCGCGGGCGGGGTCGAATCGGGCGCCAGTACCATCACCCAACAGATTGCCCGTAACCTGATCCTGCACGACTATACGATTTCCGCCGAGCGCAAGCTGCAGGAAATCGTGATTGCGTCGGAAATCGCGCAGCGTTACGACAAGAACTTCATTCTTGAGCTGTATCTGAACGAGGTGTTCTTCGGCAACCGGTCTTACGGCATCGAAGCTGCGGCGGAATTCTATTTCAACAAGAGCGCCTCAGACCTCAACATGGCCGAGTCGGCCATGCTGGTCGGCCTGATTCAGGCCCCGGCGACCTACGACCCGGTCGTCAACAGTCAGGCCGCGTTCGACCGCATGGACACGGTGCTGGCGCTGATGCGGCGTGTCGGCTGTCTGCAATTCCAGCACGAGCCATATGTCGGCCAGCCGTTCTGTATCGGCGACGAACAGATCCGTCTGGGGCCGAACGGCGAGATCGTCGGCGGCGAAGTGCTGATCGAGCGCGCGCTGGTGGAAACGACCTCCTTCCGCCCGCGCGAATACACCGTGCGCTATCCGCATTTCGTCAATTTCGTGCAGGCGCAGATCGAGCAGTCGTTTGGCACTGCCGAGATGTACCGCCGGGGCTTCACGATTCGCACCACGCTCGTTCCCGCCATTCAGGACGCGGCACAGGAAGCGCTGGCGCGCTATGTGGCGGCGGCAGCGGGCAGCGGCATCAACACCGGGGCAGTACTGGTGGCCGAGCCGGCGACCGGCGCGATTCGCGCTATGGTCGGCAGCCCCGATTTCAACAACGCGGATATCGATGGTCAGGTGAATAACGTGCTCACCTGGCAGCAGCCGGGTTCTTCCATCAAGCCGGTTGTGTACACGGCAGCGCTGGAAGGGGTGAACCGCAACGGCACGCTTCAATATCTGACGCCCGCGTCGATTCTGTGGGACGTGCCGACGACTTATAACACCCAGCCGCCGTACGCGCCCGTCAACTATGACCGCCGTTTCCATGGTCCGGTTGCCCTGCGCTATGCGCTGCAAAACAGTTACAACGTTCCGGCGGTGAAGGTGTTCGAGTTCATTGGGCCGGAAAAGTTCATCGATACGGCGACACGCATGGGCCTGAATTTTCTGGACGACGCGCAGTTCGGCCTGCCGTCGGCATTAGGCTCGAACGAAGTCCGGCTTTACGATCATTTGCAGGTTTACGGCACGCTGGCGAACGGCGGGAAGCGCGTGCCGTTGTTCGCGATCACCAGCATCACGGACGCCAATGGCGAGGAGGTTCCGCTTCCTGCCCGGCCCGAACCGCAGCAGGTCATTTCGCCGCAGGTCGCTTTCCTGATGCAAAACATTCTGGCCGATAACGAGGCCCGCGCCGATGCCTTCGGCCTCAATTCCGGCCTGACCATCCCCGGCTACGAGGGAATGGTGGCGGCCAAGACCGGCACGACGAACGATGCCCGTGACCTGTGGACGATGGGCTTTACGACCAGCATGGTGGTCGGCGTGTGGACCGGCACGGTGGATAACAGCCCGACGAACGCCACCACCGGCACGGCGGCGATCCCAATCTGGAATGAGGTCATGCGCGCCGCGCTCCGGTTCAGCCCGCCGCAGCCGTTCCCCGATCCCGGCGGCATAACCACGTTGCAAATCTGCGCCGATACCGGCACGGCCTATGATCCCAATCAGGAATGCCGCACGGTGCGAAGCGAGCTGTTCCTCGCCAACCAGCCGCCACCGCCCGCGTCACAGGCGTTCCTGCAAACCGTCGCGGTTGACACCTGGACCGGCCTGCGCGCCAACCAGTACTGCGGCGAAAATGTCGAGATGCGTACGTTTGTTAACATTGCCGACCCGTTTGCGGTCCAGTGGCTGGCCTCGCCTGATGGTCAGGCGACAGCGCGGGCGCTGGGCATGCCGGAGCAGGTAGAGCCGCTGCCGCAGGGCGAATGCACGCCCAATACACAGCTTCCCAACATCCGCATCACGCAGCCGGGCGATGGCCAGCAGGTGCAGGGACAGGTGCAGATTGTCGGGGCGGTTGTCGCGCCGAATTTCAACCGTTATCAGATCGAGGTCGCGTCGCTGAACAATCCGGACAGCTATACGATCATCGCCGGGCCGATCACCGAGCAGCGCCAGCCTGGCTCAACCCTCGCCACGTGGGATACGACGCAGGTTCCGAACGGGCTTTACCGTCTGCGGTTGGCCGCTTTTGCCAACGACGGCGGATTCGTTTACCGGACGGTGCAGGTGGGGGTCAACAACCCGCTGCCGACGCCAACGCCGGATTTGCCGACCGCCATACCGCAAGCGCCGACGCTCGCGCCCGACGAGTTGGGCAGCCCGCTGCCGTTCAATATCCAGATCATCCCGGCGACACCGCAGCCCACGCCGGAAGTGCCGGGACTATAGCCGAAAGATTGGCTGCTTCTGAGATGCTTCACAGGGCAAGGCAGCGCCTTGCCCTGTGCTCGATGCCCTCAGCGCCCCGTATGGAAAACTGTTGTCGCCGGCTGCCGCGCTTTAAGGTTGCGTGTGCCCGTCTCGCAGCCTTTTCTCCCAGCCGTACAGACGGTCGAGTTCGCGGAAGCCCAGCGCGTCGTAGAGACGATTGGCCGCCCGGTTGTCGAAGTGGGAATTGAGGAACGCCTGCCGCGCGCCGAGCGCTTGCAGCCGCCGCAAACCCTCGACCATCACGGCCCGCGCCAGTCCTTTGCGGCGGTGGTCGGCGTGGACACCGACCGGCTCAAAGGTGGCGATCCGGTTGTCGGCGTCATACCAGATGGTCGTGAAGGCGGCGATCACTCCATCCGGCGCGGTGACTACCAGATCCAGGTCGGGGCGGTAGGATGCCGTCGTCAGGGCACGGCGGTAGCCCGGCAGCGAAACGCGGGTATGCGGAAACGCGCTCCGGTGGCTCGCCACTCGTTGTTCCAGATCAGCTTCTCCGCGTAGTTGGCGTATGAAATAACCGGGAGGCAGCGGCGCGGGGGGAAGTGAGTCGGCGACCACACGCCGGCGCAAAGCGTAGAAGTCGTTCTGTCGCCGGTAGCCGCGCTCTCGCAGAACGGCGTTTCGCGTCCTGTCTCCGGCAAAGCTGAACGTCGTCAGGATGGTTTCCGGGCCGGTGTCGATCAGGCGGTTTTTCTCGGCCCAGGCCAGCATGGGATGAGTGACATATGTGTAATGCGGGTGAACCATCAGATCGACATGGCCTGAATGCGGGTAAGACACGCCGATCAGTCTGTCGCCTTCAAACCACAGACGCGCCCGGCCCATGCCGCCCGGTTCGTTGTCGATGCACTGCCACCAGTCGAATTCTCCCGCAGTCGGATAGACAGGCGGGCCGCCCACGTGATAAATCTCTTTCAGCAGCGCCAGTACCGGCGGGTTGTCCGCCGCTGTATAGAGCCGCCCTGTCAATTTCAACACCGCCAAATTCCCGTGAAAATCCCTCGCCTTCGCGTTAGCATTAGCCGGGCCTGTGAAATTGTAGACAACGGCGCTGTTTTATGCTCGATGCCCTGCGACAACAGATCGAAGCGCTGACCGGCAGAACGCCGGAGCGCCTGCGACCGCTGAGCGGCGGCTGCATTGCCGACGTCTACCGCGTCGACTTTGCAAGCGGCGATCCGCTGGTTGCAAAGGCCGGCGATGGCAGTGGCCCATCGCTGACGATTGAAGCGTTCATGCTGCGCTACCTGCGCGAGCACAGCTCTCTTCCCGTTCCGGAAGTCGTGTATGACAGCGACACGCTTCTGCTGATGACATTTCTGCCCGGCGACAGTCATTTCAACGCCCGCGCGCAGGCTCACGCTGCCGAACTGATCGCCGCGTTGCATGAGGTGCGCGGGGAAGCGTTCGGCTTCGAACGCGATACTCTGATTGGCAGCCTGCGCCAGCCGAACCCGCCTGCCCAGCGCTGGTTGCCATTCTTCCGGGAACAGCGCCTGCTCTATATGACGCAGGTGGCTGTGGAAGCGGGCCAGTTGTCGCCGGAGATTGCGCGGCGGCTGGAGCGGTTCGCCGCCGATCTGGAGCGCTGGCTGATCGAGCCGCCGTATCCGGCGCTGATTCACGGCGATCTATGGACGACCAATATTCTGGCGCAGGACGGGCGTATCACTGGCTTTCTCGACCCGGCCATTTACTACGCGCATCCCGAAATCGAATTGGCGTTCTCGACCCTGTTCAACACCTTTGACGCGCCGTTTTTCGAGCGCTACCGGCAACTGCGCCCTCTGGAGCCCGGCTTTTTCGAGACGCGGCGCGATATCTACAATCTCTATCCGCTGCTGGTTCATGTTCGGTTGTTTGGTGGTGGCTACGTTGGCGCGGTCGAGCGAATCTTGCGACGCTTCGGGTATTGAAGCGTATAGCCCCGATTTTCTCCGCGCATTTGCAGGCGACGCTTGCGCTTGAAAACAGATTCTGTTTCGGTCATCATTACTTCGGGTGGCTTTGGGCGACGCCCCTGCTGGCGGAAGGACGACATGGCGCACGGTCACGCGCATGACACCGATACCGGCAATATCAAAGTTGCCTTTCTGCTCAACGCCTCGTTCACAATAATCGAGATTATAGGCGGGCTGGCGATCAACAGTATCGCCGTGCTCTCGGACGCGCTGCACGATCTCGGCGATAGCCTGTCCCTGGGCCTCGCCTGGTTCCTGTCGCGTTACTCGGAGAAGGGCAGCGACCAGCGGTATTCCTACGGTTACCGGCGATTTTCGCTGCTGGGCGCGTTTATCAATGCCGTTATCCTCATCGGCGGTTCGCTGTTTGTGCTGTCCGAAGCCATACCCCGGCTGGCGCAACCTGAAGCCTTTGACGCCGGTGGCATGGTGCTACTGGCGGTTCTCGGCATCGCGATGAACGGGCTGGCGGTGTGGCGACTGCGCGGCAGCGGCTCGGCCAACGCGCAGATCGTTGGCTGGCACTTGCTGGAAGATGTGCTCGGATGGGCGGCGGTGTTGATTGTCGGCATTGTCTCGCTGTTCGTCGATCTGCCGATCCTCGACCCGATTCTGTCGATCCTGATCACGCTCTACATTCTGGTCAACGTGCTTGGGCGTCTCAGGTCAATTGCGAGGTTGTTTTTGCAGTCGGTTCCACAGGAAGCGGATCTGGGGACGATTACTTCCCGGCTGGAAGCGATCAGCGGCGTTTGCTCGACCCATCACGTGCATATCTGGTCGCTGGATGGTCAGCATAATGTGCTGACGGCGCATCTGGTCGTGGATGAAGACACCTCGCGCGAGGATACCATCCGCATCAAGCGGGAAGCGACGGCTGCGCTGGACGCGCTCGATCTTGAGCTTGAACACATCACGCTGGAAATCGAATACGCGAACGACGATTGCTCGATGCAGAACACTGACTCGAGGCACAGGTGAATATTTGCGCTGTGCCTTAAGCAAACCACTGTCTCGTCAAACTTGCATTTCTTCTTATAATTACCCCCTGCCTTCCGCAATGACAATTTTCAGGAACCTACATGAGCAAACCGCTGAATTTTCAACAAATCATCATGAAACTGAATGAATTCTGGACGTCTGAAGGCTGCGTGCTCTGGCAGCCGTATAACGTCCAGGTCGGCGCGGGAACGGCTAATCCGGCCACGCTGCTGCGCGTGCTTGGCCCGGAGCCGTGGCGCGTCGCTTATGTCGAGCCGAGCGTGCGCCCGGACGATGGCCGTTATGGCGAGAACCCGAATCGCATGCAGTATTACTACCAGTATCAGGTCATCCTCAAGCCCGATCCCGGCAACCCGCAGGAAATCTATCTGCGTTCGCTGGAGGCGCTTGGCATTAACCCGCGCGAACACGACATTCGTTTTGTCGAAGACAACTGGGAAAGCCCGGCTTTGGGCGCATGGGGCTTGGGCTGGGAAGTCTGGCTGGATGGGCAGGAAATCACCCAGTTCACCTATTTCCAGCAGGCCGGCGGTTTGGAGCTGAACCCCGTCTCGGTTGAGATTACCTATGGTCTGGAGCGAATCGCGCTGCCTTTGCAGGGCAAGGACGCCGTCTGGGACATCGACTGGTATGACGGCCTGCGGTATAGCGACATCTTTCTCCGCAGCGAGATCGAGCACTGCACTTATTACTTTGAAGTTGCCGACGTTGACGGCCTGAAGCAGACCTACGAAGTCTATGAGAACGAGCACCGCCGCGCGCTCGATGCCGGGCTGGTCGTTCCCGCCTATGATTACGTGCTCAAGTGCAGCCACCTGTTCAACGTGCTCGATGCGCGTGGCGCGATTGGCGTGACGGAACGGGCGAGCTATTTCCGCCGCATGCGCGACATGACGCGCCGCATCGCCCGCGAGTATGTCAATCAGCGCCAGAGCATGGAATATCCCCTGATGAAACTGGAAAGCGCCTGGGCCGCGCCCAATGGCGCCAGCCAGCCGGCGGACGCGACCGTGGCGCAGACGCCGGACACTCCGGCGGACCTGCTGTTGGAGATCGGCGTTGAGGAACTACCGGCGGACGACGTTGACAGCGCCATCGCGCAGCTTCGCGTCGCCGCGCCCAGACTGTTTGAAGACCTGCGGCTGGCCAACGACGGCGTTGAAGTGTTTGGCACGCCGCGCCGGCTGGTCGTTTACGCGCGCAACGTTGCGCCGCGCCAGACCGACCGCGAGCAAGTGCTGAAAGGCCCCTCCGCCGACCGCGCTTTCGACGCCGAGGGCAAGCCGACCAAGGCCGCCGAAGGGTTTGCGCGCAGCAAGGGCGTTGCGGTTTCCGACCTGCGGATCGAAGAACTGGACGGCGGGCGCTATGTCACCGCGCTCGTGCGGGAGCAGGGACGCCCTGCCGGCGAAGTGCTGGCCGAAGCGCTGCCCGGCCTGATCGCCGGTATCAAGTTTGGCAAGAGCATGCGCTGGAATGCGACCAACGTCGCTTTCTCGCGGCCTATTCGCTGGCTCGTCGCGCTACTGGGCGATACGCTTGTGCCGCTGACGTATGCGGGTGTATCCAGCAGCCGGGTCACGCGCGGGTTGCGGCCTTATGGATCGCCGGAACTCGAAGTAACCTCGGCCTCGGCGTATTTTGATCTGCTTGAGACGCAGGGCATCGTGGTGGATCGCGAAGCGCGGCGCGAGCGGGTGCGCGAGCAGGCGGCGGCACTGGCGGCGGAAGTCGGCGGGCGTGTGCCTGAAGACGCCGGCCTGCTTGATGAAGTCACCAACCTGATTGAAGCGCCAACCGCGCTGCGCGGCTCGTTTGAGGAGGAATATCTGGAACTGCCGCGCGAAGTGCTGGTCACGGTCATGCGCGACAAGCAGCGTTACTTCCCGATTGAAGACGCGCAGGGTCGCCTAATGCCGTATTTCATCACCATTCGCAACGGCGATGCTGAGCACATCGATTTGGTGCGGCATGGGAACGAACAGGTTTTGAAAGCGCGCTTCGCCGATGCCCGTTACTTCTTCACCGAGGACACGAAGAAGAAACTGGAAGACTTCCTGCCGCGGCTTTCCACGCTCACCTTCCATGAAAAGCTCGGTTCGATGCGCGACAAGAGCGAGCGGCTGGTGGCGCTGACGCCGCTGATCGGCGGGCTGCTGGGTCTGGACGCGGCGGCGATTGACGTCGCGCAGCAGGCCGCGCATCTGGCCAAGGCCGACCTTGCGACGCAGATGGTGGTCGAGATGACCTCGCTGCAGGGGACGATGGGCCGTGAATACGCGCTGCTCGGCGGCTATCCACGCGAGATCGCCGACGCCATTTACGAGCACTGGCTTCCACGCGGCGCGGGCGACGCGCTTCCGGCCAGCGAAGCAGGCATCGTGCTGGCGCTGGCCGACCGTCTGGACAGCCTGATCGGGTTGTTCGCCGCCGGTGTGACGCCGCAGGCAACCGCCGATCCTTACGGTCTGCGCCGCGCCGCGCTTGGCATCGTGCAAATTCTGATCGACAGGCAGCTCGACGTGGACCTGCGCCGGGCGGTTGAACAGGCGGCCACGGTTCAGTCCGTGCCGGTATCGAGCGAGAACGTGCAGCAGGTGGTCGAATTCATCTCCGGTCGCCTACGCGCATGGCTGGAAGAGACAGACGCGCCGCGAGATGTGATTGCCGCCGTGCTGGCCGAGCAGGGCCATAACCCGTGGCGCGCGGTGCAGGGAGTCGAGGAATTGTCCCGCTGGGTGCAGCGTCCCGACTGGACGGGCATCCTCGACAGCTTCGCGCGCTGTGTCCGTATCACGCGCGGCGAAACGACCGTCTACGAAGTCGATCCCGCGCGTCTGATCGAGCCGCAGGAAAAGGCGCTTTACGAAGCCTATTGCCAAGCCGCTTCTCGCCTGACGCCGCAGGATAATGTCGATGGTTTCCTGAGCGCGTTTGAGCCGCTGGTTCCCGCCGTGAGCGCGTTTTTCGATCACGTGCTGGTGAACGCCGAAGACGAGCACGTTCGCCGTAACCGGCTTGGCCTGCTGCAGGGGATCAGCGCCATGCAGCGTGGGCGCGCCGATCTGAGCCATCTGAGCGGGTTCTGACCCTTTGGATGTAGCGAGCGCACCGAGCCAGAGGACATCCAGGGGTCATAAGAGTTGTTTTGGATTTGCATGTCCTCTGGCTCATACGTATAATCGGGACACTGGAGGCATGGGGGCGCTCCGCTATGTCGGTCGTCGATGAAATCAAATCAAGACTCGACATTGTCGACTACATTCAACGTACCGTTCCGCTGAAAAAGGCGGGCCGCTACTATAAGGCCTGCTGCCCGTTTCACAACGAGCGCACGCCCTCATTCGTAGTCAATCAGGATACCCAGAGCTGGCGCTGTTTTGGCGCCTGCGCCGAAGGCGGCGATATTTTCAGCTTCGCCATGAAGCAGAATGGCTGGAGCTTCAGCGAAGCGCTGAACGAACTCGCCAAAGTCGCCGGGGTTGAAGTCGCTCCGCAATCGCCGGAGCAGCGCATCCAGACGGAAACGGTCGACCGGCTGCGCGGCCTGTTGAAGACCATCGCGGATTATTATCACGACCGCCTGTTCGACGCGAACGATCCCGCCGCGGTTGCGGCGCTGGCCTATGCTCGTGAAAAGCGAGGCTTGTCCGTCGAGACGCTGAAAAAATTCGGCATCGGCTTCGCGCCGCCGGGCTGGCAGAACGCGCTCGAATACCTGACGCAGCTAGGCTACAGTGAAGACGATGTCATTGACGCGGGCGTGGCGACGCGCAACGACGCGGGGCGGGTTTATGACCGTTTTCGCCACCGGCTGATCGTGCCGATCCGCGACGAACGTGGGCGAGTGATCGGCTTTGGCGCACGGGCGCTTGCGCCTGATGACCAACCGAAGTACCTGAATTCGCCACAAACGGCGGTTTTTGATAAAAGCCGCGTTCTCTTTGCGCTCGATCTGGCGGGGCGCAGCATTCGCGACAGCGAAACGGCCGTCATCGTCGAAGGCTATTTAGACGCCATTCAGGCGCATCAGGCGGGCTTTACCAACGTCGTCGCCCAGATGGGCACGGCCCTGACGGAAGCGCAGCTCAAACGGCTGGCTCCACGCTGGGCGCGAAAAATTGTGCTGGCGCTTGACGCCGACGCTGCGGGGCAGAACGCCACCATTCGCGGTCTGGAAGTGGCGCGGGAGGCGCTGCAGGCGGATTATGGCGGGCGTCTGTCGGTCGATATTCGCATTCTCGTCATTCCCGACGCCAAGGACCCCGACGATCTGATTCGCGAAGCGCCGGAGCGCTGGGCGGCGCTGGTGGACGAAGCGCTTCCAGTCGCGGATTACGCAATCGGCGTGGAAGCCGGCAATCTGCCGCCGAACGCCTCGTTGCAGGAACGGGAAGCGGTCGCTCGTCGCCTGCTGCCCATTCTTATCGCGTCTGAAAATGATCTTTACAGAAAGGACAATTTACAGAAGCTGGCGCTCAGGTTGCGTATTGGCGAGCGCGATCTGCTGGCGTGGGCGGCGGAACAGCAGCGGATTGCGCGGGCCCGGCCACCGCGCGGCGCGTCGCTTGCGCCTCCCGAACCGCCGCCGGAGGACCTTGAACCCCCGCCCCCGGATGCGGCGGGCGGCGCTGTAGCCCCGGCCCAGACAGCGCGACCTGCCAGCCCGACGCCGGCCTATGAAGCCGAACTCGAGAAATACTGCCTACGAATACTGTTCCAGCACCCAGAGTTGTTTTATCATGTGAACCGAAAATTCCGGGAACTGGCCGCGGAGGATGCCGGTCTGGCGCGAGGGCCGCTGGCTGAACTGTCGCCCGAAGATTTCAGCCGCAGCGATTACCGGGCGCTGATGGCGGTTTTTCGTATGGCGCTCGAACAGGATGATATGGAGCCGCTCGATTTCATCCGGGCACAACTGGACCCGCGTCTGCATGTAGTATTGGACGCCGTGCTGCTGGATGAAGTGGACGGGATGCGAAACCGGCTTGGCAATCGTATGCTGGCCGATCTCGCCGCCAGCCTGAAACAGAACGGGCGGCTGGCGTCGCCGTTTAATCTGAGTGTGGAGATGATCGAAAAGGCGCTGCGGCTGCGCGTCCAGCGGCTGCTCCGCGAACGTCAGGAGGTTGCTTTCTTGCAAATGGAGGCGGAGACGGCGCAGGACGCGCTACCAGAACATGCAGACTATCTGGAGCAGTTGCGCCTGTCTATCACAGCGCAACATTTGATCGAGCAGGAGCTAGCCCGACAGATCACGCTCTCGAAACAGTTTCAGATCACCCCGCAGATCGCTAACCGAATCTGAGAAGAGTGTATGGCGAAGAAACGCAGACAACCAGATGATGTGCGAACAACCGACGAGTTTGCGCAAGTAAACAGCGACGACAGCGATGAATTGAACGCTGACTTTGAATTCGACGACGAATTCGACGATTCGGAGGACGAAGACAGCTTCTTCGATGCGCTGGCGGGCAAGGACGATGTCTCCGATCTGTTGCTCTCCGAAGAGGAGTTCGAGGAAGATCTGGAGGACGATTCGCTGTTCGAAAACGGACGGCTCGACTCGATCAGCGTGGCCGATGATCCCGTTCGCATGTATCTCAAGGAAATCGGCCAGGTGCCGTTGCTGGACACCAATCGCGAGACCTGGCTGAGTACGCAAATAGCGACCGAATGGCTGGTCGAGCATCTGACCGACAAGCTGGCCGGGCGCAATCGCGACGACGACAAGGGGCTGCCCGAACCGGCTGAAATCGTGATTGCGGCCTACGAGTACATGCGAAAGAACTGGCAGGATGTACTCAAGAGCGCGCGGCAGTTCAAGGTTGACCCGCCGGACTTTAGAGCGCTGCTCGACGAAGTGCGCTACGTCAACGACGCCTGGGATGTGACGGCCAATTCTTATATCCGCGACTATCTGCGCCAGAAGGACTGGGGGCGAGACGAGGCGTGGAACGAGCTGGCCCGCCGCCTGTTCGATGTGTTCCACGCGCTCAACCTGATCCCCGTTGGCGAACAGACGCAGATTCGCCACTACTACGAGGCGAACGGTTCTCTGCCTTCCGTCGAGCAGTTCAGGGAATGGCTGATGGCCGATTCCGAGGCGCTGGAAGACCTACAGGACCTGTTCGAAGACGTGGCGGCAAAGGCCGAGCTGGCGACTGAGGCGCTGACGCGGGCCAACCTGCGTTTGGTGGTGAGCGTGGCCAAGCGTTACATGGGGCGCGGCATCAACTTCCTCGACCTGATTCAGGAAGGCAATATCGGCCTGCTGCGCGCCGTCACCAAGTTCGACCACACCAAGGGCTTCAAGTTCAGCACCTACGCCACATGGTGGATTCGTCAGGCGATCAGCCGCGCCATCGCCGATCAGGCGCGCACGATCCGCATTCCGGTTCACATGGTCGAAACCATCAACCGGCTGATGCGGGTGCAGCGCCAGTTGACGCAGGAATTAGGCGCGGAGCCGAGCGCCGAGCAGATCGCGCTGGAGATGGATTTCCTGACGCCGGAAGAAACCGAGGCCATCCGGCTGATCCGCAGCGAGGGCGCGCGCATGGATCCCGGCTTGCAGCGCAAACTGCGGCGGGCGGCGCAGAAAGTTCGCAAGATCATGCGTCTGAGCCAGGAGCCGATGAGCCTCGAAATGCCGATTGGTCAGGAAGACAACAGTCTGCTGGGCGATTTCATCGAGGATGATAAGGTGCTTGGCCCGGTGGATGCCGCCAGCCGCCAGTTGCTCAAGGAGCAGATTCGTTCGGCGCTGGGCGTGTTGAGCGACCGCGAGCGCGAAGTGCTGGAAATGCGCTTTGGCCTGCTGGACGGGCAGGATCACACGCTGGAAGAAGTCGGCAAGCACTTCGGCGTCACGCGCGAGCGCATCCGGCAGATCGAAGCCAAGGCGCTGCGAAAGCTGCGCCATCCGACGCGCAGCCGCCAACTGCGCGACTATCTGGAAATGTGACAGAAAAACAACGAGGGCGGCCCGCAGGGCCGCCCGTTTTGTGTGTACTGCCTCTCAACATGAGCGCCGCCTGATGACAACGCCAGGTCTGTTCGCCGCATCGGGAAGCCGGCCTCGAACAGGGGCTTTGAAGCGGTGATCAGGTTGCCGCCGGAATAAGGGCGTCCGGCAGCGCCTGCCCCTCGATCCAGGCGCGCGCCGTTGCATTGAATAATGCCGGGTTTTCGCCGTTCCAGCTGTGATGTACGCCCGGAGCGAAGACGCCAACCGCTTCCGGCACTTGCCGCGCCAGTCGCGTGACCGAGTGCCGGTTGATCGGGATATCCTTCTCTCCGGTAACGAAGAGCGTTGGCGTCGCAATCGAGCGAAGGTCATCAGGCAAGGCATAGTCTGCGATCTGTCGCACGATTTGCCTGTACGTGGGAATGGACAGCGCCCTGATGCTTTGCTCGTATGCCGGCATGGCTTCGGCAGGGAGCTGCAACATGCGGGCGAAGAGGCGTCTGCCAGTGCCGGTTTGCAGCAGCAGCGCCATCACCTGCCCCTGTAGCCGGATTTGCCAGCGCGGGGGCGCTTCCGCGAACGCGCCTGTCAGGACTGCCCGCTCAAATCGCCGGGGATGCCGGGCGAGCAGATGCAGCCCGACGACGGCCCCCAGCGACATGCCGATAAGATGTACCGGCTTGTCGGGAATGGTTTCGTCGATCAGGCAGGCGACCTCATCCGCCACCTGATCGAACGAATCCCATGCGATGTCGCGACTTCCGCCGTGGCCGGGTAGATCGACATTGAAGCAGTCGTAATCCACGAAATGCCGGATTTGAGCGTGCCACATCCATGGTCCCATCCCCATTCCATGCAGGAACACGATCGCGGCGGCATCCGGATTCCCGCTGCGCTCATACGTCAGCTTCATCGGTTTCCTCCTCATTAGCGGGAGGCAACGCTGCGTCTGGCATGACAATGCCCGTGAACGACCATGGCCGCACATTCGCATCGGTTGCCTGCCGCGCTGCATCCTGAAAGTTCGCAAACAGGGCGTCCAGTTGGCGGTTTAACGCCTGAAGTTCCTCTACTGTCAGATAGAGCCGTTGCTGCCGGTAGAACGCGGGCGGGATGCCGTCCTGCGGATGGGACAGGGAGCGCCTGAAATCGGCCAGCAGCGAGGCGATGAGCGTCGTGAAAAGCTGTTCGTGCTGTTCGGGCGGCAGTGAGGCAGACGTCTCCATGTCGATGCGTCCCGCGCCGCTGGTCAGGGTCAGAGCGCGTTCGATCGTCCCCCGCACCTTGCTTTCGCGTACTACCGTCAGAATGCCGCCTTCCAGCAGTAGATTGATGTGCCGGTAGAGCGTGGTCTGCGCGACGTCCGGCAGCAAATCGGCCAGTTGCTGTGTTGTCAGCACCCGGTTGGCCAGCGCCAGCATCACGCGCATGCGAACCGGGTGCAGGATGAGTTTCATGCGATCCATGAGCAGCCCTTTTGTTTCCTTTATTGAATATATTTCCAATATTGGGAAAAGTCAAGTAGGGAGGAATATCCTGTGCTCAGAATTGCGGGCGGCGCAGCGCAAGGCAAAGCCTTTTGCGCTAAGATGATTCATGTAGCGACAGGTGGGATAGAGGCATGGCGCAGTTAACGTATTGCCCTGTTTGCGGGCACAGGCTGGGATCGCGCGAGGAAGGCGGGCGGCTGCGGCAGGCCTGCCCGAACTGTGGTTACGTACATTACGACAATCCGGTTCCCGCCGTTGGTCTGTTGATCGAAAAGGACGGCGGTATCGTGCTCATCCGGCGGGCGAACCCGCCACACAAGGGCGAATGGACGCTGCCGAGCGGTTTCATCGAAGCGGACGAGAGCGCCGAAGAAGCGGCCATTCGTGAAGCCGAAGAGGAAACCGGCCTCAAAATCGAAATTATCGAGATGGCCGGGGTCAATTCGTTTCCGGAAGGCCCGCCTGTCAGCGGGATCATGATTTTCTTTCGCGGGCGAGCGATCGGCGGCGAGTTGCGCGGCGGTGACGACGCGACCGAGGCGGCGGTTTTCAAGCCGGGTGAGATTCCCCGGTTGCCGTTTCGCACGCACCGCGAGGCGGTCGCCCAGTGGCTGGCGCAAAGGCAGAACGGCAAACCACGCAGCGAACGTCAACTGGACAAAGAAGATTTTTTCATCCGGCCTGCCGAACTCGGCGATGGCGACGAGATCATGGGCCTGCTGGCGCTCATTCCGGCGAACCGTGGAATGACGGCTGAGGAGCGCAGGCAGGCATGGTTTCGCCTGCGCGAACCTGCGGGACTTGAGGTGTTCGTGGCTCAGACGCGGCAGGAGCCGTCGCTGATTGTCGGTTTCATCGCCCTGTCGGTCGTGCGGACGCTGACTGAAGGGCGCGGTTACATCAACGACATGGCGGTTCTGCCGACGTACCAGCGCCGGGGCATTGGCGCGGCGTTATTAGAAGCGGTTATGCGTCGTGCTGACCGCCTTAACCTGCGGACGCTGATGGTCAACGTTGGGCGCGCCAACGAATCGGCCCGCGCCTTCTATGCGGCCCTCGGCTTTTCGGAAGAGCCGGTGATGCATCTCAGGCTGAAGTAGCCGCCAACGCCAGCCGCAGGCTGTCATAGCCGTGCTGTCCGGTCACCCCCAGTTGGCGCTGCGGATCGCGGATGGCTAGCGCCAGATCGCGCATGCCAGCCTGAATGCAGGTGCGATAGAGCGCGGTTTTGCCCTCCGGCGCGCGGCTGAGATAGCGCCTGAGCGCGTCCTGATCGGCCTGTTCTGCCTGTGGCTGCGGCACAACCTCTCCCGGCAGATAGTCCGTCAGGGCGTCCGCTTCAAGCGGCGCGTAAATCTCGATGGAAGTCGGAACCCACTCGCGCAGCGTCACATAGCCGCGCTCGAACGCCAGCTTCACGGTCGTTTGCTCGGTTTTGCCGGAGTGCGTAAAGCCGTGATAGAAGTGCGCGGCGGCCTCGCCAAACCGGGCAATCGCCTCGACACGGTCGATCGCGCCGTCGTTGCGCGCCAGCGCCTGTGCGCCGGCAATTTCGCCACGTTCGCCGCTCACCCACGCGAAGGCGTCGAAGAAATGCACGCCGTGTTCGACCCAGATACCGCCGCTTTTCGAGACATCCCAGAACCAGTGGTCAGGCGGCAAATTCAGTCCGGCGGCGTGGTTAATCAGGTCCATGTGCAGCAGCCTGCCGAGCACGCCATCGCGCCGCAGGTTAGCCGCTGCCTCCCAGAACGGATTACGCCGCATGACGTAATCAATCGTCAGGCGCACGCCCTGCTGCTCGACGGTTTCCAGTACCTGCCGCGCCTCGTCCAGCGTCATCGCCAGCGGCTTCTCAGCGAAGATATGGCGTCCGGCGCGCGCTGCCGCCACTGCCTGCGGAGCGTGCAGGAAGGGCGGCGTGTTGAGCGCAACGATTTCCACGCGCGGGTTGTCGAGCATGTCCTCAAGCGAGGCATAGGCTGCCGCCTGATATTTCGCGGCGGCAGCTTCGGCGCGGGCGCGGTCGACATCGGCGACCGCCACGACCTGCACTTCGGGCATGTCGTGAAATGCATCCAGACAGAAGACGCCATACGCCCCCGCGCCTACGAGGCCAACGCCAACAGCTTCCATGCCGGTCATTCTCCCCGCCGCGCGAACTCGACCACATCGGCGAACGGCGCGGTCGCCAGCCCGATCAGGCGGTCGGCTCCCGCGTAGTAAAACCAGAGCTCGTCGCCGACGACATTATTGCTGCACGAGAAAACGACATTCGGCACGTCGCCGCGTATCTCCCACGTTTCGCGCGGCTCGATGATAGTCGTCTTCGGGCGGTGCAGCACGCGCGTCGGGTCTTCGAGATCGAGCAGGGCGACGGAGTGGCGGTAGACATGTTCCGGTCCATAGCCGTGATAGAACAGCAGCCAGCCGTGCTCGGTCTTGATCGGCAGGCCGTTGGCCCCAATGCTCTTGCTGGCCCACGGCACATCATCCAGCGGCGTCATGAGGATCTTGTGGTCGGTCCATGTGACCAGATCGTCGCTGAAGCCGATCCAGATATTGGGCGGCCGACGGTGCAGAATGGCATAGCGCCCGCCGATCTTTTCGGGAAACAGGACGTGATCCTTGTTGCGCTGTTTCTCCAGCGGCCCGATGTCGACCCAGTCGATCAGATTCTTCGACTGGGCGATCATCGGGTAATACTCGTTGGCTCCGTAGGCGGTATACGTCATGTAGAAACCGCCGTCGAGTGGCGTCACGCGCGGGTCTTCGACGCCGCGATAGTCTTCCGCGCCCCGGTGCGGAACGAGGACCGGCTGTTCGAGCCGGTTCCAGTGCAGGCCGTCCAGACTGACGGCATAGCCAATGCGCGAAACATAGTCGACGCCCTGGGCGCGATAATGCATATGAAACAGGCCGTTATGCTGCGTGACGGCGCAGTTAAAGACGTTGACGGCCTCCCACTCGTGCAGCGGGTTAGGGTACATCAACGGGCTTTCAGGGTGGCGCACAAGCTCCAGGCGCATGATCGTCCTTTCGGGAATTATCCGTCCTGATTTCCGGCGGTTTCGGTCCACGAGGTTTCGCCGGTCAGCGTGTTATACGTTAGCGTGATGGTTCGCCCATCGGGATGCTGGAGTACGCGGCGAGCGGTAACGGGCTGGATGTAGAAGGCGTCGATTTTGCTCATACCCGGGTTTTCGCCTTCTTCGCCCGCATAGCGATACCGGATCAGGTTTTCACCGGCTTGCAGGCGAATCGGTTCGGGCGTGACCAGATCGAGCCAGAAATGATCGCTGTCGGGCGAGATCGATTCGTTCAGGATGATCGGGTCGCTGTCGTTGATCCGGATTTCCAGCGCGACCTGTGGCGTGACATTATCCGGCAGATCGACCCCCGGCTCGCCGAGGATGAGCGAGAGCAGATTGGCTGCCACGTCGGGGTCGCGCCCGGTCAGGTCCATGAACGAGTTGCCGCCCACGCCGCGTCCGGCTTCGAAGCCGAAAATCATCCCGGTTTCCGGCCGGTCAATATCGAGCGCTGCCCAGGGGATAGCCGCTTCGTAAACATAACCCGCGCCGGTCGGTTGCCAGCCAAGGACCGCGCCTTTGACGAACCCGGTTCCGATCCAGTCCCACACCTGCGGGCCGTCGGGCGTCTGCGCCAGCGTGAACTTGGCCGATAGGCGTTGCGCGTCGGGCTGGTTGGTCACGTAAACCCACAGCGCATCGCCGGAAACGACGCCGCGCAGCGTGCCGGTTTGCTCGTGTTCGGGGTCGCGGACGTCCACCAGCAGGTAGAGGTGGTCGTCATCCCATGCGAGCGTGACACGGTGGCTGTCAACTTCCGGCCCCTGCCACAGCCCGGCTCCGCGTAGGAACTGACGGGCGGTGTCGGAAACGAGCGCGGGCAAATCATCGGGCCAGTCGTCGCCGCTGCCGTCGATTTCCGGCGGCGTATCCACGCGCCAGACGACGTTGGCGTCGCTGCTGGCCGCCTGTCGCATGTGGGCGATGTAGACCAGATATTCGTCGCTGGCCTGTTCCGGCGTCAGCTCAAGGGCGACGCGCATGCGCTGGCCTTCGCCCAGCCCGATATAACGCCCGCCACTGACATAGCCTTCGCCTGTCCAGTCCGCCGGGAAATAGGTCGGCGTGCCGACGACGCGCTCGCCCGCTTCCGCCTGCACGATGAAATAGCGATTGCCGCCGGTTTCCACGACCTCCAGATAGTCGAGCGCTTCGGGGATTTCGGCCAGCGCGATCATGCTCATCAGGCCCTCGATGGTGCTTTCCGCGCCGGCGTTGCGGTTGACGCGAAACTCGGTCGGGCCGTTGATGCCGTCATAGACGCGCCCGGTTTCCGGGAAATACATTTGCACGCCGGCCATGTTGTTGCCGAAATACCAGCTTCCCGCCAGCCCGGCGTAACGCGCATACTGAATATCGCCGGTCGCGCGGTAGAGCGCCGCGTAGGTCTGGACGATCATGTTGGTTCCGTAGGCGATCTGTTCCAGCCGGTAGGGCACGACGCCGATGTGACGAAAACGCTCGAAGGCAAGCTGGCGCAGCAGGAACGAATTGGCGTCTGCCGCCGCCGACTCGATCCAGTCTTCGCGTTCCATGACCATGCCGGCGACGACCAGCGCGTGGGTCATATGCGCGCCCCAGTCGTGCCAGAAGCCGGGGGCATTGGAACGCGTGGGATGCATGCCGAAAGGATAGACGCTGTGATCGCCCAGCCGGTATTCCGCGATGCCGTTGGCGATTTGCTCGATCAGCGTTGCGGTCGTGTCGTTGGGCCGCGCCTGCTGGTAGGCGGCAAGACCGAGCAGCCCCACCGCCGCGACCGCCGGCTCGCTGGCTGGGATCCATGCCGGAATGCGGAACCCGTGTAGCTCGTTGTACTGGCCGTAGTTGCTGAGCGTGCGCCCGATGGCGCTTTCGGTACGGAGATAGGCTTCCGCCAGCGTGTCGGCATAACCGGCATCGACGGCGTCGAAAACCCGCACGCCTTCGCCGAGCGACCACAGGCCGCGCATGGCCCACCAGCCTAAGCTCCGGTAACTGGTGTTGCCATGTTCGTTGATCGTGCCGGCGCGGTCGGTGACGAAGTTGTAGAACTCGCCGTTTTCCGTCTGCATGTACATGACGAAGTTCAGGCACAGCCGCGCCAGTTCAAGCAGCGATTCATCGCCCGTACGCTCGTATTCCCACAGATAGACGACGGCGGCCCGCGCCACGTCGTCGACGGCGCTCAGGCCTTCCCCGGCGGCGTCGACCCACTCGTATTCCGGATACTCGGAATAGATATGCACGAGCGCCATTTCGGTCCCGTCCACCACGACCGGCTCGGTCAGAAACTTCAGGTGGTCGAGGTTGACCAGATCGCCGCTGGCGGTCACGCTGTCCTCTCCGGCGAAGCTCACGCCGCCCGGCGCGACCAGCAGCGCGAGCAGACCGCAGATCAGCAACAGGCCGGCACGTCTCATGACATTATCCCTTCACCGCGCCGATGTTCAGCCCTTCGATGAACTGCTTCTGCGCCAGGAAATACAGCAGCAGTACCGGCGCGGTCATCATCGTCGCCATCGCCATCATGTAATGCCATTGTGGCGCTTCGCCGCGCGATAGCGACTGGTCGAAGAAGCGCATCGCCAGCGCCAGCGGGAACATCTGCGGCGTGCTGATATAGAGGATCGGCCCCTGAAAGTTGTTCCAGTTGGCCTGGAACGACAGGACCGCGATTGCCAGCAGAACCGGGCGAATGAGCGGCAGCATGATGTGCCAGTAGATCTGGGCGACGTTCGCGCCGTCGATGATGGCCGCTTCCTCCAGCTCGCGCGGGATAGACAGGAAGAACTGCCTCATCAGGAAGACGTACAGTGGCCCCCATGCGAAGAGCGACGGCCATGTAAGCGGGTCATAGGTGTTCAGCAGCCCAAGCTCGCGCCAGATGAGGAAGCTCGGCACGCGCGTCACGATGCCGGGGATCATGACGGTTGCCAGCATCAGGCCAAACAGCAGATTGCGCCCGCGCCACTCGAAGCGGGAGAAGCCGTAGGCCACCAGCGACGCGCTGAAGATCTCGCCGAACATGGCGAGGATGGTGATGAACAGGGTATTGCCTATGATGCGGGCGAAGGACATACCCGGCGCGACCGAGCTGAGCCGCTCCCAGACGTCAATATAATTGCGCGGCACGGCGGGATTGGGGATGAAATCGACGCGCCCGGTGAATAGCTGATCGGGCGTTTTCAGCGAGGTCGAGATCATCCACAGAAACGGCACGATGACGATAGCGCCGCACAGGATAAGCAGCAGATAGATCAGCGCCTGCCGGATCTGGAATGGTCGCTGGGGCGGCGGCGGCTCTTGCAAAAGAGGATCGCTTCTCAGGGTGGTCGCTTCTGTCGTCATCGTTATGCCTTCTCACGCTGGCCCTGGTAGAACACCCAGAACTCGGATGAGCGGAAAATCAATGCGGTGAGCGCCAGAATAATCAGCAGCAGAATCCACGCCATGGCCGAAGCCATGCCCATGTTCCGTAACGTAAACGCTTCCTGATAAATCAGCCAGTTCACAAACGTGCCGACCGATTCCGGCGTCTGGATGAAGGCCGCCAGCTCGAAAATCTGGAGCGCAGCGATGGTGGACGTTACGAGGTTATAGAACAGCGCCGGGCTGAGCATGGGGATGGTGACGTGGCGAAACTTCGCCCAGTTGCCCGCGCCGTCAATCGACGCCGCTTCGTACAGTTCCTGCGGAATGCCTTTCAGCCCGGCCAGCAGGATCACGGAGTTCGCGCCGAAGACACCCCACAGGCCGATAATGACGAAGGCCGGCAGGGCGAGGTTGGCATCGGTGAACCAGCGCGGCGGTTCGTTGGTCGTCAGCCGCCAGATAGGTTGTGTCAGCGTGTTAATAATGCCGCTTTGCGAAAACATCCAGCGCCAGAGTAGGGCGGTCGCCACAGCGGGAAGAACGGCGGGCATGTAGTAGAGCACGCGCCAGAAGCCAAGGCCCTTGACCTTCTGGTTCAGCAGCAGCGCCACTCCCAATGCGCCTGCCAGCCCCAGCGGCACGCTGACAAACGCGTACACCAGCGTCAGCCGCATCGAACGCCAGAACGAGGCCGCGCGCGCGCCAAAAACAAAGCCGCCATCGCCGATTTCGACACGAATTATTTCGGAATGGCGGCGGGCCAGCACGTCGGAGCTGCGCTGCTCGCGCGATTCGAGCGTGCCGAAACTGACGTCGAATAACTCCTGATAGTTGCCTAGGCCGATCCATTCCGGCGGGCGAAACAGGTTATATTCGGTAAAGCTCAGATAAAGCGAAGTCCCAATCGTAAAAACATTAAAGACCAGAAAGCCAATCACCCAGGGCGTGACGAGCGCCCGCCCGGTGGCTGCTTCGCGCTTGACACCCAGAGCGATCTGCACCCGATAGACAATGATCATGATGACGCCAACACCAATGGCGACCAGAATGTAACGTATCAGGGTCGGCAGATAGGTGTTGAGCGCGCCGGGATCGGTTGTCATGTGTCGCCTCGTAGATGGTTACAGGACGGGGCCGGACCGGGGAGAGCGAGCCTCTCCCCGGTCGCGGAGTAGAATTTTTACTGCAGCGTCTCTTCCAACTCAGGCCGGACTTCCGCCGCCAGCTCGGCCGGCGTCAGGTCGGTTTCCTTGTTGATGAGCGGCCCCCAGAACTCGCTCCAGAAGACGGAGTCGAACTCGGCATAGTTGCCGAAGATGGGCAGGGCGCGCATGTCCTGCGCCGCGGCGATGATGGCTTCGGCGCTGGCTTCCTTGCGCGGTTCAGACGCTACCAGATGCTCGACCGTACCCTGCGAGATACGCGGCGACACGATCTTCCAGTTGTGGATCCCTTCGGTGATGGCGATCAGCGCGTCGCACAGCAGGTCGGGATTGGACTGCGCCAGCGGCGACGAAGCATTGATCACGGTGCTGGCGTTCCAGGCGAAGGTGGTCTGCGAACCGGTTTCCGGATGCGCCGGAACCGGCACAACGCCGACATCCAGCCCTTCAACCCGATCCAGATCGTCGGCAGCGCCGCCCATGAACATGGCGATACGACCCGCCTTGAACATCTCGGCGAAGCCCTGTTCGGCGATGATGTCGGCGCTCGGCGAGACTTCAGGGTTGTAGGCGGTGCTCAGGTAGAACTCGAACCCTTCCAGAAACTCCGGCGAGTCAATCGGCGCTTCGGTGAAGTCTTCGTTAATCAGCTCACCGCCCGCCTGCCAGACGAAGATGTACGGTGGAGGCCAGCCATTGTTGATGAAGCCCCACTGGTCGGTTTCGCCATCGCCGTCGGTGTCCAGAGTCAGGGCGCGGGCATATTCCATGAAGTCATCCCACGTCCAGTCCGCGGTCGGCTCTTCAAGACCGGCTGCTTCAAACAGAGCGCGGTTGTAGTAGGTGACGACCGGCTGGGCAATCCACGGCAGGCCGTAAATGCCACCTTCGTATTCGTTCACCGCCAGAATGCTGGGATAGTAGTCGCTCAGGTCGCCAGCGCTACCCGGTTCGGCGTTCGCCAGACACGCGCTCAGGTCCATGAACACGCCTTCGGCCTTCAGCGCCATGTTGTTCTGGTCCATCCAGTACATGTCAGCGCCGGAGCCGGGCGCGGCGAGCTGCGTCTGAACGACGGTGTAGTAGTCCGCCGGGATCGGCTGGTGGACGATCTGATACTCGGTGGTATTGGCGTTGATCTCGTCGATGATTTCCTGGAACTCGGCGGCTTCATCGACGCCTGCCCAGGTCGAGATCGTGATGATCGGCGCGTCCTGCGCCATTGCCGGGCCGAGCGCGCACAGCATCAGCGCGACGGCGACGACGACAAATCGCATTTTCATCGTCAAAACTCCTCACAACTCCTGCATTTCGAATTGAACGTATTGCGGTTCGCTGCTGCTTTCGTCTGCTTTCTCTCCTTTCTACTCGCGAAGCGACCGGGTTGACTCTCGAACGATCAACTGGGTGGAAACCACGACCTCGATGGGCCGGGTATCGCTTTCTCCGAGCAGGCTCAGCAGGCGTCTGGCGGCCTCCTGGCCGATCTGGCGTTTGGGAACGTCGATGGTGGTCAGCGGCGGGTCATGTAGCGCGGCCCAATCGAGATTGTCGAAGCCAACTACGGACAGATTATCGGGTACGGCGCGTCCCATGGCGCGCGCGGCGCGCACCGCGCCGAAAGCCATCGCGTCATTGACCGCGCAGATGCCGGTGATGTCCGGGTAGGTTGTCAACAGTTGGCGTGTTGCCTGCTCGCCGGATTCAATCGTCGTCTGGTCGGCACGCACGATTCGCAGCGGCAGGTTGGCGTCGGTCAGCGCGTGCTGAATGCCGCGCACGCGACGGTGATTGCTGTACCAGTGGTCGGGGCCGGAAATAACGCCGATCTCGCGGTGGCCGTACTCGATCAGGTGCTGCGCCGCGGCGAAACCTCCCGCATAGTCGTCGCTGTTGACGCAATTGATCGTCAGGTGCGCCAGCTTGTTATCGACCAGCACCAGCGGAACATGAGACGCCAGCATGGCGAGGATGAAATCGTTGGGAATGTCCGGCCCGGCGAGGATCATGCCGTCGATGCGCCGTTCGCGCACGAAACGGAACTGGCTGGGCGCTTGCAGGATATCGCTCGTCAACATGCCGATGGCCACGTGGTACTCGCTCGCTGCCGAAATCTGCTCGACACCCTGAAGCACCTGCCCGTAGAAGGGATCGGTCTGGGCCGAAAGCTCCGGCTTTTCCCGGACGAAGAAGCCAATTGTGAACGTCTGTGAGGTGGCTAACCCGCGCGCCACCACGCTCGGCGTGTAGTTCAGTTCGCGCGCGCGCTGCATGATGCGCTCACGTAATGCCTGGCTCACGCCCGGCCGGTCGTTGAGGGCGCGGGAGACGGTCGCGCTTGAGACTTGCAGTTCGGCCGCGATTTGCTCGATAATGCCCGGCATGATGTGTTTTCTCAACGTCGTCGGTAACGTAAGCGCTTACGTTAAAAATAGCGTACACTGGATTTATGTGTCAAGCAGATTTGGGCAACCTGACCAAGTAGAGGAATGACGTGGCGACAATCAGGTCGAACGGGCTGCAAGTGATTCTTGGGCCGGAAGGATTTGTGACCGAAGTACATGAGAACGGCGTCTGGCAACCGGCTTCGCGCGCGCCGTCGCGCCCGGTTGATGCGCTAGCCGTCGGGGCGACCCATGCGGACGGCTATAGCGGCAACGGCGCTGGCTACCGCTGGCGAAGCACGTTCGAGTCGCGGGCCGGCGGAATCCTCGTGCGGACGCGGCTGGAGGCCGAACGACCTGTTTCGCTCGATCCGTCGATGGTGCTGTGGGTCGCCGCGCTGGATGAGATGGACGACCGTCAGGCGCATACGTGGCGGCAGACCGTCCTTCGCGCTCCGACGGTCAACGCGACCGGGTTGAGCGGGAATGACCTGCCGGCGGGGTATCTCTATGATCACACGACCAGAACCGAAACCATCTGCTTTTTCCCGCCCGATGGTCTGGCCTGGGCCGAACGCCGCTTCTGCGAGTGGGCGCTGCGCGAGGTGTTCCGTTACCATCCGGACGCGCGTTTTGGCATCGGGCTGCTGCCGGGAACGCCCCGGCAGATGGTCGAGCTTGCGCCGGGCGAGTACGTGTTTGAATGGTGGTTCACTCAGCGCGCCCGGCATGACGTACCCAATCCGTGGCAGGCCCAGCGCGCGCTGATCGAGGCGGTCGCGCCGCTGCTCGATCCTGCGCCCGCCGTGCTGCCTAACGCTGTTTCGTGGACCGAAGCGGCGCGGGGGGCGGAAGCGGATTTGCTGAACGAGGCATGTTGGGTGACGGTCAACAACGTGACCGGGCTGCGCGCCTATGTCAAAGGCAGTTCGGTAGTCGGGCGCGATCATGACCGCGGCTTTGAACTGATGACCCAGCTCGACGTGCTTCATCCCCTGCTCGTACAGGCCCGCCTGAGCGGACACCCGTCGCCGGAGCCGGTTGTCGAGCGCCTGCTGGCGACGCTGCCCGAATTCGATCGCGCCGCGCATCATTTCGTCGCCAACGGCTTCCCCCCGCGTCCGGGCGACACGCACATGGATACCTGGTATTTTCTCGAAAACGCGCTCGTGAAACTGCCGTGGGTTGCCCATCTGACCGGGAGCGAGCAGCTTCTGGCGATGTTCCGGCGGTCGCTGGAAGGCGCGAAGCTGCTGGCCGAACGCTGCAACTATGTCTTTCCCCTGTTCGCGGACGCGCTGGACTGGCAGGCGCGTGGCAGCCTGCTGAACCCGAGCGTTGGCGGTCTGTACGCTGCAGGATGCGTTCTTGGCTGGCAGTTGACCGGCGACCGGCAGTGGCTGCACGAGGCGGCGCGGGCGCTGGAAACGCTTTACCGGCTGCCGCCGCACCTGCTGACGCACGAACCACAGCAGCTTTCGTTCGGCGCGGCAGCGGCGCGTTTTCTGGCCAAAGCCGCGCCAGATGTCGTAGCCGGCGACGACTGGGATGGCATGGCCGCCGATCTGGTGCGGCTATCGCTACGCATGGGCTACTGGGGCCGCGATCCCGGCGCGCCGTTTTACGATCCGCGCGGCATGTTTCAGGCGTGCGCGTCGCTGGCATACCCGGCGTTCAAGGAAAATGTCGAAACGCTCTGGCCCTGGCCCGAACTGCTGCGCCATGGGGCTGAAAGTGCCGGGGACGGAGACGCGTTCAACCCGCAACTCGTTGAGTTGATGTGCGCCTTCGCCAATCTGGCTCGCTGCCACAATCTGGCGTTTTTCGATCCGTATTTGCCCGAACAGCTCCGGCGTGGCCCGTGTCCGTGGATACCCTATGAAGACATCGCCACTACCGAGTTTCCCCATACCGCCGCGCTGGGCAAGGAATTGTACGGCGCGGGCGAGGTGTTCTGGAGCGCGCTGCTCTTCGATGCGCTGGGCCGGTGTGACGCGCCGGATGTTCTGATGCTCTCGCTCGACGTGCCGGCGCTCGATCTGAGCATGATACCCGGCGCTGTCACGCAGCCGGGCAGCCGGGAAGAATGGCGCTATCTGCTCTACAATCCGGCCGACGCCGACCGGCGCGTGACCGTGACGACGCCGTTGGGCGACCGGGAAGTTACGCTTGAACCACGCCATTGTTTCTACCTGACCATCAGCAACTAGTGAGCGCATACCGATGTTTCAACGACATCCCCAAAATCCGTTGATCCGTCCGCAGGATGCCGCGCCTTCCCGGCCCGGCTTTGAAGTGATCGGAACGTTTAATGCGGGAGCCGTGGTCTATCAGGGCGAAACCGTGCTGTTGGTGCGCGTCGCCGAACGGCCGGTTCAGAACGAAGCCGGGGGTAACCAGGTACTTGTGCCTTATTATTCGCCGGAGGGCGAATTGGTGGTGCGCGAAATCCGGCGTGATGATCCCGATTTTGATACTTCGGACTCACGATTCGTCATTCACCGGCACACCGGGGAGCTTTTCCTGACGAGCATCAGTCACCTGCGTCTGGCGCGGTCGCGGAATGGAGTCCGTTTTGAGCTTGAACCCGCGCCGTGGCTGAAAGCAGGACAGGCCGAGGAGGCGTTTGGCGTCGAGGATGCGCGCATTACGCCGGTTGGAAACCGCTATTACGTCAATTACACGGCGGTCAGCCCGCTTGGAATCGCGACCGGGCTGGTTTCGACACACGATTTCGCCGCGGTCGAACGCCACGGCATTATCTTCCCGCCGGCCAACCGCGACGTGACGCTGTTTCCATGCCAGATCAACGGGCGTTACGTCTGCTATCACCGGCCCATGCCGGGCATGTTTGGCGGCTACAACATCTGGATGGCGGAGTCGCCTGATCTGCGGCACTGGGGCAACCACCGCCCGGTTCTGCGCGCCCAGCCCGGCGGTTGGGAGTCCGGTCGGGTTGGCGGTGGCGCGCCACCGATCTGGACCGAGCGCGGCTGGCTTTCGATCTATCACGCGGCGGATCGTCAGGATCGCTATTGCCTCGGCGTGTTTCTGACCCCGCATGACGACCCGGCGCGCGTCATTGCCCGCGCCCGCGAACCGATTTTCCAACCCGAAGCGCCCTACGAGGTCGAAGGCTTTTTTGGCAACGTCGTCTTTACCTGCGGCGTGGTTCTGGCTGGCGACACGCTGCGCCTTTACTACGGCGCTGCCGATGAATCGGTTTGCCTTGCGGAAGCGCCGCTTGCCGCTGTGTTGGACGCGCTGGCGTAAACCCGGCGCGTTCTAAACGGCGGCGCTGCGGAACGGCGTTCGCGCTCGTCCCGACAACCCCATGACTATGGATAGTGCGGAAATGGCGGGCGGCCTGTGCCGCGTCTGCAACGCGGAGGCCGCCTGTGTGGGGAAAGCTGGTTATGAGGCCGAAGCCGAGGCGGGGCGTTGCTTGGGTTGGTAGCTACCGGGAACCAGCCGGAATGAGATGGCCAGACGGTTCCAGCCATTGATGGTAATAATCGCCAGCGTCAGGTCTGCCAGTTCTTTTTCGCTGAAGTGCTGGCGCATTTCCTCGTACAGCTCGTCTGGAACGTCGTTTTGTGGCAGCAGAGTGAGCGCTTCCGTCCATTTCAGCGCCGCGCGTTCGCGCTCGGAATAGAACGGCGTTTCCCGCCATGCGCTGAGCGCGTAAAGCCTCTGCTCGGTTTCGCCCAGCATGCGCGCGTCTTTGGTATGCATGTCGATGCAGTACGCGCACCCGTTGATCTGTGAGGCCCGGATTTTGACCAGCTCGAGCAGGAGAGGTTCCAGGCCGGTGGAGTCAACGTAGTCCTGCATCGCGCGCATGGCTTTCCAGACGCCGGGCGCTGCCTGAGCGTAGTTCATTCGTTGCTTCATTTCACTCTCCATTTCGCGAGCAGTTGCGGAGCTATACATTACCGCAACCGGTGAGCGGTTGTCGAAACGCGCAAAAAAACCGGCAGATGCCGGTTTTGCTGCAACGTTCATGTTTTGCGGGGCGACTACGACTTCATAAGCTGTGTATCACGATAGTCTGGCACGGCGAAGTCGACGAAATAGGCCCAGCCTTCATTCGCCATCAGTTTGCGCTGCTCTTCGTCGAGGACGAGGGTTACCTGCTTGCTGCCGCTGATCAGATCGATCGTCAGTTCTTCGCGTCCATCGTCACGAAGCTCCATGAAGCAGCGGCGCTCGTAGCCGAGTGGATACTTGAGGAACTGGCCCAGACAGCGCTCGCAAAAGGCCAGATGTGCTCCACACGTGTTGCGGTCGATTTTGACGTACATAGCGTTTTCCTCCACTCTGCTAAATACGTCGCCGCGCCAGGTCGCGCGCGTTGTATAGCTCCATTTACTCACGCTGACGCCGCTTTCACCAGTGACAAACATCGCTCGTTCGACCGACAAAACCCACGGTTAAACGCCTGAGCGCTTGATGAGAGCCAACCCCGTTTCATTGCGATCAATATAAAGATACGTAAAATGTAATTATCGCCGGGTCGCCAATGCCCGGATAAAGATGGAGGACTTCCCATGAAGATGGAAACACTCAGAGACCTGCTGATTGAAGAGCTTCAGGACGCTTACGACGCTGAACACCAGATTTTGGATGCGCTGCCGAAGATGAAACAGGCGGCTAAATCGAGCCAGCTTCAACAGGCGTTCGACCAGCACCTCGCTCAGACGCGCGAGCATGTCAGCCGTTTGGAAGAAGTCTTCCAGATGATCGACACGCCGGCCAAGCGCAAGCCCTGCAAGGCGATGCAGGGCATCATCAAAGAAGGCGAGGAGATGATGAAGGAGAATGCCGATCCTGATGTCAGGGACGCGGGCCTGATCGCTTCCGCGCAGCGCGTCGAACACTACGAGATTGCGGTCTATGGCACGGCAATGGCCTATGCCCGGCAGCTTGGCCTGGATCAGGTGATTCCGATCCTGAGCCAGACACTGAACGAAGAGAAGCAGACCGACGAAATGCTGTCTCAGCTTGCAGAAAGCACAATCAACGTGCGCGCATCGCAGTAACCAGCGACGCGCGTCATGGCTTCCGGGGCGACTCCGGTCGCCCTTTCCACTGACTCCCCCCTGTATAACCGCATTCCCAATGGCGGCGAGATAATCAACGGAAAATCGAGCGGAGGCGCAACGCGCCCTGCTTTCTGAATCCTTATGCCGGGCGAGAGGTTAAAACTTTTCATTGGGATACTGGTCTGTTTCCGGCTATGCTAATAACAATCGCTCTATGGGCCGGCTTGCCCGCTGGTATCAGGAAACGAACGCCGCTATGTTCAATAACCAGAGCCGCTTGCTGTCGCATAATCCCATGCAGTTGAACTACGGCATGGCGGTCACGGATATCGATAATGACGGCGCGTTTGAGGTCTTTGTTGCCGGTTTTACCAATGCGCCTAACTTGGTCCTGAAATGGAACGGAAAGGCGTTTGAGAATATTGCGCCGTCTGTGCTGGCAGATAATGAACGACAGGCGCTGGCGGTCGCCGCCTGCGATATCGACGGTGACGGGCAGGAAGAAATTTACGTGCTCAACACCGATACGTATGCCGGGCGCAAACAACTGGCCGACCGCCTGTTCGACTGCGTCGATGGCGAGTGGACCGATCTGTTCTCGCTGCACATGAACCAGCCGATTCTCAATCTGACGGCGGGGCGGTCGGTGGCCTGTGTCGACCGGGACAGCGATGGTATCTACGGGTTTTTCGTCGCCAATTACGGCGGCCCGATGCGACTCTACGAACTGGACGAGGACGGACGCCTGCGCGATGTCGCGCCAGAAGCCCGTCTCGCGCTTGTGACCGGCGGGCGCAGTGTGCTTGCCATGCCGCTGGTATCCGACTGGATGGACATTTTCGTCGGTAACGAGGGCGGCGCGAACTTCCTGTTTCGCAATAATGGCGATGGCACTTTCCGCGAGATCGGCAGGCTGGTCGGCATTGGCGATCCACAGCACAGCGCGCGCGGTGTGTCGGCGCTCGACGCCGACGACGATGGTCGCTTCGATCTGGTGGTCAGTAACTGGGAGGGGCCGCACCGGCTGTTCCTGCAGGGAAGCTCCGGCTCGTGGCTGGATGCCGCGCCCGACGAGATGGCCATGCCTTCGCGCGTGCGGACGGTCGTGACGGCCGATTTCGACAACGATGGATATGAGGAGATTTTTTTCAATAATATCGGCCAGCCCAACCGGCTGTTCCGGCGGCACAACGGACAGTGGACGCCGATCAGCCCCGGCGACGCGGTCGAACCGCATGGTCTGGGCACGGCGGCGGTGACCGCCGATTTCGACGGCGACGGACGGCTGGAGTTGCTCATCGCTCATGGCGAGTCCGGCTTGCAGCCGCTGACGTATTACCACACGCCGGACAACGGCAACCACTATCTGCGCGTACTGCCGCTGACGCGCTATGGCGCGCCGGCCCGTGGCACGGTGGTGACGCTGACCGCCGGCGGACGCACGCAGCGCCGTGTCATCGACGCCGGTAGCGGTTATATGTGCCAGATGGAGCCGGTCGCTCACTTCGGGCTAGGTGAACTCACGTACATCGAGCGCATCGAGGTGCGCTGGCTGGATGGCGCGACGACGACCATCCGCAACCCGGCTGCCGATTCGATGCTCCGGGTTCCGTATCCGGGGTCATAGACCCCACGCCTAAAGGCGGGGGCTTGTCCCTGGCGCGACGCCCGTAGGCGTCTCCGAGACAATAGGCGGTATGACAGCCGCCCGTGCAATGTTTCTAGCCGCGTTGACATCGGCATGAGCCGTGTGTCCGCAGACACAGCAAAGGAACTCGCTTTGAGACTTGCGATTTGC